>Ga0207864_1004170_pt1 | contig 11245 bp, 13 predicted proteins | sample HigsolmetaAR202D_FD_184834 | JGI IMG/M metagenome (GOLD analysis project Ga0207864, IMG submission 184834) | Ionic liquid and high solid enriched microbial communities from the Joint BioEnergy Institute, USA - AR20-2-D (SPAdes) (version 2) ...
GGGGGAGCCGGTCTCGTTGAGCTGGTATAAAAAGACCCACCCGCGCCACCGCGCGGGAGCCGCGAACCGCCGTCCAACCCGCCCGGGGCGGAAACCCCGGGATTCGGAGCACCAGTGCCAGTCGAGTCCGGGGCCGGTATCGGCCAACCGAAGCGTCTGACGGTCCTGTCCGGACCCTCCGGGGTGGGCAAGAGCACCGTCGTCAAGGAGCTGCGCCGCCGCCACCCCGAGGTGTGGCTCTCGGTGTCGGCCACCACGCGCGCCCCGCGCCCCGGCGAGACCGACGGGGTGGAGTACCACTTCGTCGACGACGCCGAGTTCGACCGGCTCATCGCCGAGAACGAGCTGCTGGAGTGGGCCGAGTTCGCGGGACACCGCTACGGCACCCCGCGCGAGCCGGTGCTGGAGCGCCTGGCCGCGGGCCAGCCCGTGCTGCTGGAGATCGAACTCAACGGCGCCCGCCAGGTCCGCGCCAACATGCCCGAGGCCTTCCTCGTCTTCCTCGCCCCTCCGTCCTGGGAGGAGCTGGTCCGCAGGCTCACCGGCCGCGGCACCGAGCCCCCCGAGGTCGTGCAGCGCCGCCTGGAGACCGCCCGCGTCGAACTCGCCGCGGAGAAGGAGTTCGACGTCACGCTCGTCAACACGTCAGTGCACGAGGTCTGCGACGAGCTGCTAGGTTTGATGGTTGCGCCGTCCGCATAGCGACCAGGCGCAACCCGGGGCGTCCCGCCCGGAGGACCCGGGCGGAGCCGCGTCGGCGGCTCCACGCCCCGCCGTCCTGTCATCCGCATCCCACGGCGCCGCGCCCGGCGCGGAGCCGACGACCGTCTAGGGGTTAGGCACCTTGGCTGGTACACCGCCCGTTGCCGAAGGCATCACCAACCCGCCGATCGACGAGCTCCTCGAGGTCGTCGACAGCAAGTACAGCCTCGTCACCATGGCCGCCAAGCGGGCCCGGCAGATCAACGCCTACTACGCCCAACTGGGCGAAGGGCTGCTGGAGTACGTGGGCCCGCTCGTGGACACCCAGGTCCAGGAGAAGCCCCTGTCCATCGCGCTGCGCGAGATCAGGGAGGGGCTGCTGACCGCCGAGACCCAGGAGCAGTAATCCCGCGCTGCGGGCTTCCCGCCGGCCGCTGACCTCACCCCCGCCGGAACCGACCACGACGGCGGTGGATAAGGTCGCGGTCGGCGGGAAGCCGAAAGTGGACAGCGAGGGAAGGGACGGTGCCGCCGATGACGGCTCAGCACGCACCCCGGGTCGTTCTCGGCGTGGGCGGCGGGATCGCCGCCTACAAGATCTGCGAGCTCCTGCGCCGCCTCACCGAGTCCGGACACAGCGTCCGCGTGGTCCCCACCCGCGACGCCCTGCGCTTCGTGGGCGAGCCCACCTGGGCCGCGCTGTCCGGCCAGCCCGTGGCCACCGACGTGTGGCAGTCCGTGCACGAGGTCCCGCACGTCCGCCTCGGCCAGGAGGCCGACCTGGTGTTCGTCGCGCCCGCCACCGCCGACCTGCTGGCCCGCGCGGCCCACGGCCTGGCCGACGACCTGCTCACCAACACCCTGCTCACCGCGCGGTGTCCGGTCGTGTTCGCCCCGGCCATGCACACCGAGATGTGGGAGCACCCGGCCACCCGGCACAACGTCGCCGTGCTCCGCTCCCGGGGGGCGATCGTGCTGGAGCCCGCCTCGGGGCGGCTCACCGGGGCCGACACCGGCAAGGGGCGGCTGCCCGAACCCGCCGAACTGTTCGACGTCGCCCGCCGCGTCCTCGCCCGCGGGTCCCTCACCGCCGACCTCGCCGGACGGCACGTGGTGGTCTCCGCGGGCGGCACCCGGGAGGCCCTCGACCCGGTCCGCTTCCTGGGCAACCGGTCCACCGGAATGCAGGGGTACGCGCTGGCCGCCACCGCGGTGGCCCGCGGCGCCCGGGTGACCCTCGTCTCCGCGAACGTGTCGCTGCCCGCCCCCGCGGGCGCCGAGGTCCGCCCGGTCACCTCGGCCCGGGAGCTGCGCGAGGCGGTCCTGGCGGCCGCGGCGGACGCCGACGCCGTGGTCATGGCGGCCGCCGTCGCCGACTTCCGCCCCGACACGGTGGCCGCGGAGAAGATCAAGAAGACCGGCGGCCGTCCCGCGCCGATCACCCTCGTGGAGAACCCCGACATCCTCGCCGAGCTCAGCCGCGACCGCGCCCGGGAGGGCCAGGTCGTCGTGGGCTTCGCCGCCGAGACCGACCACGTGCTGGAGCACGGCCGCGACAAGCTCCGCCGCAAGGGCTGCGACCTGCTCGTGGTCAACCAGGTCGGTGACGGCATGGCGTTCGGGACCCCCGACAACCAGGCCGTGGTGCTCGGCCCCGACGGGCTCGCCGTGGAGATCCCGCGCGGCCCCAAGGAGGATCTCGCCGACCGTGTGTGGGACCTCGTGGCCGAACGTCTTGGCGAACCGGGGCGCCACCGCTGATACTGGGCGGGAACACGGGCCCCGCCCCGCGGCGGGGGTCCGGTGCATCGGAGCGCGGCGCCCGCACCGCACTCCGAAACCCCCCACCGCCGCAGCCCCGGTGCGCACCCGCGCCCACTACAGTGGACCAGTAAAACCAACCCGGCCGGTCGGGAACTCGAGGCGCTCCCCGCAGCCTCCGGTCCCGAACGGCACGACAACTGTCAGCCAGCAGCCGCTGCAAGGAGTCCCACACCGTGTCCCGTCGACTTTTCACTTCCGAGTCGGTCACCGAAGGCCACCCCGACAAGATCGCTGACCAGATCAGCGACGCGATCCTCGACTCGATGCTCAGGGATGACCCCCACAGCCGGGTCGCGGTGGAGACCCTCATCACGACCGGTCAGGTGCACGTCGCCGGCGAGGTGACCACGTCCACCTACGTCGACATCCCGACCATCATCCGCGAGAAGATCCTGGAGATCGGCTACGACTCCTCGGCCAAGGGCTTCGACGGCTCCTCCTGCGGCGTCTCGGTGTCCATCGGCGCCCAGTCGCCCGACATCGCCCAGGGCGTCGACACCGCCTACGAGGCCCGGGAGAACGAGGCGTTCGACGACCTCGACCGGCAGGGGGCCGGCGACCAGGGCCTGATGTTCGGCTACGCCAACAACGAGACCCCCGAGCTGATGCCGCTGCCGATCAAGCTCGCCCACGCCCTGGCCCAGCGGCTGGCGGCGGTGCGCCGCGACGGCACCATCCCCTACCTGCGCCCCGACGGCAAGACCCAGGTCACCGTCGAGTACGACGGCCAAACCCCGGTCCGGCTGGACACCGTCGTGGTCTCCAGCCAGCACGCCCCCGACATCGACCTGCGCGAGCTGCTCACGCCCGACATCAAGGAGCACGTGATCACCCCGGTCGTGGCCGACTACGGCCTCGACGCCGACAACTACCGGCTGCTGGTCAACCCCACCGGGCGGTTCGAGATCGGCGGCCCGATGGGCGACGCCGGCCTGACCGGCCGCAAGATCATCGTGGACACCTACGGCGGCTACGCCCGCCACGGCGGCGGCGCCTTCTCCGGCAAGGACCCGTCCAAGGTCGACCGCTCCGCCGCCTACGCCACCCGCTGGGTCGCCAAGAACGTCGTCGCCGCGGGGCTGGCCGAACGCGTCGAGGTGCAGGTCGCCTACGCGATCGGCAAGGCCCAGCCGGTCGGCGTCTTCCTGGAGACCTTCGGCACCGAGCAGGTCGCCCCGGAGCAGATCGAGAAGGCCGTGCTGGAGGTCTTCGACCTGCGTCCCGCCGCGATCATCCGCGACCTCGACCTGCTGCGCCCCATCTACTCCAAGACCGCCGCCTACGGCCACTTCGGCCGCGAGGAGCCCGAGTTCACCTGGGAGCGCACCGACCGCGTCGAGGCGCTGAAGTCCGCCGTGGGCGCCTGAGCCCGGTCCGCGGACCGTCGACGGCGGTGCCCCGTCCCGCGCGCGGGACGGGGCACCGCCGTTTTCCGGAGCAGGACGCCCGTCGTTCCTGAGTGCCAGTGGGCGAACCAGGCGTACAGTGGTGGCGTGTCTGTCGAGCCCGGGGAGCCGACCGTCGGCTAGGCCCGCGACCGTCGCTCCGACGCGGTGAACCGGGCGGCGTTCGGCGCAGAGGTCACCTACGTCACCCGGGGGCGCGGACGGGAACGTGCCGCAGCCATTGCCCGGCCGAACTCGTCGAAGCCTACGAGGAGCTTCTGGACCGGGAGGACGGGCAGACGGCCCGGGAACGCCTGGACGACGTTCGTGCCGGTCGGGTCCGGTCCCTCTCGGCCGAGGACGTGGGCAGGGACCTGGGACTGTGAGTCCGAAGAGCCACCGGGGCGGGTACGCCCCCCGGCGGCCGAAGAACCGTCGAGGTAGGACAGGGCGGTGGCGCACACGGTCCGTGCCGCGGTCCTCGCTCTGTCCCGGGACCCGAGGCCGAGCGGATGCCGCCAGGCGAGCGGCTGTCCGGGAGTACGGCGGATTCGAGTCGGCGACTACCGGGTCGTCTACAGCATGGACGACGGCGGACTCGTCGTGCCGGCGCTACGGATCGCCCACCGCCGTGAGGTGTACCGGGAGTTCTGAGGCGCTGCCGACGCTTCTGGGCACCCGTGCCCGGGAGGGCGCCGCCCTGCGGTCCGGCCGACCGCGTCAAGGTGCTGCGCTCCGCGGCGGGAGCCCCGAACCTCGACAGGCAGTCCGCCAGCGTCCGACCGGGCCGGTGCAGCCCACCGGCGCCACGGGGCGGCCACATAGCGGTCGAGCAGGAACAGGTTCGCTCCGCCCTGGGCGGCGGCGGACCAGGGCCGCGCGGCCGGGCCGCCGCCGTTGCGAGACCGGGGAAGCGGTGCGGCGCTTCGGCGGGTCCGGCAGGGGTGCGTCGGCGTGCGGGACGCACCCCGGAGCGGGGGTCAGCCCACGAGGTCGATCTCGCAGCGGGCTCCCTGACCACGAGCAAGCCGGGCGTCCGACGTCACCAACGTCGCCCCCAGGCTCTCCGCCAGGGAGATGTAGGCGGCGTCGTAGACGGAGTAGTTGTCCCGCAGCTCCCAGATACGGCCCAGGTAGGGCCAGTGCGGGACCCGCTCCAGAAGCAGCGCGCTGAACGTCCGCCGTGCGAGTTCGGCGTCCTCCGGGACGATCTTCTTGCCGAGGACGAGGTTGCGCAGCGTGTGCGTCACCTCAAGGCTGACGACGTCGGGAGCGTACAGTCGCTGCCCCACCAACCGTTCCTTGGCCTTCTTGCCCAGGTCCTCCCTGTTGGTGAGCGCGTGGACCAGAACGGAGGCGTCGACGACGATCATTCGGGTCGCTCCTCCTGACGCGCCGCCAGGACGTCCTCGTTGGTGAGGGAGCTGGTGATGTGAGAGCGGTGCTCGTCCAGGAGACGATCGTTGAAGGACGGCGCGTCGGGGCTGCTCTGGGAGTCGGCTTCGACGAGGGAGCGCACGTAGTCCGGCACGCTCATGTGGGCGGCTTCGGCCCCGCGGCGGACGGCCTCGACGGTCTCCTTGGGGAGCAGCAGAGTCTCTGAGGTGATCATGTCGTCCACGGTTCCACCCTTCGGCCCCGCTTCGTGGGCGTTCACAACGTTCGGTTTTTTACGTACCCGTCCGAAAACGGCGGACAGAACGGACAGCCGCTGGTCGTCGGCTGCCCGTTCGGGGGGAAACGCGGGAAAACGTCAGATCCGCACCACGGTGCTGCGCACGATCTCGAAGACCGGGTGGCGGGGCGCCTCGCGCTCGAAGTCCTCCTGGGGGGAGTCCGGGGTGACCTGGAAGTAGGGGCCGACCACGAAGATCCGCGGGTGGTCCAGGTACTCGCGCAGCACCGGGGCGGCCCGCTCCGGGCCGACCTCGACGACGCTGACCAGTTCGATCCAGCCGCCCCGGCGCAGCGTCGCGTAGCCCTCCTTGCGGATGTTGCGCACCCAGCCGACCTCGCCGTAGGGGGCCACCAGGAAGCGGCCGTCGGTGTTCTCGACCAGGCTCACCGGAACGGTGCGCAGGAACCCGGTCCTGGCCCCCCGGGTCGTCAGCAGGTGCAGGTCGCGGGGGCCGACGCCGTAGGCGACCGCCCCGCCGACGACGGCGTTGAGAACGCGCCGCGCCCGGGTCATCGCAAAACGCTTCGTTCCGTGCTCCATCGCACCTCTTCCTCTCACACCCCCATTGTGGGGGTGCGCGGGGTTCTTCGCGCTGAGGCATACCCGGGCGGACGGTCAGCGGAACGCGGAGATTCCGGTGACCGCCCGGCCGATGCTGAGCGCGTGGATCTCCTCGGTGCCCTCGTAGGTGGCGACCGTCTCCAGGTTGAGCAGGTGGCGCAGCACCGGGTAGTCCAGGGTGATGCCGTTGGCCCCGTGCAGGGACCGCGCCGCGGCCGCCACCCGCCGGGCGGCGGCCACGTTGGCGAGCTTGCCGAAGCTCACCTGCTGGTGGTGGCAGGCCCCGGCGTCCTTGAGCCGCCCCAGGTGCAGCGCGGTGAGCGCGGCCTGGTTGACGTCCACCACCATGTCGGCGAGCTTGCGCTGGGTGAGCTGGAACGCGGCGACGGGCCGGCCGAACTGCTCGCGGGAGGCGGTGTAGGCCAGCGCCGCCTCGTAGCAGGCGCGGGCCGCGCCCGCCGCGCCCCACACGATGCCGAACCGCGCCTCGTTGAGGCAGGACAGCGGCGCGCCCAGCCCTTCGGCCAGCGGCAGCCGCGCCGCCTCGGGCAGCCGGACGCCGTCGAAGGAGAGCGCGGAGGTGACCGACGCGCGCAGCGACAGCTTGCGGTGGATCACGGTGGCGGTGAAGCCCGGCGTGTCGGTGGGCACCACGAAGCCGCGGACGCCCTCGTCGGTGCGGGCCCACACCACGGCCACGTCGGCCACGGAGCCGTTGGTGATCCACAGCTTCGCGCCGTCCAGCACCCAGTCGGTGCCGTCCCGGCGGGCCCGGGTGCGCATCGACCCCGGGTCGCTGCCCGCGTCCGGCTCGGTCAGCGCGAAGCAGCCGATGGCCTCGCCCGCGGCCATCCGGGGCAGCCACTCCTCCTTCTGCTCCGCGGAGCCGTACCGGTGGATCGCGGTCATCGCCAGCGAGCCCTGCACCGAGACGAAGCTGCGCAGCCCGGAGTCGACCGCCTCCAGCTCGCGGCAGGCCAGCCCGTAGCAGACCGCGCTGGCCCCGGCGCAGCCGTAGCCCTGCAGGTGCATGCCGAGCAGGCCGAGCCGTCCGAACTGTCGGGCCAGGCCGCGCGGGTCGGGGAGGGTGCCGGCCTCGAACCACTCGGCGACGTGCGGCAGCAGTTCACGGCGGCCGAACTCGCGCACGGTGTCGCGCACGGCGGCCTCCTCGGCGCTGAGCGAGGCGTCCACGGCCAGGAAGTCCAGCGGGTCGGGGGCGGCGGGTCGGGAAGGGGTGCTCATCGGCGGTCAACTCCTCGACGGAAGCGGACGGGAACGGGAAGCGGCGTCGGCGCCGGTCAGCGGACCGGGTGCTGGACGACGGCGCCGCGCTCCAGGAGGGCGGCGATCTGCTCGGCGGACAGGCCCAGCTCCTCCAGCACCTCGGTGGAATGCTGCCCGAGCAGCGGGGGAGGCAGCACCCGCGGGCCGGGCCCCGGGCCGCGGTCGGCGAAGCGGAACCCCGGCCGGACCAGCTCCAGGTCGCCCAGGACGGGGTGGGCGACGGTCAGGGTCGGCTCGTCCCCGGAGGCGTCGGCGGTGCGGATCGCCTCCAGCACGCCGCGCACCTTGCCCACCGGGACCCCGGCGTCGGTCAGGAGTGCGCTCCACTCCTCGGCGCCGCGGGCGGCCAGGGCGGCGGTGATCTCGGCGACCAGGGCCTCGCGGTGGGCGACCCGGTCGGCGTTGCGGCGGAACCGCGGGTCCTCGGCGAGGTCGGGGCGGCCCAGCACCGCGCACAGCTTCCGGTACAGCTCGTCGTTGCCGGCGGCGACGACGAGCTCCCCGTCGGCGGTGGGGAAGGTCTGGTAGGGCACGATGGCGGCGTGCGCGTGCCCGGTCCGCTCCGGTTCGACCCCGGTGACCAGCGCCGACTGGCCCACCTGCACCAGGCCGGACAGCGCCGAGTTGAGCAGGGACACCTGCACGTGGCCGCCCCGCCCGGTGGCGGCGCGCCGCACCAGGGCGGCGCACACCGCCGCCGCGGCGTTGAGGCCGGTGAGCACGTCGGCCAGCGGGACGCCGATCCTGGTGGGGCCCGTGTCGGGCTCGCCCGTGGTGCTCATCAGCCCGCTCTCGCCCTGCACGACCACGTCGAACCCGGGCTGGTCGGGCCGGACGTGGCCGGGGCCGAACCCGCTGACGGAGCAGTAGACGGCCCCCGGGTTGTCCGCGGCGACGTCCGCGTACCCCAGGCCCAGCCGCTCGGCCGTGCCCGGCCGGAAGTTCTGCACCACCACGTCGGCCCGCGCGCACAGCGCGCGCACCGCGGCCAGGCCGTCGGGGTCCTTGAGGTCGACCGCCAGGCTCCGCTTGCCCCGGTTCAGCGCCAGGTAGTAGGCGGCCTGGTCGCCGGCCCACGGCGGCCCCCAGGAGCGGGTGTCGTCCCCGCGCTCCGGGTGCTCCACCTTGACCACGTCCGCGCCCATGTCCGCCAGCAGCATCGTGGCGTAGGGCCCGGCCAGCACCCGCGACAGGTCGGCGACGCGGACGCCCGCCAGCGGGGCGGCGGGTCCGGCGCAGGGGGAGCCGGTCACGGCCGCTCCCCCTCCGGCCGGTGCGGGGCGGCACGCAGTTGCAGCCCGCTCTCCAGGCAGCGGCGCAGCGCGGTGCACAGGGCCGCGCCGGACTGCCCGGCGTAGCGGGTCTGCACCCGGTGCACCATCTCGGCGAGGTCGTCGTAGATCGACAGCCCCTCGACCAGGACCCGGAAGAACTCCCGGCCCAGTTCGGTGATCAGGGTGGTGTCGGCGGCCACGACGCGGCCGGTGGGCCGCTCCACGGCCAGGACCACGCCGAGCCGCTCGTACTGGTGGCGTCCCGCCACGGTGTCGGGCAGCCGGGCGTATCCCGAGATGAGGACGACGTCGGGGTTGTCCAGGAGGCGGCGTGCTTCCTCGCGCACGAGAAAAGCCCTCTCTTCGACGGTGGGCACACGAAACTCCCGCGCTGGGGTCTCGCGCCTGGGCAGGACGTCGGCGGGAAGCGGTGCGGGGCTCCTCGGTGGCGTCCTCGGCGAGAGGGCAGGCCCCTCCAGTATGTCAACCGGGCCGCGAGCGCTGTCAAACGGCCTCGCGGCCGCGGGGGTGCAGCCGTTGACCAGGGGCGGGGCGCCCGGTGGGGAGGGAACCGGAGGGGAAGAGAAAAGAGTGAGAATCATCCGATGTGTGAAGTTCCGTTGAGGCGCTAACATCGGAGGTCAGTGACCGAGGTCACGGTGGGCGAGTGCGGGGTTGAGCCTCCCGTTCCGTCGGCCGCGTCCTCACCGGCCGACGGTTGGGGGAACGCAATCGTGATCGAACAGCGGCAGGTGCTGCCCGTCGACGACGAACCCCACTCCCCGGAGGTGCCCGCGCCCCGGGTGATCCGGATGGACGACTACCGCAGCGCCGCGCCCGCGGCCGCGCCCGCCCCGGAGACCGCCCGGCTCGTCGAGGCCGAGTCCCGCTTCCTCGCGCGCTGCGTCGGCTACCTCGTCGCGGACCTGAAGATACGCCAGTACGTCGACCTCGGCTCCCGGGTGCCCCACTCGGGCGGGATCCACGACCTCGTCTCCGAACGCCTTCCCGACGCCCGCGTCGTGCGGCTGGACACCGGACCGGCGGTGCCGCTGCACCCGCGGGCGTCGGCGTCCGGGCCCGCCGTGCTCCGGCTCGACCAGCCCTGCCCCGAGGAGCTGGCCGCCCAGCTCGCCCTGCGCGGCCTCGTGGACCTGGGCGAGCCCGTGGCGGTGCTGGTCGACGCCGACCTGCTGCCCGAGAGCCTCGACGTCGGCGAGGTCGTGCACGCGCTGCACGAGGCACTGGTCCCCGGCAGCCACCTGGTGCTCCGCCAGCGTCCGGTCAACCCGGCCGACCCGTACGCCCGCGCGTTGGTCGCCGCGCTGTTCGAGCCGTTCTGCCTTCTGGAGCCGGGGGTGGCCGATCTGGCCTGGTGGCCCTACCCGGACGAGGAGGTCGCGGCCGAGGGGACGGGCGTCCTGGCAGGGCTGGCCCGGCGCCGCTGAACGCCGGGCCGCACGGCTCAGCCCGCCGGGGCGGCCCTGCGCTGCCACTCCCGCTGGTAGACCTCCACGAGCCAGGAGTCGGCCCAGGCGTGGTCGGCCCGCTCGGGCAGGTCGGCCCGTTCGACGAGGTCCGCCAACCGCCGCTCGTACTCGTCGGCCACCTCCAGCGCCTCCTCGCGGCGGTGCCTCCCCGCGCGCAGGTTGCACAGCCACGTCCGCCACGGCTCGGGCATCGGCAGGGTCAGGCGCCCCGTCTCCAGCAGCTCCACGCCCTGGACGCCCAGCCGGATCATGTGGTAGGCGAACTTGACGTCGAAGCCGTACCGCTCGACGAGTTCGGGGCGGTTGGTGCTCCTGCCCCGCAGGCCCAGCATCCTCTCCCGCTGGGAGCGCAGGTACCCCAGGAAGCGGCGGCCGGCGTGGCGGGACACGAAGCGGTGGGCGTTGGCCCGCAGCTCCCGGCCCGCCTCCTCGATGCGGACGATCTCGGAGTCAGGCACGAACAGCGGCAGCAGCACCGTGGGGTTGCCCTCCAGGGCCAGCCTGGTCCACTTGCGCAGCGAGTAGACGGTGAGGTCCAGGTCGCCCGGGCCCGAGCGGACCCCCTCGGGCTGGGTGCGGAAGACGTACTGCTCGAAGGTGCGCAGCCCGATGACGTACTCGGGGGGTTCGACGCAGACGCCCATCTCGTCGCGGTCGTCCTGGCCGGGCACGGTGACGCCGTGCACCCCGGAGCCGACCTGGCAGCGCAGGACGGTGCCCTCCTCCGCCAGTCGGGCGAAGACGGCACTGGAGTGCTTCACGGGACCTCCCTCGGGACTCGGGGGCGGAGGGATCCCGAAGCTAGCCGAGCCGCGGCGGTGCGGGCCACCGGTTTTCCCCGGGGGTCAGACCACGTCCAGCGGGTCCATGCGGACCTGGACCGACCTCTCCTCCCGGCGGGCGCTGCGGGCCGCACCGGCCGCCTTGAGCGCCGCCGCCAGCTCCCGGGAGGCGTCCCGGCGGACACGCAGCAGGGCGCGTTCCACGCCGTCCTCGCCGAGGGGGAACGGCCCCAGCAGCTCCGCCCCGGGCGGCAGGACGGCC
>Ga0207864_1004177_pt1 | contig 11232 bp, 6 predicted proteins | sample HigsolmetaAR202D_FD_184834 | JGI IMG/M metagenome (GOLD analysis project Ga0207864, IMG submission 184834) | Ionic liquid and high solid enriched microbial communities from the Joint BioEnergy Institute, USA - AR20-2-D (SPAdes) (version 2) ...
GAGAAGGGGCGCGGGTAGAGGCCCAAACGTCCCCGCCAGATGTCCGGCCGGAGGCCCGCTTCCCGGAACGCATCCGTCCACTGCCTGGTGGAGAGATAGTTGTAGGGCAGCGCCACGCCGTACGGTGCGTTGCCAACCCAGTCCATGATACGCAATACGAGCTGTGCAGCCCGACGGTCCGCGATGTGGTCCTTGATGACGACGGCGCGCCGCGCCACGCGGGACGCCTCCTTGAGCAGGACGAGCGGGTCCTCGGTGTGATGCAGAACGTCGACCATCAGGGCCACGTCGACTCCCCCATCGCGGACCGGGACTCTGAAGCCGTCGAATCGGGCCACCGGTAGCGGCACCGGCGGCCGGATCAGCACGTCTATTCCACAGATCCTCAGATCGGGGCGTTGCTCGCGGATCTGTGACGCCAGCTTGCCGTCACCACAGCCTATGTCGAGGACGCTCGCTCCGTGTGGTATCAATGCGGAAATGTGATCCGCCAGCCGGACGATCCGCCGTTGTGATACAACGGCCCCGTGGATCTTGCCGATCGAGCGTAGGAGCGCGGTCCGCATGTTGCTATTCGCTCGAGCCACGTTCATCCACCCGGGCGGGACCTTCCGCGGCGCTCTCGGACAACAGCCTCAGGCGGAAGAGCTGGCCGCTGGCCTCGTCGAACAGGTAGGGCACACGGTCAGGCGCCGCCTCTATCAAGCGCACATTGTCCACCCCCCTGTCGTATACGGTCCAGACCGGTGCCTGAGAGTAAGAGGGTGGGTTGGTGATGAGGCTCAGGTGGATGTTGTGCCACGGCGCGTACCGGATGAAGACGATGGCCGGCACCTCGATGGCTCTCATCAGTTGCCGGAACGATTCGTGGTACGCTCGCGTCGCCTGTCCCGCCGCCGCCCCATCCAGGATTCGGGTGGCCAGGAACGGTGCCATCGTCGCGAGGACGGCGAGAAGCCCGACTGCGGCTGCCCGGTTCCGCCAGCGTTCGCGCTCCCTCGGAAGACCGAGATGCACCACGAGGCTACTCACTTGCCAAACCCCGATGGCAGCCAGCACGGCCAGGACCGGGTGAGCTTCGAGGTAGTAGACGGACCAGCTCGGGTGGTGATAGTACGTCAAGTAGCTGATCAGCAAGAATCCCGCTGTCACCGCGGCGAACAGGACAGGCGCCGGCGCAGCCAGCACGCCTACCAGAGCGAAGGCCGCGAAGCCAACCGTCCACGGTGTGCCCCACGCGTCGTCGGCAACCGCGCGCGCACGTTCCCATAACGCGCGCGGAACCGCGGATGGAGTATACGCGACATACCCGGGACGAAACCCCGCGGTCAACAGTTGCATGTCCGGTGGGAGTGGTCGCAGCGCTTCGCTCACATCGGTTTGGAAGCCGGGGCGATCGAACGGCAAGTACACACGAGCATATTCCGTCCACGTATTGGCCCGCCAATCCCCGAGGACCATGTGGTTGTGCAGGGGGAGGAGAGCGAGGACGCTGGCTCCGAGGCCGGCAGCGAGAATCAGATCTCGCCACTTTCGCAGGCTAACGACGTCGCGGAGCACCACCGCGCCGACGGGGAGCGCGAACGCAAGCATCGTCAATGGCCGCGTAACCGCGCCAAAGGCCACCGCGCATGCCAGGGTGAGGAGCCAGCGGCATTCCCCGCTACGACGCCAGTTCAGGAGAGACCACCAGCCAACGAGCCACATCGTCGTGGTGGTGACCTCCGAGAAATAGCTCGCACGGAAGCGCAGATTGCCGGGGGACGCGAGCCAGAGCGCCCAGGCGAGCAGAGCGATCCACGGATTGGTCGCGCGGCGGGCCAGCGCGAACAGGAATCCGCCGGTCGCGCCAGTGAGCACGACCGGCATGAGGCCCGGCAGTCCGAGGAGCACCCCCGGGGTGAGCGCCAGCGCATGTCCCGGGGGATACTTCGCGGCGACCTTGGGGACGACGAAGACGTGAAACTGTTCAAAGAACTCCGGCAAGACGGGACTGGGGCCAGCCCATCGCCCGGAGGCGAAGAGGCGTGCCTGGAGCAGATACGCCGCTTCGTCATGGATCACTGCCACCGGATCCAGCGAGCCGGCGAGCCACCAGTAGGTGGCCGCGCTGATCACGCCGAAGGCCAACGGCGCCCAGCGACTCTCGAGCAACGACTCGATCCGGCTTTCCTCGGACCATTGGAAGCGCCGCGCGAGGAACGCAGCGGCCAGTAGGGCGGCGACCGGAAGGAGGCCAACGCCAAGGTCCATGGTCTAGATTCCTTACTCAGGGCGTGCCACGGTCATCCGCCGCTGCGGTGCTGATGCGCGTGCAGGAGGATCAGCGACGTCGTAGCAAGAGAATGCTGAAGAAGAAGCTCGCCAGAGCCGTCTGGACGCCCAGCACGGCGAGTGTGACGCCAGGGATCACCCACCGCATGGTGGCGCTGTAATCCAGCGGGCCGAAATCGACGCTGACCCACCGGGCCACCGCCACCGAGATGAGGGCGAGGCCCGCGAGGCCCGCAATGACGCCGGCGGCCAGGCCGCGCTCGAGGTTGAAGATCCGAAGCAGCCGATCCACTCGCTGATCCCTCGGGAGCAGGCCTTCGCCCACGGCGAAGAGCTTCGTCATCAGGGCGAAGCCCACCGACTGCTGCCCGCAGATGATCGCCAGGCTGGCCACCAGCAGCGTGTGCACGTCCAGGGTAGCAGGGCCGATCCTGGCGTTGGTCAGGGCCAGGGCGTATCCGAGGATACCGGAAGCGATCAGGGCGAGCCCCGGCATCAGGAAGAGCCAGCGCGGGCTGAACAGCAAGAAGAAGCGCAACGTCCGCCAACCATCCCGGAACGTCCGCAGGTGGGGACGCCGCGTCACGCGCCCGTCCGGATGCAGCGTGATCGGGACCTCAGCGATCGAGGCGCCACCGAGCGATGCCTTGATGATCATCTCCGTGGCGAACTCCATCCCGGTGCAGCGCTGATCGAGCCGGCGGTAGAGGTCCTTCGTGAACCCGCGCAGGCCGCAATACACGTCATGCACCGGAGCCCGGAACCACCAGCGCGCCAGCTTCGTGAACATCGGGTTGCCCCACCACCGGTGCAGGAACGGCATGGCGCCAGGCATGACGCGGCCTCCCCCGCTCTCGAGGCGGCACCCCTGCACCAGCTCGAAGCCCTTGCGGAGCTCGGCCAGGAAACGCGGGATCTCCAGGAAGTCGTAGCTGGCGTCCGCGTCGCCCATGATGATGTAGCGCCCCCGAGCGGCCTCGATTCCGCCCATGAGCGCTGCGCCGTATCCTGGCGTCTCGACATGCACGACCCGCGCGCCGAGACTCTCCGCGATGGCCGCGGAATCGTCCGTGCTGCCGTTGTCTGCGACGATGACCTCGCCGCTGATCCCGTTCTCGCGGAGCGCACGCATGGCGCGCTCCACGCAGATGCCGACCGTCTCCTCCTCGTTCTTGCACGGGATGACGACGGACAGCTCGATCTGCTCCTCCGCCTGATCCGGCGCCGGATACGCGAGCCGCGTTGCTGCGATTGCCGAGGACAAGGCGTTCCCTCCTCTGAATCGAGGCCGGCACAAGACTTCCGCGGCCGGTCAAACACGTGGAGCTGGAGACACTCCAGCCCTGCCGCGCCCCCCGGATGACGCGGGGGACCATGCGAAGCCACGCTCCGGCGAAAGCATCATGGGGAGCGTCGGGGCCACGCCCGTGGCCCGGATTTGCAAGCCTGTGAGGAGCGCACCCGGGCGGCCGCGCTGCCGCGGAACAGCCCGAGGAACCTGTCTACGATCCGCGGTGTGGCGGCAGCGGATAACGTGGGCCCGGTGAGATGCGCCCCAGCACCGGCGCCGCGGAGCAAGCGCCGTTCCCTGTGTTGGATGAACGCCATATGGCGCCTATCTCTATGTTACACAAAGGGTTACGGCCGATGGAGGCAACGGGTCCGCGAAGGGGACTCGGAAAAAAGTGCTGAGTTCCGGGAAGCGATTGGCAGGATGCGCGAAGTCCACGCGCCGCCCGCTCGTCGCTCACCACTCAGCGTTCGCCGCCCTCGCCAGGCCCCGCGGCCGTCAGCGCCGCGCGCATCTGGTTCAGCATGGGGTCCGCCGGATCGAGCCGAAGGCCCGCCTCGATGCTGGCCCGGGCGGCGGCCGTGTCGCCCAGATCCAGGGATGCCGCAGCGAGCAAGCGCTGCAACGCGAGGTTGCGCGGCCAGCGTTCCACGCCGAACGCAGCCAGCTCCCGCCCTTCGGCCAGGCGGCCCTCCTCCAGGGCGAAAGCCGCGGCTTCGACCACCAGCAGGTCCCGGTACGGCCAGAGCTGAACGGCCCTGGCAAAGTGCTCGCGGGCAGCGTCACGGTCCCCTGCCTGCCGGGCGGCCCGAGCCAGCACCCAGTGCGCACGGGACGAGTCGGGACGATCGCGCGCGAGGGCGGCGAAGATCCGTTCAGTGGACTCCCACTCGGGTACCCGTACGGCGCTGCGCGCGCCGAGGAGGACGAGGCCAACGACGCCGAGAACGAGGGCGGCCCCTCTGCCCGCGCGAGACGCGAGCCGACCGAGCACGGCCGCGGCGCCCGCACCCGCGACGGCCAGGGCGAAGGAGGGCACGTAGAGCGTCCGCTCCGCGACCAGCACGCCGATCGTCACGAGGAGGTTGGAGACCGGCAAGATCGCAACCGGGAACCACAGGAGCGCCAGTGCGGCACGGCCGTTCCCGCGCAGGTGCGCCACCACGCCTCCCACCACGAGCCCGGTCAGGATCACGAGGCCGGCCACGGCCGGGCCCGTCCAGGCGGTCGCAGGCATGATGATGCGAGGCCCGTAGTCGATCAGCAGCGTGCGGGGGAACAGCAGGAGCCGCAGATAGACAGGCCATGCCTGGAGCGCCGTGAGGATCAGCTCGGCGCGGCTCTCGAGAACAGCGGCTGCGGGATGCGCCCGTGCCGGCACGAGGCCGCCCAACGCGGCAGCCCGCGCCGTCGCGTACGCGACCAGGACGGCGAGGAAAGCGAGCAGCGCGGGGAGAATGGCTCGCACGTACGCGACGACGCTTCCCCGCTCGAGCCGCCAGCGCCCGCGCGCCGTATCGATGAGCAGGAGCAGGAGCGGCAGCATGGCGGCGCTCTCCTTGGCCAGCAGAGCCACCGCGAAGAGCGCCGCTGTCGCGAGGGTGATGAGGCGGGTCGGCCGGGTTTCCGCTGCGGGCCGCCGCGCCCAGAGCAGGCACGCGGCGAGCATGGGAATCCCCGCCAGCATCTCGGCGCGTCCAACCACGTTGGCCACCGCCTCCACGTGGACCGGATGCACGGTGAAGAGGAGCGCGCCCACCAGGGCCGCGGCCGGGGTGAAGAACTCGCAAAGGAGAAGGAAGACGAGGACGCAAGCCGCCGCGTTCAGCGCTGTGTTGGTCGCGTGGAACCAGGCCGCCCGGCCATCGGACAACGCCCAGTCGACCGCGAAGGACAGCGTGGTCAGCGGCCGCCAGATCGCGAGCTCTTCCCCGCCGACGGGCCAGTACGGCCCGAACAGGATATCGCGCAGGTTCCGGAGCGAGTGGACGCGGGCGTCGAGGAGGATGAGCGGCACGTCGTCGTACGCGAAGCCGTTCCGCAGGCTCAACGCGTAGAGGGCGAGGGCCGCGAGGGCGGTGACCGCCGCACCGGAACGGCGTGTAACGTAGACCACGTTCACGGTCCGTCCCGCCCTGAGCGCCCCGCCGCGCCCGAGTCTCCCGATTCCGAGCCGCCGTCCGATGGGCGCGGATCGGACACGGCGGACGCCGTGAACGCTGCAGGCTCGATGCCCCAGATGGCGGCCATTCCCTCGTCGTACGGAACGAGAACCGGATCTGCGTCTGGGGTGGGCGTATAGAAGACGTACGGCGTGCGCTCCGGGAACTGGGCGATGAGCGCGGCGTTCGCCTCGGGGCCGTAGTCACGGACGAGGAGCGCGCCGGAGGCCGGCAGTCCGGGGAGATCACGCTGCCACAGCATGGGCGAGACGTCCACGACGCCATTGGTATCTGCGTTGATCTCGCGCACACACGATGGTGAGAGCGTCTCGCCGTTCCGCGTGAGTATCCGAACGCCCGGCACGATCTCCACCCGGGAGAATCCAGGCGGGTATCCAGAGCGAGGCGTGAAGTCGAGGGCCGGCATCCCACCATGCGTTCCGCTCGACTCCGGATAATCCTGCGCGAAGTGGTGCACCGCACAGATCGAGTTCTGCCGCATGGCCGTCTCGACGGAGTCCAGCCGCATGCCGCGGCCGGCCAGGAGCATCGCGACCCTCGCGCTCCATGCCCCGTGCACGAAGACGAGAGACGGCTCGGAGGTCTGGGGCGGCTCGATGCGCACACTCGCGTACCAGTCGCCGCCGTAGCTCGCGAGCCGCTGGGGCGCCAGGTAGATCAAACCCACGACCCAAGCGGAAAGGAACCAGGCGATGAGCCCGACGCGAAGCGAGTAGCGGCCCGCGAGGATCCCGTGCTCGGCCGGAACGCGCTGGACCAACCCGACCGCTGCCGCGGCTGTCAGAACTGCCCAGGCGGGGCCAGCCTCGTTGAGCATGCGTGGCCCCATCCGCAGCCCGTGGTGCCAGTAGAAAAAGTTCGCTACCACGGGGAGCACGGCCCAAATGGCGACAATGCGCTCGCCCGCGCTCAGCCGCCGCGCAAACAGGAGATAGGCGCCGGCCAGAGCGACGACGGGGATCGGCGCTTCGAGCAGGTTCAGGCTCAGCGCGACCAAGTCGGAAGACGTGTAGGCCAATGCCTGGACCGGGCCGTAGAGGTTCCCCCATGGGTCACGGTGGAACCCCAGGCGGATGGCGGGCCCGAGCGCCGCATCATAGCCGAAGCGGAACGGGCTGCCGAAGAAGTGGGCGTTGTACAGGGCAAGCGCCGCAAGGAACGGCGCGCCACCGGCGAGCGCGCCGGCAACACGGCGCGCGACGCCACGCACCTCGAGCTGTCCCGATTCGCCGCCGGTGAGCCAGACTCCGAGGGCGACCACGACGCCGATGACGACGCCGGCGAGCGGCCGTGTGCTGAAGACAGCGCCCACGGCCGCGCCAGTCAGCACGCTCCACCACACGCTCCCGTCCCGTGCGCGCACCGCGGCGTAGACCGCGAGGGCCGAGAACGCCGCGGCGGTGACGTGGTTCATGTAGGTGCCGGCGAGCCCGATCATGAAGGGGCTGAGGGCGACGAACAGCGTTCCGAGCCGGGCCGCCACAGGCCTCTCCCGCAGCAGACGTTCCGCAGCCAGGCAGGTGAACAGGGTGGTCAGCCCCAGCATGATGGGCCCGATCAGCCACACCGCACCCAACCGAAATCCCAGGGCGAGAAGAAGGACATGCCCGGGCGGATAATGCGACACCCATCCGTTGGGCGTGAGGACGGTATTCTGGATATACCAGAAGGGAGCCCACTCCGAGACCGGCCCCGCGAGGCGTCCTGCAGCGACGTATCGCGCGTGCAGGAGTTGGCTCATGGCGTCGATCAGGTTGGGCTTGCCGTCCGTCACGAGGAGGGAGAAGGCGGCCGTGAGCACGGCGGACACGATGGCGCAAACGACGCCAAAGGCGAGGGGCGACGGAGCGAGAAGGTAGCGCTCGAGAAGCCGCAGGGGACGTTCGAGCGTTGCCGGCCTCAGCAGGCGAGCGGCCAGGATGCCGGGGATCAACGTCGCCGCGAAGCCCGCCCACAGGAGCGGCACGTAGACCTCGAGGATGTCGAGGGTCCGCTCGCCCGCGGGCCCCGCCGCCCGGCCCTCCAGCAGCCGGTAGAACGGGACGAGCACGAGGGCGAGCAGCAGGACGCCGACCACCCGTCGCGCGTAGGACAGCACGCCGGTGTGCCGCGTCACTCTACCGGCTCCCTTTTTCCTCCCCGCGGTCGAGCCGCGGCTGCAGCGGCCGCGGCTCGAAGCGCGGCGCCTTGGGTGGCAGCAGGTTGTAGCGGAGGATGTGCCAGAGCGCCGCGACGCCGTCCTTCCAGTTGATCTTCTTGCCCTCGGCGTACGTGCGGCCGCTGTAGCTGATCGGAACCTCGTAGATGCGCGCGCCGGCCTGGGCGAGGCGGGCGGTGAGCTCCGGCTCGATCCCGAACCGGTTGGAGGTCAACGGCAGGGTCTTCATCAGGTCCGCGCGCACCATCTTGTAGCACGTCTCCATGTCGCTCACGTTCAGGTCCGTGAGCATGTTGGAGAGGAGCGTCAGCAGGCCGTTGCCGACGCGGTGCCAGAAGTAGAGGACGCGGTGCGGCCCACCCAGAAACCGGCTGCCGAAGACGGCATCGGCCCGGCCGTCGAGGATCGGCTCGACGAGGCGAGGATACTCCGAGGGGTCGTACTCGAGGTCGGCGTCCTGGATGATCATGATGTCGCCGGTCGCCGCCTGGATCGCGGCCCGCACCGCGGCGCCCTTCCCCATGTTCTTCGGCTGGAGGATGAGGCGGTCGATGACGCCGTGCTCCTCGAGGCGCTGGAGGATCTCCCGCGTGCCATCCGTCGAACAGTCGTCGACGCAGATGATCTCGATGTCCAGCGGCACCGCCCGTACGCGCTCAATGGCGGTGGTCACGTGCGACGCCTCGTTGTAGACGGGCATGAGCACGCTGAGGCGGATCTGGTTCCAGCGCAAGGTCATGTCTCGGTGACTCCGTAGCGGTTGAGCTTACGGTACAGGGTCGACGGGTCGATCCCCAGTACCTCGGCGGCGCGCGCTTTGTTGCCGCCTTCCGCCTGGAGCACCCACATGATGTACGCCCGCTCGATTGCGTCAAGCGTCGGGTTTGCGGGCGGCCGGTCCGCGACGAGGGGAGCGGCCGGCGCATTGACGATGCGACTGGGCAGCGCCTCCGGTCCGATGACCTCGGTCTTGCTGATCACGGCGGCGCGTTCGAGCGCGTTCTCCAGCTCCCGGACGTTCCCCGGCCAGTCGTAGCGCTGCATGGCGGCGAGCGCCTCCTCGCTGAGGCGCAGGGGTCCCCCCTTGCGGCCGCGTTCTGCGGAGAGGCGCTGGAGGAAGTGGTCGGCCAGCAGCGGCAGGTCGTCGATCCGGTCGCGCAGCGGCGGGAGGTGCAGCGCGATCACGTTGAGCCGGTAGTAGAGATCGCTGCGGAACGTGCCCCTGCGCATCTCGACCTCGAGGTCGCGGTTGGTCGCCGCGATGACGCGCACGTCGATCGAGATGGGCGAGGTCGCGCCGACCGGGATGACCTCCCGCTCCTGGAGCGCGCGCAGCAGCTTGACCTGGAGCGACGGGGACATCTCCGCCACCTCGTCCAGGAAGAACGTCCCGCCGCGCGCGGCGACGAGCAGCCCCTCCTTGTCCCTCACCGCGCCGGTGAAGCTGCCCTTGACGTGGCCGAACAGCTCGGACTCGAGCAGGTTCTCCGGCAGCGCGCCGCAGTTGATGGAGACGAACGGCTTGCCCTGCCGCTCGGAGAGGGCGTGGATGTAGCGGGCAAGGATCTCCTTGCCGGTGCCGCTCTCGCCGGTGATGAGCACGGTCGAATCCGTGGGGGCGACGGTCTCGGCGAGCCGGACGACCTCGAGGAACGCGCGGTTCTTGCCCACGGGGCGCACGCCGCGGGCCTGCTCCCTCCGCCGGATCTCGTGCTTGAGCGCACGGTTCTCCCGCTTGAGCTCGCGCGTCTCGCCGGCGCGGCGGCAGAGCGCGATGAGCTCCGCGTTGCTGAACGGCTTCTGGAGGTAGTAGAACGCGCCCTGGTTCACGGCCTGGACCGCCGACTGGAGCGACGCCTGCGCCGTCATCAGGATGACGGGGACCTCCGGATCCTGCTGGCGCAAGGCCGCGAGCAGCTCGAGGCCGTCCATGCCAGGCATGCGGATATCGGTGAGGACCACATCCGGCTCGAACTCGGCGAAACGCTCGACCGCCTCGCGCCCGCTCTGCGCGACGGCGACCTTGAAGCCCTCGCCCTTGAGCAGGATCTGCAGCGAATTCAGGATCGCGGTTTCGTCATCGACCAGGAGTACCCTCAACGCCATCTCGCTCACGCCCTCCGCTCGGCGGCCGGCGCCTCACGCCGCGCCGGCAGGTAAACCGTGAAGTGCGCGCCCTTCCCCACCCCGCCATCGACCAGGATCGCGCCGTGGTGCGCCTGGACCGCCCGATGCACCAGCGCGAGGCCGAGGCCGGTCCCGCCCCGCCGCGTGCTGAAGAACGGGTCGAAGATCCGGGGCACGTCCTCCGGCCGGATGCCCGGGCCGTTGTCCTGCACCGCGATGCGGACCGGCGAGCTGACCTGGACGCCGGGCGGGAGCTCGGGCTCCTCGATGCGGCCGATCTCCACGCGCACGAGCCCGTCCGGCCCGGAATGCTGCACCGCGTTGAGCACGAGGTTGAAGATGGTGCGGTGCAAGAGGTCGGCGTCGCCTTCCACGAACAGCGGCTCCTCCGGCGGCCGGAACTCGATGCGCGTGGCGCCCGCTGCATCCGGATGCTGCGCGACCAGCCCGATCGCCTCAGCCGCCACCGCGCCCAGGTCGACGGGCCGATAGCCGCGCACCTCCACCCGGCTGAACTCGATGAAGTCCGAAAGCAGGCGGGCCAGCCGGTCCGACTCCGAGATGACCAGCCCCTGCAACACCGCCTGATCTTCCTTGTCCAGGCCCTCGGAGCCGAGCTGCTCGATCGCGCTGCGGATGGACGCCAGCGGGTTCTTGATCTCGTGCGCGAGCGAGGCCGCCAGCTCCGCGACCGCCTGGAGCCGCTCCGTCCGGCGGTTCAGCTCCTCCAGCCGCTTGCCGTCCGTGATGTCCTGGAACACCGCGGTGACCCACGGCCCATCGTCCCGCATGACCACCGTGGTCCGGATCCCCAGCACCCGCTCCCGTCCGCCCGTCACCAGCCGGATCTCCTGGCGCCGGATCGGCCCGCCGCTCTCCGCCGTGCGCCGAACCAGGTCCGCAAGACCAGGCGCCCGGCTCTCCAATTCCTCGAACGCGGGCTGGCCCTCCCGCGTCCGCGCGGGCAACGCCAGGATCCGCTGCGCCGCCGGGTTCAGGTAGACCAGACGGCCCGCCCCGTCCACCGTCACGACGCCCGTCTCCATGGCGCGCAGGATGTCGCTCGTCTCCGCGCGGAGCTGCTTCAGCTCCGAGCGCGCTTCCCCGAGCTCCGCGCCCGCCTGCCGGAGCCGGTCGCCGAGGTAGCCCGTCGCCAGCGCGACCGCGGCGAAGAGCACGATCTGCACGCCCAGCATCGC
>Ga0207864_1004181_pt1 | contig 11222 bp, 10 predicted proteins | sample HigsolmetaAR202D_FD_184834 | JGI IMG/M metagenome (GOLD analysis project Ga0207864, IMG submission 184834) | Ionic liquid and high solid enriched microbial communities from the Joint BioEnergy Institute, USA - AR20-2-D (SPAdes) (version 2) ...
GGTGGCGATGACGTTGTGGTAGATCTGGGCATCGGCGTCGCTGAAACAACAGAAGATCACCCGCCGGGGCAGTTCATGCTGCATCAACCAGCCGGTCACGTGCCCGACGGCGATCCTGGCGGCCCGTTCCCTGGGGAAACGGTACACGCCCGTACTGATTGCCGGGAAGGCGAGTGTGCCTATTCGATGCTCCTCGGCCAGCGTCAGGCACTGGTGGTAGCACGATGCCAGCAGCACATCCTCGCGGGTGTTGCCCAGCTTCTGCGATTCATCACCGTGCCAGACCGGGCCGACGGTGTGAATGATGTGGCGGATGCCCCGGGCTTCCAGGTCAAAGGCGGGGGTGATTTTCGCCAGGCCCGTAGGGCAGCCTCCAAGTGTGCGATTGTGTTCCAACAGTCGCGGACCAGCCGCCCGATGGATTGCCCCATCCACACCACCTCCACCCAGCAGCGACTCGTTCGCGGCATTCACGATCGCATCCACCGACAACATGGTGATGTCACCGGTGATGATCTCGATACGGTCAAAGGGCAACTGGACGGGCATCGTGCTGGCTGCTTCGTGCGGGTTACGTTACGGGGTTGCGATTGACTATCGAAGGATCAGCCTGATGCGCGGCGGGTAGTCACCAGCGGTCTTCCATGCCGCGCAGCGCGACCGGCGGGCCGAGCACCTCGTTCATAATGATCGCCTGACGAAGGGCCTGTCGATCCAGCTTCACCCCCTCGATGTGCGGCTTGCGACGATCGTAGGCATCCGCCGCAGCGGGGCGATGAAGAGCCCCAAGTGCAACCGGCGCCGATGGTTCCGTCAAAGGCGCGACCGCCTGCGCAACCTGCGGTCGCTGTGCCTGACGCTCGACCGTCTGTTGACGTGCCGGCACGACACGATCGCGCCGCGGCATAGCCTCGGGGCGAACCTGCCGTCGCGGCTCCGCCGGCGTGGGTCGCGTCTGCCGCGCGCGTTCCGCTTCGGCGCGGGCACGCTGTAGCGCCGCCTCACGTTCAGCCGCCTCCCGCGCACGCTGGGCACGCAGCCGGGCCGCCCGCTCCTCATACTGGCGTCGGGCACGCTCGCGGGCAGCCTGCTCGGCGATGGTGAGATTGCCCGGCTCGGGGCGTGATGTCGGTTCACTCTGCGTCGAAGCCGGTGGCGTTGAACCGGCCACCGTCTCACCGCGACGCCTGGCCCTCAGTTCCTCCAATTGTCGGCGGCGACGCTCCAGCTTCTCATCCAGATGCGTACGTTTTCCCGTGGATGGGCTGACCAGCGGTGCTGATTCCTCCGCCTGTCGACGCGCCTGACGCTTCTCCGCCGCCTTTTGTAACGCGTTGGCGATCGATCCCCCCACCACGATGATGAGGAAGACCACCAGCGAGACTAGGTCCTGCACGTCGAATGCGAGCGTCGGAATGACCATGTTCTTATTCTACTCCCCGATCGCTCCCGGCGTTTTCCAATTTTCCAATCGTTGCGGCACCACGCTGGCGTCCTCGCGCGATCTACTCGGCAACCAGCACCGGGCGCTGGCCCGCCTGCGCCACGTTCCGCAGCGGCACGCCATACACCGGTTCCAGCACCGATGGTTGCAGTACCTGCTCGACCGTTCCCGTCGCGACCAGGCGGCCCCGGTGCATCAGCCACAGTTCATCCGCCCATCGGGCCGCCAGGTTCAGATCGTGCAGCACCGCCAGCACCGCCAGCCCGCGTCCGGCCAGTTCCTTCAGCAGCCGCATCGTCGCCTCGACGTGCCGTAGGTCCATGCTGCTGACCGGCTCATCCAGCAGCATGATGCGCCCCTGCCCCACCGCCTGCGCCACTGCCCGGGCGAGCAGCACGCGCTGCTGCTGGCCAGCCGATAGCTCGCGATAGATGCGATGCTGCAGGTCGAGAAGATCGCACGCGGCGAGTGCTTCGTGTATCGCTGCCGGATCGCGCGGCAATGCGTGCCGCCCCATCGCCACCACCTGCCGCACAGTGAAGGCAAACACAGCCGTGCTGTGCTGCGGGACGTAGCTGAGCACGGCCGCCCGCCGGGTCGCGTCCAGCGTGGCCACATCATGGCCGTCCACCTCGCACACACCCCGCCGTGGCGACAATTGCCCGAGCATCAGCCGCAGCAGCGTCGACTTACCCGCCGCGTTGGGCCCCAGCAGTACCGTCAGCCGCCCCGCCGCCAGTTGCGCCGTCACGGCCTCCACCACCGTGGTTGCGCCATACCCGAAGGTCACATCGCGCAACGACATCGCACCCACCCGCTGCTCGATCCGGGTTGCAGCCGTATCCGCCATAAACCCCGATCCCCAAAGCCCACCCACTGTGCGGGTGGGTCCCCACGATCAAAAGCTTACCCCACCAATTGCGTGATATGCTCCACCGCCTTCTGAATCATCCGCAGCCCCGGGGGCGTCGTGTCGCGCTGCTCGGGACTCATCCGCGTCCACGCCGGGTGATGTGTCGCGTGAACGTACCGCTCCGGGTGCGGCATCAGCCCCAGCACCAGCCCCGATGGATCGCACACGCCGGCAATGTTGTCGACCGAGCCGTTGGGGTTGTCATCCGCCGCGTACCGCAGCGCGACCTGACCGTTGTTGCGCAGCCGTTCGAGCGTCTCGGGAGTATCGGTGACGAATCGGCCCTCGCCGTGCGCGATCGGCAGCTCGAACGCTCCCAGCTCGCGCGTCCAGATGCAGCGCGTGTCCTCCGGGGCCTCGACACGCACCCAGCGGTCGATGAACCGACCGCAGGTGTTGTCCGCCAGCGTAGTGGTCTGCCGACCGGTCGCATCGGGCAGCAGGCCGAGCTTCACCAGCACCTGAAAACCGTTACAGATGCCGATCATCGGCACACCGCGTTCGATCGCCCGCTGCAGCGGCTCAAAGAGGCGGTGTCGCAGCCGATTGGCCAGAATCCGCCCGGCCGCAATGTCATCGCCGTAGCTGAACCCGCCGGGGAAGCCGATCACATCCGCCTCGCCCACCAGTTCGGGCTTCTCGATGAGCGTGTTCAGGTGCAGCGTCCGCGTCGCGGCCCCCGCCAGTTCAAAGGCGTGCGCCAGCTCGCGGTCGCAGTTCGTCCCCGCCGTTCGAATGATAAGCGTCACAGGTTTCATGGCGGTGAATCATAGCAAGGCGGAAGGGACTGAGGGACCAAGGGAATGAGACACTATGGGGCGAAGTAACGCCCGCCCCCTGAGCACAGCCAGGGGCGGGGTCAGCTCATCCGTCAGATGCCCTCTCCCCGCCCCCCCTGCTAAACTCTGCATGGTCATCGATCCGAGGGAGTTGACATTTCGCCAGAACCCCACCGCCGTCCTTGAGGGCCAGATCGACCGCGACCTCACCTGCATCGCCTGCGGGTACAACCTGCGCGGGCTCAAACCTATCGCGACCTGCCCCGAATGCGGCCTTTCCATCCTTCGCTCGCTCGATCCCGACGCCGTCTACGCCGACCCCACCTGGATCCACCGCCTGATATGGGGATGCAATCTCCTTACCGCCGCCCTGATCATCGCCCTGGTGCTCACCCTGGTACTCGCGTTTTCAACCGTCCGCAGGATGATGTCCATCAACTTCGGTATAAGCGTCATGAGCCTGTATTGGATAATGGTTATCACCTTTACCATTGGTTGGACGATCTTCACGATCCGCGAACCGGGCGATCACCAGCATGACCAGCCTGTATGCCGACATCTTTCGCGGTGGTCGGTCCTCCTGCACCTGGGCGCGTTCGCGTTACTCAAATTGTGCGATGCCAATATCTACCCCGTGGTTGGCCCGACGTTTCTGCTCATCGCATTCGCCTGCCCACTGCACTTTCGTAATGTTGCCCGACGCTTCAGACGTGAAGATCTGGGAAACTCGGCCATGTGGCTGATCGCGTCGATTTTATTGTACGGAGTCATCCTCTACTCGATAGCTGAGGTGGCAAATACAGGAGCCCCAGCCTTTATCACGATCTGCTGCCTCGCTGTCAGCCTTTTCTTGTTGGTTATCGCGAGCAACATCTGGGCCACCAGCCTTTTCCTTCGCCTGCGATCAACTCTCATCTACAGCCTTCATCCTGACCGAACATGACCGCACCCACTCCTGACCACGGCGAAAAACGCGAACACGTGCAACCTGCGGATAACGAACCGGTAAACCCGGATGCTGAACCGGAGCCAGCAGTAACAAATTGCATCGACCGCGATGTAGCCTGCATCGACTGCCGCTACAACCTGCGCGGACTTATGGATACGGGCAATTGCCCTCAATGTGGGCGGGCGATTCGTGACTCGCTCTGGAGCGACCGATTTGAATTTGCCCGGCATGGCTGGCAAAACTGGCGCGCGGGTGTCTGTGGGCGGCGTGTTCGTTTCTGCTTCCCCTGACAAGCGTCTTCATGCCAGGTTTGTTTTCCGCGCCAGCCTGGGTAGCGATAGTCATCCTTCTGGCTGGTGTCGGCGGGTGGGCCATCGGCTGGTACATGCTCACCGAGCGTGATCCCCAACGCCGGCTCCCGCATGGCAACGCCATACGTGAAATCGCCCGATGGAGCACCGCCTCGGTCGCAATACTTGTGCTGACAATTTTTCTCACTGCAATAACCGAATCCGACCTGATCTGCATCTTCGCGTTTCTCACGCCGCTGCTGCTGTTGATCAGCACGTTCGCAACCGTGATGCATCAGAACGACTTTGCCCAACGCATCCCCGACAAATCGATCGCCATACAGACGGTGGTTTACACGATCATCCTCATCGTAGGCGGCTTCTTTGTTGTATTCCTGACAATCCTCGGCGGAGTTTTCGGACTGTGGCTCGCGGGGGTAATATGCGCGTTAATCGTCGTCCCCCTGCAGTCTTTCACCTTACTGCGCCTGCGCAAACGACTATTGCAGATGATCCGTCAGACCTGACCGTATCATGGACTATGGGTACGGCAGTCGCCTCAGGAGGCCGGTTCCAGCGGGCTGAAGCGTGAGCCGGCGAGCGGGACTCGGCGATTGACCGGCGCCTTTTCGGGGATCATGGGGCCGATCACCGCGGTGATGAAGGCGATGGCGATGTTGGCGATGAGGAACGTCCAGCGTGGCGCGCCGTAGTAGACCAGCACCGCCGAAGCGAGCAGAATCGCCAGCGTAATGGGGATGAGTCCGCGCCACGCCAGCCGCATGAGCTGGTCAAAGCGGAAACGGGGTAAGGTCCAGCGCACCCACATCATCACGAAGAGCAGGAACGCCACCTTGCCGAAGAAGATCGCCGCCTTGAGCAGTGCCAGCCCCACGCCGGACATATCCTCCAGCGCGATGGGCAGCCACTGTCCCAGCGGAGCCGGATCCCAGCCGCCCAGGAACAGCAACGCAAAGAACGCGCAGCCGGTGATCATGTGCATGTACTCGCCGAGGAAGAACAGCGCCCATTTCATCGACGCATACTCGGTGTGGAAGCCGCCGACCAGTTCCTGTTCCGCCTCAGCCAGGTCAAAGGGGGCGCGGTTGGTTTCCGCCAGAGCGCAGGTGAAGAAAATGACTGCCAGCAACGGATGCGCGAAGATGCCCCAGTTGAACCAGCCCAGTTGCAGTTCGGTGATGGTCTCCGGCCGCAGCGTACCGTAGGTCAGGACCATGATGAGCACGCACATGGCCAGCGGGACTTCATAGCTGAGCATCTGAGCCGCGGCACGCAGGCCCCCTAGGAACGAATACTTGTTGTTGGAAGCGTACCCGCCCAGCACCACGCCGTAGACCGACAGCGAGCCGATAGCCAGGATGTAGATGATGCCTACGTTCAGCGGCGCGCCCACGACCAGCAGCGGCTCGCCGTTCCAGATCAGCCTGCCGCCCCAGGGGATGACCGCCCAGCCGAGGATGGCCGTCCCCACCGCGATGACCGGGGCGAGGATAAAGAGCACCTTCTCCACGTTCGGTGGCGTGTAGTCTTCCTTAAAGATGAGCTTCAGCCCGTCCGCCAGCGCCTGGCCCAGCCCCAGGTGCCTGCCCTTGAAGTTGAACAGGCCGAAGGAAAAGTTGGTCCGGTTCGGCCCAACGCGGTCCTGAATCCAGGCGGCTACCTTGCGTTCCAGAAAGATGAGGTAGGCGCACGCCGGCAGGAACACGCCAAAGAGCACCACCAGAATCACGATTACGCTGAGAATGAACTGGGCCATGGTTGGGTCGCGACTACTCGTTCAAACAGGTCCGCCAGAGGCTATCAGCGCCGCCCCCCCCGGGCAAGTGGGCAGGGGGCAAGGACTGGGGGACCTGGGGGGTAAATTGCGCCGGGGTTATGAAGCAACGTGACCTGTCGTTAAAAACACAGCCGCGGTTTCCCGCGGCTGCGCCGGTTTGCTTCAAGGAACCTTCCGGTTACTGATCGCCGACCTGCTGCTGAATCTGCTGGCGGATGGCCTGCAACCGGCCCTGCGACAACTCGCTGTTGGGCGCGACCGCGATGGCCTTGTCCAGCTCCTGCAGCGCGGCCTTCGGATTCTGCGCCGCCATCTGAATCTGGAACTTCACCAGGTGAAGCTGCTGCAGCAACTCACCCTTGGGCTGGAACTTCGTGATCGCCTCATCCACCAGCTTCAGTGCCCCGTCGTGATCCCCCTTCTCTGCCAGTTCGCGCAGCGGCTGGAGGAATGCGATCACCTCGCCCTGTTTCTTGGCGTTCTCACGTTCGTCCTTGATCGCCTGGTACTTTTCCTTCAGCCCGGCGCTGTTGTCGGCATCCAGCGCGATGATCTCGTCCACCTGCTTCTCGTAAGCGGGCACGATGGCCGGATCCAGTACGCTCAGGCCCTCATCCAGCGCCTTGGCCTTCTCGATGCCCTGCGCCTTTTCCGCCCTGGCGAAGGCTTCATCACGCTTGGTCTTCAGTTCGCGTGCCTTCTTCAGGTTGGCCTGCCACGCCTCCGGCCCGCCGCCGTAGCCCACCGTCTGGGCATAGGGCAGGCCGCTGGAGTCCGCGAGGATGATCGTCGGATACCCGCGAATGTTGAACCGCTGGTTCCACTCGTTGTTCATCCGCTTGATCTCATCGGACTGGGGCTTGTTGTTGGGGAAGTCCAGTTCGACGAGTACGAAATCCTTGGACCACTCGCTGATGAACGACTCGGTGCTGAGCACCTCGCGGTTCAGCGCCATGCAGGGCGGGCACCAGTCCGAGCCGGTGAAATCCAGCAGCAGGTCCTTTTTTTCGTTCTGTGCGGTCTTGACCGCCTCTTCGACGTTGTCGACCCAGCCTTTGCCGGCTGCCATCGTCACCGCCGGCAGTCCGAGCAATGCCAAAACCTGGGCGGTTTGCGCCAGCTTCCTCGTCAACATACCGATGCCCTTTCTTTGCTTGGGAAGAACGGAAGATTGAGACCATGTCCCGCCGCGCCCGTGCACGGGGAAACGCGCCACCATGGTACCCGCAAGAGCGCTAACACGTAAGCTTTTACGCATCCATAATGGAAAATTCATGCGCGCGTCACACGTAAAACCAGTCACACGCGCAACTTACGCATAAGATAGCCGCACAGGCACCTCGCATCAGGTGGTGGGGTGTCGTTAAGCCGAAACGGCTGTTCTAACGGGTGTAACGAACCTGGCCCGCCGTGGCAGACTTGGACAGACGGTTGTTCACATAGAGCGCTTCGAGCAGAAACTCACCGACGCCCGCCAGCATCGCTTCGTCCTTCGGGTCGACCTCCAGTTTCCGCGCCAGATCAACCGCAGCGGGCAGCAGCCCGTCCACGTGCCGCATCCCCGCCACCAGTTCTGACGCCGGCACATCATCCCCCACCACCAGCTTCAACCCCTGCTCAAACTGCGCGATGATCGGCTCGTACTCATCCACATCCGCCACCTCGTCAAAGACGACGCGGATCGCCTCGCCTACCAGCGCGGTGATGAGCTTGTCCTCCCCGGCACTGCCATCCTCCGCGAGCATCAGTTCAATCTTGCCACGACAGCTCGCCACCAGATGGTTCAGGTCGCACACCCGAGGCACGACACGCTTCTCCCCCGTGACGATACCGCGACGCTCGGCACTGGAAACGACGTTTTCCAGGCACGCGATGCTTGTGCGCACCGAAACGCCCGAGGCCTGATTGATGTGCGGGCTCTTGCGAGCCAGTGCCACCGCCTCCTCGATGACACGGTGCAGGAAGCGCGGCACCTCAACGACGGGCGTGTCTGACTTTTCGGCCTTCTCCTGTGGCGTGCGCTCCACCCACGCATTGGCGCGGGTGATCGCAACGGCGTCATCGGTTGTGAGCGGGTAGTGCGTGCGGATCACCGAGCCGATGCGGTCCTTCAGCGGCGTGACGATGCGGCCGCGGTTGGTGTAATCCTCAGGATTGGCCGAGAACGCCAGACACAGATCAAGATTCAGCCGGATCGGGTAACCGCGAATCTGCACATCGCGCTCTTCCAGCACGTTGAACAGCCCCACCTGGATCCGCGGGGCAAGGTCCGGCAGTTCATTGATCGCGAAGATGCCCCGATTGGTGCGCGGGATCAGTCCGAAGTGCATCGTCGATTCATCCGAGAGGTAGCGCCCCTCCGCATGCTTGACGATGTCGATCTCGCCAATCAGGTCGGCGATGGTGACATCCGGCGTCGCCAGCTTCTCGTGATAACGTTCCTCGCGGTGCAGCCAGCGGATGGCGGCATCATCGCCCTGCTCGCGCACGATCCGTTTGCCCATCGTCGTCATCGGCTCCAGCGGGTCATCCGGAATTTCCACATCCGCCAGCACCGGAATCCACTCATCCAGCAACTGCGGCAGCATCCGCAGCATGCGCGTCTTGGCCTGGCCGCGCAACCCCAGAAAGAGCATGTCGTGTCGCGACAGCACCGCATGGATGATCTGTGGCAGGACAGTCGATTCGTAACCGAGAATCTCCGGGAAGATGGGTACACGCTGTTTCAGTCGGGCGATCAGATTCTCGCGCATCTCCTGCTTCACGGGGCGGAAGCGATACGGTGTGCGGCGAAGCTGACCGAGCGTGGCGGGCTGGGGATGATGCGGCATGACGGCTGCCTTCCTCCTGAAAAGACCATCCGACTGACCATATCCTATGCCAGTCGGTGCCAAAATCCTGCGCGATCGGTGCGAATCGGGTATCTGTAATCCGCACCGGGGCTTTCGCCTGTCCCGTTCCCCCCGCGTATACTGGAGGCTTTGTACCCAACGGGATGCGTCGGTCAATCGGTTGGAGCGAACGCATTGGCGAAGAGTCGTGTACTGGTCGCGGTCAGTTCTCCCTGGGCGAGCGAAAAGCTGGTCGGCCCGATCAGCGATCTGGCGCAGCGGCTGGATGCCGAGGTCATCGTCGCGCACGTCGCTCACCCCCGCGTCGAGGACGAGAGCGAATCAGACACGCGGCAGCGCGGCGAGCAGACGCTGAGTGTGCTCACCGATGCCCTGCGTGCCAAAGGCATCGAAGCCGAAGGACTGATGCTCTATTCCGATGACATTGCCCGGGCGCTGCTCAAATCGGCCCACGCCCGCGCCTGCACGCTGATCGTGCTGGGCTTCACCGGCCGGGGCAGGCTTCAACGCCTCTTCGGCGGCGATGTGCCCGCCAACCTCATGCGCCAGTCGGACCTGCCCGTGCTGATGTATCCGGGCGGCTGGTCCGGCACGGTGTGATCTTCAACCCGTCACACCACAAAGATGTGTACCGTTCCCGGGCCATGCACCCCGGTGACGAGGATACCTTCGATATCCGCCGTCTTGCTCGGGCCGGTGATGAGTGCGACGCTGCTGGGCAGGTTCGGGCCAGAAGCGCTCTGCAGGTTGCCAAAGTAGTCCAGCAGGTCGGCCACGATCTGTTCGCGACGCACAACCGCCAGATGCATCGGCGGAATGAGGCTGGGCCCCCGGCTGTGCCGCGTGCTGCTGGCATAAACAAGCGTGCCGGTCTCCGCGATCGCCGCCACGACATCGCTCAACCCAGCATCGCAATCAAACTGCTGATCCAGCGTACCTCCCACGGCACCGTCCAGCACCGTCAGCCCCGCATGCTTCAACACCGTCTGCAGCGATGCGACCAGCCCCTCCGCCTCACACGCCAGCGCGATGCGTTTCGCCTTCGCCTCCCGTAACACCGTCAGCACATCGTCGCCGAGCGTCGCAGCCGAGGATTCATGCACCAGCATTCCCGAAGCGCGGGCTTCTCTGATAAAGACACTGGTCAGGTCATCAGACACCCCCACCAGCCGCGCCACCGCCTCATCCACCACCGGCCGCGCCTCGCCCGGCGCCGCCCCGTATGCCCGATTCAACGGCCGCCGCACACGCTCCAGAAACGTTTTTCGATCAGTCATGCTCGTATCCAATCGGGCCTGGGGTCCGACGCCAAGCGCACATGGCAACCTTGGCGTTCCTCATCAGTGTTCATCAGCGGTTTTCCCCCGCTCACGCCACCATTGTCGGAAGCTGCGTGCCGGGGGTGTGGGCATGTCGCGTTCCTGTGTCCAGCCGCCCACGCCGCTGCTCAGCCAGCCGCGTGCGGTGTAGGCATCCCCGCGGCTCAGCGTCCCCGCCGTCCGGGCGCGCATGCGGAACATCGTCTTTTGCATCCAGCCACCCAGTCGATAGCTCGCGGGATGTCGCAGCGACAGTGCCCACAGGCGATACATCAGCCACTCCTGCCAAGGCATGATGCCTTGCTGCACCATCGTCGCGCGATGCTGCACCAGATATTTCGGTATATCGATCTTCACCGGGCAGGCTGCATAGCACGCCCCGCACAGCGACGATGCGTTGGGCAGGTCCGCGTAGTTCGCCAGCCCCTTGAGCATCGGCGTCAGAATCGCACCGATCGGCCCCGAATAAACCGCGCCGTAACTGTGCCCGCCCACCTTGCGATACACCGGGCACGCATTCAGACACGCTCCGCAGCGAATGCAGCGCAGCATCTCCCGCGTCCGCGCATCCAGCACCGCGCTGCGGCCGTTGTCAATGAGCACGATGTGCATCTCTTGCGGCCCGTCCGGTTCGTTCGATCGGCGAGGGCCGGTCATGATGTGGTTGTACACCGTGATCGGCTGCCCCGTCGAGCTGCGTGCCAGCAGCTTCAGCATTACCGCCAGGCTCCTGAAGTCGGGCACCACCTTCTCGATGCCCACGAACGCCACATGCACGCGTGGCACGCTTGTGCACAACCGCCCGTTGCCCTCGTTCGTGCAGATCACCAGCGAACCGCTGTCCGCCACGAGGAAGTTCGCCCCGCTGATGCCCAGAT
>Ga0207864_1004185_pt1 | contig 11209 bp, 9 predicted proteins | sample HigsolmetaAR202D_FD_184834 | JGI IMG/M metagenome (GOLD analysis project Ga0207864, IMG submission 184834) | Ionic liquid and high solid enriched microbial communities from the Joint BioEnergy Institute, USA - AR20-2-D (SPAdes) (version 2) ...
ACGACGTCATGTACTTGCGTACCAACGCCGGCGCGCCGAACGGCCGGATCGTCGCGATCGATCTGAAGTCCAAGGACAAGACGTGGCGCGACGTGGTGCCCGAACAGAACTACGCGATCGTCAGCGCCTCGATCGTCGGCAAGAAAATTTTCGTCGTGTACTCGCGCGATGCGTATTCCGTCGCCCGGGTGAGCAATCTAGACGGTAGCGATCCTGCCGAGATCGAGCTCCCCGGTTTGGGCCAGGTTGCGGGTTTCGAGGGCGGCGCGAACGACTTCGAGACGTTCTTCTCGTACACGGATTTCCTGACGCCGAAATCCATCTACCGGTACGACCTTCGCACGAAGCGCGTCGAGGCGTATCGAGTGCCGAAGATTCCGGCGGATACGTCGCAGTTCATGACCGAGCAGGTGTTCTTCACCAGCAAAGACGGTACGCGCGTGCCGATGTTCATCACGCGCAAACGCGATTTCGTCAAGGACGGCAGCTCGCCGTTGCTGCTCCTCGGTTACGGCGGATTCAATATTGCCGAGCAGCCGACGTTCTCCGTACCGAATTTCGTGTGGCTCGAGTTGGGCGGCGTTTATGCGGTCGCGAATATTCGCGGCGGCGGCGAGTACGGCGAGGCGTGGCACAGCGCCGGGACGAAGCTGAACAAACAGAACGTCTTCGACGACTTCATCGCTGCGGGCGAGTGGCTCATCGCGCAGAAATACACGTCGACACCGAAGTTCGCGGTCCGCGGACGCAGCAACGGCGGTCTGCTCGTGGGTGCCGTCCTCACGCAACGGCCGGATCTGTTCGGTGCGACGCTTCCGGCAGTGGGTGTGCTCGACATGCTCCGCTATCACACAGCGAGCGCGAACGCCCGGCAATGGTCGACCGACTACGGATTGAGCGAGAACCCCGACGAGTTCAAGGCGCAGTACGCGTACTCGCCGGTGCACAACGTGAAGCCGGGTACGTGCTATCCGCCGACGCTCGTGACGACCGCCGAGTACGACGATCGCGTCATGCCGTGGCACAGCTACAAGTTCACGGCCGCTTTACAGGCGGCGCAGTCCTGTGCGAATCCGATCCTGTTGCGTGTCGAAACGCGAGCGGGACACGGTGCCGGGAAGCCCGTGTGGATGCAGATCGAGGACTTCGCCGATCAATGGGCGTTCCTCGTTCGCGCATTGGGGATGGAGTGAACTCGCGGGAGACTGCGATTTCTGTCAATCATCGTTGTTCTGAGGACCGCGGCCTGGCTCGGCCGCGTCCTGCGGGACCTCGCTGTTCGATGCGGACACGGGCTCGCCGGGAATGACATGTCGTCCCGATGCCCACGCCCCCAAGTCGATCAGCTTGCAACGCTCGCTACAGAACGGGCGCCAGCGCGATGCTTCCGACCATTCGACGGGACGCTTGCAAGTTGGACAGGGGACGGTGCGCATGGTGGGCTCTCGACGTAACTCGTGATTCGTGACTCGATGGCGGCGCGCGGCGCCGCCCGTCAGCCTCGCTCGCTGCGCGAGCTCACGTGCACTGCGTCAGTAGAAACTGCACGTCCTCGGTCGTCTGGACCGGGCGCGCGTTGACGTCCTTCCACGTCATGAAACGGATGCTGCACCGGTGATGGCTGCCGCTGATCTCCGGGAAGAGATCCGTTCCGGGGGGCAGGGTGATGCGCAGGAGCTGGCACGGGTTGTCGCGATCGAAGGTGATCTGAAACGTGCCTCCGACGGCGACTTCGGGGCGGGGCCGAGCTGCTTCGCGCGTCAGCCATAGCAATTCGGTCACGGCATCGCAGAGCGGCCGGATCGTCAGCATCCACTCGTCGAAGTCGGCGGCGCGCTTCTCGAACGGCTGATCGAGCCAATGTCGGTAGTCGGGCAGGTCGAACTCGCAAGTGCCGCCGGGAATGGCACTGCGGTGCTTGATCGAGTTCAGGAATTCCGAATCGCGCAGCTTTTGCATGAAGAGGGCGCCCGCGGCATTGAGCTCGCTGCGGAGGCGAGCGAGGTTCGACAACACCGCCTTCAGCCGGCCGCCGTCGACGCCCGGCCGGCTGCCGTACTCGTTCATGATCGTCATCTGCCGCTCGAGCTCCTTCAGCACTTCGCTGCGGATGTCGCCGCGCGCAGTGATGGCCAGAATTTCCAGGAGCGAGCTGACAGCGGCCCGCGTGGACCACGGGTCGGGACGTTCTTCGTGATACATCGTCTGGGCGTACAGGAAGTCCAGACGCAGGAATGTGCGCATCCGCTCGTTGAGCGGCTGCTCGTACACGACCGGTGCCGCAGCAGCGTCCGTCGTTGGTGTACGTGACTCGGGGGCGATCATCGTCCGATTGTGAAACAGTCCGGGGCCGCGAAGCTAGCCCGGCAACGTGCGCGCAGCGGCCAGCATCTCGTAGTTCTCGTGGAGCGTGTCCACGAAGCCGCGCAGATCTTCCAAGGTTCCCGTGTTCACGATGACGTCGTCTGCCGCCGACAGGCGTTCGGCGCGCGTCGCTTGTGCCGCGAGGATGCGACGTGCGCCGTCCTCGTCGGTGCCGTCGCGTTGCTGCAGGCGTTGAATCTGCGTTTCTTCGGGGACATCGACGACCAGCACTCGATCGTAAGCCTCGGCGCGGCCCGATTCGATCAGCAGAGGAATGACATGGATCTGGTAGAGCCCGTCGGCTTCTCGGGAACGCCGCGCGAGCTCTGCGCGAATCGCCGGATGCGTGATGGCTTCGAGTCGCTTCCGTTTCTCGTCATCCGCAAACACGATCTCCCGCATGCGCTTGCGGTCGAGCCGGCCGTCCGCACCGAGCACGTCCGACCCGAATTCGGCGACGATCTGGGCAAGGGCGGGCGTGCCCGGCTCGACGACGTCGCGCGCAATCTGATCCGTATCGAACACCGGAACGCCTTTCTCCGCGAACAGCGCGGCGACGGCGCTCTTGCCGCTCGCGATGCCGCCTGTCAGGGCGATGAGCATGGGGGATGCGGTCGTCGTCATCGGCTGCGAGGACTCCGTCTGGAACCGAGACTCACGATGCTAAAGGTTGCCCGATACTGACGCGAGCGGCGAGGCTGGTCAAAGCAGCGATGTCATCCGCCCCCGAAGCCGGTCAATTCCAGGTATGGACGGATGATCGAGTCTCCCCACATCAGCGCGATCCAACCCGCGGCCGATAAGTACGGTCCGAACGGGATCGGAATGTTTCGGTCGTGTCTGCGCGTCACGATCAAGGTGATGCCGACGATCGCGCCGACGAAGGACGACAGCAGGACGATCAACAACAGCGACTGCCAGCCGAGCCAGGCGCCCAAGGCGCCGAGCAGCTTGAAGTCGCCGTGAGCCATGCCTTCCTTGCCGGTGAGGAGCTTGAAGAGGTGGTAGACGCTCCACAGGCTCAAGTAACCGGCTGCAGCGCCGATGATGCTCGACTTCGGGTCGACCGGGAGCCCCAGCATCGGATCGGTGCCCGCGAGGCTCACGATCAGGCCAACCCATAGAAGGAGCAGTGTGAGCTGGTCTGGGAGCAGCGTCGTGTCGAAATCGATGAAGCCCATCGCGAGCAGCATCCAAGTGAAGAAGAGCGCAGCCGCCGTGTACCAGTGCACGCCGAACTTCCAGGCGACGAGCACCGAGAGAATTCCTGTGAGGAGCTCGACGAGCGGATAACGGATCGAGATCGGCGCTTTGCAGTTGGCGCACTTGCCGCCCAAGAGCAGCCAGCTCACGACCGGAATGTTTTGCCATGCCTTGATCGGTGCCGAGCACTTCGGGCAGGCGGAGCGGGGGACGATCAGGTTGTACTTCTGAGAGGCTGTAGGCTGTAGGCTGTAGGCTGGAGGTGCCGCGGCGTCGCCGCTCGACTGTTCTTCGCTCAGGATTTCGCGGGCCTGAGCTTTCCAGTCGCGCTCGAGCATGATCGGCAGCCGATGGATCACGACATTGAGAAAGCTGCCGACGATCAGCCCGATCGCGAAGATGAAGCCGAACCAAACGGCTGGCCATGTCTCGAACATCTCGCGCAGCACGGTCAGTAGCTCGTCCATCCTTCGTTCTCGTTTGCGTTCTTGTCGTCGATAAGAAAACGCCGCGCAAAGCGCGGCGTCTCTGTCTACCACAGCCTGGGGCTGAAGTCCTTAGATCGCGGCGCCCAGCTTGAAGATCGGCAGGTACATCGCGACCACGAGACCGCCGACCAGGATGCCGAGGATCGCCATGATCAACGGCTCCAACAAGCTGCTCATCGAGTCCACGGCTGCATCCACGTCGGCTTCGTAGAAATCCGCAACCTTGGCAGCCATCGCGTCCAGCGAGCCCGATTCCTCGCCCACGGCAATCATCTGGACCACCATGTTCGGGAACAGACCGGTGTTTTCCATCGACCGTTGCAAGCGATTACCGGTCGCAACCTCGTCGCGAATCTTCAGCGTCGCTTCCTCATAAACGATGTTGCCGGTGGCGCCGGCGACCGATGTGAGCGCCTCGACGAGCGGCACACCTGCGGCGAACATGGTCGACAGCGTTCGCGCGTACCGCGCGATCGAGGCTTTGACCATGATCGGGCCGATCACAGGCACCTTGAGCAACAATCTGTCGAGTGCTCGACGCATCGCCCGCGATCGCTTCTTGAAATAAAAGAACGCATAACCGGCAGCACCTGCAGCCAAGCCTATGTAGATACCTTTGGCCTGCATGAACCGCGAGAGGTTGATGACCATCTGAGTGAAGGCCGGGAGGTCCGCGCCGAATCCCTTGAACAGGGACTCGAACTGCGGGATCACGAAGATCAGCAAGATGACGGTCACGACGACCGCGACGACCATGACGGCGGCCGGGTAGAACAGCGCCTTCTTGATCTTCTTTTTCAGGGCCTCGGTCTTTTCCTTGTATGTCGCAACCTTGTCGAGCAGCGTCTCCAAGGCACCCGCGTGCTCGCCGGCTTCGACGAGATTGACGAACAGGTCATCGAAATAGAGCGGGTGCTTGGCGAGGGCTTCGTGCAGCGAAGTACCTGCCTCGATATCCGCCTTGATGGACAGCACGAGCTTCTGCATCGCCGGCTTGTCGTGACCGTTACCGATGATGTCGAAGCACTGCACCATCGGAATGCCTGCCTGCAGCATCGTCGCGAGCTGGCGCGAGAACAGTGCGATGTCTTCCGCCGTGATCTTCTTGCCGCCCTTGAAGAGCTGCGTTTCCTTGCGGACTCTCTTGGCAAGCACGCCTTGCCGGCGCAGATCGGCTTTGACCTCTGCTTCGGAAGTGGCGAGCATCCGCCCCTTGACCTTCTTTCCTCTCTTGTCCGTGCCTTCCCAGATGAATGGGAACTGCTGTGCTGGAGCTGCTTGTGCCATGGTGAGGTCCTGCGATTACCTGCTCACTCGACCGTGCATTGGTTGACTTCGTCCAGGCTCGTGATACCCGCCTTTACTTTGGCGAGCCCGGACTTGCGCAAGTCCCAGATCCCTTCGGCGGCGGCTTGGTTCGCGATGTCCACTGCAGAGCCGCCTTGCAGGATGATGCGTTGGATCTCTTCGGAAACGGGCATGACCTGGTAGATGCCGGTGCGACCCTTGTAGCCGTCCGTGCACTGCGGGCAGCCGACAGGTCTGTAAATGCGAAGACCTTCGGCTACTTCCTGCTCGGTGAAGCCTTCTTGCAAGAGCGCTTCCGGCGGCATGTCGACGGGCGCCTTGCAGTTGTTGCAAAGCCTTCGCGCCAAGCGCTGGGCAATGATGAGACTGACCGAGGTTGCGATTGCATAGGGCTTCACGCCCATGTCCACCAGACGGGTCAGCGTTTTCGGGGCGTCGTTCGTGTGCAGCGTCGACAGCACCAAGTGACCGGTCTGTGCGGCTTTGATCGCGATCTCGGCCGTCTCGAGGTCGCGGATTTCGCCGACCATGATCACGTCCGGGTCTTGGCGAAGGAACGCGCGCAGCGCGCTGGCGAACGTGAGGCCGACCTTGGGATTGATGTTGACCTGGTTGATGCCGGGAATATTGATTTCCGCGGGATCTTCCGCCGTCGAGATGTTCGTGTCCTCGCGGTTCAGGATGTTCAAGCCCGTATAGAGCGACACGGTCTTACCGCTACCGGTCGGGCCGGTGACCAGGATCATGCCGTGCGGCTGATTCAGTGCCTTGAGGTATAGCTCTTTCTGTTGGGGCTCGTAGCCGAGCGCGTCGATGCCGAGCATCGCGCTCGAAGGATCCAGAATACGGCAGACGATTTTCTCGCCGAACAGCGTGGGGCACGTGCTCACACGGAAGTCGATGGCGCGATTCTTCGAGATGCGCATCTTGATGCGCCCGTCCTGAGGAATGCGCCGTTCCGCAATGTCGAGCCGCGCCATGACCTTGATTCGCGCGGCGAGCTTCACGGCAAGCTGTACGGGTGGCGTGGCCACCTCTTTCAAGTAGCCGTCGAGACGGAATCGGATTCGATACGACTTCTCGTAAGGCTCGAAGTGAATGTCCGATGCGCCTTTCTTGATCGCATCGAGCAGCACCTTGTTGACGAACCTGACGATCGGCGCGTCTTCGACGTCGTCGCGGCCGACAGCTTCACCTTCGAGGTCCTCTTCGCCGCTGGTGACGTCGAGATTTTCGAGATCCAAGTCGTCGTCCGCGAGATTCGGCATCTGCGTGTCGACCTGCTCGATCGCACGGTTGGCGACCTTCTGCAGCTTGTCCTCTTCGACGACGATGGCTTCGACGGACAGCCCGGTCTGAAACTTGATTTCATCGAGGGCGTGCAGGTTCGTCGGATCGGAGACGCCGACGAACAGGCGCTTGCCGCGCTTGACCAGCGGCAACACGCGATGTTTCTGCAGCAGCTTGTCCGAGACGAGCTTGACGACTTCCAAATCGATCTGGACCGCATCGAGGTCCAGGAGCGGCACGCCGAATTCCTGCGATGCCGCAATCGCAATGTCGCGCGGGTCCGCGAGGCCCGCCTGGACGAGATGCGAGACGAGATTGGTTTGCGATTCCTTCGCGTCTGCAATGGCTTGCAGCATGGCTGTCTCGTCCAGGAGCCCGTCCTGGATCAAGCGCAGGGGCAGGCCTTGGAGGGCAAGCCGCTGTTGAGCGAGAGGAATTGGATCAGCCATGTACTCTTAACTTACCGGTGCAGACGAGCCGGCCCGTCCTAGGACAGGTTAACATTGTCAAATCGGTACGAATTCTTGCGTACTTCCTGGCCACGGAAGGGGATAGATATCACACAAACTGCGAGTAGCGCCCCCTCGCTGACCAAACCGATCCAAACCACGTGCGCAGCACCCCGCCGAACAGGGGCGCCACCGAGAACCCTGCTTCCGACAGCACATCACGCTCCTTCCAGGTACGGATCAGACTCAACACGGGCACCGTATAAGGCGTAGTCCGCCCATCCGCATTCCGAGATGCCGGTCGACATGCGCGAAGTGTGATGCCAGCAGCGAGGCACGGTCGGCCAAGGGGGTATGCTGACTGCAATATTATGTCGATTGCACCCTTGCCGAATGCATCCGGATAACTGGGGAAACGCCCGATGGGGATGTAGCACTGCGTCTCTGGGACGGGACAGTTCTGCCCCTAAGAGGCCCTGAGTACCCCCCATGAAACAGCTCCGAGTGAGGCTCTCGGAACTCATCGAAAGCGGCTCCTTTCGCTCGAGACTCCGCTCCTGGACCCATAGCAGAAGCGTTCGGCTCGCAATGTTCGCTGTCGCCTTGCTGGTGTTCTGCGGAGGCGGATACTGGTCGATTCGGGCTCTAGGGATTTCTGTAGGCGAGTTACGGTACGCCCAGCTCGTAGCTCTGGCGTGCCTCGTCGTGCTCTCGTTGCTCTACGGGGGCATGGGTCTCGTGCTCTTGGCTCGCAGCGCCGGCCTATCGATCCCGCTCGGCAGGTCGACCGTCATTTCGGCTTACGCATATCTGGCAGAAATGTTGCCTCTCCCTGGAGGCGCCGTGGTCCGAGCCGGCGCCCTCGTGAGTGCTGGCGGCACGATAGCCAAGAGTTCTGCGCTCGTCGTGCTCACGGCCGTGCTCTGGATAGCGCTAGCCTCCATCGGCGCCGGAGCCGTGCTCGCTATGCATGCGCATCGGCTCGGGTGGGTATTGCTTGTCGCAGGCATGCTCGGCGCCGCTGGAGTCGTCGGCTGGTTGTGGCTTGTGGCCGGAATTGCTATTGCGGTCCAGACGCTCGTGCACCGGTGTGCTGGTATCGTGCTCACGGGACTGCGTCTACAGTTTGCGTTTGCAGCACTGGGAGCTTCGATCGAATTTTCGGAAACCTTTCCGTACGTTTTTGCAGTCCTCCTAGGCTCTGCCTCGATGATTGCTCCGGCGGGACTCGGAGTTAGCGAAGCTACGGCTGCGCTACTCGCCACGCTCAGCGAACATGCTCCAGGCGTCGCGTTTCTTGCGACGGGGATCGATCGATTGTTCTGTGTTGCTGGTTGCGCGATTGCAGTGTTGGTTGCGCAGTTTTCGGGTATCCAGTCGCTACGCGGCGCAGCTCAAGAAACCGCCTCAAGGAGGGATTCGTGCTGAAAGATACGCGCAGCGTGGATCAGAGAAGTCTCGAGCTTCACAGCGGAGAGTACGTCGAGCGGTATAAGAGAAAACCGATTGACCGCGTACGCAACCTCGTTCCTCGCATGCATTTGACCCCTTCTTCGCGCATCGCGGATTTTGGCTGCGGCACCGGTATGTTGCTGCACGCGATTGGCGACAATTTTGCAACATATGACGGAGTCGATTTCTCACCGGACTTCATAAGAGCCGCCAATGAGTGGGCCAAACGCGATGATCGCCAGCGCTATAGATTTCATTGCTGTGACATTCGCGATTTCTGTGCAAGGAATCAGCGGCAATTTGATGTTGCGGCTACTCTGGACTTCTTGGAGCACGTACATGATGACCTAGCGGTCGAAATCTATTCGGGGATCCGTACATCGCTTCGCGTCGGCGGAAAGCTGTATGTACACACTCCGAATCTCGATTTCTTCATGGAGCAGGCGCGACGACTAGGAATCCTACCCGCGTTTCCGGAGCATGTTGCCGTGCGCAACGCAAATCAGATGGTGGAGTTGCTCGTAAGATCCGGTTTCGCGCGCGACGCCATCACTGTGCACTTCATTCCGCATTACAACGTCTTGAAATGGATTCATCCGTTGTCAAAGTTGCCCTTGGTTGGAGGACTCTTTGCTGCGCGCATTTGGATAGAAGCAACGGCGTGAACGATCTGTAACAGCGCGGAAGCGTTGTCTGTCGACTTCAGGCCAACCTCTCGAGGACATTCTTGTAGATGGAGTCGAGCTTTTGGGCACTCGCAAAGCGCGAGAAGTTGCGTATCGCATGCTGATAGCCAGCGTCTCGTAGTCTGCTGGCCAGTTCATCGTCGGAAAGGATTCGCAGCACGGCTTGAGCAATTTGCTCGGGTGCTCTCTGATCGATCAGTAGGCCCGTGCGCTCATGGATGATCGCATCTGGAATGCCTCCGATCCGACTTGCGACTACTGGAACGCGCGCAAGCAGGGCCTCGACGAATGTGTTGCCTTGAGCTTCGGTCCATTCGCCAGGTATCTCGATCGACGGACCGACGAATACATCCGCCAATGCCAAGTAGTCGTAGACTCTCGGTTGGGGAACTGCGCCAACGAAGACAATGTTGCTGCCGACGCCAAGATCTTGGGCGAATTTCTCCAACTCGGCACGCTGCGGGCCGTCACCCACGATCAGGAGCTTCACGTGTTCGTGGGTCAAGATCAGCGGTAGCGCTTCGATTAGAAATCTTGCGCCTTTCTCCTCGATGAGGCGACCGACGAATACTGCGATTTTTTCGTGTGCACCAGCAAACGTTTCCCTTCGAAGAGAGCTACTCTGTGCAGCCGGCTTCGCGGCCCCGGTGGGGATGACCGAGAGTGCGTTCGAGCGGCCTAGCGCCTCTACCTCGGCCCTCGTCGACGTGCTGTTGGCGATTACGTGGCTACATGCGCGCAGAGCCCACGCCTTTATCGCACGCCAGGGTTGGCCGCGAAATCCGAAGATGTCGGCACCATGGACTGATATGATGTGCGGAACGCCCATCGCCGACGCCAAGAGCTGCCCGATGACGCCTTGCGGAATCACCCAATGCGAGTGAATGACGGCAGGGCGGCTGCGCATCACTAAAGCGGCAGCTGCTAGGAAGGCAGCCGCCGCGAACATCGGAACAGCGAGAACGTTGAGCCGGTTTCGGCGAAGATTGATTGCAGCGCCTCCCCCATAGCACAGCTTTTGCCACCGTGCAGGCCACATGTACCGGAAGCGGTGGATGGTCACTCCGTCGATCTCTTCCTTTTCTCGCAGGCCTGTTGCGTGTGGTGCCAGGATATCAACTTCCCATCCGAGATCGCGCAGGTCGCGCGCCATATTGAGAATGAACGGAGCAGTCGAGTCACCAGGAAATTTCGGTGCGCTAGAAGTTAGAAATAAGATGCGTTTGAAGTTCGCCTTGGAAGCGGAATTCTTTTCAGCCAACATTGGGACGCCCGGTCCGCGATCGTCGCTGTGCTACCGCTCAGAAGTCACTGAAGAGCAGTCCTTTTGGCCAAGGGTATTCAGGACGATGAAGATGATTTCCCCATCGTAAAGTTACCTTGGTAGGTCTGTTCCCGGTTGCCATGTGTGTTCCGCGCGAAAGCTCGATCACGTTTCCTTCCTGGTAAGTGCGGCCATCGATGACGATCGATCCGCCTTCGACGGTGTAAGTGCCCGGAACGGCGATCTCAAAAATCTGATCTTCGTTTCCCGGTGCAATTTGCTTGCCGGCTACGAATGCCTTGCCCCAATGCTGGATATAGTTCTCGCGGATCGCTCGGTCGTCCTCTGGCAGCAGCGCCCTACGATGCAGGAAGTCGAAACACACGCTGCCGAGGATGCTTTCGTCGCGCAGGACGAGAGGCACTGGCTCCGACTGCATTGCCATGGAGTAAGTGGGTTGTCCCAGGCGTCGATAGTTCGCCAATGCCCAGCCGCTCGTATAGTGGTGAACGGCGCGCGGAAAATTGCCCAGGATTCCACAGTCGTCGATGTACGTGACTGGAGTTGGAAATATTTCGTTCAGGCCGATCTGAATGAGGCGTTGTCGCTCGATCACGCTTCTGTCCTCGGCCAGCGACATCAGCCCCGGAATGGCAACCAATAGGGCCGGCAGAATCGGTCCAAACCGCTGTAGCAGCGGACCAG
>Ga0207864_1004186_pt1:0-5000 | contig 11206 bp, 6 predicted proteins | sample HigsolmetaAR202D_FD_184834 | JGI IMG/M metagenome (GOLD analysis project Ga0207864, IMG submission 184834) | Ionic liquid and high solid enriched microbial communities from the Joint BioEnergy Institute, USA - AR20-2-D (SPAdes) (version 2) ...
ATCTACACCCGCGACGAGGAGGTCGGGCTCGACTCGCGCGAGTCCGTCGAGGACGTCACCCGGGTCCTGCAGGGCTATCACCGGGTGCTCGCGGCGCGCGTCTACGAGCACGAGAAGCTGACGCGGATGGCGAAGGTCGCCGACGTCCCGGTCGTCAACCTGCTCTCGGACCGCGCCCACCCGCTGCAGGCGCTCGCCGACGCGCTGACGATGGAGCAGGTGCTCGGCGGGCCGCTCAGCGGACGGCTCGTCGCCTACGTCGGCGACTACAACAACGTGGCCCGCTCGCTCGCCGAGGTGTGCCTCCTGCTGGGGGCGACGGTCCGCTTCGCCTGCCCGCACGGCTACCAGTGGGACGACGCCGAGCGCGAGCGGCTCCAGGCGCTGGGCGACGTGACGATGACCGGCCGGCCCGCCGAGGCGGTCGCCGGCGCCGACTTCGTCCACACCGACACGTGGGTGTCGATGGGCCAGGAGGCCGATGCGCAGATCCGCAAGCAGGCGTTCGAGGGGTTCACCGTGGACGACGCCCTCATGGACCTCGCTGCGCCGGACGCCCGGTTCCTGCACTGCCTGCCCGCCTACCGCGGCCTCGAGGTGGCGGCGGAGGTGATCGACGGGCCGCGCAGCGTCGTGTTCCAGCAGGGCCACAACCGGCTCCACGCGGCCAGGGCGGCGATCGCCTTCCTCCTCGGCATCCGGCCATGACGTTCGCGGAGGCGTCTCTCCCATGAGCTTGAAGCAGCAACGCCAGCAGGCGATCGGACGGATCATCGGGCAGCACGCCGTCGCCAGCCAGCCGCAGCTCCTCGAGCTGCTCGCCAAGGAAGGGATCACGGCGACGCAGGCGACGGTGTCGCGCGACCTCGAGGAGCTCGGCGTGATCAAGGTCCGCGTCCCCGGCGGCCAGTCGGTGTACGCGCTGCCCGAGCTGGAGAGTGAGCGCATCGCCCCGTTCGACCAGCTCCGCCGCGTCCTCGGCGAGTGGGTCGGCGAGGTCGCCGCATCGGGGAACCTCGTCGTGCTGCGCACGCCACCCGGCTGCGCCCACGTCGTCGGCTCGGCGCTTGACCGCAGCGGCCTCGACGGGCTGCTCGGCACGGTGGCCGGTGACGACACGCTGCTGTGCGTCGCCGCCCCGACGACCACCGGCGACGAGCTCGCCGAGCGGCTGCGCCAGCTCGCCGGGCTGCAGGACCCGAACGACGCCCCGGCACGCCCGGGCCGGGACGAGGAGCGCGATGACTGAACAGGCAGGCGGATCGACCCTGTGGCACGGCCGCTTCGCCAGCGGACCGGCCGAGGCGCTGCTCGCCTACACGGTGAGCCTGCCGTTCGACCGGCGCCTGTGGCGCGACGACATCGCCGGGTCGCGCGCCCACGTCGGCGGACTGCAGCGGGCGGGGCTGCTGACCGACGAGGAGGCCGCGCGGATCCTGGCCGCCCTCGACCAGGTCGAGCAGGAGCTGGTGACGGACACGTTCACGTTCGTCCCGAGCGACGAGGACATCCACACCGCGGTGGAGCGGCGGGTCACCGAGCTCGCCGGCCCGGCGGGGGCGAAGCTGCACACCGCGCGCAGCCGCAACGACCAGGTCGCCACCGACCTGCGGCTGTGGTGCAAGCGCGAGCTGATCGAGGTGGCGCGCCGCGTCCTCGCGCTCGAGGAGGTGCTGTTCGCCCGTGCCCGCGACGCCGGTGACACGTACCTGCCCGGCTACACCCACGTGCAGCGTGCCCAGCCGGTGCTGCTGGCGCACCACCTGTTGGCGCACGCGTGGGCGTTCGCACGCGACGTCGACCGGCTCGTGGCGACGGTCGAGCGGCTCGACGTCTCGCCGCTCGGGGCCGGCGCGCTCGCCGGCACGTCGTTGCCGATCGACCCGGCGGCGACGGCCGCGGCGCTCGGCTTCGCCGACGTGTTCGCGAACTCGCTCGACGCGGTCAGCGACCGAGACTTCGTGGCCGAGGCCCTGTTCGACCTGGCGATGGTCGGGCTGCACCTCGCCCGCCTCGGCGAGGAGTGGGTGCTGTGGACCAGCGAGGAGTTCGGCTTCGCCCGCCTCGACGACGCCTACGCCACCGGCTCCTCGATGCTGCCGCAGAAGAAGAACGCCGACATCGCCGAGCTCGCCCGCGGCAAGTCCGGCCGCCTGATCGGCAACCTCACCGGGCTGCTGGCGACGTTGAAGGGCCTGCCGCTCGCCTACAACCGCGACCTGCAGGAGGACAAGGAGCCGCTGTTCGACTCCGTCGAGCAGGTGTCGCTCGCCCTCGTCGCGATGGCCGGGATGATCGAGACGGCGTCGTTCGTGCCCGAGCGGATGCGCGCCGCGGCCGACAGCGAGACCACCGGCGCGACCGACCTCGCCGAGTGGCTCGTCGTGCGCGGCACGCCGTTCCGCGAGGCGCACGCGATCGTCGGGGAGCTCGTCCGCCGCCACCTCGCCGAGGGAAGGCCGCTGCGCGACCTGGTCGCCGCCGACGAGCGCCTCGGTCCCGACGCCGCCGCGCTGCTCGCGCCCGGCGTCGCCGTGACCCGCCGGACGTCGCCGGGGGGTGGCGGACCGGTCCCCGTCGCCGCGCAGGTCGAGCGCTTCGCCGCGGCGTTGCGGCGCCAGCGCGAGATGCTCGGATGACCAGGCGGTTGCCGCGATCCTTCTTCGCCCGCGACGCGCTCGAGGTCGCGCCGGAGCTGCTCAACAAGGTGCTCGTCGCCGGGCCGTGCGCCGGGCGGATCGTCGAGGTCGAGGCGTACCGGTCCGACGAACCGGCCGCCCACTCGTTCCGCGGTCCGACGCCGCGCACCAAGGTGATGTTCGGCCCCGCCGGGCACCTGTACGTGTACTTCTCCTACGGGATGCACCACTGCGCCAACGTGGTCACCGGCGCGGACGGTGACGGCCAGGCCATCCTGCTGCGGGCCGTGCAGCCGCTCGCCGGGATCGAGCTGATGCGGGCGCGCCGCCGCGGCCGGGCCCAGCTCGCCGACGGCCCGGGCAAGCTGTGCCAGGCCCTCGGGCTGGACCTGCGCCACACCGGGCTCGACCTGTGCGCACCCGACGCCGAGGTCTACGTCGCCGACGACGGCACGCCGCCCCCGGCGGCACCGCTGCGGACGCCGCGGATCGGCATCACCAAGGCCGTCGAGCTCCCGTGGCGCTTCGTCGTGCCGGCCTGACGCGCCCCGGCGTCAGCGCCAGTGCAGCCAGTAGCCGTGCGGGTGGCAGCGGGCGAGGTGCGCGACGTGCCGGCGCCCGCCGCGCCAGCGCACGAGGACGAGTGCGGTCGCCTCGTCGTCGCGATCGTCGACCGGGAGCTCGGGCACGAACTGGGGGCTCTCGGCGAACACCCACGAGAGGTCGCGCCGGGTACCGCACTCCTCGAGAGCGGCGAGGTAGGCACGGCGCTCGTCGCTCGACAGATAGCTGAGCACCCACGTGTTGGTGACGACGGGGTGGGCGGCGGCAGCGAGCACGAGCGGGGCGGTGTCGGTGACGGCGTCGCCGCGGTGGATCACGAGCTCGCTGGCGCGGGCGAGCTCGAGCGCCGCCCGCAACCGCTCGAAGCGGTCCGTCTGGTCCGGCCACACGCACGCCTCCAGCCACCGCGCCTGGTCGGGGTCGTGGACGTCCACGGGGTCGCGGTCGAGCCCGCGCCGCTCGACGACCGCCGGCATCGCCGCCGGCACCGGGACGTCGCCGCGGGTCCCGCACACGAGCCGCACCGGTGACGGGCCGCCGACCTCACCGCCGGGTTCGTAGGTGTAGTGGTAGCGATCGAGCAGCAGGTTGAGGCCGGCGCTCGTGCCGACGTCGAGGTGGGAGAGCGGACCGACCTCGGCGGCGAGCAGGCCGAACACCGGCAGCAGGAGACAGCAGCGACCGATCTCGTTGGTCTGCGTGCTGCGCGTCGCGAGGAGACCGACGAGTGCGTCGTGGTGGCGGCGGCAGAACGCGCGCAGTGCGTCGACCGGGTCGCCCGCGGGCGGTGCCCCGTCGCGCAGGTTGGGGTAGTGGGCGCGCAGCCCGGCCGCGTCGTGGCCGCGCAGCAGCAGGTCGTGCACGCACGCGAACAGCAGCACCGGCTGCCGCTGCGCGGGCGGGGCGTGCAGGAGCAACCCCGCCAGCTCGAGGTCCTCGGCGATCCCCGCGGCCAGCCGCTGGTACAGCGGGGCGCGGCGGCTGGCGGTGCGGGCGAACTCGGCGAACATCGCCGCGCACGCCGCCGCGTCGGCGGCCGCGGGAGACGCGAGCTCGGACGCAGCCACCCGACGACCGTAGCGCCCGGCAACGGTGGGAGCAGGGCCGTGAGCTGGCAGCATGGCGGCCCATGGACCTGCTGGCCGACCTCGAGGCGCGTGGACTGATCCACGACACCACCGATCGCGCGGCGCTCGCCGCTCGGCTCGCCGAAAGGGCCGATCGGCGTGTACGTCGGCTTCGACCCGACGGCCGACTCGCTGCACGCCGGGCACCTGCTCGGTCAGCTGACGCTGCGCCGCTTCCAGCTCGCCGGGCACCGGCCGTTCCCGCTCGCCGGCGGGGCGACCGGGATGATCGGCGATCCCGGTGGCCGCAGCGAGGAGCGCAACCTGCTCGACCGCGAGACGCTGCGGCACAACGTGGCCTGCATCAAGCGCCAGCTCGAGCGGATCCTCGACTTCGAGCCCGGCCCTGCGCAGGCGACGCTGGTGGACAACGCCGACTGGACGGCCTCGATGAGCGCGCTCGACTTCCTGCGCGACGTCGGCAAGCACGTCACGGTCAACCAGATGCTGGCCAAGGAGTCGGTGCGGGCGCGGATCGAGAGCGAGGCCGGGATCTCCTACACCGAGTTCAGCTACATGCTCCTGCAGGCCAACGACTTCTGCCACCTGTACGAGCACCACGGCGTCGAGATGCAGATGGGCGGCTCGGACCAGTGGGGGAACATCGTCACCGGCATCGACCTCATCCGCCGCCGGCTGGGCAAGACGGCGCACGGGCTCACGTGGCCGC
>Ga0207864_1004191_pt1 | contig 11197 bp, 11 predicted proteins | sample HigsolmetaAR202D_FD_184834 | JGI IMG/M metagenome (GOLD analysis project Ga0207864, IMG submission 184834) | Ionic liquid and high solid enriched microbial communities from the Joint BioEnergy Institute, USA - AR20-2-D (SPAdes) (version 2) ...
GGCACCTCCGGGTCAAGCCCTTCCTTTCGAAATCGAACTGTTCCCCCAGACGCTGCGTGAGCGTGTCCCCGACTGCGATCCAGTGATCACCAGTTTCTTGGAGGAAGCGATTCGCTGTTACAAGGCAGAAGCCTTGCTTGGCTGCGCTTTCATGATTGGCGCGGCATCCGAACGTGCCATCGGGCTCCTGATCCAGACGTTCGGCGAGTGCATCGGCGACGAGTCAAACCGAAACAAGTTCTTTTCCAAGGTGAATGGCCGGATGATCTCGATCCGGTACGACGAGTTCGAGACCCGCTATCGGAGCTGCAAGAGTAAGCCGACCGACGCCGTTCTCTCCCAGGACCTTGATGTACTCATTGGCAACATGTTCCAATTCTGCCGAATCACGAGAAACGAGATTGGCCATCCTCAGATTGTTCCAGACCTCGTCAAGGGTGTTCTGCTGGCGAATCTGGGCCACTTCGTCTCGTACGTTGAACGTATTTATGGCCTTATGCGGCATTTCAGGCAAAACGGTGTTGTTTTATGATGGTTGCGGATCAGTCTTCGAATCGACTCGAGTACGCGAGGCATGTATGAATCGCCAACATCCAGTGCTCATGCTTCTTCTCTCCCTGTGCTGCACCCTCAGTGCAGAGTCGCGGTTCAATCGGCCTGTGATAAGACTCGCCGAGCCCAAGGCGTATCGTTTCTTTCGGCTCGACGACAACAACTTCCCTGTGATGGACAAGAAGCGGAGTTCGGTCACGTGCATGGTATATCGCGGCACGAAGCGCTACTACGTGGAGGTCGCCGTGATGAATAGATCAGAAGAACCTATAACGCTTGAACCTGGGTTCGTGACCTTTGTGAAGCCTGGCTATTCTGTCTTTGTGTCCGACACAATCGCCTCGGCTGCTGATGTCTGGGCTAGTGTGGCAGGCGACTTCATGCCAACGCCCCCACCCCCTCCGACTCGCGCAACTACCACGTACTCTGGTACTGCACAGAGCTACGGGAGTACAACACAGGTGTCAGGCACGGCAACAACAACCGTGGACAATTCCGCGGCCGGATGGCATGCCTTGGGTCAGGCTCTGGCGGCTAGGTCCTATTACAAGACACAGTCGCGGGAACAGAGCTTTGCGATGTACCTGGCCACGTTCGCCCATGAAAGACAATCGCGCGTCGTGCCTCCCGGCGAAACCGGCCTGTTCGTGTTCACCTTCGAGCAGATTAAGCCGAAAAAGGCCCCATTCGCAATCAACGTCGCAGTCGGGGGCGAGGTTTTCGTATTCAAATACAAGGAGTAGCCAATCCATCAAGCTGAGACCAAGTCGATTAACCGCTGATCCGGGCGCGCGCCGACCTTGCGGGCGACGAAACGCGCATAGTTGGCCGGATGATTGCCGTCAGCCGAGGGCGCGTACACCCGGAACATCTCCTCCGCGGTCGGCGGCTTGCCCTGGGTGTACTTTCCATCGAGGTACTGCCCGACCAGCACGCGCAGGATGCGCCAGCCCTCCTCGATGGCTCGCCGGCTCAGTTCCTCGCGCGAGGCGCCGGGAAACCGCTCGGAAGCCCACGCGACGAAGTCGACATAGCCGCGATGAGTGGGATACGGCCTGCCGCGTGCATCGCGCCACTGCCGGATATTGCCCGGATTCGCGTTTCGCTGAGCAAGCGTTGGCTTCGCGGCGGTGAGGTAGAAACCCTCCATCTCCGCGATAGCCCGCGCGATCTTGTCGATCAATTCTGCTCGCGTCATGACAGGATCAGCCCAGGACTCAGTTGCAGCCCGGTCATCTCGCGGCGGCCAGCGCTGGCCTTGGTCGCCGTCATCGCCGCCGATTGCACCGCTCGCGGATTCTCGACCACGACGCGCACGGTTTCCTTCTCGAAGAACTCCTTCGCTCCCGGCACGGTAATGTTGATCACCGTGGGACCTGCCGCGGATGACGGCGCGCCGCCGCCGATACGGTCCAGCGTCAGGCCGCCGGAACTCGACTGGAACAGCCCGCCGCCTTGCTGAAGGAGCGACACCGGACGCACGGTGGCCGGGAGCCCCGAAGTGCTCTGACCCGTCGACAGGGCGTACAACTCAACCAGGTCGCGGATCTGCTGGCTGCGGATGGCCGCCTCCAGATTGCCGCCGAAACTTTGCTTGGCGATGTCGACGATCTGCTTGAGCACGCCCTTGTCGCGGATGTCGACCCCGTACGTGGCCTTGATCTTCTCGCGCGCCTTCTCCTGTGCGCCCTTGACGAAAAGCCGCACCAGCCCGGCGACTGCCCCGATTCCGGCGCCAATCGCCGCGCCGAGTGGACCGCCATACTTGAAGCCGATCATCGCGCCGCCGGCGGTGGTCATCGCGAGGCCGGAAACGCCGCCGCGCTGGAGGCCCATCAGGGCCAGCGTCGCGCCGCCGAGCAGCGCGGCGTTTGAGCGGCCCAGGGCTGAAAGCTTCTGGCCCATGGTCGCCGCATCCCACGTCACGGCCTTGCCAGGGGCGTACTGGACGCCGCCGCCGAAGCCCAGGAAGTCCTTCCATCCACCGAGCAGACCTTTCCAGCCACCGCCGCTACTCGAAGGGATGAAGGGAGGCGTGCCCCACCCTCCGGCCGCGCCGCCGGGAATGGGACCACCGCCACCGCCCTGGCCGAAGACCGGCACTGCGCCGACGCCGAGCCACCCGCCCAGCCTGCCGAGCGTGCTCCCGCCGGAGGCGCCTCCGCCAGCCAGTGAGACTCGCGTTCCGGTAAACAACTGCATCAGCATCGCGGCCACGCGCGAGCTGACCACGTCCTTGATGGCCGTCAGTAGAGCGGTCTTGAGCGAGTTGCCGATAGCCGACCAGATGGACTGCGACTTGGCGAGCAGCGCGTCGAAGACTCCCTCGGCCTGGCGTTTGAAGGAGTCGAAGATCCGCTGATTGTGGTCACGGATGAGCTGCGCCTGGCGGATCGCCGCGTTCTCACGTGCGCCCTGGATCGCGGCATCCGTGGCCTCCTGCTGAAACCGGCGGATTTCATCCCGCTGTGCGGTGAGTTCGGCGATCCTCGCCTGGATCTCGTCGGCCCGGTAGCCGAGCCGCTTGAGCTGCGCCTCTTCCTCGATCACCATCCGCGAGGTTTCCAGATCAAACAGCCTCATGCGAATCTCGTGGACGCGCTCCAGGTAGTCGATCTCGATCTGCGCCTTCTGCTGCTCGACCCAGACCTTCTGCTCGAGCGTCTGCGCGTCGTAGGCCTCCAGCGTCCGGAGCCGCGCATCGCGTTCCACACCCGCACGTTCCTGTTCGATCTGGAGAAGTTCCTTTACGTGCTCGAGGTTCTGGCGCGCGACCTCCTCGTTGTAGTGGAGCCGCGCCTGGAACAGTTCGGCCTCCCACGCCATGCGCTGCTGGCGCGCCTCGTCTTCGCCCTTGAGATAGTCATTGAGCGCCTCGCGGCTGTCCTTCTGAAACTTCGCCTTGAAGGCCTCCCATTTCGAGGACAGTTCGCCGATGACAGCATTCCACGCTTTCGCGGTCAGCGCGACGCGCTTGCCGTCGTCCATCGTGGTCCACTTCTCGATCCTGGCGTTCACCTCGGCGATCTCGCCCGCAAAGCCGGGTATGGCCTTCGCGCGCGCCTGCGCCGCGGATTGGATCGCGTCCTGGTCGGCCTTGGCCTGGAACTCTCGAATCTCCTTCGCGCGCTTCAGACGGGCGATTTCGGCCTCGGTGTCCTCTGTGGCACCCCGAACCGTGATCCTCGGGCCCGCGTACTGCCAGGGAGATTCGTCCTCGAGGCCAGGAATGCTTCGCCGGCCGAGCGCCAGGTCGCGGATCTCGTCCTCCTGCATCCCGCGCTTCTTCAGGTCGTCGATCTTGAGCTTGCCGCTGAGCAGGTCCTGCCGGAGCGCCTTCCGCTCCATGTCCTTGAAGCGCTCCTCCATCTGCTCCTTCATGTCGGAGTACTGCTTCCGCACGATTGCTCCGCCAGCAGCCACGCCGGTGATCAGAAGCGCCACGGGATTGCCGGCCATGGCGAGGCGACCGGCTTGCAACGCCAGAGTGAGGTCGCGCACGGCCTTGGCAACACCCCCGATCATCGTCACCAGCTTGTATGTCGCCAGCGCGCTACCGACCATCAGGACCATCTGGGCGAACTTCTCCAGCAGTCCGACGTTGCCGCCGAGCCACTTCACCAGATCGCGCAACGCGGCGATGATCGCGCGGAACTCGTCCACGAACTGCTCGCCAATCTCCTTCCTGAGGTCGCGGATCTCCTGCTGGAGCCGCGACATCTGCGACTCGGCAGTGCCCGCCGCGGCTGCCGCCGATCCCTGGATGGCCGCGCCGGCCTTCATCACCGCGTTGTAGCGGAGCTGGACCCGCTCGTTCTCCGAAAGCGTTCGGCCGAGCCTCAGTTCGGCCAGTTCGATCTCTTTGTCGAACTGCACCTTGATGCCGAGTTGCTTGAGGGCGCGCTCGTTGCCCATCTCGATCGAGCGCAGGATGCCTTCGAGCGCCTCGGGCGCCGACAGGTTCTCATCGAGCACCGCCGCATCTTTCGCCAGCTTCGCCAGACCCACGGCTTTCGACAGTTCGAGATCGGCCACGATCAGCCGGTTGATCGTACGGATGGCCGCCTCGTCCTCGAAGCCCACATCCTGCACCGCCTGGGCCGCCGCTCTTGCCGCCTGCGCGGAGACGCCGTGAGCCTTCGCGAGCGCCAGGTTCGCGAGTTGCAGCCGCTCAACGTGCGCTGCGTCCTTCACCGCGTCGATGGTGAACTCTTTCGCCCACCGGAGTGCGATCTTAGTCGCATCGGCGAGCAGATTGCCGGCCGTGGCGCCTTTCACCATCGACGCGGTCATCCCGTCGATGCCTTGCGAGACGCCGCGCGCGGCTTTCGTGGCCGTTGCCTCGATGTTCGACAGGTTGGTGTTGACGCTCTTGATGGACTGGTTCGCCTTATCGACGTCGATGGTGACGACCAGCTCGAGCTTGTTATCGGCCATGAGAGCGAAGTCGGAACGCTACAGTGCAGGAACTAAGACTAAGCGAGAGACGTTTCTAATGAACGACTGAACGACTGAGATTTTAGATCGTGGTACGGGAGCTGATCGGTCGAACGGTCCAACTGCCTTTCACCACGTTAATTAACGTTTTCATCTCTGAACTGCAGAGGCTGGCATGCCAGTTCAGTTGGAGTATGGAGGATGTTAACTCCCCGGCACCTCGTAAATCAGCTCGTCCCCCCGGATGCCGCGAATCAACAATCCGATCAATGCTCCGATCGCCGCACCACCTGCGACTACCACGGCTGTTCCGGCGCCTGAGAGATCCCACCCCTGACCGATGGCAGCAAATGTACCCGCACCGGCAGCGGCACCGATGAGCGGCGCGGACTTGGCCGCGCCACGGCTGGCCGTCACCCGGCGAATCGTATCCCTGGCGATGAGGCGAGTACCTCCGCGTGCCTGAAGCACTGTAATAGTGGCGTTATCTGCAGACACGAATGCGCCCTTCACTGTAACCTTCGGCCGATCAAGCTGGACCGTGACCTTTCGTCCCGGACGCAAGCGGGATATGCTATTCCAGTCCCGCTGCGGCTGGCTTGCAAGCGCCTGAAGCGCAAGGACCTGTATGACAAGGAACCGGCACACGAACCCGCGTAGCAGCTCCTTTGCAGAAACTCGGTGTTCGGCCCGCGCTATACCTTTCGGCTCGCTCATCCCATTCACCTCGTCAAGGGCCGACGGATACGTGTCGCAAGAGATTTCGGTTATGGTATCGGGCGCGAGCCCTTCACCCACGCTTGAGTTCGTGCTCCCCCGTTCGAGTGTGGTCACGGGACGGGTGGTTGATCGGGCGGGCAACACCGTCCCTGGCGCCGCCGTGCGGATAGGATACCCTGGCGAGTTGCGGACTTTTGTATTCGAGCAGGAAGTGGGCCCGTTTCGCTCGGACGAGTTCGGGTATTTTGTGTTGCCGTTTGTCGCCCAGGGGAAGCCCTTTGTCATCGAGGCAACTACAACTGCTTGTGGTGAAGCGACTGGGTTAACAAACGAGGAATGGCAATGTTGGGGAAAAGAACACAGTTGCCTATGGTGGCGGCTTTGGTTGTCACGGCGAGCCAAATCCTTTCCGCGCAGAGTGGAACTGTCGGTCTCGTGGCCCGTATTCTTGACGCCAGTAGGCAGCCGGTGTCGGGCGACGTGACGGTCCTACAAGGTACGACGCATGTCAAATCGACGAATTACCAAACGGGCGGCGATGGAGTGGCGCTGCTAAACATCGATCCGACTAGCAGAGCGACCATCGTGGCCAAGGCGAGTTGCGGCTTGATTTCCGCATCGAGCTGTGTGAGCGTGATCGCCTGACCGTTTACTGTGGCCGCGGCCGGCTGTCCGTTGTGCTGCGCTGCTGCGATCGCCAGCGGCCAGATGATCAGAACCAACCGCATCATTCCCTCCAATTTCAGGAATATTAAGAGCTCAATGTCGTTAAGTCAATACAAAAGAGAATCAAGAATCGGAGAAATACGGAAGTTCTGTTTTTTCAATGAGCTACCACGGGCATCTATGACGTGTCCCTTCTTCGCCATTCTGTCGCACCGACTCTTCAACCATCCGGAGAGCGCAAGCCTTTTGTCTGCTCACGATCAATCTGCTCGGTTTCCGATTCCAGGATCAACATGGCGTAGAACTCGTCGGCGCGGATCTCGTCGAGTGAGACTTGCACGCCCAGCTTCAGTGCAGTCCGGAGATCGAGCGCGCGGCGGATGAGGAGGCCGGTTTCGCCCGACTGCGCCGCGTCGAGTCTGTCCGACGGGCAGTGATCGCAGCGGCCGCCGTCCTCCGGTGCGTCGGGACATAGGCGCGGGTCACACAGCTCCTCGCGCCTCAGGGCCCAGTGGACGAGGAAGCGAAGCGACGGCCGCTCCGGCCACTCCCCATTCAGAAGTTTGGGTCGCGGTCCTCCTGGAAAGCGGCATCGAGCGCGTCGATAGCGGCCTTGACCGCCACGGCCTGGTGGATGATCGGGACCTCGCCGGCGTATCCCTCGGTGGATTCGAGCAGCTTCTTGAAGAGCGCTCCCGCCGGGGCCAGGTTGATGATCAACTCCTGGCGGTTGTAGGGCAGATCGAGCACCCGCGCGAAGCCACGGCGGTACTCAAAGACGTCCTTGGCCGATGGCATCCGCAGCACGTGGCTCACTGTACCGCCGAGGACGCGCAGCGTCACCCGGAAGGCGTCACCCTCCTGGACGACGTCATCGACGTCTGCCTGGCTCAACTGCTCGATGATGCGGCTGGCCTCGAAGGCATCGACTTCGGGCGCATTCTCCTCGGGCAGGCGGATCTTGGCAAGCAGCGCGGCGTCGGCTTCCGCCGAGTCGGGGATCGTCGTTTCGGACACCCCGCGCCCCAGTTGCTTCAACGCCGCGATCTGGGCGACCTGCTCCTCGGTGTGGGTGCGCGGATTCCGGGCGTAGGCGATCAGCCGCTCCAGTGGCCAGCGCTCGATGTGGAGGTCGGGCTTCACTCTTTGATGTAGGGTGCCTGAGCCGGCGTGCCGTCGGGGTTGGCGAAGTGGGCGAGCACGGCCGTGAGACCCTGCACCGCCGACAGCCCGACCATGGCCCAGAACTTGCCGCGCCCGGGCAGCAGGTCGATCGAGGCGTTCAAGCCCTGTGCCACGAGCGCCAGCATTTGAATCGCAACGTTGACAGAGAACTTCATCTTCGTCAGCTCCTGGATTGGTTGACGAGCGGGCGTAGCCGCCACCAGATCCGCAGTTCGCGAATCATCACGTCCTCAAGAAAGCGGGGCGGCCCCACGGAGGAATGCGGAGTCGCCCCTATATGCGCCCGGAGGAGAAAGACTACTTACGGCCGGCCAACGCGTCGGCCACCGCTGCGGCGACCACCGCGCCGATGGCCTTGAGCGAGACGTCGTCGATCGCGACCGCCCGCGCGGTCAGCGTGTCGCCCGCGCCCTGCTGCACGGGGTTCCATTGACCGTCGATGGCTATGTCGCCGTGACGCACGGCCTGCTTGGACACCAGGTTCGCCGTCTCGACGGCGTTCTGGAGCGCCTGCGAGGCGATCTGGTTCAGACGCGTCTGCTCGGTGAGAGCCTGCCGCGCGGCCTGGATGTCCAGGTCCTGGTAGACATCGTTGGTCCGCTTGATGTTGGCGAACGTCACGCGCTGGTTCTCGCTGTGGGCGGCCCCGGCGGCAGCGCTCGTGTTCTTGAACGATTCGTCCGTCCCGGTCTCGAACTCGCGTTCGGCCTGGTTCGGCGTGGCAACTTCAGGCATGGTCATTCACTCCTTCACGTGTTGGATGGAAATGGTTCGCCCGTCACCGCATGCACGGGCGTGAGCTTCAAAGTCTCCTGCAATCGGCGCAGGATGACGTCGCAGTAAGCCGGGCTGATCTTGACGCCGAAGCCCGAGCGATCGAGCAGCCCGGCGGCGACCAGCGTCGTGCCGCTGCCCGCGAACGGATCGAAGATCACATCGCCCGCGTCCGAGAACGCCTTGATGAAGAACTCCGGGATCGCGCGCGGAAACGGCGCCGAGTGGTTCCCCTGCGAGGACTCGGTCTTGGCTTCGATCACGTTCGACGGGCGCGCCAGCCCGCCGTGCCGGCCTTCGAGGTCGTTCGCGTTGCGGCGCGTGGTCTGCCAGGCGGCGTGATTCTTGCCCTTGTCCGCCGCCGCGCCACGAGGTCCCGTGCCGAGCAGCCCGCTGCCCGACGTGGACTTTGGGTTGTCGGGCGAGTAGTCGAAGCAGTCGTCAGACCAGTGGCCCACTTCGCGCGGCCGGAACTTGATCTTGCGCTCGCGCGAGAAGTGATAGATTGGCTCCCAGGCGTTCTTGAAGCGGTTCGACCAGCCGCCCGGCACGCCGTCATCGGTCTTGCGCCAGCAGAATTCATCGACAAACCGCCAGCCCCACTGCCGCTTGTGCGCCAGCACCAGGTCCATCACATAGGTGTGCCGCTCGCCTTCTTCGGCGTGGGCTTTGATGTTGAGGACGTAGGAACCGTCAGGCGCGAGCACCGATTCGATCGCTGCGGCCACGTCCTTGAACCAGGCGACGTACTTCTCCGGGGGCACCGGCGCGAAGCCGCTCGAGGGATCGTACTGCCGCTGCGTGGCGTAAGGCGGCGAGGTGATCACCACGTTCGCCTTCCGGCCCTCGAATAGCTTGGCGATGACGCCACGATCGCGGCAGTCTCCGCAGATGAGCCGGTGCGGCCCGATGAGCCACAGGTCGCCGGGCCGGGCGACCGCTTCCGCGGGCGGCGCCGGTACGACATCTTCGACCTCATCGGCCTTCGGCTCCGCGTCCCGTTCGAGCGACGCCAGGAAGTCGTCGATCTCTTTTTGATCGAATCCGGCGAGCGTCGCGTCGAACCCGGCGTCAGCGAGTTCCTTCAACTCGATCGCCAGTAGCTCGTGATCCCACCCGGCCAACTCCGACAGGCGGTTGTCGGCCAGCAAGTACGCTCGCCGCTGAGTCTCGTTGAGGTGATCGAGCACGATCACCGGCACTTCGGCCAGCCCGAGTTTCTTCGCCGCCAGCAGCCGCCCGTGACCGGCCACGATCCCGTCGTGCGAGTCGACCAGAATTGGATTGCAGAAGCCGAACTCGGCGATCGATGCCGCGATCTGCGTCACCTGCTCATCGGAGTGCGTCCTCGGGTTCCGCTGATAGGGCGCGAGCCGCTCCACCGGCCACAACTCGATGCGCTTCGCCATCGCCGGCGTCACGCGATCAACTGGCATAGCTCGGAACCCAGGTCCAATAGGCGACCATCAACCCTTCACCCGACGTGTTGGCGTCGAGGTAGTAGTCCGCCGGCCGCAGGTCGCCCGAGGTGGATTCGAGCACGAATTCATCGGCCACGCCGCCCCCCGCGCCAGTGGGCCAGAACTCTTTCACCACGCCGGCGCCGGTCGCCTTGTTCATCCCCTCGACGCCCAGGAACACCCGTCCCGTCTCGCCGATGACGACGGCGAACCGGATCCGGTGCGCGCGGATCGAGGTGTCGGAGGTCACCCGGACGGGTGTTCCCGGTGTGGAGACCGCGACTTTCCCAAGCGATCGCGGCTGGAGGGACGGGGAATCAGCCATGGTTTCGGAATGAACTCAAGCCGCCGAGTGACAACCGACCACCGACAACCTTTTCCGGCGCGTGACGCAAGCGAAATCGTGCCACCAGGCCACCCGCCGCCGAGCCGCCCCGGAAGGACCCACGCTTGCCTCGCATCTTCGGAATTTCCGAAGATGGCTCACACCCGGACCAGGCAATCGGTCACCACCTGCAAGAAGATGGGCCGCACCTCGTCGGGCGCGTAGTTCGTGCCCCAACGCGCGCCGCCCAGCCGCTTCAAGTCCCAACAGACGCCGTGCTCGAGATGATCCTGGAAGCAGTACCGTGTGCCCATGTAGGCCGTCCGAGGCATCGGCGCTTCGCCGGGGCGGACAAACAGGATGGCTCGGTTGATGTGCCCTTTGCGATGCCGCACGACCCGCGCGATGAGTCCCGCCGCCTGGAGACGGGTGAGCGCGCGTTCGGTGACGACGTCGTAGAGCCGGCCGTCGGCACGGTAGACGGGGATGGACGCGTTCATGCGGGAAGACACACGGAGAGCACGGAATCTGCGGGAAGGAGATTCACGAGCGTCCCGGCGCTCTCAAAGGGGATGCGGTAGATTCGAGAGGCCCGCGCGCCTCTGGGGGAACGCTTGCGGGAGCGTTTCTACTCAACCAATACCATGCCCCAGGCTGCCGATCAAGCAAAAACGCATCAGCTCAGAAATGTTTCGGCACTCAGGGCCTCGAGCCTTGGGCAGCATGGGCAGGATGATTTTCTTGTATAGGGAAAAATCGTTTTTCTCCACGAGGGAAACGCACGAAAACATCATGCCCATCGTGCCCACGCGAGGAGAGGTTCTTGTGGCGCAAGGAGATCCACTGGGGGCGTGGTTCAGAGGGACGATGCCCATGTTGCCCATGGTTTTGGACTCCAAATGGACTCCACGGGTGGGTGTTGGCTGGTGGGGTATCGGTAAGTGTTTGAAAAGTTTGGTGGACCTGGAGGGATTCGAACCCTCGACCTCTTCCATGCCATGGAAGCGCGCTCCCAACTGCGCCACAGGCCCGATCCGGTTGACAGACACAAGTATAGCACGGCGACAGGCACAACCAG
>Ga0207864_1004194_pt1 | contig 11185 bp, 8 predicted proteins | sample HigsolmetaAR202D_FD_184834 | JGI IMG/M metagenome (GOLD analysis project Ga0207864, IMG submission 184834) | Ionic liquid and high solid enriched microbial communities from the Joint BioEnergy Institute, USA - AR20-2-D (SPAdes) (version 2) ...
CCGCCGGTACGGGTGTACACCGGCGCCTCGCCGTAGACGTCTCGCAGCGCTTGTGCGGCTTTGGCCAGGATCGGGTGGTCCCGGTCCATAAGGTAGGCGGGAGCCGACCCGGGGAACTTGGTCACCCGCACCGTCACGCCCGGCGGGGTGTGGGCGTGGACATGGGCTTCGATGGCGTCCAAAACCTGCTCGGGGTCCTGGTCGGGAACTAGGCGGCACGTGATCTTGGCATGGGCTTCCGCGGGCAGCACCGTCTTGGTGCCTTCACCCTGGAACCCGCCCCAGATGCCGTTAATTTCCAACGTCGGACGGGCCCACAGCCGCTCGAGGGTGCTATATCCCGGCTCGCCGAACCCCGCCGAGACGCCCACGCCGGCAAAGAACGCTTGCTCGTCAAAGGGCACCCGGGCGATGTCGGCCCGCTCGGCGTCGGTGAGCTCCCGTACGCCGGCATAGAAGCCGGGTACGAGAATCTTGCCCTCGGCTGACCGCATGCTCGCCAAGATGGCAGCCAAGGCGTGGATGGGATTCTGGATTGCGCCGCCGTACCCGCCTGAGTGCAGATCGCCTTTGGCGCCTTGGACGTCAATCTGCATGGCGCAAATGCCGCGGCTGCCGACGGTGATGTCAGGCTTTTGGGGCAGGTAGAAACCCCCGTCGGCGCAAAGCACCGCGTTGGCCTTTAGACGCTCCTTTTCTCGCTCAAGAAACGCCGGCAAGCTCGGGCTGCCGATTTCCTCCTCGCCTTCCAGCAAGAACTTAAGGTTGACGGGCGGTTGGCCGTCGACGGCGGCAAGGGCTTCCACCGCCATCAGCGCCACAAACAGGCAGCCCTTGTCGTCGCAAGCGCCCCGGGCGTAGATGCGACCGTCGCGGATCACCGGTTCGAACGGCGGGGTTTCCCACAAGTTCTCAGGGTCGACCGGCTGCACATCGACGTGGCCGTAAATGAGGTAGGTGGGCAAGCTCTCATGCACGATCCACTCGCCGTACACCGCCGGGTGACCGCCGGTCTCCAGCACCTCAACCTTGGGCACCCCGATCGCCCGCAAGTGGTCCGCCGCCCACTGCGCCGCCCGCCGCACATCGCCCTTGTGCTTCGGCAAGGCACTGACGCTGGGGATGCGCAGGAAATCGGCAAGTTTCTGTAGGTGGGTTTCACGACGGGCGGAGAGATACGAGTCATGCTTCGACATGAATCACCCTCCTTATGTACCATGACAATGCGCTGAGCGTCATCCTTTGCTCACGATTCTACCACCACGTTCATGGTAAGAGGGCATCCATTATGAGTGGTGAGGAACCCAGGTATGGTTGCACCTCCAAGGGAACTCGAATGGTTTCCATAAGGGGTGGTTCTCGGTGGCAAGGCTGTGGCCTTGCATTGACGTACCGAAAATGCTGACAAGTTCTCTGCGACCTGCATCTGCGGGGAGCCGGGCCTAGGCACCGCCTGCCTGACCGCAAGGAACCAACGGGAAGAAGGGGGAACATATACTCCATGTCCGAGAACTGACTTACGGCAGTCGTGCCATCGTGTCAACGAAAACTAGAGACAACGCATGGCCGAGCAAACTCCACAATGGGGGAATGTACCCCGGTAACCCGGCAGTACCGACGAAGACGATCAGGGTTTGGTTATGTCTCCTAGGCTGTCGATCGGCTAGGGTTGAAATACATCTCTCGGGTGCGTTCGAAACCGATACGTCCCGCTACAGCGAGATAGACGGCCGCCGTCAGACCCTAGCTCCACGAGGCCGCCGCATCAACGTGGGAAGGAACCGATTCCTCCGTGCCGTATACGTCATTCGTTGTTCGTCTGGTTTCGAGCATGCGGAGCATCAAGGGACAATATGGAGGCGGGGCCGTGAAAATGACGGTCAGCGGACCTCGGGAGGAAAGACATGAAGCCGTCATCGAATGGCCAGCTCATCATTACGTGGGAGGATCCCAAGTCCGTTACCGCTGAAGCTTACCGGATCCTCCGAACGAATCTCCAGTTCGCGTCCCCGGACCAGCGCCTCGAGACAATTTTGATCACAAGCCCAGGGCCCGGTGAAGGAAAAAGCACTGTAACGGCCAACCTAGCGACGTCGCTGGCGCAGGCGGGACTGCAGGTCATCGCGGTCAACGCGGATCTGAGGCGTCCGACGCTTCACCAGTTTTTCCAAGTGCGCAACACTCTCGGGCTAACATCGGTGCTAGTCGGCCAAACCACCTTGGACGAGGCCCTGCAGCAGACCATGGTACCGCGTGTGAGGGTCTTAGCGTCGGGTCAGATTCCGCCAAATCCTTCGGAGCTTCTTGGTTCACGGCGCATGCAGGCGGTGCTGAACGAGTTACGGGAGCGGGCCGACTTGGTGCTGATCGATGCCCCGCCGGTGGTTGCTGTAACCGACGCGGGCCTGCTAGCTCGTCTCGTTGACGGCTGTCTCTTGGTAATCAGTATTGGGAAGACGCCCCGGGATATGGCTGTTTCCGCCAAGGAGCAATTGGAACAAGTAGGTGCTCGGGTCCTTGGTGTTGTCGCTAATCGTGTGGACCGGGCAGCTGGAGGATATTACTATTACTACTATCATCAGTCTGTACTGGACGGCCGGACCACTGGGCGCCCTTGGTGGAAACGGCTGTGGTCGAAACACCGCTAGAGCTGGGATTTGAACTTCGTCTAGACCGGCGGGCAACTAAGAAAGTCCGCATGGAGCAGGCGCAGCCACCGTGGGGGGGGGAGTGGCATGATCGACCTGCATGTTCATCTGCTACCTGGGGTGGATGACGGGCCTAGCACCTGGGATGAGGCTGTTGCCATGGTGCGCATGGCCGCAGCTGAGGGAGTAACAGCCATGGCGGCTACATCGCACATGGTGCCCGGGGGTGTCTATCCGAACACCCGGGAGCGGTTGCTTACGCTTGTGGCGGAGTTACAGCGACGGGTCGCGGAATCAGGCATCGAGATGGAGATATACCCAGGTGCTGAAGTCTACATGACCGCGGACGTGGCTGAGCTAGCTGCAAGAAGCGAGCTCCTAACCTATTGCGATGCGGGACGCTACATGCTGCTAGAGATGCCTACGTCGGAAATCCCACCTTACGCTGTCCAGGTCATTGACGACCTTCGGCTCCAGGGGATAATCCCTATAATCGCGCATCCGGAACGGAATTTGGACATCATCAGTGAGCCATCCCGCGCCGCAGAACTGGTTGAGCGGGGTGCGTTGCTTCAGGTTACCGCTTCGAGCCTGAAGGCCGTGCAGCCGGTTCGTGCAGCAACGCGCTTTCTTCTCCGTCATGGCCTCGTACACTTCTTGGCCAGCGACGCTCACGGCGCTTACAACCGGCGGCCGCGTCTTGGAAGCTACCTCGGTCTGGCGAAAGAGTGGTTAGACACGGCAACCGTACAGCAAATGGTCGAGCACAATCCGGCAGCGGTGCTGGAAGGACGAACCCTCGATCCGCACCGGCATCCCCCACGGGCTTTGGGTGCCCGACGTTTTTGGCAGACAGTTATGCAACGTCTCACCGTTCGGTAGACATTAGCGTCAGCAGTTGACTGGAGGCGCGAAGATGGAATCTGAAAGGTTAGAACAGATGGATGCCGACATCGTTGACCTCCGCCAGCTCGGGGCCGCCCTCTGGCGGCGCAAGGTAATCATCCTGGCGGTTACTGTTGCGGCGGTTCTCGTGGCATACATAATTACGGCGACGACGACGCCTGTATATCAGGCTGTGGCCACCCTGTTGATCAAGGATCCGCGGACGACTGGTGAGCGCATGTTCTTAGACGGCGGTTCCACGGTTGTAGCGCGAAACCAGGTCCAGAATAGTGTGGAGATGCTTCGCAGTCGACAGGTGGCGTTGCGCGCTGCCGAACGTCTCGGCCACTCCTTCGGACCTACAGATGCTGCTTTCCTAGGCTTTCACAACTCGATAACAGTGCAACCCGTCTCGAATACAGAGGCGATTCGGGTAATCGTTACCAGACCTTCACCGGCGGAAGCCGCGGATATTGCCAATGCCGTGGCAGCTGCTTTTATCGAGTTGCGTAGGGAACTAAACAGGGACGAGATAACCGCGGCCCGGGCGTTTATTGAGGAGCAACTTGCTATGGCGGAAGTTCAGTTGATGGCCGCCGAACAGGCTCTGCAAGAGTTCAGATTGAGCAATAGTATTCTCTCACCAACCGACGAAACACGGGCACTGCTCGCCATGTTGATGGAGCTGGAAAGTCGGTATCTTGAAGCTGAACGCGCGAGGGACGAAGCGCGCGCACGGGGCGCGGCGGCAGACGTAAACCGATACTAGGCGACTCTGATGACTCTAAGCGAACAGATTCGGCAGGCCGAGGAACGGCTCGCCGCCCTTCCCGAGAAAGAAATGGAGCTGGCGGCTCTAACCCGTGAACGCAACGTCTTGGAGCAAGTCTTTCTAATGCTGCGTGAGCGCCTCGAGGAAGTGCGAATCGCTGAAGCGATGCGGACACCTGAGGTGGCGGTAATCGACCCTGCAGTGCCTCCGCAGAGTCCCGTGCGCCCGCGCCGGACGCTCAATCTTGTTATGGGCGCGTTCCTGGGTCTTCTGCTTGGGGTAGGAGGAGCCGTATTAGTCGAATTTCTGGACACAACGGTCAAGTCTCCGGACGAGGCGGAAGCACTGTTAGGGCTCCCTGTACTGGGCAGGATCCCAGTGTTACATGCGCGGGGGAACGGGCGCCAACGGTGATGAGTCTGCCCCGCGGCCTTCCATGGTATCCCCAAGGGTATCCCTAGGGCCAACTTCACGCCCAGCCTTGAAACTTGGGTCCGTGCTATTGGGTTTTTTCTTCTGATACCCACCTGTGACTACGCGCCTACGCCCAGACTTTTCTCGGCATCCAGGTCACAAGGTGGCGGGTAGTGTTGCTCAGCGGCCGACAGCTAGAACACTCTACCTCACTAAGTGAGGCGCATGGTCAGCCCATTCACCAGATTATTCTTCCCAACGTTTCTCGTTGCCGTGGAGTCCACCTCAAGAGGGGGCAGGTACACGAGATGTGCTGGAGCGGCTTTCTGAAGCAGAAGCTGGTCCCGAGGAATTGTGTTTCGGTTAGCGAACGACTGCGGATACGAGGTTTCCGAGAGGTTAGCCCGAGGCGAGTGAGTCGGTGGGCAACGGTGTAGTCGGAGGTTGTGGCATTGCCGAAAAACGGAGTGAGCGCTGGATGATCGAGCGAGCTGAGCGAGTGACAGTCGGGAATCCGTTGGCCAACGCGCTGATCGAGCGCATCCGCACGCGGAAAGCCAAAGTGGGCGTAGTCGGCATGGGATACGTGGGGCTTCCCTTCGCGGTAGAAAAGGCCAAGGTGGGATTCTCCGTTGTCGGTATCGAGCAAAACGCTCTGAGGGCGGCGGCGGTTAACCGGGGGGAGAGTTACATCGATGACGTTCCGACCGAGGTGCTAGCGCCCCTGGTTAAATCGGGATTGATCCGGGCTGTGACAGACTTCGAAGTGGTACCGGAACTCGATGTGCTCGTTGTATGCGTGCCGACGCCGCTGACGAAAAACTTGACACCCGAGCTGCAGTACATTGAGAACGTCACCCGGGAGATCAGCCGTCGGCTGCGGCCGGGACAGTTGATCAGCCTGGAGTCAACCACGTACCCGGGCACGACGGAGGACTTGATGCGACCAATCTTGGAAGCCTCGGGGCTCAAAGCTGGTCGGGAGTTCTTCCTGGCTCACTCGCCCGAAAGGGTGGATCCCGGCAACAAGCGGTATACGACGAAAAACACTAACAAGGTCGTGGGAGGCGTTGACCCGGTCTCCTTGGAAGTGGCAGTTGCCTTTTACGAGGAGACCATCTTGCACGTTGTACCTGTCTCTTCAGCGTCGGCCGCAGAGCTCGTCAAGGTGTTTGAAAACACGTTTAGGGCAGTTAACATTGCCCTGGTCAATGAACTTGCGTTGTTAGCGGACCGCATGGGACTCAATGTGTGGGAAGTGCTCGATGCCGCTTTTACGAAGCCCTTCGGCATTATGCCGTTCTACCCGGGCCCGGGCGTAGGCGGCCATTGTATTCCAATCGACCCCCATTATTTGGAGTGGAAAGCTAAAGAGCTAAACTTCAATACTCACTTCATCGCTCTGGCCGGAGAGGTCAACCGTAAGATGCCGGAGTTTGTTCGGGAAAAGGTACATCGCTTGTTGAACCGCATGGGCGTAGCTCCTTCGCGGGCCCGGGTTGTCGTGCTTGGTGTTGCATATAAGCGGGACTTGGCCGATGCTCGAGAGTCGCCCTCTCTTGACATCATTCGGCTGTTGCGGCGGGATGGCGCCGAGGTAGCGTACCATGATCCGTTTGTGCCCAAGGTAATGGAATTGGATTTCGAGCTCGAGAGCCAGCCGTTGACCGAAGAGCTCTTGGGCACGGCGGACCTCGTCCTGATAACCACGGATCACTCCAACATCGATTATGAGTGGGTCGTCGGCTCGTCGAAGCACGTCTTTGACACCCGCAATGCTACTCGGAACGTCAAGAATCATCGGGACCGAATCACTCTGCTGTAACTGCGAAAGGATAAGGATCTTTGATGCGCTTAGGTGGTAGACCGTCCGCTAACGTCGAGTCTTTGCGCCCGCGTCACCAGGTGCAGGTGGCAGTACTGGGTGCGGGGCAGTGGGGGAGCAACCTAATCCGGACCTTTTACGAGCTGGGCGCACTGGCGGCGGTCGCAGAACCTGACGCGCTCAGACGGTCCCGAGTGGCGGAGCATCATCCGGATGTCAGGACGCTAAGTCGCCCGGAAGATGTTTGGTCGCTGCCGGTCCCCGCTGTCGCAATCGCGACGCCGGCGCCGACTCACTTTAAGCTCGCGAGGGAAGCCTTGGAAGCGGGGAAACACGTCTTTGTCGAAAAGCCGCTGACTCTAACCGCAAGAGATGCAGAAGAACTGGTCCGTATCGCTGAGGAGCGAGGGCGGACACTCATGGTCGGGCACTTGTTGCTCTACCAACCAGCTATCGGGTGGATCAAGCAGCAGATCGATTCCGGGCTCATCGGCGCGGTGGTCAGTCTACATCAAGAAAGGCTGAGCCTAGGACGCGTGAGGACCGCCGAGAACGCGATGTGGAGTCTGGGTGTTCACGACGTAGCCGTGCTGTTGTATCTCGTCGGTCGACGACCCAGTCATGTCTCCGCCTACGGGCACCGAGTGCTGCAGCCGACGATTGAAGATGACGTGCGGGTGGAGTTCTTCTTTCCCGGCGGAGTCCGAGCCCATCTGCACAGCTCTTGGCTTTGGCCCGAGAAGCGACGAAGGTTGACGGTCATAGGAATGCAAGGAATGCTTGTCTACGACGAACTGCAGCAAACCGTTACCTTGCATCGCAAGTCGTTCGGGTCGAATCTTGAGGTGATCGACGGCGGGGCCGACGTTGTGTTTGTCGGTGAAGGCCAGCCGTTGCGACTAGAGTGTGAGCACTTTCTCGAAGTGGTCCAGACCGGTCGCCGTCCTCTGTCCGACGGTAGGTCCGGGTTAGAGGTTGTACGGGTGTTGGAGGACGCACAGAGGCAGTTGGAACACGTGTCATGACCGCCGACTAACAGGTCTTAGGGTGAAGGACATCGGCGGACGTCGAGTACGGTGTCTCGAAGAGTCGCCGTAGCCGGATCCTGTCATGAGAGTACGGAGGAAACTCGTGCTCGGCACTTCGCGACTTTGGCCGCCAGCGGACGGCTGTAACGATTGTGTTAGCTCCCGACCGTCGCCGAAGCGTGGCGTGGCGACTATATTCGACTATATTTGAGGAAGCGGCCAGTCTTGAAAGCGGGCGGAAACGAACCACGGACTCTAGAGGGTGCGAGGGTATGAAGATAGTCACCGTTGTAGGCGCCAGGCCACAGTTCATAAAGGCGTCGGCGGTTTCTCGAGCTATTCGGAAGTTCTCTGACGTAAAGGAAGTCCTTGTGCACACCGGCCAGCATTACGACGAGAACATGTCGGCCGTCTTTTTTGATGAACTGGATCTGCACCCTCCGGATCACTATCTCAATGTGGGCTCAGCCAGCCACGGAGCCCAGACCGGCAGAATGTTGGTGCAGATCGAGGACGTGCTGATCTCAGAACGGCCTGACGTAACCTTGGTATACGGCGATACGAATACGACGCTTGCAGCTGCTCTAGCATCAGTAAAACTACACGTTCCAGTTGCTCACGTGGAGGCGGGGCTCCGTTCACATAATCGATTTATGCCTGAGGAGATCAATCGCGTTGTCACGGATCATGTGTCGGGTGTTCTCTTTGCTCCGACCGCAGCCGCACGACTTCAGCTTATGCGTGAAGGAATAGATCCCGAACGGATTCATGTAGTTGGCGATGTCATGTACGACGTTGCCTTGTATATGGGCAGGCGAGCTGCCGAGAGAAGTTCGATATTGCAGGATCTGAACTTGAGGTCTGGAGCCTACATACTCGCTACCGTACATCGTGCAGAAAACACGGACGTGGAAGAACGCCTGCGCGGCATCATGACCGCGTTGATTCGTTTGTCGTCGCAGCTGCCGGTGGTACTCCCGTTACATCCAAGAACGCGCAAGGCGATGGCTAGACTCGGTCTATTGGAAGCGGTAAGTAAGGCCATCATCCTATTGGAACCCGTGGGTTATCTGGACATGGTGCAGTTGCAGCGAAATGCTCGACTCATCATGACGGATTCAGGTGGAGTACAGAAGGAAGCATTCTTCCACCGCGTACCTGCACTCACGCTACGTAATGAGACAGAGTGGACGGAACTTGTTGACATGGGCTGGAATCGGTTGGTTGACGTAACATCGCCTGACGACATCGTTGCCACCGCCGAAATTCAGCTGAATCCAACGATAACTAGCCACGAGAGCCCATATGGTAACGGCGACGCGTCTGAGAAGATAGTGCAACTCCTGACTCGCGGAGTTAGGTTGTAAACGGGACATTCTGGTTTCGCATGGCCAAGAGCAGAGTCGAACATGAATGGGACAAAAGTGCGGGCGGGTGCTGCTTAAGTTTCCAATTGGAGTCCTTCTGCGGTAGCTACCGTGAAGCAACCGGATGCTCTCTAGCGTGTTTCATGGCGGCCCGAGCTTCGCCTGAGGCACTCTCATCACGTTGAAGGACCATTCTTCTGCCAGAGTGAGGACTTGATACGAATTGAGTCGGGTTACGCTAGCAAAGGCAGCGGGCACAGTGGCAATCCTGACCGTTGCGAGCAAGGTTTTCGGGTTCTTTCGGGAGGCCTCTTTGGCTGCGGTTTTTGGCGCGACGGCTGAAACGGACGCATTTCTTGTTGCCCAGAGCATTCCCCTCTTGTTGTTCTCGGCATTGAGTTACGCTCTCACTACTACTTTCATCCCCTTGTATTCTGACATCAAGGAGAGGCGTGGACCGGAAGAATCACTTAGGTTCGCCGCGCATGTATTGACAATGGTCATACTTGCGGGATGCGTGTTGGTTATTGCTGGCGAGATAGTGGCCGAGTCGCTTGCAAAGGTTGTGGCGCCGGGCTTTCAGGAAGAACGCCTGAATTTGACAACGTACCTGACAAGATTGATCTTTCCCATGATGATCTTCCAATTGATGTCGGGTGTCCTGGCTGGTCTCCTTCAAGCACACGGCGAGTTTTCTGTGCCGACAAGCGCCGCTCTGGTTCAGAGTGGTGCAACTATAGCATTTACGCTGGCCCTTGGGCCGCGACACGGTATCGCAGCGGCGGCATTAGGAGTGTTAGTTGGGGCTGCCGGAGCAACGGCAATAAACCTGCTGGCAGCGTTGCGGATCGGTTTTCGATTGGGGCTGGCTCTAGACTTCACCATTCCGGAAGTTCGTCATATGGCGCGGCTGATAATCCCCGCGATAATCGGAGCTTCAGCCGGTGAGATCAACACGTTGGTGGACCGAGTTCTCGCCTCAACCTTGCCCGAAGGACGCATTGCGGCCTTGAATTACGCGAATCGCCTGGCGGAGCTTGCTCCGAGTGTGGTTGGTCTGTCCATCATGACCGTGGTGTATCCGACGCTGGCGAAGCTCGCGGCACGAAAAGACTGGCGGGCGTTCTCGGGCGGACTTGTGGATTCCCTGGCGCTGATGCACTTTCTTATGGTTCCTATTGCCGCAGGTGTCGTCGTCTTACGCGAGCCACTGGTTAGGATAGTTTTCCAGCGAGGCGTGTTCGACGACGCCGCGACTGCTGAGACCGCTTGGGCACTCTTGTTTTTTGGGTTCGGCATTGCGATATTTAGTATGCGTCGCCTGGTCAATCGCGCTTTCTTTTCCTTGAAGGATACTCGTACACCGATGTTGATAACCTTCGGAATGGTCGCTCTGAATGTTGTGTTAAATATCACGCTGATCTCGCCGTTGCAACAGGGTGGGCTCGCGTTAGGGACCACGCTGTCAAGCTTAGCAGGTTTGGTGGCGGGACTTGTACTCATAAGGCGAAAGATGCCGACAGGTGTGCCCATCGGTCGCCTCTTGTCCTCCTGTTCCCGCTCTACGCTATCGAGCCTCTTGATGGGAGTAATTGTATACTGTACTCAGAAGCCAATCTTTGCTGCGACGAACTTGGGTGGTACGTTCGGTGAAGCGTTGGGATTACTGGTGAGTGCGTGCGTAGGTGCTATCGCGTACGGCGCTTTCGCGTGGGTGCTAAGGATCCGCGAACTGTATGTGCTGGTCAGCGTCATCCGTAAGTTCATGGTGAAGCTCGTTCCGAAGTTCCAAGCCTAGAGGTGTCCACCAACGTGGGAATCGGGTGGCTGTGATGGAAGTACCTCTGAAACGCGTACGACTCAATCTCGTGTCCCCTGGGTGGAACCGCTGTCCAGGCGTCTACTGCCGTGCAGGGATTCGAGGAGCTCTTCGCGCAGATAGCTTTACGCATTGTTCGTCGCCCGACGATGTCGTGGCGGCTTTGAAGGCTATTCCAGGATTCTTTGCTGTAGTCGTGGTTAGGGCTGATTGGATAGTTGCCGCAGTAGACCGAGTCAGAAGCATACCTCTGTTCTATGGCCACGATCATCAGAAAGGAGTAGTGGTCATAAGTGATGATCCCCGATGGATTGAGCAAGAACTGGGGACCAACGGGCGAGATCCAATCTCCCTATGTGAGATTATGCAAACTGGATATGTGACGGGTAACCGCACTTTGTCCACCAACGTCTACCAGATGCAAGCC
>Ga0207864_1004199_pt1 | contig 11171 bp, 12 predicted proteins | sample HigsolmetaAR202D_FD_184834 | JGI IMG/M metagenome (GOLD analysis project Ga0207864, IMG submission 184834) | Ionic liquid and high solid enriched microbial communities from the Joint BioEnergy Institute, USA - AR20-2-D (SPAdes) (version 2) ...
GGACGAGGAGGTGAGAGACACCGGCGCCGGGGCGGCTTAGCCCCACACTCCCGCCCCGGAGGCGACAGAATTTAGAGAGAAACCGCGACAGAATTTAGAGAACGCACACCTCCGTCCTAACAGCCGGGCGGTCCGAGAGCTCGCACTCCGGGTGGCCGACACAATTATCGCTCGCCGGAACGGTGGGACTCGGGCAGCGAAGCGGCGGCGACCGCGGCTCGGGGTGCATGGCATCCTCACTCCTAGAGATATCTGGCTGGCGCTCCTCAGTAGCAAGCTGCAGCCGCTACCGCAGGACATTCTCGATTGGGGGCGGAGCGAGCTTGTGGAGCACTACAGAAAACTCGATGCAGAAAGCCGCGCGGCGCTGCCGAGCGTCGATACGATAAACAACATCCTGACTGCAGCCCGCGCTCTTGACAGGCGGGGCGTGATACCTCTCGACTGCGATTTTGATGCGCTGGAAGCCGGTGCTATCACCGGTAAGCTGCAGGCCTGGGTTCTCGAGGGTTACAGCGCAGAAACGGTCGCCACGTACTGGCGCCGTTTCCGCTGGGCAGTCCTGGAGTTTCAGCGCCTATGGCCACGGCGTTGGAGTAAGCGCACCGATGAGACTGCCGCCGTGCGAATCCCGAAGCGCCACCGCGGCCGCAAGCCGCGGGAAATGGGCGAAGACCGGATGGTCGCGTTGCTCAGCCAACTGTTGAACGATGGGGAGTGGCGGGCGGCGGCGGCGCTGATGGTTGCCAGAGCCTCGGGCCGACGAATCGGAGCGATTGCCGGGCACCGTCCAGGCCTCCACCTGGATGCACCGCCGCTAACTGCCGCGGATTTCACGCGGGACACCAACGGCCGTCTATTGGTGCGGTGGCGAGCCGAGGTCGCCAAGGGTGGGGGGTATGGACGCGGGGATGAGGTGCAGGTGGCTCCACGAGAGCTCGCTGTCGTCTACCGGTGGTTGACCCGGTATCACCCGAACCCCCTTGGCCCGACATACCCCCTGATCTGGGACGCGGACGACCCTGCAGTAGCGGCGTCGTACGACAGCTTAACGTCCGCTCTCTCGGCGGCATGGCAGCGCGCTTTCGGGGAGCCGAAGCCGCGTGGAGTGGCGTGGCACGCAGTCATTCGCACGACCGTCACTACGATTGCAGAGGAAGAGGGTGTGGTTCCGGCAGCAGTGCATACCGGCCGGGAAGTCGAAACAGTCGAGCGACACTACTTCGTGCCACGGCCCGCACACCAGGAGGAGGCCGTCGCAGTGCTTGACAGCCGGCGGCGCAGCGTGCGTCAGCGGAGGGCCGTCCAGTGAGCGGCCGTACGCCGCAACATGAAAGAGGAGCAAAGCCCAGGTCCCAGAGAACGGAAACCTGCCGATCCGCTCGATACCCGGAGTCTCCACGGGAACCCATGGAATGGAATCGCCCGCTACGGAGCGCGTCGGGTAAGCGCGCGCGTGAGGCGATCGTTTGACCTCCCGCGGTCGCGACCGAACGCGCTTGGGGGGAAGGGGTTTCTCCCGAGCGGATCGAGGCCGGGCAGGTTGCCCTGTCCGGCGACACGGGGGCGCGTTGGGGGCGCCGGACCGAGTAGTATGGCAGAGAACACGACTTGGAAGCGCAATGGACACCCTCCAGCTGAGCAAGAACGCAAAGCGAGTGGCGTGGCTCGCGCTCAAGGGGCAACGCCGGTTCAGCTCCAACAGCCGTGCGGGCAATGGGCATCCAGCCCCCGCTCGAAATGTTGGAATCAATGGAAAAGTCCTAGGGAGAGCGCTAGGCGAAACACCGGGAAGACGCGGTGGCGATACTCGACAGCCGACGGCGAAAGTTGCCTCCGCCTAGAACGCCGTGAGCACCTCAACGTCGCTGACCAAGACCCGGAGCGGGAAAAGCTCGAGGCGGCCTCACCAGCCGGAAGCCCCCGAACGGGCTTCGGCACTCCCGCGGAGACCCCGTATGCCGGCTCAGTCGGGCAACGGGACCCTCACCGGAGGTGGCAAGATGCGATGCGCAGTCTTGGTGGATCACGCGAAATCGGACTCGGACGAGCAGACCTGCCGGTTCCCTGCCGTGTCACTTTCCAGGCAGCTCGTTCGGCTCGATGAGATCGACGGAACGTACCAGCCCTGGGAGGTTCGCCGGTCCGCGCCGGCTGCGCAGGTTGCTGCCGTCGCGAACGCATTGGCCGCGACGGACATCTCAGAGCCGCTTCGCCTCGTAAAGCAAGGGGAGCGCCTGGCCATCGTGAGCGGTCGCCTGCGATACGAAGCGGCCTTGGTCAGGAGGTCACAGGGAGGCCCGGACCGGGTGCCGGCGGAGATCATGCCGCAGAAGCCTGCGGCCGAGCTGTTGAAGATCGCTATCACACTGGGAGAAGTCCGGTTTCCGTACAGCATCCTTGAGCTTGGTTGGGCACTTGTTCGGCTCACGCGCCTTCTCGCTACCGAGGAGGGCGGCGCACCTAGTCACAAGGACTTAGCGTCGTACTTGGGCCTGGACTACAAGAAGTGGAAGAGCCGTATCTCCGAGGCGATCTCCACTGCGGAGCGGCTGCCGGAAGCGGAAGCAGCTGAGCTTGCCGAGAGATATGGGTGCAGATTCGTGGACTATGCCAATCAGCCCCGGACCGTCTGGCGTGAGCTCATCCGGGCCGACAGGGAGGCTAGCCTGGCAATGCGTCATGTGCTCGTTGAGAGCGTGGCCAAAGGGAAGCCCGTCGCCAAAGTGCTGGCCTCTGCTCGCGAAGCACTGAAGGGAAACGACGCGCGGAGGAACGCGGAAGCGGCAATCGCGTCGAATACCAGCGTGATAGAAGCTCTGGCTGACCCGCAGACCGTTGCCGAGTCCGAGCGTCCACCCAGCAAACATTTCTGGGTGAGCTGGCTGTTTCGCCTGGTGGCTGTCGTCAAACGCTTCGCCAAGTCTTGGACTGAGTTTCAGGCGAGAGTCGGCGCTGCAATAAGACGGAGGTGACCCGAGGGACAGTTCGCCGGGCGAACAGAGTGGGGTTCGCCGGGCGCAGTCTCGCCATCGCCGTGTGCGCCGAGGCGTCGGGCTGCTGACAGACCGACGTGTGTGGCTTCATCAAGCCGCCCACGGCGTGCTGTTGGTCCGCTGGCGGATGGTTCTGGACTCACGGGCGATTCCTTCGCGGTCCCCTCTGAAGGTCTTCTCGCGTCTCACGGACTGTGCCCTCAACCCAGGAGACGGCGTCGGCCACGCGAGCAGGATCGGTGCTGCGGATCGCCTTGAGCACGTCCTCAACTATCATCTTGTCGATGCCCTCAACGCACGGCTCGACGCGCCTGAGATACTCGCTCGCCGCTGCGGCTCGGGTGAGAAAGTCGAAATGGCTACGATTCTGGACGATGGACAGGAGCTCCTCGATCGTTCGTCGGTCAAGGAACTCAGGCGGGAGGGCCCGAGCCGCCTTGAGCGCATTCGCCAGGCGCTTCAGAGCTAGGGTGTAGCTGGCGAAGAGATCATCTAGGGACGAGTCCTCGGGCTGGGGAGCTGCGGACATACCACACCATCCTCCTCTGACGTCCAATGAGATCAAGGCCAGGATCCGGGCGAACTCCGCGACGCGAGGCGCAGGCGCGTTCACACCGTGTGCCCGGTATCGCCGCTCCCGGCTGCCTCTCGGGCATGGCGGTACAGGAGGCATCTGGCCCAAGCCTGACGCAAACAGCTCTCAGGCGGCCATCCGCCGCTCAGGAATTTACAGCGGCGGCCGCCCGAATTCAACAAATACTGTGTGGACGGCGTCGCGCTGTGAACGGAAGTATCACTCGTGCGTCGCGATTCACAGCACCTCGCCGCCTTGGGGCGCCTGCTCCGCCGCTACCGTCAGGAAGCCCAGCTCACCCAAGAGCAGCTAGGCTTCAGAACGAAGCTCCATCCGAACTACATCTCACTCGTCGAACGGGGTCGCCACGCGATTAGCTTCACCGCGCTCGAGCGATGGCTGGACGCCACAGGTGTGAGCTGGTCAGAGTTCGGCCGCGAGGTGGACCAGATTCGGCAGAGCACGTAGTGCGGCCATCGGCGCGGGGATCCAGGGACCCTTGTGGCTCTTGATATGGCGACTCGCGATCTGGCGCTGGACCCTGCGCTTCATGGCGGCTGCCTAGAGTGACCGGAGGTGGAACCCGTCCGCCGGAGGACGGACGAGGAGAATGCCCGCACCTCGCACGCCGCGCACCTCAAGGCGGTGACATCATCGCTTGTCCTGCAGCGAGCTCGGCGAGGCGGCGTTCGGCGATCTCGGCTCGCAGTTCAGCCTGCTTGAGTTGAGCCATGAGGCTCTGTGCCCAAGGCGGCGTTACCGCGGGCATGTCCGAAGCAGCGTCGTCTTCTCCATAGTTCTCCGGAGCTTCGCGCGTCGCTTGCCTAACTCCATCTCCACAGTAGACACGGGCTGTGAAGTTGATGTCCGTATGGTCCAGTAGACGACTCGCTTCGTAGAGGTTCCGAGGCGCCCAATAGGAGCCAAACAGAAGACGAACCACATGCAGGCGGAGCCCACCGAGTTTTTCTAAGAGATCGATGTCGAGAGCCAGATCCTTCGCATAGTGCCTGACCAAGTCGGCAAAGTGCTCCGAGAGTTTTCTCGGGTCCCAACGGCATCGATTCGCCAGTAGCTTATCGAGGTTTACTCCCTCCGCGCAGGCGGCACTGCGCGCGAGCGCAGGAAACACTCTATCGGAGGGCACCCTCGTACCATCAGAGAGGCGCAGAATCCGATCGCGCGCTCCGTTGCGAGCGAACCAGAGGAAGAGGAGATCGCGCACCGCGCCCTCCTCCCATCTCTTCTTCCCGACCTTTGACTCAGCAATGTACGCCGGGTCGAAGTCCCGTCCTGACTTCATAATACGGCCAGGAATGTTGAGAATAATTGCGCCCTCCCAAGGCTGCAGCTCCCTGCCGTGTTCACCCGGCAGAACTGGGTCGTTCTCCCACATGTCCAGGGTCAGCTCGCTCACCGTTCGGCGCCGGAGAGGAATCAGCCGGACAAGGTTAACCAAGACCGCAGAACGAACCTTCAGCGCCCACTCCTCTGTGAGTTTGAGCTCTCCTCTTTCGAGGAGTCGCCGTTGTTCGGCCAAGCTCCCCCCGCCCAGTCTTTCAATGTCTCGAATGATTAGGTCGCGGAGGCGTGCGAGCTTGATCCAACCAGGTACCAAGTCGCGCCCACGCCACGCACGGGCGATCTTCTTGATGTCCTTGTGCCGAATCATGCGCCTCTTTGCCGCAACGGCGAACTCCCTGAGAGTGTCGGCTTTCTCGCGTGCGGTTCGGGCCAATTGTTCGTCGTCCGGGCGAAGCTGGCGCGCCCGCGCCTCAAGGAAGGGGCTTGCGATAATCGCCAGCTCGTGTGCGATTGCACGAACAATCGGATGCACACCCTCGGTCCTATGATCTCGATCTCGCAACCAGCGGCCGAGGTCGTTAACGAAACGCGCGTCACAGAGATCCAGGAGGGAGAGCGTGCTGACGTCGACCTCAGGCCTGAACCGGTTGAGCCAGCCGAGAAGGTAGTTGATGTGCTGGAGGCGTACGAGGAGGGTGTGAGGGCCGAGGCGGAAGTTGTCCCGTCCGCGCCGTTGATTGCTACGTGACAGGCTCTGCTGGGCCTCGTTCGGATCAATGTACTCTCGGGGCGGTAAGTCGCTGCCTCTCAATTCCCATTTCTCCAGCGTCGCCCAGCGGCAGAAGTCTCGGAGGCCGAACGGCCCGCCAATTAGGGCGAGGGGAGTCCCTCTGCCATCCACCCAGCCCCTGAAGTCAAGATGCTCGGCGGCCGCCCGGCACGCCGCGGTCGGCAGCATTGCGATGCGCTCCCTGCGCTTCACCCACTGAGGTCCGCGACAAAGCCCGAGCGCGCGGAGTCCCTCGTAGGCTCGGCGCGCATAATGCCACGCATGCCGCGCTAGTGCACCGCATTCGAACGCCTTGTCGATTTCCACTTGGATTGCGCTCCACGTTGCGCTTGCCGGGTCGAGCTCTCCGCGCCGGGTCGCGAACGCAGCGAGGATCCGCACTCCGGTGATCAGGCCGTCCCTGCAACGCCCTCCGTTCGCCGTGGTGAGGGCCTGCTCGAAACGCTTTACGTGACTCTGCCATTCCGCTGCATGCAGAGAGGCCTGTGGAAGGCTACGACGGGGCTGCTCTCGTGCCAGGAGCCCGTGCGCCTCGGCGATGGCAAGCAACAAGGACACGCTGGCGCGTAGTGCGTTCCGGGCGTGCGGCCTTGACTCGACCGTCCAGCGCTCTACCGCTTCTCGGAGACGCCAGGCAGAACGCTCGGTGTCCCACTGAAAGACCTCTGAGGAGAGGGACACCTCCGAAGGTCGGCGATAGCCGAGTCGCCTAGCGATGAAGTTGGCGAGCGTAGTTAGCTTCGTGAACTGCGAGGTGGTGATGGAACTCACATCGTGAATCTGATCCTTTCTGAGTCGTCCGCGTCGGCCCGCGGAGCCCTGCCTGACGAGATCCTTTGCAGCGTCCAAAACATCGGCGAGGGTGCCGGCCGGTCGTACCCGACCGTACCAGGCATAGCCACGGCGAGGACTAATGTGTACCAATCTGCCCTCTGCCACGTACTCTCTAATGAGCTGATCAGCCTTAAGCCTGCTGACACCGAACTGCTGCCGGACATCTTCGGTCGTGAAGGACTCGAGCGAAGCGGACCACTCAGCGACCTGCTTACGAAGACGCGCCCACTCGTCTTCCGTGTACCGGCTGCGCGGACGCCTCGCGCGCACGTCGGTAGGGACCTTCGCGTCCGCCCAGCGATAGCCGGTGCCGTTTGGGAGCCTGACCACGCGCGATGCTTCGACCAAGAGCGCAAGGGCGCGCCGGGCTGCGGTCGAGGGAAGACCGCTTTCTCGAACCGCTTGGTTCTCGGAGAACTTACCGTAGCTTTCGGTCGCATTCAGCGCCCATTCACTCATCACACGGACGGTCAATGCACGCTCCTCGGGGGTGTAGTGGCGCTTCGTGCGTTTCGTGCGCGGCTGGGGTTGGGGCGGGACGTTGAGCCACCGATAAAGGCCTTTTCCGGCGCTTTCAATCAAGCCGCGCTGGAGGTACTTGGTAACGAGCTGGTCGAGAACGGAAGGCGACAGGTCGGTTCCCGTCGAAGGCGCCTCCCTGGGCGCAAATGCTCCGTGGTCCCGTGTTTGCTGGATCGCCCACGCGGCGAACTCGATCTCGTGCAACTCAGTAAGTTCGGTGCTCTCGCGTGGGCGCCGCGAGGTGTTCGTGTTCATGTCGGTCCGGAGTTGTCCATTTCCATAGCAAGCTGATTCAACCAACCCACCATAGTCGTCGGTCCAGGCTCAGCGGATGCCCTCTTGAGGGTCCTGAGCGGCTCGACCGTCCCGGCAGATGGGTGCGGATGAGAGTGCGGCGACGATGCGACGCACTTCTCCATTTTCGAGCGGGTTGTTGATTTCGTGGGACAATCCTTTGGAATACGAGAACTCCGTTGTGCGCTTGCATCACAGCCACAAATGCAAGGCTCCAGAAGCGCGACAGTCCCGAGCGTTCCAAGGCGGGGAAAGGAGAGCGTTTGCCTGGACGCAGGAAATGGAGAGGGGCGCCTGCCGGTAGTATCCGCAAGCGCCCCAGTAGGTTGGAGGCAAGCTCATCAAGCCCGGACCGATCGGGCTGCTTTCCGACCGTCCATTTTTCGAGCTTCGCGCAGGAGCCGCGACCGGAACCGCTCGGCCGCCGCGCGCTCGAACAACCAATCGCTCTCCGGCCACTTGATGCCGCCGAGCTCGGGCACGACCAGCACTTCCACCGTAGAGCCGTTCTCAGCGGTCACGGTGACGGTGCGCTGGAGGCGCTGGATCAGCCGGTAGACTGCCGACCTGCTACATCCCAGCACACGCCGGAGCCCAGCTGCGGACAGAAAGCCTTCGGGGATGCTGCTTCGTCTCTCGTTCATCATCCTGATCTTCCAAGTGGAGTCCATCACCCGACTCCACGATACCCGGCCTGCACGGCCGGCCGGTAGCCACACGGTGCGCGGTGTGCGCCCATGGCGCCGCGGCCGCGGCTCTAGCTGCTGCCACCAGCGGACCTCGTGAGCGCAGCATCTCGCCACCGATGCGCGGGGGTGGTATTATGCCCGGAGCAGATCACCGGGAGTCCTGATGAGCGATGTACGTGACGAACTAGTCCGCGTCTGTGATCCGAGGCGTTTCCCGAACATGAGCCCTCTCATGGCCGGGATTCTGCGCGTGCTACTTGAGACTGATGCGTGGGAGACGACCCCGGCGATCACCGGTCTCGAGGTGAGTAGCGACGGCTACCTCGTGGCCCACATTGGGGTACGTGAGCGACTTGTCGTGAGCACGGTAGCAGAGGCGGAGGCCAACCTGAGGCGGCTCTACATTGCGACCCAGGGCACGAATGCGGCCATGAGCCAGGAAGGGCTCAACTACCTGCTCGACCGCCTGCGCGCGCAGCAGACTTGAGGTCGCTCCCGACCACTCCCTCCGGTCGGCCCCGCTCAGCCTAACCCCCCGGCGCGCAGGCGCAGAACTGCACTGAGCCCCTTGCCTTACCCGGCTGGTACTCGTGCACCCATTGAAGCGCTACGGCGCCTGTAGATCCCGGGAACTTGCGGCACGGCCGGCAGCGTCCCTGGACAGCCGGCCAGTGTCGACGCACCGAGTAGCCCGACTGGTGCCGCAGCTATGTCGCACGACATCAGGCTTGCCCACACTTGTTTACAGGCGAATAGTTGCAGTAGCCTATGGTAGATCCAAGCACTCTTTGCGCGACGACGCAATGCGGCCCCGAGCTCCGGGGAGTGGGTGCGCTTGGTGTCGACAAGGCTTTGGGCCGCTGTGACATCCGGAATCTGGAGAGATGGCTTACGAACTGTGGATCTCGCCCCAGACGGGATACCGACGCCGAGGGACGAGCGTCAGCGAACTACGTGCGCTGTTCGAACGAGGGGTCACGGCGCGCGTGATTGCCGAACCATTGCGCTGCTGCCGAACTACCGATAGCGCCGAGGAAGTTCGTGCAGAATTGGCCCGCCTAGACTTCGATGTTGCTGGGGTGCTCGAGCCCGAGAGCACCCGAGTGATTGGGTGGGTTGCACGGGAGTCATTGCAGGAAGGGACATGCGGCGCAAGTGCGGTGAGTTTCGCCCCGTACGAGTTGATATCCGATTCAACCCCATTGGTTCAGCTCATACAAATACTCGCCGAGGCGGAGCGGGTGTATGTTGTAGAACGCCACGGCGTCTCGGGGATCGTAACCCGAGCTGATCTCCAGAAGCCGCCCATCCGTACCCTGCTATTTGGACTGATCTCCTTATTGGAGATGCATCTCACCTATTGGGTCGGCCAGCTATTCCCGAACGATACATGGCGTGAGTGCCTGTCCGAACAACGGCTTGCCAAAGTACGTGACCTTGTCGAAGCGCGTCGCCAGAGGAATGAGGATGTTGGTGAACTAGACTGCCTTCAACTGGCTGACAAGAGAGAGATCTTGGTTCGGAGCAGGAGTGCCCTAGAGATCCTTGGCTTCGAGACCAAGCGGCAAGCCCGCGATACCCTGAAGGATGTCGAGAAGCTTCGAGATCGAGTAGCCCATTCGCAGAAGGACGTTACAGTAGCGGGTGCCTGGCCCGAGCTCGCAGCCACCCTCGGGAGCATTGAGAGTCTCCTAGAACGCTCCGACGTGGCCGTTGCTCGAATCGTCGCTGCGGCTGCGGCGACTCCGCTGCGGCTGGTACCAGCGGTCTAGCGAGGCGTGAACCTGACACGGCGCTTCGCGCCGCGCAGGTTACGCCCGAGGAGTCATACGGCTTGAACTCGGGTGGAAAGGGGGCGACGACTCCAAGTGAAGCGACTGACTGAAGCGGAGTACCGCCACTCGATCTTCCCTGATCGGCCCTACGGACCCGTTCCGGATGCAGGCGAAGCCACGCAGTGGGAGACGATCCATCTGTTGTTCGGTCAGGCGACCCTGCGAGCGCAGGCGTACGAGGACGCACTCACCCGCTTCGTGATAGCCGCCGAGTCGGTGTGGCCGCGTAGCTGGAAGACAGCCGATGAGATTTCACGGTTACCACTCGGCCCGCTTCAGAAGGAGTACGCGCGGTATTGCGAGCTCAAACAATGCCATCTGCAGACCATGGCGCAGGCGCTGAGGATCAGGAATTCCCTTGCGCACAGCTTCTATCGGCGACGGCAGCACCTCCTCGAGAGCTATGAAGGACGGCAGCGCGTGATCGACGAGTTGTACCTTGCCGATGAACTGTTCCAACGTCAATGCGACGAGGTGTATTGGAACCTGAGCCTCCTCACTGGCATCGAAGCCGTGTAACCTTGTGGGGCAGCCAAGGCGCCCGTAGCTTGCCCGGCTGCCTACTTTGACTCGACGGAGCTTACATGACGAATACCCGCGACGACCGCTAGCACGAGGCCGGTGACATCGGCATTGCGCACACATTCTTCTGGGCGAATAGTGCCAGGAGCCTGCCGAGGATTTCGAGCACCGGCTGCGTGAAGGCGCGAGGGTGGACCCGGGTCCCAAGGAGTGAGTTCACTCGCCGTCGATGAAGCGCTAAGCGGCTGGCTGCGCCGCGTGCGGCTTCTTTGCACAAACCCTTCTTTTGATTCATGAGCATGCTAGTGTACGATGACGTAAGAGAAGCTATCCGAACGAAGGGGCGTCCGTTCAGCCTTCTTCTGGGAAACGGTTTCAGTATGTCGTATGCCCCAACAATCTTTACGTACAACGCCCTCCACGGATTCATCGAACGGCTCGACAATCCGGTCCTGCGGGCACTGTTCCAGGTTGTTGGCACGCACGACTTCGAGAAGGTCATGCAGCAACTGGAAACGTTCGCGTCCTTATGTGACGCATTGGGGCTCAAGGGCGGCCTGAAAGAGCGGATCCTTGAGGCTGCTGAGGATCTGAAGAGAAGCTTGATCGACGCCATTCGTGCTTTGCACCCTGAGCACGTCTATACGATTCCAGAAAGCAAGTGTGATGCCTGCGCAGCGTTCGGTCAAGTAGCGAATTTTCTGTAGAATCGATCTTCTGGCGTCCTGGTGTCACGCTGCGTGCGTGACGGCTTCTTGCTTTGCCTCCGGCTTGAAGGCCATGTACCTGCGCTCGAGCCACTGCTCGTTT
>Ga0207864_1004208_pt1 | contig 11144 bp, 9 predicted proteins | sample HigsolmetaAR202D_FD_184834 | JGI IMG/M metagenome (GOLD analysis project Ga0207864, IMG submission 184834) | Ionic liquid and high solid enriched microbial communities from the Joint BioEnergy Institute, USA - AR20-2-D (SPAdes) (version 2) ...
CCCCGCCTGCGCCCGAGCGGGCGGCGGGCCGCGGCCGACGGCCGTCACAGGCCCAGCGAGAACGCCGCCTCCAGGTCGTGCTGGGAGTAGGTGTGGAAGGCGATGTGGGTGTCGGACGACAGCACCCCGGGCACCTTGTTGATCCGGTTGGGGATCACCTCGGCGAGCTCCTGGTGCTCGCGCACGCGCACGATCGCGATCAGGTCGATCCCCCCGGTCACGGAGTAGACCTCGCTGACCCCCTCCAGGTCGGCGATCGTCCTGGCGACCTCGGGAATGCGGCCGACGTCGGCTTTGATCATCACGATCGCGGTGATCACGTGTCCTCCTCAGGAACAGAGAGAGCGCCCGACGCGCCCTAGTGCACGTCGGACAGGCGGGCGCCCGCCCCCCAGCGGACGCGGTAGACGAGCAGCCCCACGACCAGTCCGGTGAGGAAGCCGTAGACGTGTGCGGCGTAGGCCACGCCCTGCTGCTGCCCGTCCTGCGGGTAGAGGCTGCTGCCGAGGTAGAGAAGGTAGTCCAACGCGAAGAAGGTGGCCACCAGCATCCACCCGGGCAGCCGCACCGGCAGGACGCCCAGCAGCAGGGTGGTCACCCGGCTGCGGAACTGCACGACGAGGTAGGCGCCCAGCACCCCGGAGATCGCCCCGGAGGCGCCCACCATCGGGACCACGGCCGCCCCCTCGGCGAGCGCGAAGCCGTAGCAGGCCGCCACCCCGGTGCCCAGGTAGATGAGCGGGTAGCGGAGGCGGCCCAGCCGGTCCTCCACGCAGGGGCCGAACACGAACAGGTACACCATGTTGCCGACCAGGTGCCAGGCGTCGGCGTGCAGGAACATCGAGGTGACCGCGGACAGCCCCGGCCAGATGGCGGCGGGGGCGACGGGGCAGGCGGTGAAGGAGGCCACCTGCTCGGCGCTCAGCCGCGCCCCGGAGAGCAGCTCGGCGGGGAAGGCTGCCCAGCGCAGCAGGTACCCCTCCACCGCGCACCCCCGGGCGGCGGGGTCCCCGTACCAGACGGCCAGCAGCGACATCGGGGACAGCAGGTAGACGGCCACGTTCACGGCGATCAGCGTGTAGGTGACCACCGGAGTGCGGCGCACCGGGTAGTCGTCACTGAGCGGAATGCCTGCCATTGCCCCCGTGTCCCGTTTCTGCGAGAACTCCTGTCGGGGCCAAGTCTGTCAGGCTTTTCGGCCGATTCCCCGTCTAGGGCGGGGTGTGGCGGTAGACCAGGCCCCGGTGGCGCTCCGCCCCGCCGACCGGGCAGGCCCAGTCGCCCGCCACCTCCAGCAGGCGCACGCCCGGCGACTCCAGCCAGCGCAGCAGGCACTCGGTCTCCGCGGCGTCGGCGCGGGGCAGCGAGGCGGTGCCCGGCGCGACGGTCTCGGCGGTGGCCACCACGGCGCGCAGGAAGGCGTGCGGGTCGCCGCCGGGGCGCATCCGGGCGCTGGCGGCCAGCCGCCCGTACCGCACCACGCACACCTCCCAGTCCTCCCCCACGGGACGGGCCGCCACCAGGTGCGGCACCGCGCCCAGGGAGCGCAGCCGCTGGGTGCGCGCGGCGGCGGCCAGGAACGCCGAGAGCCGGTCCCGGTGGACGGCGGCCTCCTCGTAGCGCAGCTCCCCGGCCAGCGCGTCGATGTGCGCGGTGAGGGCCGCCACGACCGCGGAGACGTCGCCGGTCATCGCGCGCGCCACGGCCCGGGCGTGGACGGCGTACTCGGCCGCCGACACCGCACCCTCGCACGGGGCGCCGCAGCGCCCCATCCCGGCCAGGGGGCAGGCCGCGCCCGGGCGGGGCGGGGCGATCCGGTGGGAGCAGCGGCGCACCGGGAAGGTCTGGTGCAGCGCGTCGCGGGCCAGTTCGGCGGCCCGGGTGCTGGGGAACGGTCCCAGGTAGCAGCCGCCGTCGTCGCGGACCTGCCGGACCACCGCCAGCCGCGGGAACTCCTCGGCGGTCAGCTTGAGCCAGGGGGCGCGCTCGGGGTTGCGGGAGCGCCGGTTGTAGGGCGGCTTGCGGTCGGCGATCAGCCGGAGCTCGCGGACCTCGGCCTCCACGGCGGTGTCGCACACGATCGGCCGGACCCGCGCGGCCAGGCCGACCATCTCCCGGATGCGGGGCCGCCGCTCCGCGGCGGTGAAGTAGGACCGCACCCGGGAGCGCAGGTTGACGCTCTTGCCCACGTAGAGGGTGGCGCCCGAGGCGTCCTCGAACAGGTAGACGCCCGGGGCCTCCGGAAGGCCGTCGGCCAGGTGCCGCCGGCCGCGCTGCTCGGGGGTGGGCGCGCCGCGCAGCGCCCGCAGCTCCTCCCAGGTGTCCACCCCGCGGGCGCGGAGCCGGGCCAGCAGGCCGCGCAGCACCCCCGCGGCGGCGCGGGCGTCGTCCAGGGCCCGGTGCGCGGGCTCCTCCGCCCCGAGGACGCGGGCGAGCGTGCCCAGCCGGTGGTTGCCGACCTCGCCGCGCGGCACCAGGCGGCGGGCCAGCCACAGCGTGTCGAGCACGGCGGGGGAGGGCCAGCGGACGCCGCAGGCCGCGCACGCGGCCTTCAGGAAGGCCACGTCGAACGGGGCGTTGTGGGCGACCAGGACGGTGTCCGGGCCGAAGTCGGCGAACTCCAGGAACCGGGGGAGCACCGCCGCCACCGGCGGGGCGGAGGCCGTCATGGCCGTCGTGATGCCGGTCAGCAGGGTGACGGACGCGGGGACGGGCACTCCCGGGTTCACCAGCGTGCCGAACTCGCCCAGGACGCGCCCGTCGCGCATCCGCACCGCGCCGATCTCGGTGATCGCGGCCTCGCCGGGGCGGGTGCCGGTGGTCTCCAGGTCGACCACCACGAAGGTGGTGGCCGCCAGGGGGGTGCCCAGCTCGTCGAGGGAGCCCTGGACCGGGTGCCGGGATACTGCCACCCCGCCAGGGTACGTGCCGCGGCGGCGGCCGCGGCACGGTGCGGTACCGCTTCCTCTTGGGGCATCCGTGGAAAAATGGCCTGGATCGCGCGGTGTCCGCCGCGGGAACAGCGAGGAGCCCGGTGCGCGACCGCGCCCGGGGAGGAGTGTCGGGGAACGTGACCGGCTGAGGAGGAGCGGACTGTGTGGGCTGCCACGGCGTCGTCCGGAGACGATGGGGCACCGTCATGACCGACGGTTCCGAGGGCGCGGAGGAGCGCGGGGCGGAGCCTGCGGAGACCGAGGCGCTGGACCGGCCGCTCCCCGAGGCGGTGCGCACCCTGATCATCGAGTACGGCTCCGAGATCCTCGCCACGATGCCCGCCGCGGAGATCCCGCCGCGGCTGCGCAGGATCGCCAAGTTCGAGCCGCGCCGCCGGGTGCGGCTGGCCGGGCCGGACATCGCCGCGCAGCTGGAGTCCGACGCGCAGTTCCGCGGCCGGGTCGCCGAGCGGATGCGGCAGGCGTGGCCGTCCCTGGCCGAGGAGCTCGACCGGGGCGAGGTGCCCCCGGTCGTCGAGCCCGCCGTCGTGGGGGCGGTCGCCTACGTGCTGCGGCCCGCGGGCTGGTCGACGATCGTCCGGGGGGTCCACGCCGAACTGGAGCGGGAGGCCAGGGCCAAGGCGGCGGACAGCACCGCGGAGGCCGTCGCCGAGCTGCGCGCCCGGCTGGACCAGGTCAGGGCCGAGCACCGGCAGGAGGTCCTGCGGCTCCGGGCCGAGCTGCGCGAGCACAAGGCGGAGATCGCCGAGCTGCGCCAGAAGCTGCACCACGAGCGTCGGCGCGCCCGCGAGGCGGTGCGCGCCGCCGAGCGCTCGGTGGCCGAGGCCGCCGAGCGCAGCGACGGCGCGGCCGCCCGGCTGCACTCGGTCGAGGCCGAGAACCGTCGGCTGCGCAACCGGCTGGCGGCCGCGGAGGCACAGGTCGAGAACGCCCGGCGGGCCGCCCGCGTGGCCCGCGGCGCCGAGGAGGCGCGGCTGCGGGTGCTGCTGGACGTGCTCCAGGAGGCCGCGCAGGGACTGCGCCGGGAGCTGGCGCTGCCCGCCTCGATCACGCTGCCCGCCGACCTGGTGGCCGCCGAGGCGCGCGCGGGGACCTCGGAGGTCCCGGGGCGGGGCCTGCCCGACGACGACCCCCGGTTCGTCGACCAGTTGCTGTCGATTCCGCACGTCCATCTGCTGGTGGACGGCTACAACGTCACCAAGACCGGGTACGGCGACCGGCCGCTGGCCGACCAGCGGGCCCGGCTGCTGGCCGGGCTGGAGGGGCTGGCCTCGCAGACCAAGGCCGAGATCACCTGCGTGTTCGACGGCGCCGAGATCGACTCCCCGGTGGTGCTGGCCTCCTCCCGCCGGGTGCGGGTGCTCTTCAGCAGCCCGGGGGAGACCGCCGACGAGCTGATCATCCGGCTGGTGCGGGCCGAACCGGAGGGACGGCCGCTGGTGGTGGTCACCTCGGACAAGGAGATCGTCACGGCGGTGCGCCGGGAGAAGGCGCGCGCCGTGCCGTCGACGCTGCTGCTCCGGCGGCTGGACTGAGGCTGCCGGGAACGGAAGGGCCCGCTGTGCCGACAGTTACAATTCCTCATCGCGGTTGAGTCCCCCGAAAGGGAGCCGCTAAGTTCTATCCGGAGTCGTGGCTGTGTACCCCCGTCCGCGCCACCGGCTCCATGCGTCGCATCCCCCGGACGCATCCCCCTATCACCAACCCCTCACGGTGACTTTGATCTAAGGAGCGTGTACCGCCCCATGGCTGACAAAGGTGGACGGCGCGCGGCCCGTCGAATCGCGACCGGACTCGGGTTCGTGGCGGCCGGCAGCCTGGTGCTGCCCCAAGGGATCGCGCACGCGGAACCGACCCAGGAAGAGGTCGAGGCCAAGCTCCAGGACCTCCACGAGGAGGCCAGTGCCCTCGTCGACGAGTACAACGCGATCCAGGAGGAGTACGAGGCCGCCAAGCAGAAGGTCGAGGAGATCGAGAAGCAGCTCGGCGACGAGGAGGAGCGCTACGAGGAGCTGCGGGAGAAGGTCGCCGGCTTCGCCAGCGCCGCCTACATGTCCCCCGACCTGGAGGCGGTCTCGACGATCCTCTCCGTCGACGACCCGTCCGAGATCCTCGAGCAGTCCGCGGACCTCAGCTACCTCTCCGAGAGCCAGCGCGCCGAGCTGGAGGAGTTCAGCAACTCCTCGGAGCGCCTGATCCAGCTCAAGGAGGAGAACGAGGCGCTCCTCGAAGAGGCGGAGGACAAGAAGAAGGAAGTCGAGGACAAGCAGAAGGAGGTCGAGGACAAGATCGCGGAGCAGGAGGACCTGCTCGCGCAGTTCCCCGGCGCCGACCCGCTGACCCAGGGGTCCAGCTCGGCCGGCGGCTCCTACAGCGGCCCTGCCTCGGGCAACGCCCGCACCGCCCTCGACTACGCCTACGCCCAGCTCGGCAAGCCCTACATCTGGGGCGGCACCGGCCCCGACGGCTTCGACTGCTCCGGCCTCACCATGCGCGCCTGGGGCGCGGCGGGCGTGAGCCTGCCCCGCACCACCTACGCCCAGGCCACCGTCGGCAGCCGGGTGAGCTACGACAGCATGCAGCCCGGCGACCTGATCTTCTTCTACCCCGAACTGGGCCACGTGGGCATGTACGTGGGCGGCGGCCAGATGATCCACGCCCCCAGCTCCGGGCGGACCATCGAGGTCGTCTCGCTGTCCGGCTACTGGAGCCAGCACTTCCAGTTCGCGGTGCGCCCGTAGCGGCGTCTCCCGAGGGTGAGGTGACGGGCGTTCCTCCCGGGGGAGGGACCGGCGGGCCGCGGCCCCGGTCCCGTGCGGAGGACGCCCGGATTCGGCGCACCGTGCGCAGGTCCCGGTCCGGGAGTGGCGTCGAGCACTGCTCCGCCGCTCCCGGCCTGCTTTCCGGGGCCGGAGGCGACCGCGGAGGGGGTCCGGAAGTTCCGGAGGCGTCGGCTTTCCGGCACTGGTCGCAGGGGTGCGGTCCGTCCGCAACGTGATTTAGGACGTTTGTAGATTTTTTGCGGAAAATAACGAATTGGTTGAGCATGCTGCGCTGAATGCACTATGTTCAGCACCGAGCAGAGTCGTGACTCTCGCCATCACCCGATGGCAGCGACCGCTCCCGCCGCACTCCGCAGCCCCCCTGCACTTCGAACGCGGAGGCCGGAAACCTCCCCTCCCGGCGTGCGACCCCCAGAACGAACCGCGCCAGGGGAGCTGTTCACGCTGTCGGGCGTCTCCCCGTCCCGACCCACAGGCGTTCCACCGGTAGGCGGACACGGGAGAAAGGTGTGCCACACCGTGGATGATGACCGCCGCAACCGTGGCTTCTGGCGCCGCCTGACGGCCACGGGCGTCATCGCCGCGAGCCTCCTCGCCCTGACCCCGGGGGTCGCCCACGCCGAGCCGACCGCCGACGAGGTCCGCGAGGAGATCGAACGGCTGGAGCAGGAGTTCTCCGAGCTCAACGAGGCATACAACAAGGCCAAGGAAGAGCACGAGGCGGCCCAGCAGAAGCTGGACGAGATCAACGACGACCTGGCGGAGACCGAGGACGAGCTCGGCGAGCTCCAGGAGTCGATCAGGATCCTGGCCAACACCGCCTACAGCGGGGCCGACTACGACTCGCTGGTCTACCTGATCGGCGCCTCCGACCCCGACGAGATGCTGGCCCAGTCGGCGGACCTGTACTACCTGTCGCAGAGCCAGCAGGGCAAGCTGGACCGCTACGTCGAGCAGAAGGAGAAGCTGGAGCAGCTCCGCGAGGAGGCCGAGGCCACGGAGCAGGAGGCCCAGGACAAGCTCGACGAGGCCGAGGCGGCCCGCCAGGAGGGCGAGGACAAGATCGCCGAGCAGCAGGCCCTGCTCGACGAGCTGACCGCCGACGAGCAGGCCGAGGCCACCGCCGGGATCAACACGGTCAGCAGCTCCTCCGGCGGGACGGCCACCGCCGGCTCGGCCACCGGCAAGGCCAGGATCGCCCTGGAGTTCGCCCTCAACCAGGTCGGCAAGCCCTACATCTGGGGCGGCACCGGACCCAACGGCTACGACTGCTCCGGGCTGACCCAGGCCGCCTGGGCGGCGGCCGGCGTGAGCCTGCCCCGGGTCTCACAGGACCAGTTCTACGCCGGACAGCGCGTCTCCTGGGAGAACATCCAGGCGGGCGACCTGCTGTTCTTCTACGACAGCACCGCGCCCACCCACGTGGGCATGGCCACCGGGGACGGGCGCATGGTGCACGCCTCCACCTCGTCCAAGCCCATCAGCGTGGTGGAGCTGACCTCCTACTACCGGCAGAACTTCGTCGGCGCGGTCCGGCCCGCCTGACGGGCCCGTCGGCCGCCGAGGAGAACGCACGGCGTCCCGCCTCCCCGGGGAGGCGGGACGCTTCTTCGTGTCTGCGCGCCGCAGGACCGGTGCGGCGGCTCACTCCGCGTAGAGCGCCTCGATCTCGGCGCTGAACTGCTTGGCGATGACGTGCCGCTTGAGCTTCAGGGACGCGGTCATCTGGCCGCCCGCCTCGGAGAAGTCCACGGGCAGGATGGCGAACTTGCGCACCGACTCGGCTCTGGACACGGCCCGGTTGCCGTCGTCCACGGCCTGCTGCACGAGGGCCCGCAGGTCGGGGTCGTCGACCAGTTCGGCGATGGTCCCGGTCTTGTTGTTCTGCTGCTTCCAGAACTCGAACGCCTCGGGGTCGATGGTGATGAGCGCGGAGACGAACTTGCGGTTGTCGCCCACGACCATGCACTGACTGACGATCGCGTGGCCGCGGATGCGGTCCTCGATGACCGCGGGGGCGACGTTCTTGCCGCCCGAGGTGACGATGATCTCCTTCTTGCGGCCGGTGATGCGCAGGAACCCGTCGTCGTCGAGGGAGCCGAGGTCTCCGGAGCGGTACCAGCCGTCCTCGGTGAACGCCTCCTCGGTGGCCTTGGGGTTGTTCCAGTAGCCGCGCATCACGTGGTCGCCCTTGACGAGCACCTCGCCGTCCTCGGCGATGCGGATCGAGGTGCCCGGGATGGGCCGTCCCACCGTGCCGATCCGGTTGTCGGCGGGGGAGTTGGCGGTGGTGGGGGCGGAGGTCTCGGTCAGGCCGTAGCCCTCCAGGACCGTCAGGCCGATGCCGCGGAAGAAGTGGCCCAGCCGCTCGCCCAGCGCGGATCCGCCGGAGACCGCGTGGGTGGCCTGGCCGCCCACGGCGGCCAGGATCTTGCCGTAGACGAGCACACGGAACAGGGCGTGCCTGAGGCGCAGCCCGAAGCCCACCCTGCCGGAGTCCAGGGCCTTGCTGTAGGCGATGGCGGTGTCGGCCGCGGCGCGGAAGATCTTGCCCCGGCCCGAGGCGATGGCCTTCTGCTCGGCCTTGTTGTAGACCTTCTCGAACACGCGGGGCACGGCCAGCAGGAAGCGGGGCTGGAAGGAGGCGAGGGCGTCCAGGAGGTCCGGGCCGGTGGAGGGGAAGTGGCCCATCACGGTCTTCGTCTCCACGCAGCCCACCTGGATGATCCGGGCCAGCGAGTGCGCCAGCGGCAGGAACAGCAGGGTGGAGCGCCCCGGGGTGGAGAAGACCTCGCGCATGGGGCCGCTGTTGACGCTCATGACGTCGAAGGCCAGGTTGCGCTGGGTCAGCTCGCAGCCCTTGGGCATGCCGGTGGTCCCGGAGGTGTAGATCAGGGTGGCGAGGTCGTCGAGGGAGGTGGCGAGGCGGCGCTCCTCGACCGTCGCGTCCGCCACCTCGGCGCCGGACTCGGCGAGCCGGGTGAGGTCGTCGCCCTCGATCTGCCAGACCTCGCCGAGGTCGGGCAGCCGGTCGGCGACCGCCTTGACCCGCGCGGCGTGGTCGCCGTGCTCCACGAAGGCGGCCTTGCTGCCGGAGTCGCTGAGGATCCAGTGGACCTGTTCCTCGGAGGAGGAGTCGAAGATCGGGACGGTGACCCCGCCGATCGTCCAGATGGCGTAGTCGATGACGGTCCACTCGTAGCGTGTGCGCGACATGAGGGCGACCCGGTCCCCGTGCTCGATGCCCGCGGCGATGAGCCCTTTGGCGATGCGTACGACGTCGCGGTGGAACTCGGCGCAGGTGACGTCCCGCCACTGGCCGTCCTCCAGCCGCCGGAACATCACGGCGTCGGGCTCCTCGGCGGCACGGGTGAAGACCGTGTTGGTGAGGCGCGCGTCCGGAGGCAGTTCCGTTACCGCGGGGCTGGTGTACTCACGCACTGTTCAACTCCTGGTGTCGTGCGGGCGTGGCAAGAAGTGTGACGACGGTAACAATTTCAGCTACTCATCGGTAGTTTCTGTTTCCTTTTGGTATGCGATGGTGACCCTGCCTCCACGTCCCGGAGCGGACCGTCGTGCCCGCCGCCCGCGGGTCCTAGGGCCGGAGCGCGGCGGGGCAAGTATGGCGCACCGGCAGTACGAAAGAAACGACAAACAGGCATCTTCTGGAACTTCCACCCGAGCCACCAAGGTTTCTGACATTCGGCGCAGACAGCAGGCCGATGGACGATTACCGTGGGACGAGGCAACCGATGAACAGACGGGTGAGCATGGCCAGTTCCAACCGTGACCAGGGAAGTTCCACCGAGATCATCGACGAGGCGCTACGTCTGGTGGACACGCTGCAACGCAGGCTGCTCGCAGCCGGGCTGCGGCGCCAGGTGAACAACGTCACCTCCCCGCGGTCCCGCGAGGAGGACGTGTGGGCGGAGGCGGTCAAGCCGGAACCGGAGCCGGAGGTCCCGGTGGCCGACCAGGTCCTCGCCATCGCGCGGGAGACCCTGCCCGAGGTGGGCCGCCATCTCAGCGCCGCGGGCGCGCTCGTCTTCGACGCGATGAGCAGGAGCCTCTCCGCGGTCGAGCGCTCGCTGCGGTACCGTCCCGGGGGCGAGTCCTCCGGGTCCCCTTCCGAAACGGGACGATAGGCCGGAGGCGGCAGGGCCGACCGTCCAGGCCGAGCATCGGGACTGGTTTAATCCAATGGTTTACTCCAATCGGCGAGCCCCAGGGCACTCGGACGTGAGCTCGGGCATGAGGTGAAAGGGAGCCGACCATGCGGTTGACGATCGGCGTGGACATCGGCGGCACCAAGGTTGCCGCCGGCGTTGTCGATGTTGACGGCCGGATCCTGGAGAAAGTGAAGCACCCCACCCCCGCCGACGGCGAAGCCCTCGCCGACGTGGTCTGCGACATCGTCGAGGAACTCGCGGCGCGCTACCCCCAGGGCGCCATCGACGGGGTCGGGGTCGGCATGGCCGGGTTCGTGGACGAGAACCGCTCCACCGTGATGTTCGCCCCCAACCTGGACCTGTGCGGCGAGCCGTTGCGCGACCGCATCCGCCGCCGGATCGACCTGCCCGTCGTCGTCGAGAACGACGCCAACGCGGCGGCCTGGGGCGAGGCGCGCTTCGGCGCGGGCCGCGGCGTCGACCACGTGGTCTGCGTGACCCTGGGCACCGGCATCGGCGGCGGCATCATCGTCAACGGCCAGTTGATGAGGGGCCGCTACGGGGTGGGCGCGGAGATCGGCCACTACCGCGTCGTCTCGGACGGCCGCCTGTGCGGCTGCGGGAACCGGGGCTGCTGGGAGAAGTACGCCAGCGGACGCGCCCTGGTGGCCGAGGCCCGCTCCCTGGCGCGCAGCGCGCCCCGACGGGCCGAACGCCTCCTCAAACTGGCCGACGGCGACCCCGACCGCCTCCAGGGGCACCACGTCACCCAGGCGGCCCTGGAGGGCGACTCCGTGGCGCTGGAGTGCTTCGCCATCATCGGCGACTGGGTCGGCCAGGGCCTGGCCGACCTCGCCGCGATCCTCGACCCGGAGCGGTTCGTCATCGGCGGCGGGGTCTGCGAGGCCGGGGAGATCCTCCTCGGACCGATCCGCGACTCCTTCGCCCGCAACCTCACCGGCCGCCAGGTGCGCCCCCACGCCGACATCCGCGTCGCCGAGCTCGGCTCCGCCGCGGGCATCGCCGGAGCGGGGGACCTGGCCCGGATCTGACCTGCACCGGGAAGAGACGGGGCGGCGGCGGGTAGCACCCGGGGGTGACCACCGTGCTGCGTGTGCTGTCGTACAACGTCCGGTCGCTGCGCGACGACCCCGCGGCCGTCGCGCGGGTCGTCCGCTCCTGCCGCCCCGACGTGGTCTGCCTCCAGGAGGCGCCGCGACTGCTGCTGTGGCGGACCC
>Ga0207864_1004214_pt1 | contig 11125 bp, 14 predicted proteins | sample HigsolmetaAR202D_FD_184834 | JGI IMG/M metagenome (GOLD analysis project Ga0207864, IMG submission 184834) | Ionic liquid and high solid enriched microbial communities from the Joint BioEnergy Institute, USA - AR20-2-D (SPAdes) (version 2) ...
GTCACGTCAGGGTAAGTTACCATCCGTCTACCTACGTCCAGCCGGCCGACTACTACAGGCCGAAGCGTCAGCGTCGAACGTCACCTGCTACCAGGCGCTCACTAAGCCGCCAGTAAGTTACCGACCGCTGCCGAAGCCATCGGCCAGCGCGTGAATGCCGGTCAGTGATGATGGGCGATGGATAACTTGGCGCATCCGGCAGGCCTCGCGCGTGTAATCGTCGCACCATGCCTAATTTGGCCTGATTTGGCCTGATTTGGAACAATGGGACACCCTTAGTACCGCTCTTACAGCCTTAAAACTAGGGGGGAACGGGGGTTACAGTAGGTCGAGCAGGGGGGGTTCGACCTTTTTTTACCCTGACCCCCACCCCTCGAGCCCTGGGTCCCCACGAGTTAACCCCTTCCCAACGCTTTTCGGATTTTGCGTTTGGATTGCGGTGTCGTGTGGTTTCGTGGAATGGGTCCCTCCGGGCTGTGTTTGTATGGGTCCCTCCGTGGTCTTTCGGATATTGATTGGGTCCCTCCGTCGCCGGGATGAGGTGTTGTGTATGGCAGCGTCTTTTGTTTCGACCACGAGCTGGATGGACGTGTTTCTGACGCGTGGGCCTCGGCCGTTGATGGTCGAGTGCAATGAGGCGTCCGGGCTTCCTTGGGTGATCGTTCCGCCGGATCAGGAGTTGGCGATGGCGGTCGTTGCCTTGGGCGGTGACCACTCGGGCCCGATTCCGGTCAGATTTTTTCCGGCGTCGGCTTTGGGTCGTGCGATCCCGGTTTTCGGGAAGGACATTACCCACATCCGCCTGATCCACATTGAGGGGTAGATTCGAGCTGTGTCGGCGCCGGTCCGGTTTGATCCGGTTTTGTCCGGTTTTGTCCGGTTTTGCTGTGTTTTGCCCCATTCCCCACGTCGACGTACGGAACGAACGGGATTCCGCAAGTCAATTCCGTACGCCGTGCTACACGCGATGTAGCACGGCGCCATGCCGGGTGTAGCCCCCGCAATTCCGTTCGCGCGTAGGTCGCAACACCGTTTCACCCACTTCTGGGCAATATTCCCAGATTTTGGGTAAATTAGCTTGACTTATACCGGAACGTGGTTCACACTTAGGTGAAGCTCATCTTATATCACCCGAGGGTTCATGCTGGATGGCGGGTCGCGAGAAGCTGACCGAGGAACAGGTCGCGGAGAAGAAGGCGATTTTCCGCAAGTGGAGCTCTGCGGTTACCCGCCCGGTGTTCGTTCAGACGCGGGATCGGTTCAAGCGGACGCGGCGTTGTTCGGTGCTGGAGGCTTTTCGGCTGGCGGACAAGGCGGTTTCCGCGTGGGTGCTGGCCGGCAAGCCCGAGCGATTCGATTTCGACAAGGCGGCGGATGCGCCGGTGGTCCAGACGGTCGAGGAGGAGCCTACGGCGTCCGGTGTTCCGGCCGCGGGGCTCCCGGACGTCTGGCTGCGGCTGGTGGCGGCGGCTGGGGACAAGCGCTGCACGAAGGCGACGGATCGGGAGTGGGTCGCCAGCGTCCTGCTGAAGGACCCGGAGGACATTGATCCGACGACGGTGCCGAGTGCGGCGGCGGTGGGCCTGCTCCAGTGGGCGCGGGCGAACCGCAGCGAGTTCTACAAGGATGTGTATGCCCGGGCGGCGCGGAGTGAATCGGCGGCGAGCGCGGGAGACGGCCTGACGGATGACGGCCAGAGCGTTGAAGAGATCATCAAGCACTTTATCGCATTGCGATCCGAGGGCGCCGTTCTACCACCTGGTTCCGAAGGGGTGGAAAGAGAACGCTCAGTGGCGGATCGACTTGATTCGGATGGGGTCGCGGTCGGCAGCAGCGGCGAATCTGCTGCGGACGATGTGTAAGCGCGATCCCCTGTTCTTTCTCAACTCGTTTGTGCTTTTGTACGAGCCCCGGACTGAGCCGCCGGAGGTTCGGCCGTTCAACACGTATCCGTATCAGGACCGCGCGATCCTCCTGAGCCTCGAGCGATTCGGCAAGACCGACATCGGGGTGGAGAAGTCGCGGGACATGGGGGCAAGTTGGCTGTTCCTGGCCCTGTTCCTGTGGCGGTGGCTCTTCTTCCCGATGGGCGACTACATGATCATGTCGCGCAAGGAGGAGGAGGTCGATTCGACCGAGAACCGCAAGGCGTTGATGGTGAAGCTGGATTTCATGCTGAGCCGTCTGCCGGGTTTCCTGAGGCCGCGGCGGTACACGCGAACGCGGCTGAAGCTGTCGAACGACGACAACGGCAGTGTGATCACCGGCTCATCGACGACGGGCGACGCGGGCCGTGGCGGGCGAAACACGGCCATCCTGATCGACGAGTTCGCGGCGTTCCAGTATGCGGACGGCTACGAGGCGCTGAGCTCGACGCAGTACAACACCCGGACCCGCATTTTCGTGAGTACGCCCAAGGGTGACAGCGGCGCGTACTACGATATGATGCACAACAATCCGAGCCTGTTGAAGCTGCGGTTTCACTGGTCGGAACACCCGGAGCAGTCGCGCGGGCTGTACACGACGGAGAAGGGCGAGCTCAAGATTCTGGACGAGGGGTACCCGTTCCCGGCGGACTACCCGTTCATCCTCGATGGCAAGCTGCGGAGCCCGTACTACGACGAGGAGGAGAAGCGCAGCCCGAGCCCGCAGTATCTGGCGCGTGAGCTCGACATCGACTATGGCGGGTCGAATACCCGGGTGTTCGATTCGTCGGTGCTGGATCGGCTGATTGTCAAGCACGCGACGCCGCCGGCTGAGCGGATTCCGCTTCGGCGGTTCCTGGGTGAAGAGCGCAGCCGGTCGATGCCCGAGGGGTTTTGGAATCGGGCGCAGGATGCCGAGATTCTGCTGTGGGCCAATCGCAACGACGAGGGCAAGCTGCCGGACGATCGGCTGTACGTGATGGGCTGCGACATCTCTGCGGGCACGGGCGCGTCGAACAGCGTGTTGAGCGTGTTCGACTGCAAGACGCGGCGGAAGGTGTTGAAGCTGATTCACAACCGGATCATGGCGACGGAGTTCGCCGATCTGGCGGTGGCGATCGCCCGATGGCTCGAGGGATCGAACGAGCAGGGCGCGTACATGATCTGGGAAGTCCGCGGGCCGGGTACGTCGTTCGGTCAGCGGGTGATCGACCTGGGCTACCGCAACGTCTACCACAAGACGAATGAGCGGAGCCTGAGTCGGAAAGAGACGGATACGCCCGGCTGGCACCCGACGCCGGAAAACAAGCTCGAGGTGATCGAGCGGTATCGGGATGCGTTGGCGGCTGAGTCGGTCATCAATCCGTCCGAAGATGCGTTGAACGAATGCCGTGAGTTCATCTACACGACGCACGGCGTGAAGCATAAGCGGGACGCGGATGCGGACGATCCGAGCGGGAAGAACCAGTTCCACGGCGACCAGGTGATTGCCGACGCGCTGGCGGTCTTCGCGATGGAGAAGGAGGTTCGGATCGTCCAGCAGCAGACGGCGAAGATCATCGTTCCGGGCAGTCGGCTGTGGCGCGATCAGGTGCTCGCGCAGCGGCAGAAGCAGGCGTTGGATTTCTGGTCGAGGCGGCGGGTGCGGGCATGCTGAAGTGGACGCTCGGGGATTGCACGCTGATTTGCGGGGATTCGTTGGAGGTGCTGCCGACGCTCCCCGACGCCTCGGTCGAAATGGTGTGGACCGATCCGCCGTATGGTAACAGCAACGCCGATGGCGATTTCCTCTCGCGGCGTCACCAGATCATGAAGGACGGGCGAGAGACGATCCAGCAAGCCATCGCCAACGATGACGCCGATTCAATGCGTCGCGTGGTCGACGCGGCATTGACCGAATGCGCCCGCATTCTCGTCCCCGACAGCTGCTGCTGCTGCTGCTGCTGCGGCGGCGGCCCAGCTCCGACGTTCGCATGGTTAGCCGAACGAATGAATCGAGGCGGGCTTTCGTTCTTTCATTCGGTGATATGGGACAAGCGAAACCCCGGCGTCGGGTGGCGATACCGGCGACAGCACGAGATGGTCATGGTGGCACACCGACGCGGCGGAAAGCTGCGTTGGCCCGATGGCAGCCAGACGCAGCCGAACATCATCAGTATGCCGAAGCCTCGCGGCGGAGAGCATCCGAACGAAAAGCCGGTCGCACTGGTCGAGCGGTTCGTGACGCTGCACACCGCAGAGGGCGACACCGTCCTCGACCCCTTCATGGGCTCCGGCACCACCGGCGTCGCCTGCGTCCGCACCGGTCGGCGTTTCATCGGGATTGAGAAAGAGCCCAAGTATTTCGAGATTGCGACGCGACGCATCACTGAGGCGTATGAGGCGCAGGCATTACTGGCGGGAGCCCCCGAATGATCGACATTCCGGCGATGGACCTGCACCGGATGGTGATGCAGCTCTGGATCAATGACCTGATCGAGATGGTGCACACGAACGGGATTCGTTGGCGATCATCCATGATCGACTAGCTGGTTTGTGTCTCATGGAACACGAGGACGTGATACGCAAGGGCGGGTGAGCCGCCCATAAAAACCGAGCAGGCAACTTCCGGGACGCCGGCCAGCGGACCTGAAGCGCGAGCCAGAAAACGACGGCAGTAGGGTGCCCTATCCATCCTGCTGTCGTTTTTTTATGAGCTCGCCTGCTCTGCGAACAACGGCGGACTGATCCGCCTTCAACGAAAGGAGAACGACATGCGGACTTACGGATTTGTGCTGGTGATGGCGCTGCTGGTGTGCCTGTCGGCGACGGGCTGTGCGCCCAACACCGAGCCGATGGAGCGGCTGGGCAATCGGGCGATCGACGAAATCATCGGGCCGGCGGTTCAGAAGTCGCTCGTCGAGCTGGGCACGCGCACCGGCACGATTCAGGGCGGCGTGCAGGGGATCGAGCCCGGTTACGAGGTGGTGGTCGAGGGCAAGATCGTCAACGGCTTCGAGGGCAAGGCCACGATCCGCGCCAAGGGCGTCGCCGGTCAGTTCACCGGGCACCTCCAGGGCGACAGCGATGCGGCCAGTTCCAAAGAGGACTCCGCACCGAATGAGTGACTACCTACCTGCCCGGACTGTGCCCGCACGATGCGCGGCGAACGTCCGGGCCAGGACCCTCCCCGCCGCGCGCACGGACCGCGCCGGCGGGTTTTTGAGGTTTCGTGAATGGCCCGACGCCGGATGTGCGGCCGCTGCAAGACGCTTGAGGCCAGCGTGAGGGTCAGAACCGACACCGGCAAAGCGACGGCGATGTGCGTCGCGTGCTGGGCCGCCTGGGAGCGTCGGGTCGGGCACCGGAACGACGGAACGCCCCGCGGGAACGTGGTGGTCGAAGCATTGGATTCAAAGTCGTGAACGGCCGGCTGCTGCAAGGTGCGTGGAACGTGATGGCGTGGTCCGCCTTCCTCCTCGCTGCGCTGGCCGCGTCAATGTCCGCATGCCTCATTGCGGGCACGTGGGGCTGTACCGAAGGCGCGATTCATCTTGAGGTGCACGCACCCGAGATTCCGCCGGAAGCGATCAAGCTCGCGGTCGAGCCGGGCGCCGTTCAGACGCACGTGGCGACAAGCCTTCCGGCGATCGAGATACCGCCCATCCCCGAAGGGCTGGTGAAGGTCGAAGGGCACGCGCCGGTGACGAACGACTTCGGCGCCGGGTGGGTGGCCGGCGGCGTGGTGGCGGTGGTGCTGACGGGTCTGGGTGTCTGGTGGTGGAGCCGGCGGCATGCCTGATGTGATGGAGTACACGACTGAACCCCGGAAGTCCGAACGCGAAAACGCGAGCGGGTCGATGTCGCGTCTCTACCGCGCGGTGGAGGTGGCCTATGAGGGCATGAGCACGTTCCGCGAGCGCCGCACCGAGATCATCAAGCAGATCGTCGGCGACAGCTACTCGAAGAACGGGACGCTCGAGCCCGTCCACCTGAACAAGATTCGGTTCGCGCTCTACGTCTACGCCCGGTATCTCGCGCCGAAGAATCCGCAGGGAATCGTGACGACGCGCTCGACGGCGCTCAAGAGCGGGGCGGCAGACCTCGAAGTGGCGCTCAACGATGTGTGCGAACGCATGAACCTCGGCCAGGTGCTCGAGGATGCGGTGATGGACGCACTCGTGGGCATGGCCGTGGTGAAGATCGGCCGCACGTCGTCGGAGAATTACCGGATCAACGGCTTTGAGGGCGGATCGTATCCGTACGCCTGCACGGTCGACCTCGACGATCTGGTGTTCGACTTCTACGCGAAGCGGTGGGAAGAGATCGAGTTCATCGGCAACTTCTACCGCCTGCCGCTCGAGGACCTGAAGGACAACGACGATTACGACCAGAGCGTGGTCAAGCGCCTCACGCGATCGGATCGGGAATCGCACAACAAGTCGGGCGAGGAAAAGGCGTCTGAAGTGTCGCGCGGCGGCAGCGAGCCGGACGAGTTCTATGACTACGTGGAGCTGTGCGACCTGTACCTGCCGCGGCAGAAGCGGATGATTACCGTTTCGCGGGAGTTCGACAAGAACCTGCCCCCGCTCCGCGATGAGCCGTACGTCGGGCATCCCGACGGCCCGTACCAGATTCTGTACTACAACAAGGTCCCCGGCCAGCTCCTTCCGCTCCCGCCCGCTTTGCAGTGGGCCGACCTGCACAAGCTGATGAACGAGCTGTTCCTGAAGCTGGGCGACCAGGCCCTGCGTCAGAAACAGGTGGGTGTCACGAACGCCCGCGCCGTCGAGGACGGCAAGCAGGTGCTCGAGGCCCGCGACGGCGAGTTCGTCGTCTCGGACAACCCCGGCTCGACCGTTCAGTTGTCGTTCGGCGGCGTGGACAACAACACGCTCGCGTTCACGACCTACTGCGACAGCCTGTTCAACAAGCTCCATGGCAACATCGAAGTGCTGGCCGGGCTGGGCCCGCAGTCGCCGACGCTCGGCCAGGACGAATTGATTTCCGCCGCGGCCAACAAGCTCGTGGTGGACATGCAGGAGCGCACGTTCCGGTTCACCGAGCGCGTGATGCGCTCGATCGCGTGGACGATCCTCACGGACCCGGCGATCCGGCTGCCGCTGCGCAAGCAGGTGGACGGCACGGATATCGAGGTTCCGTTCGAGTACACGCCCGAACGGCAGATGGGCGACATCATGGATTACAACATCCAGATTCACCCGTACTCGATGAAGTTCACTTCTCCGGCCGCGCGTCTGGCCGCCATGAACAGCTTTATGCAGGGCGTTGCGATCCCGCTTGCCGGTCTGATGCAGGAGCAGGGCGTCGTGTTCGACTGGCAGAAGTTCGTCGATCTGTGGTCGCAGTACCAGCAGATGCCAGAGATCAAGGACATCGTGAAGTACGCCCCGCAGGATCAGCAGGAGGCGGAGCGCGACGTGATGCGCAAGCCGCCCGTCACCAACCGGAATTACACCCGCCGAAACGTGAAGGCGTCCAGCCCAGAGGCGGAACGCCAGGAGTTGATGCAGGCGCTCTTGAGCCGTCGCGGCGGCCAGGGCGGATAAGGGGCTCAGTATGGACCCGTGGCGTTTGCTTGAGGTGGTGACGGCATTCTTTGGCACCGCGTCGCTGGCCGTGGCCGGATGGGCGCTGATTCGCGTGGTGACGATCAGCGAATCACTCGCACGGCTGGAAGCGCGCCACGAGGCGGAACGGGATGAAACGGTTCGAAGGTTCGATGAGCTGGTCGGCTGGTTGAAAGCGGTGGCCGATCGCCTCGACAGGTTCATTGAGAAGCGGGAGTGATGAACGACACGAAGGCTGTAGATCGACACTGCCCCGAGCACGGCACGTTCGAGGTGACTGTGAAGTGGGGTTCGGACGCGACGTTTGCCAAGCACCCGTGCCCGACGTGCGGGCGCAAGTGCGGACGGCCGCGGATCGAAACCGGCAACGAGTTGCCGATGACGCAGCTTCCGGGCACCTGGCCGCAGACGTCCTTCTTCGGGGGTGTGCACCCGAGCCAGGTGAACGAGCTGCGTGAACATCTCAGGAAGCATGGCGTCAACGCGGAAGTGCTGCCCAGCGGTGACGTCAAGTTCACGAGTCGCGGGCAGCGAAGGGCGTACCTGCGAGCGAGGGGGATGGTAGACCTCGACGGCGGGTACAGCGACTAAGCGCCGAGCACAGGAGAACACGATGTCCGACGAAACGACCACGATCGACGCACCGAGCACTCCGCCGACCGATGCACCGGCGACCGCACAGACGGACGCGAACGGCAGCACCGGCGGGCTCGATCCCGATTGGGATGATATTCCCGATGCCCCGGCGCCCGAAAAGCCGGCGGCATCGACGAACGATACGCCAGCCGCGGATGCAGGCGATTCCCGCGGCGAATCCAAGGCGAGTTCCGAATCGTCGCCGGCCGACGACGGGTTCGACGCATCGCTGATGGATCATGCCAAGGCCGCAGGCTTCACCGAAGAGGAAGCCCGCGCGTTCGGCAGTCCGGTCAATCTTCAGAAAGCCCTGATCGCGTTCGATCGCGCCGTGATCGGCGTAGCCCGCCAGCAGTCGTCCGAGACGACGCAGCAGGCCACAACGCCGAGCAGCACTGCCCCGAACGCATCGGCGCAGCAGACGCCCGCGCCGAACGCCGAGTTCAACCCGAAGGAGCTGGGTCTGCCGGACGACCTGGACCCCGAGGTGATTACGGCGTTCAAGAACCTGCATTCGCAGTTCGCTTCACAGCGGGAGGCGGATCGCAAGGAGCTCGATGCGCTGCGTCAGGGGTATCAGCTCATCACTCAGCAGTTGCAGGCGCAGACCCGAGTGGCCGACCTGCAATTCGCGGCGCAAACCATCCAGTCGATGGGCGACGAATACAAGTCGCTGCTCGAAGGGAAGGAGGCGCAGGCGAAGCTCGAGGAGGTGGTCGAGACCGCGTACGCGCTCAAGCAGGGCTACGAGCGCCGGGGGATCGCTCTCCCGGACGCGACGACGCTGGTGAAACGGGCCATCGGCTCGGTGTTTCAAGACAAGGTTTTGGAAATCGCGAAGGCGCGGACCGCGCGTGCGGTGGCGCAGCGGAAGAAGGGCGACAGCTCTCCGCCGACGCACCGCAAGCCGAAAGAGACGGGCGATCCTCTCGAGGATGCCCGCAGGGCCGCTCGCAGCAAGCTCCTGGAGTTCGGCGTGAAAACCGACGCTCCGGAGGCCGACGACGAGTGGTGAGGCGACGCGTTCCGGTCTGACGCACTCCGCTCAGATATGGAGTCAATGAGATGCCTTTGACTGTTGAGCAGATTGATGACCTGACCGCGAGCACGCTTCCGCATCTGACGAAGCGGAACCTCGCGCAGATGGCTCAGACCTTTCAGAATTACGAGATCCTGAGCAAGTGGTTCACGAAGGAAAAGGTGCAGAAGAAGGGCGGGCACTCCATCGAGATGCGCTTGATGGATCAGCTCCCCGACTCGGCCGCGCACATCACGATCGACCAGTCGGACAACCCGACGATCGCGAAGCTGCTGGACAAGATGACCATTCCGTGGCGTCACTTCCAGAGCTACTACGCCTGGTACATCGAAGAGATTCTGATGAACTCGGGCGAGAGCGAGATCGTCGATCTGCTGAGCGCGCGGCGCGACGCATCGAAGATCAGGACGGCCGAAGTGCTCGAGATCAAGGCGTGGGCGTGCCCCGTCGCCGCGAACAAGGTCGATCCGTACGGCGTGCCGTACTGGATCGTGAAAAACGCCGTCGAGGGCTTCAACGGCGGTCTGCCGGCAGATCACACCACGATCGCCGGGCTCGACCTCGACGAGCATCCCAACTTCAAAAACTACACGGGCACGTACACATCCATTAGCGCCAGCGACCTGATTCGCAAACTGCGGAAGGCGATGGATCAGACGGCGTTCAAGAGCCCGATCGGCAAGGACGAGTTCTACGGGATGAAGGGCAAGAGCTGGCGCCTGTACACCAACCTCGAAACGAAGCTGGCGATCGAGGACCTGGCCCGGGCGCAGAACGAGAACCTGGGCGCCGACCTCGCCGCGATGGACGGCCAGACCACGGTGCGCGGCAACGCGCTGATGCGGGCCAACCCGCTCGACAGCGACACCCAGAACCCGATCTACGGGATCAATCACAACACCTTCAAGGTGGTGACGCTCCAGGGTGCGTTCTTCCGCGACAGCGGCCAGATGGTGGTTCCGACCAACCATCGCGCCCGCGTGGTCTACAACGATACCACGTACAACTACATGTGCATGAACCGTCGCCACAACTTCGTGCTCTACCAAGCCTGATCCGCACGGGAGTGAAATCGCGTTCGAGTGATACGACCAGGGGAAGCTGAAAGAAGCATACGGAGATTTGAACGATGTCTCACATTCTCGAGTATCAGGGATACAACGACCAGGACGGGCCGAGCCCGCGCATCTGGGGCAACCTGCCTCAGTCGGAGATCGATTCGCGTCCGGGTCGGATCATCCACATTTTCGATCGGTTCGACACGCTCGGGCCGCACGCCTCGGCGAGCGGCGCCACGGTGACAGAGAAGAACGGCCCGTGGAGCACCTTCATCTCGCAGGGCGGCTCGATCACTGCGGCCAGCGCCAGCGTTCCCGGCGGCGGCATCACGGTGTCGGCGGACGGCGACAACGAGGGCGTCGTGCTGACGCGGTGGCTGCCGCTCTTCAAGATCGCGTACGGCGGCAAGCCGTTCTGGTTCGAGGCGCGGGTGAAGTCGAGCACGGTGGCCAACACCAAGCACGGCATTTTCGTGGGCATGATCAACGCGATCACGCCGAGCGCGACCGTGCCCATCGCGGCGGACGGCACGCTGGCCGACCAGAACCTGGTCGGCTTCCATCGCCTCGAGGGCGACGGGGACGCCATCGACACGGTGTACAAGGCGAACGGCGTCACTCAGGTGACGGTCAAGGCCGACGCGATCGCGCTGGCCGCTGACACGTACGTGAAGCTCGGGATGTACTTCGACGGGACGACGCTGTTCTTCTTCAAGGACGGCGTGCTCCTGCCGGATTCCAAGGTCATCCCGTCGGCGGCGGGGACCGACTTCCCGAACGATGTCACGCTGTCGCCCGTGTTCGCCGTGCTCAACGCTACGGGCACGGACCCGGGCAGCGCCACGTTCCAGTGGGTGCGGGTCGCACAGCTCCTCTGATCCTTGTGTTCCGGTGCGG
>Ga0207864_1004215_pt1 | contig 11124 bp, 6 predicted proteins | sample HigsolmetaAR202D_FD_184834 | JGI IMG/M metagenome (GOLD analysis project Ga0207864, IMG submission 184834) | Ionic liquid and high solid enriched microbial communities from the Joint BioEnergy Institute, USA - AR20-2-D (SPAdes) (version 2) ...
CGACCACGGAGCCGGCGGCGCGCGCCGGGGGAGCCGGTCGCAGCGCAACGCACCGTGGCAGTGGGGCCACACTTTCCGGGAGGGTGGGTTCACCATGCCCCACCCGAGACCATAAGCCGCGAGGACACGGCCTGTGCCGGCGGCTGCAGCAGCACTCACCGGCCGATCGCGGATGTGGAACGAGCCCGGCGGGCTGTCAAAGCCGCCGGGCTCGCTGCGCGATCGGAGGTGGGTTGGGGGAGCGGGAGCCGATGCTACGGGCCCCGCATCAGCGCACCGTGATGTCGGCGTTGGTGCGTGGCTTGAGCCGCCAGCGGTTCTCGCCGGGTACCGGCACCAGTACGCCGGTGACGTCCATGGTCGTGCCGACGGTGTACTGCGTCGGCGCAGTGATGGTCGTGGCGTGGAGATAGACCTGGAGTTCCCCACCGCCACCGCCGCTGGACACGACGACGAGGATGCGGTCGGGGCCGGCGGCCTCGTTCGCCGTGATCCTGACGTTGCGGACGACGACGAGGGCGGCGTCGTGCAAGCCATTGGACGCGTTGGCGGCTTGCTCGACGGTGAGCTCGCGCGGCGCGGGCGTGCCGACGCCGACCCTGAGAGGAGTGGGCGTGGCGGCGTCGAGGACGCGCTGGCCGTCGCGGACACGCACGGTGCCGCGGAGGCGCACGCTGTCGCCGGCCGCGATCGAGGTGGTGGTGGAGCCCAGGATGAAGGTGCGGATGCTCCCGCTCGCGTCATAGAGGTGGACGGTTCCGTCACCGAAGGCGTCGCGGTCGTTGAGCGCGATGCCCTCGATCTGGACGAGCGTGCCGATGGGCACGGTGGTGCGGGCCTCGGCAATGGTGACGGTCTCGAAGGTCACCGAGACGTCCTGGTTGGAGCGTGGCTTGAGCTGCCACGTCCCGCCGGGCATCGCGACGAGGACGCCGGTGGCGGTGAGCACGCCCTGCGGTACGAGATCGGCGAAGCTGATCCCGGTGACGGCGTGGACCAGGACGTCGAGCGCGCCGGAGCCGTCGTCCACGCGGAGCAGGCGGTCGTTGTTGCCCGTCTGCGAGACGCTGAGGATGGTCGCGTTGTCGATCCTGACGAGCGCGGCATCCAGCGCGCCGCCGGCGGCGTTGGCCGCGGTGGCGGTGAGCACGGGCTGCGGCTGGATCGGCTGCGGCGCAGGGCCGCCGGCGAAGATGGTCGCGCCGGCGAGCACGGGCTGGCCGTCCTGGATCGCGATGCGGCCGACGGCGCGGACGCTGTCCCCGGCCTGGACCGTGGACTGCGGGACGTTGAGGGCGCGGATGGCGCCGGTCGCATCGGCGACGTGGACGGAGCCGTCGCCGAAGGCGTTCCAGCGGTTGAGCGCAACGCCGCGGATGAGGACGAGCTGGCCGACGGGCTGGCTCCGCGCCTGGGCGACGGTGACTTCGCGGTAGTCGACCTGGATGTCGGAGCTGCTGCGGGGCTTGAGCCGCCAGGCGTTGCCCGCCTCGTTGGGGACGAGGACACCGGTCACGTCCAGCAGGGCGCCGGGCACGAGCTCGGCGGTCTGGATGTTGGTGTCGCGATCGATGCGGACGACGAGCGGGCCCGAGCCGTCGTTGACCGTGACGTCGATGTCGTTGGTCGCCGCGGTCTGGATGCTCACGATGTTGGCGCCGGTGACGCGCACCAGCGCGGCGTCGAGCGCGCCGCCATCGGCGCTGGCGGCGGTGGCGGTCGAGACCGCGTGGGGCGCCGGGACCGTGGTCTGCGCGATGCGGTGCGCGGAGATGTGGGCGAGCACGGGCTGGCCGGAGCGTAGCTCGAGGGTGCCGAGCACGCGGATGCTGTCGCCGGGCACGATGTTGACGGCCGGGATGCGAGTGAGCCGGATGGCGCCGGTCGCGTCGGCGATGTGGATGGTGGAGTCGCCGAAGGTCGACCAGGCGTTCAGGGCGATCCCCTCGATCGAGACCTTCTTGCTGCTGGGGAGCTGCTTGGCGGCAGCGATGCTCGAGGGGGGATAGCTGAGGGCGATGAACACGAAGGCCGTGTCGCGAGCCCTGACGGTGATCTCCGAGGTGTCGACACGCGCGACGCGGAGACTGTCGCCGAAGCCGGTGGTGTCCACGACGACGCGATAATTGCCGACGGGCACGGAGGGGAAGACGTACATGCCGGTGGCCTCGCTCGTCGCGGTGGCGACGGTCTCGCGGGTGCCACGGACGACGAGAGAGACGCGGACGCCGGGCGAGGCCACGTCGGCATCAGGGCTGAGCCGCAAGTCGCCGTCCAGGTCGAAGTAGACGTCGCCCATGACCACGCCCGTGGCGTTGATGGAGAGCACACGGTCGGTGCTGCCGGTTTCGCAGCCGGCGAGCAGCGCGGCGGTCAGCGCTGCGGCTGCGGCGCGGACGGTGAAGCGAGCCATATCAGTAGTTGATCCGCAAGCCGACCCGCAGGGCGCGGCCGGTGCTGCGCCGTGCGAGGGGCTCGCCGAAGTTCGGGTTCGCCAAGAGGGGCACGGTCACGCGGCCCGTGCCGTCATCCACGAGGTCGCGGGCGGCATCGATGAGGAAGAGGGCGCGATCCGGCTCCGCGACATCGGACTCGATGAGGTTGAAGCCATCCACCACCAGCTCCGCGGGGTAGCCGCCGAGGCGGACGAGCCTGAGGGAGAGCCGCACGTCCAGGCTGTGGATGGCGGGGCCGCGGCACGAGTTGCGTTCGGCGAAGGCGCCGACCTGGTCGCGGAGGCAGTCGTGCCGGGCGAGGAGTTCGGCCATGCCGGGGACTGCCTCGTCAATGTAGGCCGGGTCGTTGAGGCCGGAGCCGTCGCCATTGGCGTCCACGCCGGCGCGGAAGCCGGGTGTGAACGGGTCGCCGGAGCGGAAGCGGTAGACACCCGCGATCCGCAGGCTGCCGAGCCCGAACTCGGCGCCGAGCGCGAGGCGGTGCGGGATGTCGAAGTCCGAGCGGCCCTCGGCCCAGTCGTCGGCGCCGCTGCTGTGCGGGAACGGCGAGATCTCGGCCTCGGGCCCGCCGCCGTAGGCGCCGAGCCAGTTGTCGGTCGTGCGCGAGTAGGTATAGCGCCCGAAGAAGCCGAGCGCGCCGCTGGCGCGGTGCTCGAGCGCGACGCTCACGCCCCAGTACCGCGACTCGCCATCAGGGTTGATGGCCGAGACGACGTCGAACTCGGGGAAGCGGCGGTTCGAGCCGGGCTGCGCGGCAAGGAGCCCGCCGAGCTGAACCAGGTTGCCGTAGATCGGGCGGCCGTACTGGTCGTGGGCGACCGGCGCGGGGATCAGGTTCAGGTCGTGGCGCCGCGGCAGGAAGTCCGTGCGACGGTACGTGCCCGAGAGGTGGAACGCCGTGCCCGCGCCGAACGAGCGGGTCACGCCAATGCTGGCGTTCGCGCTGCGCGGCGGCATGAACTCCGGGCTGAGCAGGGTGAGCCGCGGGCCGAGCGTGGGCGCGGAGGCCTCGTCCGGCAGCCCGGGCCACTGGCTCAGGATCCCCACGCCCCGGCGCACGCGGATGCGGCCGTCCTCGGTGAGGAGCTCGCCGAAGATGCTGGGGTCGACCCGGCCGAAGTACACGCCGGCGCCGCCGCGCAGCACCCAGGCGCCCTGTCCCTGCACATCCCAGGTGAAGCCCAGGCGGGGACTGAACTTTACGATGGTGGACGGCACGTCCGCCCGGTTGATGCGGGTGAGGGCGGCCCACTGCGCGTTGCCCCGGACGTCGTCCTTGGGCACCACCTCGGTGTCGAGGCGGAAGCCGCCGGCCAGCCTCAGGCCGGGCGCGACGGTCCACGTGTCCTGCGCGAACAGCGTGAGCTGCGGTGAGGTGAACGTCGCGGACGGCGCCGAGCCGACGGCCTGGACGAACGCGCCTTCGCGCCTCCCGAACTCGTCGAGGCCCCCGAAGGTGAACTGGCCCTCGCGGCCGTGGACGTACGTCTGGTCGTGGATCCCGATCGACGCGCCCAGGCCGAACTTCAGCCGGTGCGAGCCGCGGACGTGATACAGCGCCTGATTGCCGTAGATGTCCGTGCGCTGGAACCGGCCCGGCAGGCTCGGGTCCACGCCGAACTCGAGACCACCGCCGAAGTCGAGCCCGCCGCCGACGATGCGCGTGGCGGGCACCGCGGCGCCGAGCACGTCGGCCACGCCGTCCGAGAGGTACTCGCGACGGCTAGCGCCCACGCCGAACCGGAGCTCCTGCATCCAGAACTCGCTGAAGCGGGACGAGAGCGTTGCCGCGACCGAGAAGTCCGCGCCTTTGGCCACCGCGCCGAGACTCGCCGCGTGCGCCGGACCGAGGTCCTGCGGGGCTGACGGCAGTGACGCGATGCTGGCGCGTACGCTGAGCGAGTGGTCCGCGGCGATCTCCCAGTCGAACTTCCCGAACGCCGAGATGGCGTCCGCACGGACGACCCGCGGGCGCTGGTAGGCGCTGAGGTCGACGTTGTAGAGACTCTGCGCCACGGGCACGAGCTGCGACGCGGACGCCTCCGGCTCCCACGGCCGCGGCAGCGGCGTGTCGATGCGCCAGCCCTCGACCCCGACGACGAAGTGCGCGGTGTCCCGGATCACCGGGCCCGTGAACAGCATGCCGCCCTGAATCACGTTGTGAGAGGGGTCGCCCGCATCGAAGTACCTGGACGACCGGAGGGGCGCGCCCGACCACTGACCGAAGGTGCGCATCTGGAGATCAGCGGTCCCGCGGCGCGTATGCCCGCTCAGGATGGGGCCCGCGAAGTCCGACCACTCGATCTCGAGCCCGTTCGTCACGAGCTCCGCCTGTTCGAACGCGCTGAGGGGGAAGGCCGAGGCCCCGCGCTGCGCGGGCCCGAGGCCCGGGTGCCGCGCAGGGATGAACGGAACGCCGTCGACGAACAGCCCGCCGAGCGATGCCGGCAGACCCTCGACACCACGGTCGCCCGCCGCGGCCGCGGACAGCTTCAACAGCTCCGTCAGCTCGCGGCCGTCCGACGGGAGCCGCGTCACGTCGAACGAGGTGAACCAGTCGCCCTGTCCCGCGCGCGACGCGCCCAGCGCGGCCGCCCGGAACGACTCGACGTCCACCCGCTCGACCGGCGGAGGCGCCGCCTCCAGGACGACCGAGAGATCCACGGTCTGACCGGGACGGATGGGCACGCGCTCCAGCCGCTTCGGCCGGTAGCCCAGCCGCTCCACCAGCACGTCGTACTCTCCCGGCGGGAGGAACGCGACCTCGAAGCGGCCATCCTCCACCGACCGCGTCCGTCGCGACACACTCCCCGCCGGGCCGCTCACGCGCACCAACGCCTCTGTCAGCACGCGGCCCTCGCCGTCCCGGACCGTCCCGGCCAGCGTGCCCGCGGTCAGGCTCTGCGCTCCGGCGCGCGCCCCCGGCGCCACCAGCGCTGCCAGCAGCGCGCAGCCCACCAGCGTCCGGCGCATCATGGGGCTCATCACGGGAGGACGAGGGTTGCTGCCCGGCGGCGCGCCATCGCTGCGCAAGCCGAGACAGAAGTTCCTACATGTGGCGTCGTCGCAACAACGCAACCGGAGCGACGGCGACTGCGCAACAAGGGTCGGTTGCGCTGGAGTTGGGACACCGGCGACGAGCCGTGGCCAACAAGCGTTCCCGCGGCACCGCGGGGCAAACACACAGGAGTCATCGATCTCGGGTGCGAAATGGGTGTGGGACCGTGCGACACCGGCCGGTCCGGCGGCGGTTGCGAGCGGCAAAGGGCGTACCAGGGAGCCCCCGGGGGCGTCGGTGGTCGGCGTGGAGCGGATCTCAAGGCGCATCAGGCGCGCGCCGCGCGCGCTTCCGCGATCGCTCCGCGCAGGCGCTGGACGTACTCCAGCGGCAGCCGCACCTTGCCGAGCAGCGGCTCGCCGTTGACGCCGTGGTCGTCGGATCCGCCGGTGACGAGGAGGCCGAGGCGTTCGGCGAGGCGGAGGTAGTGCGCGGTCATGGCCTCGCTGTGGCGCGAGTAGAACACCTCGATGCCCTGGAGCCCGGCGGCGACGTAGCGCTCGATGACGTCGTCCTCGATGGTGTCGTCGCCGCGGAACCGACCGGGGTGCGCCAGCACGGCCACGCCGCCGGCCGCGCGCACCTGGGCGATCGCCTCCTCGGGCGAGATCTTGACGCGCTCCACGTAGGCCCGGCCGTTGGAGGCGATGTACTGCTCGGTGAACGCCTCCTTGATCTCGCGGATGTAGCCGGCTTCCAGCATGGCGCGCGCGATGTGGGGGCGGCCGACGTTCTCGTCGCCGGCGATCTCCTGCACGCGCGACCAGTCGATCGTCACCCCCAGCTCGTTCAGCTTCTCGACCATGCGGCGCGCGCGGTCCAGGCGGCCGGCGCGGAGGCGGTGGAGCTGCGCGCGGAGGGCGGGGTCGTTCGCGTCCAGGCCGTAGCCGAGCAGGTGGATCTCCCGTTTGCCGTCGAGCGTGGAGTACTCGACGGCCGGGATGAGCTCGATGCCGATCCGTTCCGCCTCCGCTGCCGCTTCGGGCACACCGTCCATGGTGTCGTGGTCGGCGAGCGCGATGGCCGCGAAGCCGTGTTCGGCGGCGCGCCGCACCACCGCGGCGGGCGGGTCGGACCCGTCCGACGCGGTGGAGTGGAGGTGCAGGTCCGCCGCCGGTTGCACGCTGCTCAATTCGCGCCGGCGTGCGCTTCGGCGCGCGCCGCCTCCATCAGGATGCGGGCGACCTCGGGCCGCGAGAACTCGGGCGGCGGCAGCTCGCCGGCGGCGAGCATGGCGCGGACCTTGGTGCCGCTCAGCACCACGTGCTCCTCCTTGCCGTGCGGGCAGGTCTTGGCGGTCGCCATGTTGCCGCACGCGCGGCAGAAGAAGGAGTGCTCGAACTTGAGCGGGGTGATGCCGAGCTCGTCGTGCGTGAAGCGGTCGAAGATGAGCTGGGCGTCGTAGGTGCCGTAGTAGTTGCCGACGCCCGCGTGGTCGCGCCCGACGATGAAGTGGGTGCAGCCGTAGTTCTTGCGGCAGATCGCGTGGAAGATGGCTTCGCGCGGGCCGGCATACCGCATGGCGGCGGGGAAGACGGAGAGGAGCACGCGGTCCTGCGGGTAGTAGCGCCGCAGGATCTCCTCGTAGCTGCGCATGCGCACGTCGGCCGGGATGTCATCCGCCTTGGTGGCGCCGACGAGCGGGTGGAGCATGAGCCCGTCCACGATCTCGAGCGCGCACTTCTGGAGATACTCGTGCGCCCGGTGTACGGGGTTGCGTGTCTGGAACGCGACGACGCTCTTCCAGCCGCGCTCGTCGAAGATGCGGCGCGTATCGAGCGGCGTCCTGCGGTACTCGGCGAACTCGTGCTGGCCAGGCCGCTCGAAGACCCAGACGGGCCCGCCCAGCAGCAGGTCGCCCTGTGCGTAGACCCGGGCGACGCCGGGGTGCGCCTCGTCCGTGGTGCCGAACGCCTGTTCGGCCTCGCGGCGCTTGTCGTACTCGTAGATCTCGGTGACCTGCATGAGCGCCACCGGCTCGCCGTTGGCGGTGAGGGCGATCTCGCCGCCCTCCTTCACGCCGTTCAACTGCTCACGGGATGCGGCGAGCGTGACGGGCAGCGGCCAGACGAGCCCGTCCGACAGGCGCATGCTGTCCAGCACGCACTCGTAGTCGAGCTTGCGCATGAAGCCGGTGAGCGGGCTGAGCGCGCCGACGCCGATCATCTCGAGGTCGGCCAGCTCGCGCTCGCCCAGCTCGATCTTCGGCAGCTCCCTCGCGCGCGCCCGGGCGTCCGCGGCGGCGTCCCCCTCGAGCTCGCGGTTGACGAGCTGGCCGCCGTGCGGGGTGGAGGGGCCGGGGATGGCGACCGGGGCGCGCGTGCGGGCCGCGCCGGCCGCGGCGACGCGGACCTCGGGCGCAGCGGCGCCGGCCGCCGGGATGTAGCCGCGCTCTTCCAGCAGGCGGATCACCTTGGCGGCGCTCTCCTCGACGGTCTCGAGATGCGTGGAGCAGACGAGGTCCGGGTTCTCGGGCGGCTCGTAAGGATCGTCGACGCCGGTGAAGTTCTTGATCTCGCCGGCGAGCGCCTTCTTGTAGAGGCCCTTGACGTCGCGCTCGAGCAGCGTCTCCATCGGCGCCTCGACGTAGACCTCGAGGAACTCGCCGATCTCGCGGCGCGAGGCCTCGCGCATGGCCCTGTACGGCGAAATGAAGGCGGTGAGCACGACGACGCCGTTGCGGGTGAGCAGCTTGGCGACGAAGGTGACGCGCTCGATGTTCTTGTCCCGGTCTTCCTTGGAGAAGCCGAGGTCGCGGGTGAGGCTCTGGCGGACGACGTCGCCGTCGAGCCGCTCGACGAGGACGCCACGCTCGTGGAGGATGCTCTCGACCCGCTTGGCGATGGTGGTTTTTCCAGAACCGGACAGGCCGGTGAACCAGACTGTGACTCCCTTGGTCATCGAAAACAGTCCCCGGGGATGCAGGGATTACTCGAAGTCGGAGGGCCGCATCGGGCCGCCGGCCGCGGAGCAAGGCCTGTACCGCGCGAGACGGAGCTGCACGCAGCGCTCCTCGACGAGCCGCTGCGGAGGCGCCAACGTGTTGCGCGGGTTCCACACCTGTCGCGCGTCGCGCCGCCGCCAGAATGCCCGCTCGTGCGGCATGGTAATGGCACGCGCATTGCGCGGATCACGGCCGCATGGTGGAGCCTCCGCGCCTTTCCGTCGTCGTCCCATTGTACAATGAAGAGGAGAATGTCGGACTCCTCGTCCAGGCGGTGCGCGAAGCGCTGGCGGCGAACGGGCCATGGGAGTTGCTGCTCGTGGATGATGGCAGCACGGACGGCACGGCGCGCATTGCCAGCGGGCTGGCGGAGCAGGACCCGCGCATCCGGGTGATCCGGCTGGCGCGCAACTACGGCCAGACCCCGGCGATGCAGGCAGGGTTCGACCACGCACGTGGCGCGGTGGTCGTGACCATGGACGGCGACCTCCAGAACGATCCACGCGACATCCCGACCCTGGTGGCGAAGCTGGACGAGGGGTTCGACCTCGTCGCCGGCTACCGTGTCCGGCGTCAGGACAGGTGGCTCACGCGCACGCTGCCGTCCCGGATCGCGAACTGGTTGATCCGCAGCATCACGGGCGTGTCGATCAGGGACAACGGCTGCTCGCTCAAGGCCTACCGCATCGAGCTGGTCCGCAAGCTGCACCTGTACTCGGACATGCACCGTTTCATCCCCGCCGTCGCGGCCGCCACGGCGGGGGCGCGAATCACCGAGGTTCCGGTGCGGCACCACCCCAGGCGTTTCGGGAGGAGCAAGTACGGCCTCGGCCGCATCGCGAGGGTGCTGGCGGACCTGCTCACGATCAAGATGATCCGGTCGTTCCGCGAGCGTCCGCTCGTGATGTTTGCGGCAGGCGCGGCCGGCGCCGTGTCGCTCGGCCTCGTCTTCGTGATCGGGACGGTCGCCGCGTTGCTGCGGCAGTCTCAACCCATGACTGTGGTCTTCCCGGCGACGGCCCTGCTGTGGATCGGCCTGGCGTGCTATCTCCTGATGCTGGGGCTGATCGCCGAAACGGCGCTGCACGAGCAGCGGCGTAGCGACGCCGTCGAGCTCGTCGGGTTGCGGGAGGAGGCCTGGTGACCAAGACCGTCGAGCTGCCCGATGTGGTGAGCGTTGCGCTGCCGGTTGCGTTGGAGGGCGAGCGGTCCGTTGAGATCTCCGTGCTCGTCCCGGTCAACGAACGGCCTGAGCCCCTGGCGGAGCTCTACGAGGAGTTCTCCGCACCGCTCCGGGCAGCGGGCTGGAGCTACGAGTTCGTGTTCGTGGCCGAGCCGTGGTGCGGGGAGCTGACCGTCCCGCTCCGGGATCTCGCGGCCCGCGGCGAGCCGGTGAGGGTGCTCCATGCCGGCCAGACCGCGGGCGAGGCCCTGCTGTTGAAGGCGGCGCTAGCCCACTGCCGCGGATCCATCATCGTCACGCTTCCGGCGTACCGGCGGGTCGAGGCCGAAGCGCTTCCCGCGCTGATCGCCAAGGTTCGCTCGGGCGTGGATCTCGCCGTCGCGCGGCGGTGGCCGCGCCGGGACTCATGGATCAATCGGCTCCAGAATCGAGCGCTCCACTGGTTGATCCAGCGTGTCGCGCACGGGAAGATCCACGACGTCGCGTGCGGCGTACGCGCCATGCGCCGGGAGGTGCTGGAAGAGATTCCGCTCTACGGCGACCTCTCGCGTTTTTTCCCGCTCATCGCCTTGCGCGAGGGTTACCGGGTCGAGGAGTTCGAGACGCCGCAGCACCCTGCCGACGTCCGGGCCCGCATCTACGGGCCGGGCATCTACCTGCGCCGCCTGATCGACGTCCTCAATCTCTTCTTCCTGCTCCGGTTCACGGAGAAGCCCCTCCGCTTCTTCGGCGCTGTCGGCAGCTCGTTGTCGCTCGCCGGCCTGGCGATTCTCGTCGTGGTCGTGATTCAGCGCCTGGGGGGCGGCGAGGCGCTGGCGGACCGGCCGCTGTTTCTCCTCGGCGTGCTCATGTTCATGCTCGGCGTGCAGGCCGTCGCGCTGGGGCTGATCGGCGAGATCATCGTGCACCTGCACGCGCCCAGGCGGCGGCCGTACCGGATCGCGTGGTGGGGTGAGGGGGCCGAACGTGCCGGCGCGCCGGAACCGGCGTGGGCGGGGCGGGGCGATGCCAGGCGCGCGGAGGGCTGACGCGCAGCGTGCCGGGGCCTGCTCCGGTCCTCCTGCGTGGCCGGCATTGACACGGAGCAGGTCTGCGGCTGGGTAAGGGGACGCCAGCCGCCGTGCAGCACCCGAACGCATGTTGCGCCGGCGCGACATCTGTCGTACTGCGTCCCGCCGGCAATGGTGCTTGCGGGCCCCTCCCGGAGTCGAACCGACCCCATCGCGCCGCGGCCGGGAGCCGGCGCCGCCGCGGGCGTTGCGAGCAGGCGCAGGCCCGTCCGGGGCATGTCGTTTGCTGCTTCCGCGGCGGTCCTCCAGCGCGCCTCAGGGCATGATCAACTCCCTCGGGACTGGCGTTGGCGGGCTGTCCTTCGCCCGTGACTGCCCCGCGGCACCGCAAGAGCGGGCCCAGCCATTTGCGACCAATCGCCGATGATGCCCGTCTCCGAGCTCCAAGAGTCGACGCGCCTGGCCGGCGAACC
>Ga0207864_1004231_pt1 | contig 11089 bp, 14 predicted proteins | sample HigsolmetaAR202D_FD_184834 | JGI IMG/M metagenome (GOLD analysis project Ga0207864, IMG submission 184834) | Ionic liquid and high solid enriched microbial communities from the Joint BioEnergy Institute, USA - AR20-2-D (SPAdes) (version 2) ...
GCTCGACCGGCGCCCGCGGCTCGTCCAGCTGCTCGAGCAGGTCGGCGAACGGCTGCGCCTCGGCGACGATCTGCTGCACGGCGGGGCTTTCCAGCCCCTCGCGCGTCGCCGCGTCGTTGCGCAGCGGCGCGTGCGGGGCGAGCGGCTCGATGCCGTCGCTCGCGGAGGTGCCTGCCGGCTCCTCCGGCTCTTCGTCGTAGACGTCGATGCCGGGGCCACCGGGGCGGGCGTCGACCTCGATGCAGCGCTTCTGGAAGAAGCCGCCGATGCCGCCGACCAGCCCCTCGCGCCGGCGCAGGATCACCGCATCGGGGCCGAGCTCCTCGCGGATCCGCGGCAGCAGCTCCTCGATCGAGCTGCCCCGGTACGTCTTGACGCCGTTCTCGGACGCAAGGGTCTCGCTCATGCCTCAACCACCCCCATGTTCTCCACCCGGATTCCGGGCGCGATCTCGTTGTACGAACACACGGTCAACTGCGGAAGCGTCTGCTCACAGAGGCGGCGCAGGTGGCGGCGCGCGCGCGAGGAGCACAGCAGCACCGGGCGGCCGCCCTGGGCCAGCGCCTGGTCGAGCTGCTCGCGCAGCGCCGCGAGCAGCCGCTGCGCGCGGCTCGGCTCCATCGCCAGCACCTCGCCCTCGGCGGTCTGGGTGATCGCCTCGCCGATCTCCTGCTCGATCGCGGGGTCGAGCGAGATCGCCCGCAGCCGCATCGACTCGTCGACGTGCGGCGCGGTGATCGTCCGCCCCAGCGCCTGGCGCGCGTACTCGGCCAGCACGTCCGGGTCGCGCGTGAGGCGCGACTTGTCGCCGATTGCCTCGATGATCGCGCCGAGGTCGCGGATCGGCACCCCCTCGCGCAGCAGCGCCTGCAGCACCCGCTGCACCTCGCCCAGCGAGAGCAGGTCCGGCACCACCTCGTCGACCGCGGCGGCGTTGGTCTCCTTCAGCCCGTCGAGCAGCTTGCGCGTCTCCTGGCGGGTCAGCAGCTCGGCCGCGTGGCGGCGGATCGTCTCCGTCAGGTGGGTGGCGATCACCGACTCGCCGTCGACCACGGTGTAGCCGAGCGCCTCCGCCTCGGCCCGCTCGGCGTCCGGGATCCAGGTCGCGGGGAGGCCGAAGGAGGGCTCGGTGGTCGGGATGCCGGAGATGCGCCCGCCCGCCTCGCCGGAGTCGAGCGCCAGCTGGTGGCCGGGCATCAGCCGCCCGCGCGCCACCTCGCTGCCGCGCACCCGCAGCACGTACTCGTGCGAGTCCAGGCCGACCTCGTCGTGGATCCGCACCGGCGGGATCACCGTCCCCAGCTCGCTCGCGATCTGGCGCCGGATGCCGCGCACCCGCGCCATCAGGCCGCCGCCCGCGCTCTCGTCGACCAGCGGCACCAGCCCGAACCCGATCGCCAGCTCCAGCGGGTCGACCTGCACCGCCTCGGCGGTCGGGTCCTCGGCGGCGGGCAGCGCCGCCGGCTCGCCGCCGCCCGGCAGCGCCGCCGCGCCCCCGGCGGCGCCGGCGCCCGCGATGGCCGGCGCGGGCGCCCCCGGCAAGCCGTCCTTGATCGCGTAGGCGATGCAACCGAGCGCGGCGCCGATCAGCAGGAAGGGCACTTTCGGCAGCCCGGGGACGAGGGCGAAGGAGCAGATCACCGCGGCGGCGACCAGCGGCGCCTTCGGCTGGGCGAGGATCTGGCCGGCGATGTCGTTGCCGAGGTCGCGCTCGGAGCCGGCGCGGGTGACGATGATGCCGGTGGCGACCGAGATCAGCAGGGCGGGGATCTGCGCGCACAGCCCGTCGCCGACCGTGAGCAGCGAGTAGTGGGCGGTCGCTTCGGAGAACGACAGCCCGTGCTGCATCACCCCGACCACGATCCCGCCGATCAGGTTGATCAGCACGATCAGGATGCCGGCGATCGCGTCTCCTTTGACGAACTTTGAGGCGCCGTCCATCGCCCCGTAGAAGTCCGCCTCGCGGGCGATGTCTTCGCGCCGTTCGTGCGCCTGTTGGTCGGTGATCTGGCCTGCGTTGAGGTCGGCGTCGATCGCCATCTGCTTGCCGGGCATCGCGTCGAGCGTGAAGCGGGCCGCCACCTCGGCCACGCGCCCGGCGCCGTTGGTGACGACGACGAACTGGATCACGACGAGGATGAAGAAGACGACCAGCCCGACGACGACGTTGCCGCCGACCACGAAGCTGCCGAACGCCTCGACCACCTCGCCCGCTTCGGCGTGGAGGAGGATCTGGCGCGTCACCGAGACGTTGATCGCCAGCCGGAACAGGGTGGTGAGCAGCAGCAGGCTGGGGAAGGCGGCGAAGTCCAGCGCCCGCGGCACGTAGAGGGTCGCGACCAGGATCGCGATCGCCGCCGAGATGTTGAGGGTGATGAACAGGTCGAGCAGCAGCGGCGGCAGCGGCACGATCATCATCACCACGACCAGCACCACGCCGACCGCCGCCAGCAGGTCGGCGTGCTTGAGCAGGCGCGTCATCCCTTTGCTCACGCCGCGGCCCTCCGCTTGCGCTCACTCGCCCGCCCGGCGGTGCGGTAGACGAAGGCCAGAAGCTCGGCGATCGCCCGGTACATGCTCTCCGGGATTTCGGCGTTCAGCTCGACCGAGTCGAACAGCGAGCGCGCCAGGGGCGGGTTCTCGACCACCGGCACGCCGTTCTCGCGCGCCACGCGGCGGATCGCCAGCGCGACCAGGTCCTGCCCCTTGGCGACCACGACCGGGGCCGGCCGGCTGCCGTCGTAGCTGAGCGCGACCGCGAAGTGGGTCGGGTTGGTGACCACCACGTCGGCCCCCAGCACCGCGGCCATCATCCGGCTGCGCGACATCTCCGACTGGCGGCGGCGCAGGGTCGCCCGCAGCTCGGGCGAGATCGACTCTTCGCGCTGCTCGCGCTTCACCTCGTCCTTGCGCATCCGCAGCTGTTTCTCGTGCCGGCGGCGCTGCCAGAACACGTCGGCGGCGGCGACCCCGAGGTAGGCGAGCGAGGCGAGCCAGCAGATCGTCGCCACGCGCCGCGTCAGCTCGCCGCCCAGCGCCGCGGGGGGGATGCCGACCAGGCCCGCGATCGCGGTCAGGTTGGGGACGAGGACCGCGGCCGCGATCGCGCCGACCACGGCCACCTTGCCGGTGCTCTTGACCGCCTCGACGAGCGCGTTGAGGCCGAAGATGTTCTTCGCGTTGGTGACCGGGTTGAGCCGTTTGGGGTCCGGCTTGATCGCTTCCGGCGCCGGCGAGAGCCCGACTTGGACCACGTTCGCGCACACCCCCGCGCACAGGCAGGCGAGCGCCAGCGGCCCGACCGCGAGCGCGGTCGCGGCCGCCGCCTCCAGCAGCAGGCCCCCGATGCCCGACCGGGTGACCACGCTCGGGTCGCCGGCGCGGGCCAGCAGGCCGCTCATCTGTTCCCCGGCCCGCTCGACCACCGCCGGGCCGAAGGCGCTCAGCCCGCCCAGGGCCGCGATCAGCACCACGGCGCCGTTGAGGTCGGTGCTGCGCGCGACCTGGCCTTTGCGGCGCGCGTCGCGGCGGCGTTTGGGGGTCGGCTTCTCGGTGCGCTCCGACGACATCAGGCGACCCTCAGGCTGCGCAGGGCGGATTCGACGCTGCCGGCCAGCTCGTCGGAGAGCCAGTCGGCGACGAAGGGCAGGGAGACGCCGACCACCAGCACCCCGACCGCGATCTTGACCGGGAAGCCGACGGCGAAGACGTTGAGCTGCGGGACGACGCGGGAGACGACGCCGAAGGCGACGTCGGTCAGCACCAGCGCCAGCAGCACCGGCGCCGCCACTTCCAGCGCCGCGGCGAAGACGCCGCCGAAGACGGCGACGGCGCCGGAGACCAGGGCGCCGAGCGAGGGCGCGTCGAGCAGCGGCACCAGCTCGTAGGTGCGGGCGAGGCCCTGGATCACCCAGGCGTCGCCGCCGATGGCGACGAAGACGGCGATCCCGACCATCGAGTAGATCTGCACGATCGGCCCCGACTGCACGCCGGAGATCGGGTCGACGACGGCGCCGAAGCTGAAGCCGGCGATCGTGTCCAGCAGCGAGCCGGCCGAGGCGACGGCGGCGAACAGCAGCCCGATCGAGAAGGCGAAGGCGAGCCCGACCAGCGCCTCCTTGAGCAGCAGGCCGGCGAGGCGCAGCGGCTCCGCCGGCACCTCGGGCGCCCCTTGCAGGGCGATCGGGGCGATGCCGATCGCCAGCGCCACGGCGATCACCGAGCGCGCCCGGACCGGGACCATCTTCGAGGAGAACACCGGCGCCAGCAGGAAGAGCGGCGCGACGCGCGCCAGCACCAGCATGAAGCCGACCAGCTGGCTTTGGCCGAGCTGTGCGATGCTCCCGCTCACGGCCCCGCCAGCTCCGGGATCGATCCGTACAGGTCGCGGGCGTAGGAGACCATCTGGTCGAGCATCCACGGCCCGGCGACGATCAGCACCACGGCGATCGCGAGGATCTTGGGGATGAACGAGAGCGTCATCTCCTGGATCTGCGTCACCGCTTGGAAGACGCTGATCACGAGGCCGAAGATCAGCCCCACCGCGAGCAGCGGCAGCGCCACCTTCAGCCCCAGCGTCAGGGCGTCCATCATCAGCTTGACGACCTGGTCCTGGTTCACGCGAAGCTCTCCACCAGCGAGCTCATCACCAGGTTCCAGCCGTCCACGAGGACGAACAGGAGGATCTTGAACGGCAGCGAGATGAAGGCCGGCGGCAGCATGATCATGCCGACGCTCATCAGGGTCGCGCTGACGATCAGGTCGATGATCAGGAAGGGGAGGAAGATCAGGAACCCGATCTGGAAGGCGGTCTTCAGCTCGCTGGTGACGAAGGCCGGGATCAGCACCCAGGTCGGCACGTCTTCGCGCGTCTGCGGGTCTTTGACTTTCGCCAGCCCGAGGAACAGTTCGAGATCCTTCTCGCGCGTCTGCTTGAACATGAACTCGCGCAGCGGCCGCTCCGCCCGTTCCAGCGCCTGCACGTCGCTGATCCGGTCGGCGGCGAGCGGGTCGATCGCCTCGGTCTTGATCTGCTGGAAGGTCGGCGCCATCACGAACAGGGTGAGGAAGAAGGCGATCCCGACCAGCACCTGGTTCGGCGGCGCGGTGGGGACGCCGATCCCGGTACGGATGAAGCCGAGGACGATGAGGATGCGCGTGAAGCCGGTGGTGGTGAAGATGAGCGCCGGGACCAGCGTCAGCCCCGCCACCAGGAGCAGGATCTGGACCGCGTTGCCGGCGTCGACGTTCACCCGCGCACCGTCCAGGCGCGGAGGGCGTCCAGCGCTTCGCGCGGCGCCGGCAGGGGGCGGCGGGGCGCGGCCGCCGGCAGCGCTTCCGGCTCCTCGTCGCCGATGATGCCCAGCGCCCGCGCCTGCTCCTCGGTGTAGGCGCGGATCGGGGAGACGCCGTGCTCGCCGGCGCCGACCACCAGCACCTCGCGCCCGGCCCGGACCACGTGCAGGGAGCGGTTGGGGCCGAGCGGCAGGGTCGCGACCGCGGACAGGCCGTGCCCCTCGGCGCGTTCCTCGCGGCTCGCCTTGACCTGCTTCAGCACCCAGTAGAGGCCGTAGATCACCGCCAGCACGATCGCCAGGCCGACGATCGTGCGCACCAGGCTGCCGCCGCCCCCGGCGGAGGCGTCGGCGGCCGTCCCGAGGTCGAGCGGGGTGCGCTCGGGGCTCGGGCGCGCGGCGGCGAGGGACGGTACGAGATCAAGCTTCATCAGGGACTGGATCCGAAATGGATCGCCCTGGTTAATCGGTCGGTGCCGCGGGTGCTTTAGTTCGGGACGGGTGTTGCACGGGAAGGCCCGTCCCGGCGGGGGTTTCGCTTAGCTTTCTTGAGGGGCTTGCGCGGGTCCGTTCGGTTGCTCGGTTTGGTCCGTTGCCGTGGCGTCGATCAGCTCGGTCTCGTCGGTCGGCGGCTGGGTGTCCGGGGCCGCGGCGTCGTCCGGGGCCGCTGCGGGGTCGGCGGGCGCCGTGTCGTCCGGGGCCGGGTCGGGCTCGACGACGGGGGAGGCGATCTCGGTGATCCGCAGGCCCAGCTCCTCGTCGATCGCGACGACCTCTCCGCGGGCGATCACGCGGCCGTTGACCAGCAGGTCGACCGGCTCGCCGGCGAGGCGACCGACCGTCACCACGCTGCCCGGGCCGAGGGCGAGCGCCTCGCCGATCGTCATCCGGGTGCGGCCGATCTCCACCGCCACCTCGACCGGGACGTTGTGCAGGCGTCCCAGGTCGCCCTCGGCGCCGTTGCCCGTCGCGGCCGGGGTCAGCTGCTCGTACTGCATCGCTCCCGCCTCCATCACTGCACCACCAGGTCGGTGAAGGTCACGGATTTCGCGTCGACGTCGGTGCGGCGGCCGATCTCGCGCCGGATGCGGCGCTCCAGCCCGGCCCGCCCGCGCGGCGAGGTGAGCCGGGCGGCGCCGGCCCCGGTCAGCGTGTCGGTGACGATCCCGCGCACCAGCGCTTCCTGCTCCAGCGGGCCGAAGCCCTCCGGCGGCGCGGAGCCGTGGCCGGACTCGACCGGCTCGTCCAGCACCAGGGCGACGGTCACTTTCGCGTAGTGCCCGTCGGCGAGGTTGACGACGAACTCTTTCGGCAGCACGTACACGTGCCCGTCGACCTTGCCGTGCGACTCCGCCGGCGCGGCGACGACGAACTTGTAGGCGGCGCCGGCCGCGACCAGGGCCACGGCAAGGACCGCCAGGATCTTCAGCTTGCCCTTCATCGGGTCGGGCCTCCTCCTTGGAACGGGAACTCGTTTCTGAGCAGCACGATCTCCACCCGTCGGTTGCGCGAGCGCCCCTCGACCGTCTCGTTGGAGGCGATCGGGCGCTGCCCCGCCAGGCCGGTCGCTTCCAGCCGCTGTGGGGAGACGCCGCGGCGGACCATGAACCGCACCACGCTGGCGGCGCGGGCGCCCGACAGCTCCCAGTTGCTGGGGAAGCGGCTGGTCGCGATCGGCACCGTGTCGGTGTGCCCCTCGACCGAGACCGGGCGCGCGCCCTCCAGCTCGATCAGGCGGGCGATGCGGTCCAGCAGCGGCGTCGCCACGGGGCGCAACTCGGCGCTGCCGGAGGCGAACAGGACACGGTCGGTGAGCAGCCGGATGACCAGGCCGCGGCGGGTGATCGCGGTCTCGATCGAGCGCGCGAAGCCGTGCGAGCGGGCGTAGGCGTCCAGCATCCGCTTCAGGCGCGCGAAGTCTTCGTCCTCGCCGCGGGTGGCGTCCTCGCCCGCCTCGCCGGCGTCCGGGCCGGGGGGCGGGATCAGCGCCGTGGCGGGCGGCTGCGGCTCGCTCGACGCGGAGCCGGCGTTGGGCAGCACCGTGCCGGCTCCCTCCAGCACCTTCGGCCCGAAGGCGTCGTTGAGCACCTGCTTGAGCGCCTCGAACTTGGACACGTTCACCGAGGAGATCGAGAACATGACCATGAACAGCGCCATCAGCAGCGTGATCATGTCCGCGTAGGTGAGCAGCCAGCGCTCGGTGTTTTCGCCGTGGCCGTCCCCGCGGCGGCTGCGGGAGCGGCGGCGGCGCCGCCTCACGCCGGCCATCAGGCGGCCGCCCTCGCCGGCTCGGGCTCGGCCGCGGGCCGGGCCGCGGACTTCTTCTCCTCCGCCGCCGGGCGCTCGGCGGGCGGCACCAGGGCCAGCAGCTTCTCGGCCACCAGGCGCGGGTTGTCGCCGGCCTGGATCGCCAGCACGCCCTCGATCGTAAGTTCGCGCAGCGACGTCTCCGCGTCGGTGAGCTGTTTCAGCTTGTTGGCGACCGGGAGGAAGACGACGTTCGCCGAGGCGACTCCGTAGAGGGTGGCGATGAAGGCGCCGGAGATCGCCGGGCCGAGGGTGGAGGGGGCGTCGAGGTTCTCGAGCACGTGCACGAGCCCCATCACCGTGCCGATGATCCCCATCGTCGGCGCGAAGCCGCCCGCTTTCTCGAACGGGGCGCGGCCCAGCGCGTGGCGGGCGTTGGTGCTGTCGATCTCGTTCTCCAGCACCTGCAGGACCAGCTCCGGCTCGGTGCCGTCGACGACCAGCTGCAGCCCTTTGCGGGTGAAGTCGTCCTCGAGGCCGTCGATCTCGTCCTCCAGCGCCAGCAGGCCGTCGCGGCGCGCCTTGTCGGCAAAGGAGACCAGCAGCTCGACGCGGGCGGCGAGGTCCGGCGGCGCGGCGCGGAAGGAGCGCATGTAGAGTGCCGGGACGCGCCGCATCGCCTCCAGCGAGGTGGAGGCGAGCGTGGCGCCGGCGGTGCCGCCGAGCACGATCAGCGCCGCGGGCACGTTGAGGAAGGCGCTCAGGGCGCTGCCCTCCAGCGTCGCTCCGATCATCAGGCCCGCGAATGCGAGCCCGATCCCGAGCGCGGTTGCGGCTTTCATCGTCGGCTCCTCGTTCCTTGGTCGGGGGTGTGCGCGGTCGTGCTCCTCGGCCGGTTAATCGGCCCGGGCGAGCGTAGATTCAGCGAGCTGGGCGCGGCGCAGCGCGCGCTCGAGGATCCCCACCCGCCACTCGCGGACGGCGGCGGTGACCGCGTCCGGCGACTCGGCGACGACCAGCTTCGTGCCCGTGGTGAGGCTGACCACGGTGTCGGGCGTCGCCTCGACGGTGGCGATCAGGTCGGGGTTGAGGTCGAACTCGGCGTGCGAGGCGCCGATGCGGTGCAGGCGGATCATGGTCGGTGCTCCGTGGGGCGGGAGGACGGGACGGGGGAGGCCGGGGCGCGACGGGGTCCCTCTCCCGCCGCGCCGCGGCTTCCCGATCCGGTCAGCGCTTCAGGTTCACCAGCTCCTGAAGCATCTCGTCGGAGGTCGAGATCACCCGCGAGTTGGCCTGGAAGCCGCGCTGCGCGGTGATCATGTTGGTGAACTCGGTTGCGAGGTCCACGTTCGACATCTCCAACGTGCCGGAGATCGTGTTGCCGAACCCGCCGCCGGGGGTGCCGGTGTTGATCGCACCGGAGGCGGCGGTGGCGGCCCAGCGGTTGCCGGAGACCCGCTGCAGGCCGGCCTGGTTGGCGAAGGTCGCGATCGAGAGGTAGCCGGCGACTTCGCGCGGGCCGCCGCCGGCCGGGATGTAGCTGACGGCGCCGTCCTGGCCGATCGCCACGTCGGTGGCCCCGGCCGGGACCTGGATGTACGTGTCGGGGGCGCCGGCGCCCGCCGTCGTGCGGCCGAGCACGTAGTAGCCGTCCGCGGTCACCAGGTAGCCCTGGGAGTTGAAGGTGAAGTTCCCGGCCCGCGTGTAGAGGTGGTTGGCGGGCAACGCCGGCGGGGTGCCGGCGGCGACGATGAACATGCCCTCGCCCTCGATCGCCACGTCGGTGGGGTTGCCGGTCGCCTGCAGCGAGCCGCTGCCCATCAGGTTGTCGATCGAGCCCAGCTGGACCCCGAGCCCGACTTGGGACGGGTTGCGCCCGCCCTGCCCCGGGCTCGGCCCGGCGGCGCCGACCTGCACCTGGTACAGCGAGTCCTTGAACGTGGTCCGGCTGCCCTTGTAGGCGACCGTGTTGACGTTGGCGATGTTGTTCGCCGTCACGTCGAGCATGAGCTGGTGGTTCTTCAGGCCGCTGATCGCGGTGAACATCGATCGCATCATCGGTGCGTCACTTCCTTTCCTCGCGGCCCCCTCGGTGAGGTCCGGCCGTGCTTGTCGGTGTGCCGTCGCGTCATGCGATCGCGGCGGCGTCGATGTTGGTGAAGACGTGCTCGCGCATCCGCGCCGAGTCGACCGCGGTGATCACGGTGCGGTTGGCGACGGAGACGACGAAGGCCGAGCGGTCGACCAGCACCACGGCCTCCCGCGCCCCCTTGGCGGCGACCCGCTCGATCCCGTCGCGCAGGCGGGCGACGGTCGCCGGGTCGGTGGGGATGCCGCGGCGCTCGATCCGCTGCAGGGCGTGCTTGGAGAACTCGACCCCGCCCGCGCCGCGCAGGTGCTCGGCGAAGGAGCGGCCGGCGCCGGCGGCGCGATCGGGCGCCTGCGCCCCGCCGGCGGGGCGCGCCGGGGCGGTCGGGAGCGGGCTGTGGGCGGGCGCCGGCAGCCCGGCGCCGGAGACCGGGGCGCTCATCGGACCTCGATCACCTGCCCGGGCGCGATCCCGTCGGTGCCGTCCACGGTCAACAGCGGGACGCCGTTCTCGAACCGCACCCGCTCGACCGTGCCCTCGACCTCGTTGCCGTCGGCATCGAGGTAGGAGACGCGGCGCCCGATCAGGCCCAGCGACTGGTTCGCGGCCGTGATCGAGCCGAGCTGTTCGGCGGTGACCGCGATGTTGGTGACCTGCTCGAGGGTCGAGAAGGCGGTCATCTGGCTGATGAACGCCTGGTCTTCGACCGGGTTGAGCGGGTCCTGGTTGCGCAGCTGGCCGACCAGCAGCTTGAGGAAGTCGTCCTTGCCGAGGCTGCCGGGGGCCTGCGGGGCGCTCGGGCCGCCGGGGGGCAGGGCTCCTCCAGTGGGGGTGGTGGGTTGAACGGGCATCTGGCTCCTTCCCTCAGGCGATGACGTCGACGAGGACGCCGCCGCCGAGCTCGATCGTGCGGTCCGGGGCCGCGGCGTCGCGGCCCGCTTCGGGTCGGTCGGTTCGGCCGGGGGCGGGGGAGCCGGGCGCGGCGGCGCGCCCCGGCGTCCCGTCCCCGCGGCGCTCGGGCCGCTCGTGGGCGACCGAGACGTCGAGCGCCAGCAGCTCGATGCCTTGCGCCTCGAGGCGGCGGCGCAGGTCGGCGCCCGCTTCCTGCAGCAGGCGGGCAGCCTCGGCGGTGTCGGCGAGCACGCTCGCCGTGACGCCGCTGCCCGAGGCGCGCAGGGAGACCTCGACGCCGCCCAGCTCGGCCGGCTTGAGGGCGATGCGGGCGCGCGAGAAGCCCTGCGCGTGGGCGAGGCGGATCGTCGCCTCCAGCGCCGCGCCGGGGGAAGGCGCTGCGGTGGCCGACGGGGCCGGAGCGGGGGCCGGCCCGCGGGCAGCGCCGGCGCGGCCCGCGGCGTCGAGCGCCCCGGCCGCCTCGGTGCCCGGGGAGGGCGCGGGGGAGGCGCCGACGCCGGCCCCCGCGCTCGCGCCCGCCTGGGACGAGCCGTTCGCGGCGGGCTGC
>Ga0207864_1004232_pt1 | contig 11089 bp, 9 predicted proteins | sample HigsolmetaAR202D_FD_184834 | JGI IMG/M metagenome (GOLD analysis project Ga0207864, IMG submission 184834) | Ionic liquid and high solid enriched microbial communities from the Joint BioEnergy Institute, USA - AR20-2-D (SPAdes) (version 2) ...
CGGTGGGGGAGTGGGGGGCGGCGCGCAACGGCGGCCGCGTCCACGAGGGCGTCGACATCACCGCCGCCTGCGGGACGCCGTTGGTCGCGGTGCGCAACGGGCGCGTGGCGCGGCGCGGCTACGACCCGGTCCTCTACGGACACCACCTGCTGATCCGCGGCGAAGGCGAGCGCCGCGCCTACTTCTACGCCCACCTGCTGCGGCCGCCCGCGGTGCGCGCGGGCCAGTGGGTGTTCGAGGGCCGCCGCGTCGGCGCGGTGGGCGAAACCGGCAACGCGCGCGGCACCGGCTGCCACCTGCACTTCGAGATCCACCGCGGCGGCCGCCCGATCGACCCCACCGCCGCCCTGCGCCGCTGGGACCGCTACAGCTGACCGCCCCCGCCGAACTGCATCACTTTTGAGCCCATATGCGGCCCAAGCTTGATGCAGTTCGGGGCTCGGCGCGAGGGGGCTAGGGCAGGGGGCGTTCGAACCAGGTGTCGGCTTTCGGGTTGCCGTTGTAGTCCGGGACCTCGGCGTAGCCGGAGGAGCGGTAGAGGTTGATCGCCGCTATCAGGTAGTCGGAGGTGTCGAGGCGCACGGCGCGGCAGCCGCGCTGGGCGGCGATCCGGTGCAGCTCCTCCAGCAGGGCGCGGCCGATGCCGCGGCCGCGGAACTCGGGCGCCACGAACATGCTCTTGATCTCCGCCAGCTCGGTGTCCAGGTGGCGCACGCCGCCGATCCCCGCCGCGCGGCCGTCGACCCGGGCCAACAGCAACACCCCGGTTGGCGGCGCCAGGTCGGCCGGCGGCCCCGCGGCGATCTCCGCTTGCAGGTCGACCGGGTCCCCGCCGGGGTTCTCCTCCGCCAGTGGCCCGTCCGCCTCGTGGATGAACGGCTCGTACAGCGCCCGCACCTCGGGGTCGTCGCGATCGGCCCGCTCCAAGCGCAGGCCGGTCGCCTCTCTGCCGCGCGTCGCCATGGCCCGAGGCTAGGGAACCGCGGCCGCCGGCCGCGTCCCGGCCCCCGGCGCCGCCCCCCGACCGTCCGCCCGCCGGGCGCCTCGCGGTCGGGCGCGCCGGGCCCGCCCACGCCCGCGCAAGCCCGCTCCCAACGGGCAGGGACCGCCGCCGCGGCGCCGTAAACGACCCCCACGACCAGCCGGCCGGCCCCGTCTAAGCTTGGTGCGAGCCTGCCGGAACCGAGACCACCATCCGACAGGAGGGGATTCCGCTGGCACGTCCCACAGACTCGAACGAGCAGCTCCTCTGCAGCTTCTGCGGCAAGTCGCAGCGGCAGGTGAAGAAGCTGATCGCCGGCCCCGGCGTCTACATCTGCGACGAGTGCATCGATCTCTGCAACGAGATCATCGACGAGGAGCTGACCGCGCCCCCGGCCTTCGAGCTGGAGAACCTGCCCAAACCGCGCGAGATCTACGACGTGCTGCAGGAGTACGTGGTCGGCCAGGAGGCCGCCAAGCGCGCCCTCTCGGTCGCCGTCTACAACCACTACAAGCGGGTTCGCATCGCCCAGACCGAAGACAGCGACGTCGAGCTGCAGAAGTCGAACATCCTCATGCTCGGCCCGACCGGGTGCGGCAAGACGCTGCTCGCCCAGACCCTGGCCCGGATTCTCAACGTGCCCTTCGCGATCGCCGACGCGACCGCGCTCACCGAGGCCGGCTACGTCGGCGAGGACGTCGAGAACATCCTCCTGAAGCTGATCCAGGCCGCCGACTACGACGTCAAGAAGGCCGAAACGGGAATCATCTACATCGACGAGATCGACAAGATCGCCCGCAAAGGCGACAACCCGTCGATCACCCGCGACGTCTCCGGCGAAGGCGTGCAGCAGGCGCTGCTGAAGATCCTCGAGGGCACCACGGCCTCGGTGCCGCCGCAGGGCGGGCGCAAGCACCCGCACCAGGAGTTCCTCACCATCGACACCACCAACATCCTCTTCATCTGCGGCGGCTCGTTCGCGGAACTGGACAAGGTGATCGAGCGGCGCATCGGCCGCCGCGGGGTCGGCTTCGGCGCCGCGATCTCCTCCCGCGAGCACAAAGACCCGGGCGAGTGGTTCGAGCACGTGCTGCCCGAGGACCTGATCGAGTACGGGCTGATCCCGGAGTTCATCGGCCGCTTGCCGGTGATCACCGCGATCCACCAGCTCACCCGCGAGGACCTGTGCGCGATCCTCACCGAGCCGCGCCACGCGCTGACGCGCCAGTTCCAGCGCTTCTTCGAGTTCGACAACATCGAGCTGGTCTTCGCCCCCGACAGCCTGGAGGCGATCGCCGACAAGGCGTTGGAACGGGAGACCGGCGCCCGCGGCCTGCGCTCGATCCTCGAGGAGACGCTGCTCGACGTGCAGTTCGAGCTGCCCTCGCGGCGCGACGTCACCAAGTGCGTGGTGACCAAGGAGACGATCACCCAGGGGCGCCGGCCGACCCTCGTCACCGAGGCGACCGGGGAGGGCCTCGGCGCCCCGGAGCGCGCCCTGGGCGAGGAAACGGCCTAAACGAAGCGCTCGCGCGAAATATCTAGACTCGCCGCGTGGACGCGGCCCGGCGCAAGAGACTCGAGGAGACGACCCGCTACGACCCGGCGGAGGTCGAGCGGCGGGTCTTCGACGAGTGGCTGCAGGGCGGCTACTTCCACCCGCCCGCCGAGGGCACCCCGGAGGAGAACTTCTCGATCGCGATCCCGCCGCCGAACGTCACCGGCGCCCTGCACATGGGCCACGCGCTCAACGGCTCGATGCAGGACGCGCTGGCGCGGCTGAACCGGATGCGCGGCCGCAACACGCTCTGGATCCTCGGCACCGACCACGCCGGGATCGCCACCCAGGCGGTGGTGGAGAAAGAGCTGCGCGCCGAAGGCCGCACGCGCCACGAACTGGGCCGCGAGGCGTTCGTGGAGCGGGTCTGGGAGTGGAAACGCGAGTACGGGTCGCGGATCGTCGAGCAGTACAAGCGGCTCGGCGCCTCCTGCGACTACGAGCGTGAGCGCTTCACCCTCGACGAGGGCTACGTGCGGGCCGTCTACCGGGTCTTCAAGCAGCTCTACGACAAGGGCTACATCTACCGCGACAACTACATGGTCAACTGGGACCCGGGCTCGCACTCGGCGATCTCCGACCTGGAGGTCGAGAACCGCGAGGTCGAGGACGTCCTGTACTCGATCGACTACCCGGTCGAGGGCTCCGACCGCGTGCTGACCGTGGCCACGGTGCGGCCGGAGACGATGATCGCCGACACGGCGGTCGCCGTTCACCCGGACGACGAGCGCTACCGCGACCTGGTCGGCGGGCACTGCGTGCTGCCGCTGGTCGGGCGGCGCATCCCGATCATCGCCGACGAGCACGTCGACCCCGAGTTCGGCACCGGGGCGCTGAAGATCACTCCCGGCCACGACCCCAACGACTTCGAGATCGGCCGCCGCCACGGGCTGGAGGAGATCGGCGTCATCGGCCCCGACGGGCGGATGAGCGAGGAGGCCGGGCGCTTCGCCGGCCTGCCCGTGGCCGAGGCGCAGCAGGCCGTGGTGGAGGCGCTGCGCGCCGAGGGGCGGCTGCGCGACGAGCAGCCCTACAAGCACTCGGTCCCGTTCTCGCACCGCTCCGGCGAGCGGATCGAGCCGCTGATCTCGCTGCAGTGGTTCTGCCGCATGGACGAGCTGGCCAAGCCCGCGATCGAGGCGGTGGAGCGCGACGAAGTGCGCATCCAGCCCGCGCAGTGGAAGCGCGTCTACCTGGACTGGATGCGGGAAATCCGCCCCTGGTGCATCTCGCGCCAGCTCTGGTGGGGGCACCGGATCCCGGTCTGGTACTGCGACTCCTGCGGCGAGACGATCGTCGCCGAGTCCGAGCCGGAGCGCTGCGGGGCCTGCGGCGGCGCGCTGCGCCAGGAGGAAGACGTCCTCGACACCTGGTTCAGCTCCGCGATCTGGCCCTTCGCGACGCTCGGCTGGCCCGACCAGACGCCGGAGCTGCGCGCCTTCTACCCGACCAGCTTCCTCACCACGGCGCGGGAGATCCTCTTCCTCTGGGTGGCGCGGATGATCATGACCGGGATCGAGTTCGCCGGCGCGGTCCCGTTCCGCGACGTCTACGTGCACTCGGTCGTCCAGGCGCGCGACGGGCGGCGGATGTCGAAGAGCCTCGGCACCGGGATCGACCCGCTGGAGGAGATCGAGGTGCACGGCGCCGACGCGCTGCGCTTCGGCCTGCTGGCAATGTCCTCGACCCAGGACGTCCGCTACTCGGACGCCAAGGTCCAGCAGGGGCGCGACCTCGCCAACAAGCTCTGGAACGCGAGCCGGCTGGTCCTGCTCAACGCCGCCGACGTGGAGCCGGCGCCGCGGCCGCGCACGGTCGAGGACCGCTGGCTGCTCTCGCGCTTGCAGCGGGCGATCGCGGCCGTCACCGAGCGGCTGGACGGCTACGACTTCGCCCACGCGGCGGCGGAGCTGTACTCGTTCTTCTGGCGCGACTTCTGCGACTGGTACCTGGAGATCGTCAAGCCGCGCCTCTACGAGGGCGAGGAGGAGGCCTCCGCCAACCTGCTGTACGCGCTGGAGCAGGTGCTGGCGCTGGCGCACCCGATCATGCCCTTCGTCACCGAGGAGATCTGGTCCTTCCACCCGGCCCGCCGCGGCCACCTCGCCGTGCACCCCTACCCGCGCGCCGACGAGTCGCTGCTCGACCCCGAGGCGGAGGCCGAGGTGGAGGCGGGGATCGAGCTGACGCAGCGGCTGCGCGCCTGGCGCGACCTGGTCGACGTCCCGGCTGCCACCGTGCTGCGGGGGCGGGTCGACGGCGCCGCCCCGGCCGAGTTCGTCGGCCGCCTCTCGCGCTTCGAGCTGGCCGCCGAGGCGGCCGACGGCGTCGAGCCGGTGGCCGCGGTCGGCGCGGTGCGGGTGCTGCCCTCGGAGGCGATCGACGCCGAGGCGGTGGCGGCGCGCCTGGAGAAGCGGCGCGAGGACCTGCGGGCCGAGGTCGAGCGGGCGGAGCGCAAACTGGCCAACGAGGGCTTCGTCGCCAAGGCGCCGGCCGAGGTGGTGGCCGAGGAGCGCGCCAAGCTCGAGCGCTACCGCTCCGAACTGGCCGAGCTGGGGTGAGCGGGGGCGCCCCCGGCAGCCCGGGCGGCGGGTCCGGGGCGGCGCGCCTGGGCCCCGACGCGTACCTGGAATCGCTGCGCCCGGTCGGCTGGCGGCTGGGCCTGGAGCGGATGCGCAAGCTGACCACGGCGCTCGGCCTGCCGCAGCACCGCTTCGCCTCGATCCACGTCGTCGGCACCAACGGCAAGTCGTCGGTGGCGCGGATGGCGGCGGCGCTGCTGGAGGCGCACGGCGTCCGCGCCGGGGCGATGCTCTCCCCGCACCTGGCGCGCTGGACCGAGCGCACGCTGGTGCGCGGGGAGGAGGTCTCGCCCGCGGCCTGGCGCGAGGCGGTGGAGGCGACGGCGCGCGCCGCCGAGGGGGTCGACCGCACCCTCGAGGAGGGCGACGCGGTGACCGAGTTCGAGGCCGCGACCGCGGCCGGCTTCGTCGCCTTGGCGCGGGCGCGGGTCGAGGCGGCGGCGATCGAGGCCGGGCTGGGGGGGAGGCTGGACGCAACCAACACGATCCCCTCCCGGGTGACGGTGCTGACCTCGGTCGGGCTCGACCACACCGAGTGGCTGGGGGCGAGCGAGGAGGAGATCGCGGCCGAGAAGCTGGCGGTGCTGCGCGAATGCACGACGCTGGTGCTGGGGCGGGTCTCGCCGGTCGTCGCCGCGCTGGCCGAGCGCACGGCGGCGGAGCGGCGCGCCCGCCTGGTGCGCGCCCCCGAGGACCCGGGGGAGGGGGTGCGGTTGCGCGCCGCGGGCGCCTTCCAGCGGCGCAACTTCGCCCTCGCGGTCGCCGCGGTGGAGGCGTTTCTGGGTCGCGCCGCGGACCCGGCGGCGGTCGCGGCGGCGGCCGAGCGGGTCACGGTCCCCGGGCGCCTGGAGCGGGTCGCCGAGGACCCGCCCACCTACCTGGACGCGGCGCACAACCGGGACGGCGCCGCCGCCCTCGCCGAGGCGCTGCCCGGCGTGGCCGAGGGGCGGCGCGTCGTCGCCTGCCTGGCGGTGCTGGCCGACAAGGACGCCGAGGCGATGGTGCGGGCGCTGGCGCCCGCCCTGGAGCGGGCCGTCTGCACCGAGCTGCCGGCCGCCGCCCTGGCGGGCCAGGGGCGCCCCGGGGCCCGCCCGCGCCCGGCCACGGAGCTGGCGGCGCTCTGCGCGGCGGCGGGCCTGTCGGCCGAGGCCGAGCCCGATCCCGAGGCCGCCCTGCGCCGCGCCCGCGCCCTCGCCGCCGCCGAGCCCCGCGGCGCCCTGCTGGTCGCCGGCAGCCACTACCTCCTCGCCCCCGCCCGCGCCATCCTCAACCCCTAGCCGTCGCCGCCCCAGCCGCCCCAGCCGCAGACGCAACCGGGGCCGGGGCGGCTGTGCGACGATTCGCGCGTGAACCGGGGCACGCGCTCGGAACTGCTCTCGATGATGGGACTGGTCGCCGCCGTGGTGGCGATCGTGATCCTCTTCTTCTTCGGCGTCGGCTACCTGTTCGGGCGCCTCTTCCTCTGACGCCGGGCGGGCGAAGTAGACTGCCGCTTCCGGAACGGCGGCGCGCCAACCTATGTCCCACGCGATCTTCGGCATCACGAACGACGGCCTCGACATGGCCGCCACCCTCTTCCTCCTGATGCTGGTCGTGCTGTGGCTGGCGCTGATCGTCTACACGTACCTGGACGCCCGCCGCCGCATCTCCGACCCGTTCCTGGTCGCCTGCGCGACGGTCGCCTCCTTCTTCCCGTTCATCGGCACCGCCGTTTACGCGATCGTCCGCCCGCCCGAGTTCCTCGAGGACGCCCACGAGCGGGAGCTGGAGATCAAAGCGGCCGAAATGCGCGTTCGCCAGCTCCGCGAGCAGAGCTGCCCGAACTGCGAGTACCCGGTCGAGCGGAACTACCTGCGCTGCCCGAACTGCCAGCGGCGGCTGAAGGACCCCTGCTCGACCTGCGGCAAGCCCGTCGACCCGAGCTGGGCACTGTGCCCGTACTGCGAGGCGCCGATGGGGGAGCGGCCGCGCCGCAAACGCACAGAACCGCAAGAGCGCCTCGCCGGTCGCCAGCAGCAGCCGCGGCGGAAGAAAGCGACGCCCGCCGCCGGCCGCGCGGCCAAGCCGGAGGGGAAGAAACCGAAACCAGAGAAAAGGAGCACCCCCCGTGAGTCGGACCCTGATCCTCGTCAAGCCTGACGCCTTCAAGCGCGCCCTGACCGGCGAGGTGATCGCCCGCTTCGAGCGCAAGGGCCTGCGCATCGTCGCCCTCAAGTCGATGCAGGCCGACGAGTCGATCGCCCACCAGCACTACGCCGAGCACACCGACAAGCCGTTCTTCGGCGAGCTGGTCGAGTTCATCACCGGCGGCACCTTGGTGGCGATGGTGCTGGAGGGGCCGGAAGCGGTGAAGGCGGCGCGGCAGGTGATCGGCGCCACCAACCCGGTCGAGGCGGCGCCGGGGTCGATTCGGGGCGACTTCGGGATCGAGGTGACGGAAAACCTCGTGCACGGGTCCGACTCGGACGAGTCCGCGGCCCGCGAGATCGGGATCTGGTTCCCCGAGCTGTCGTCCTAGCGCTTGCGAGCGGGGGTCGGGGCAGGCCCTTCACTTGGCTTCTTGTGGGACGCGCCCGGCCGTCCGGGGCGCAGGGCGGCAAGAAAGCACAAGCCGTTCCGGGCCCACCCCGACCTCCGCTCACGGGGGCGCAGCGATGAGTCCCTCGGGCAACCGCCAGGGTTCCGGCGAGCGGGGCTCGCAGCAGCGGCGCGTCGTGCTTGCCTCCGGGTCGCCGCAGCGGCGGGAGATCTTGGGGAAGCTGGGGGTCGAGTTCGAGGTGGTCGTGCCCGGCGTCGAGGAGCTGAGCGGGGGCGACCCGGAGCACGAGGTGCTGGAGAACGCGCGCCGCAAGGCCCGGGCGGTCGCCGCGCAGTTTCCGCCTCCCCCGGCGGGCGCCTCCACCTGGGTCATCGCCTGCGACACCGACGTGGTGCTCGACGGGCGGGCGCTGGGCAAGCCGGCCGATGCGGCCGAGGCGCGCGAGTACCTGGACCGGATGTCGGGCCGGGCGCACACGGTGATGAGCGGCCTGGTGGTGATCGCCGACGGCGTCGAGCGGGCCGGCCTGGACCGCTCCACGGTCGTCTTCAAGCAGCTCAGCGAGGCCGAGAAGGAGCGCTACGTGCGCTTCGGCGAGTGGCGGGGCCGCTCCGGCGGCTACGCGATCCAGACGCTCGGCTCCGCGCTCGTCGCCCGCCTCGAGGGCAGCGTCTCCAACGTGGTCGGGCTCCCGGTCGGCCTGCTTGCCGATCTGGCGCCGGAGCTGCTACACATTTCCTGACGAGCCGCCCGCGGGCGGCTGTCCGCCCGCCGAGCGGGCCGTCCCTCCGCCTTTCGTAGCCCACAGGGCGACAAAAGTCATCCACGGGGTGGCAAAGGGCACCCCAAGGGCGACAACGCGCACCGACGGGGCGACAAGGGTCACCGAGAGGGAGGGCGACGAGAGCCACAACGTGGGGCGACGGGAGTCGCGGAGGGGCGACGGGAGGCGGCGGGCGTGCAGCGACAGTTGCGTCCGCGGGGCGGTTTCTCGGCCACCCCGAGCGGGTCTGGGATGATTGCCCGACCCGGCGATGAAAGGCACGCTGCTGACTTCGACGATCACCTCGTGAAGGGCTTGTTCAAGCGTCTGACCCGGTTGGGCGGCCGCGACATGGCGGTCGACCTGGGCACCGCGAACACGCTCGTCTACGTCCGCGGGCGCGGCATCGTGCTCTCCGAGCCCTCGGTGGTCGCGATCGACTCCCAGACCGGCCGGGTGCACGCGGTCGGCCTGGAGGCCAAGCGGATGCTCGGCCGCACCCCCGGCAACATCACAGCGATCCGGCCGCTGAAGGACGGCGTGATCGCCGACTTCGACGTCACCGAGGAGATGCTGCGCCACTTCATCCTCTCGGTGCACTCGAACCGCTTCGCCCACCCGCGCGTCGTCGTCTGCGTCCCCTCCGGCGTCACCGGGGTGGAGAAGCGCGCCGTCGAGGAGGCCTGCCTCTCGGCCGGTGCCCGCCAGGCCTACCTGATCGAGGAGCCGATGGCGGCGGCGATCGGCGCCGGCCTGCCGGTCGCCGAGCCGACCGGCTCGATGATCGTCGACATCGGTGGCGGCACCACCGAGGTGGCCGTGATCTCGCTCGGCGGCATCGTCGTCTCGCAGTCGATCCGGGTCGGCGGCGACGAGCTCGACGAGGCGATCATCAGCCACTGCAAACACCGCTACAAGCTTGCGATCGGCACCCAGACCGCGGAGGAGGTGAAGCTGGAGTGCGGCTGCGCCTCGCCGCTGCCCGAAGAAGCGCGGATCGAGATCCGCGGCCGCGACCTCGTCTCCGGGCTGCCGAAAACCGTCGAGCTGGGCTCCGAAGAGGTGCGCGAAGCGCTGGAGGAGCCGGTCGGCCACATCGTCGCCGCGGTCAAGGAGACGCTCGACCGCACCCCGCCGGAGCTGGCGGGTGACATCATGGACCGCGGCATCACCCTCGCCGGCGGCGGCGCGCTGCTGCAAGGGCTGGAGCAGCGGCTGCGCGACGAGTGCCAGATGCCGTGTCAACTGGCAGAGTCGCCGCTGACCTGCGTGGCGGTCGGCTCGGGCCTCTCCCTGGAGGAGTTCGAGACGATCCACCGCGCGGGCAAAAAGAACGGGGTGCGGGTCGGCGTCTAGCGGCCCGCCCCGCGGACACCGAACGAAACCCAGGTCCCGAAGCACGTGTATCGCAAGCAAGTACGCCGCCGCAGGGCGCTGCTGGCCATCCTCGTGATCGGCTCCTTCGCCCTGCTCACCGCCACTTACGGGCGCGGCTCGGACGGCTTCCAGCGCGCCGTCAGCACGGTCTTCGGCCCGGTCGAGTCGGTCGCCTCCGGCGCCCTGAAGCCGGCCCGCGACCTGGTCAACTGGTTCGACGAGACGTTCGAGGCGCGGGGCCGCAACGAGGCCCTGCAGCGGCGACTAGAGGAGGCGCGCCGGCAGGCGGTCGGCGCCCAGGCGGCGCTGGCCGAGAACGCGCAGCTGCGCAAGCTGCTGAAGCTGAACCGCTCCGGTGTCATCCCCTCCGGCTACAAGACGGTCACGGCCGGGGTCGTCGCCCGCTCCTCCAGCGTCTGGTTCGGCGAGGTGACGATCGACGCCGGCAGCGGCGACGGGGTGCGGGTCGACGACCCGGTGATCAACGGCGACGGCCTGGTCGGCACCGTGACCGCGGTCAGCGGCTCCACCGCCCGCGTCACCCTGATCACCGACCACTCCTCGCGGGTCAGCGCCAAGGTCGTGCCGACCGGGGTGCAGGGGGTGATCCGGCCCGAAGTCGGCGACCCCGACGACCTGGTGCTGGACTTCATCGACTCCGGCAAGCGGATCGGGGTCGGCCAGGCGGTGGTGACCGCGGGCTGGCGCGACGGCGAACTGGCCTCCCGCTACCCGCCCAACCTGCCGATCGGGGAAGTGACGAAGGCGCCGATCATGCAGCAGGAGGCGGCGCAACAGGTCCACCTGCGCCCCTTCGCCGACCTGCGCAACCTCGACATCGTCCAGGTGCTGACCGGGGGGTCGCGGTGATCCTGACGCCGAAGATCTTGGCACGCGTCGCCGCGGCCGTCATCCTTGGTGCTCTGCTGCAGCTGTGCTTCTTCTCCCAGGTGGCGATCCTCCAGGTCAGCCCCGACATGCTCCCGGCGCTGGTCGTCGCGCTCGGCCTGCTCGGCGGCAGCATGACCGGGGCCGTCTGCGGCTTCTGCGCGGGGCTTCTGGTTGACTCGCTGCTGATGCTGCCGTTGGGCGGCAGCTCGCTGGTCCTGCTGGGGATCGGGTACGCGGCGGGCCTGTTCCGGGAGCGGTTCGAGATCCACAGCATGCTGGTGCCGCCGCTCCTGTGCATGGGGCTGACCTTCGTCGCCGAGCTCGGCTTCGGCGCCGTGGAGCTGACCCTGGGCCCGGGCGGGCCGGTCAGCCTGCTGGTGCTGCGGGACATGCTGGT
>Ga0207864_1004235_pt1 | contig 11087 bp, 10 predicted proteins | sample HigsolmetaAR202D_FD_184834 | JGI IMG/M metagenome (GOLD analysis project Ga0207864, IMG submission 184834) | Ionic liquid and high solid enriched microbial communities from the Joint BioEnergy Institute, USA - AR20-2-D (SPAdes) (version 2) ...
GCGGGGAACGGCGGTGTGATGATCACCGGCACCTCCACCGCGCCGCAGAGAAACGAGCGGTGGCCCACCAGCCCGTGTTCACCCAGCAGTTGGCCGTGATCCGATCCGAGCACGAACCAGGTGCGCTCGTTGTCTTCGCGCTCAGCGATGGTTTTCATCATGCGGCCGATACCGTAGTCGATCAGGCTCACACGGCCCAGATAGTCCGCCCGGATGCGCGCCACCTGATGCGGCTCCAGACGCTGCAGCATTACGCGCGGGTAGTCCAGCTCCGCCAGCGCATCCAGCTCAGTGAAGTCAGGCGGCACGAACCCTTCTTCCAGCAGTTCCGGCGCAACCACATCCTGATACAGCGTGGGCGGTGGCAGCTCGTTGCCCGGGCCGCTGTAAATCACGATCAGCGCCCAGGGCTTGTCCGAGGGCATGCGCGTGAGCATCTGCCGCGCCTGCACGCTGATGAAGCCGTCGATGTCCTCATCCGGCTCCATGAGCAGGCGATCGGGATGAAACGGGCCGTAGCGCAGTCGCTGTCGACGCTGCTGCACGACGGCGCTGCGCAGGCCCGTCGCGGCGGTAGCGGTCAGATATTTGCACCGCGATGAATCGAGCACTTCGACCGAATCGACCACCACACAGTCATCGAGCACCTGCTCGATCGTGCTGACACAGCCGACGCCCGCCACGTGATACCCCGCCGCCTTGAGCAGGCCGGGCCAGCCCTCGCACGGGACGATCGTTTCGCGTTCCTGCAGGTAGCCGTGCTGTCGCGCGTGCAGCCCGGTGAGCAGGCTGAGCATCCCACCGGGATTGACGGGCGAAGCGCTGATGGCGGTGAGCTTCAGCCCGCGCTCAACCAGCTTGTCCATGTTCGGCGTGCACAGGGGCCAGGCGCGGCTGAAGCCCGCGGCGTCGGCCCGCAGCCCATGCGTCAGAACGATCAATAGATTGCGATAGAAAGCCATCGGTCGTCTCGCATGTCGCCTCACAAACGCCTCACATCACACCATCACGTCCACCAGCTTGTCACTCAGCAGCGGGCGCTGCGGCGGCAGGTCAGCGCGAACACGACCTGGCTCCGGACGCACTGCGGGGATCTCCGGGATCGGCGGCAGCCCCGTGGGCAGCGCGGTGTCGTAGGGCCAGGCTTTGGGTTCGCACATGTCCAGGGGTGATGCTTCCTCGATGACGATCGGCCGCCGGGTGGGCAGCACGCGGACCGAGGAGTGCGTCACCACGTGCTCCACCTTCGCCAGTCGACGGGGAAACGCAGCCTTGAGTTCACACCGGTGCGGTGAAAAGAGATGTTTCAGCAGCGTCGTGATGGTCAGGCTGCGGGTGGTCTTGATCTGCATGTTGCGTCTCTCGTGCAGGAGGATGGGAGGAGTCGGGCAGTGCCGAAACGGGCGGGTGGTGGCTGGATGGCGAGCGAGCGCATACGTGTGCTGGCGCTCGTGTGTCGGTCAGGCCATCACGTTGATCGCGCCGCCCACCATGTTCGGCGCGGGGGTGTAGCCAGCCGCACCGGCAAGCTGCTGATTCATGCTCGCGATGGCGGCACTGTCGATCTGGCTAATGTGGCTGTAGGCCGAGAGGAAGCCGGCGGCGGCGGTACCGGCCATGTTGCCCAGAAGCGCCATTGCCGTCAGGCTGGGAGACTTGTTCTCCTTGTCGTCCTTGTCGCCGAAGAAGGTGTCCAGGACGAGCATCGCCAGGAGCATCTTGAGCGTGTCCTCACCCGCCAGCCCGGCCTGGAAGGTGTTGAGCAGCGCGGAAGCCTGAGTGTTGAACATGACGTTGCGGGCGCTGCCGGGCCCGGTGTTCGGCATCGTCGCCGCCGGGCTGTTGATCGACGTCCCCTGCCCGCCGATCCCACTGGTGGAGCCGGCCGACCCGAAGCCGCCGGCCATCCCCATCATCCCCATGTTCCCGCCGATTGATCCAATCGCAGACACGGTCTGGTCTCCTCTTTTCTGCCTTCCGTTGGTCCGCTCTCCCCTGACAGCCAACCAGATCAACACGGCCCGCGCCACGATGCCAAAGGACAACACAACCCGCGACAACCAGCGTGTATCACATGAGTTACGGCGATTTAACGATGATTCGGGCTGTAACGGTTATGACGGCGTGTGGTGTGACGGCAACATGGGCGATGTTTACGGGAAACAACATCTGTTGCGGAAAACAGCACACGGAGACTGTGGCGGCCGGCTGATCCTGCCGATGAGACGGGCATGTCAGGCACGTGCACGCCGGACAACGTCGCACCCATCCGCTGCCTCACCTTCGATGTCGAGGAGTACTTTCACATCGAGGCGGCCCGCACGTGCATCGCGCGCACCGATCGCCACCGCTGGCCGGCGTGCGTCGATTACAACGTCGGTCGCTTGCTGGATTTACTGGCGGCATTCAACATCCGGGCGACGTGGTTTATCCTGGGTGATGTCGCCCGACGTCACCCTCGGCTCGCCTCACGCATCGCCTCGGCCGGTCACGAAATCGCCTGCCACGGTGACCAGCACGATCGGCTCGATCGCCTCACGTCCAGGACCCTGCGCCAAGACCTGCTCGCCGCCCGGCACCGACTGGAGGATCAGGTTGGCGTTGCGGTGCTCGGCTACCGTGCCCCCTGCTTCAGCCTCACGCGGCGAACCGCCTGGGCTGTAGACGTGATCCGTGAGGCGGGCTTCCTTTATGACGCCTCCATCTTCCCGGTGCGCCACCCCATCTACGGCGTGCCCGATGCGCCGACGACCCCCTTCTGGCTCACCACATCCGCCGAACCCGGTGCCCGCCTGCTGGAACTTCCGCCACTGACCTTACGCGCCCTCGGCCGCAACTGGCCTGTCGCCGGCGGCGCCTACTTCCGCATCCTGCCGCCCACCTTCACGCACCTTGGCCTCGCTCAGGCACAACGCGACCACCGTCTCGCCATCCTTTATTTCCACCCGTGGGAGTTCGACCCGGCCACCCCGGCCATGCCTCTGTCACGCCTCAACCGCCTGCGCACCTACACCGGCCTGCGCCGCACCACGGCCCGCCTGCGGCACCTGCTTGAGATGTACCCCACCTGGTACCGCCTGACCGACTGCCTGCCCACCTTCCGCGACATGGCCAACCGTTCGCCGCACTTCACACTGGCGGCGAAGTCAGTCACCACCGACATCCCAACCCGCGCCGCAGCGTGACGCGCATGTCGTCTCCTAATCCTCGTTGCGATCAACTTCTCCCAGGTCGGGTGGCAGCTCGCCCACCTGATCGATCAATGTCGAATCACCTTTGGTTTGATCAACCGGTCTGCCGGTTGCTTCGTTTTTTTCACGCAATCGGGCTTGCTTTTTCAGGGCTGCGCGACGCTCCTCCAGTTCCGGAGGAATTAATCCATACCGTTCATGGGGATCACCATCGATGAACGGTGGATGCCAACCATTCTCGCGAAGGAATCGGTGACAATATTGCCTCAAACGATCGCTGTCGCATGGCTTTCGCCTCAATCCCTGGAGTTGTTCTTCGAGCGACGGCTTGCCATCGTCCAGGTCAATCCAGATCAACGGATACGCATCGCATCGAAGTACACCTTCCAATCGGCGAGGTTCCTCAAAGTAATAACTCGGAGGGTCAAGATCGGGTAGTTTTTGCCAGGCATCCAATAGCAAAAGTGCCAGCTCAAGCGAGATCACAAATTTTCGCGGAGTAGCATGCCGGGTGAGGCGGAAGCCAATGTCAATCGATGGGCCGAGATAGTCGTTGACCTCGCCACCGGGCGAAGGGATGCGCACCTCCGTGTTGGTCACTGGGAAACCGGCTGTCCATGCTGTGACTTTGCACAAAGACCGCACGCCCTTCCTCTGATTTAGTGTGTTGTACTCAGAGGCTGCGGACTTTAGTGCGCGAATGTGCGGGACAACCTCTTCAAATCGCGTGAGTGGACATTCGAAGAGAATTTCGTCGCCCTGTACCTTCCAGACGCGAAGCTTTTCCTTGCATTGGAATGCAGCCGATTCAGTGTAGGCTTCGTGAACGGCACCAGGGAAATTTTTGAAGAAATCCTCGAAGTGAAACTGCCATGGCCGTTCGGTCGATGCTGACTCCCGCTGCTTGAACGCGGTCGATCCCGTCAGATCGACGCTTGCAAACAATCGCAACCTCCACTTCCAGCGATCAGTCAAGGTTCAAAGCTCGCGCTCGGACTTTGACCGCGGGGATCGACACATTGAAAACCCATGACAGATGCCGCGGATCACGATTTTCCCGATAAGCAGTGCGGAATCGGTCTGCGGGCATAAGTAATGCCGCAGCAAACCAGTTGGCTTCCCACTCGCGACGCCCGGAACCGTAACGCTGGGCAATGATTGGTTGTTTGCCCTGAAGCGAGTGAAGAAAGTAATGGCCAAGTTCGTGCGCCAGAGTGAATCGATCGCGGAGAGGGCTGGTGAAGCGTGAAATCGCAACATCAAAATCCCCCGGCCCATGCACGATGATCGACCCGGAAACCTCGCGATCCCACTCGTCTTCGTCTACTGTAAAAACGCGGCCCCCCAACTGGCCAACCAGGTCAAATAAAGTAACCCCGTGTGCAAGCCTTGCACGTTCAGCTATGTTTTCTGCCAGTCGCTGAATATCAATCATCGGCGCATTGAGGGGTGGGATATCTGCCCCCGTCAGATAATTGATGCCTTCGCGTGGTCGCATGACCGGGCCTCTATTCTGCACCGAATCCTAACAAAACCCATTCACTATTTTTGTAATACGTTATCTCGTTGTCAACCCATAAACCAGATCGGATGTTTGAGGCTAGCAGGTTGCGACTTTCCAGTCGCTGGCTGGTGTTGCGGTTTCGTCCAGTCGTTATGATTCGGGGGTGGCGCAAGTTGTGACGAAATCGCCGAATACGGCCGGGGAAGTGGAAGCGGCACAGCCTGTGGGGGCGGTGGCTGCGCTACTGGCGTGGGTGGAGCGGCATCGGTTTTACCTGTTTGGCGGGCTGGTGCTGCTTTATCTGGCGGCGTTTAACGGGCAGTGGCGCATCGGCGACGACTCGGCGGGGTACGTCAACATCGCGCTATCCATTCTCAACGGTGGCGGGCTGGAGGATCACGAGGAATCGATGCACCGTTACCCGGGCGTGCCGTGGCTGATCGCCACGGCGTTTCGCATCGGCGGACACGAGGCGTTCTGGCTGGCGGACCTTTTCATCCTGCTGATCGCGGGGGCAACGCTGGCGCTGTTTCATCGGACGATCCGCCTGCACGACGGTCGCCCCGTCGCGGTGCTGGTCACCGTGATGCTGGGGGTGACGCTGCACTTTTTTCGCCATGCCTACGAACTGCTGGCTGACCTGCCCTTTCTCTTTGGCGTGATGCTCTTTTTGTGTGGCTACGAGGGGCTGATCGTGCGGGCCGGGCGGGTCGCGCGCCGGATCGCCCTGACACGACACGACCTGCTGGACATCGGTATGGTGCTGGCGGGCCTGGGTGTGATGGTGGTGACACGGCGAACGATGATCGTCTTCATTCTGGCGCTGCTGGCGGTGTGCGTGTGGCACCTGGTGCGACAGACGAGTGTGCGCAAGCGCATGGTGTTCGCGGCCCTTCTGGTGGGGGCGGTGACGATCGGGGGGCTGTGGGTTTTGTTCGATCCGCGCGGTGGGCCCGCAGCTTACAGCCGCGACCTCATGCTGCCGTTGCTGCAGCGCCATGGTGCGGGCGAGTCGCTCAAACGTTTCGCAGGTTATGGCCTGCAGATCCTGGAAGGTGATGCAGCGGAGGCGGCGTTCGGTCTGGACCTGGGGCCGGGGCTGAACACGCTGGGCGGCATCATCGTCATCGCGCTGGGGATTGCGCTGGTGCGACGGCGGATGCTCTGGGGGGTGTTTATCGCCGCCCTCATCATCGCCATGATCATCCACATGCCCGATGTGCGCTACTTCGTGCCGATCCTGCCGCTCATGGTGTATGGCTGGTGGCGTGCGGCCCGGGCGCTGGCGGAACGTGTCGATCCCGCGCGGGCGGGGCTGGTGCTCACGATTGCGCTGGGTTTGTGGATCGCGCCCAACCTGGTGCGCACGTGCCGGTTCATTTACGAGCAGCGTCAGACCCCCTTCCTGGAACACTACAACGATGGCAAGTACGTCAGTCTGGCGAAGGTGGCGGAGCATCTGAAGGCGACCCTGCCGGCGGACGCGGTGGTTCTGGCTGATGCCTCCAGCGTGCTGAACTACTACAGCGGGTACAAGGTCGCTAACTGGAAGATGCTCAACCGCTGGCATCGCACGAACCCGGGGCAACTGGAGACGTTGCGCCAATCGCCCGACCGTATCTATATGATTGCGCCCATGCGACGTGCTCTGGAAGTGCGTATGCGCACGGAGCTTTCGGTTGAACCGGGGCCCGTCCTCGAAACGATCACCTTCCGTTCTTACACCTGGACGCTGCACAAAGCGCAGCCGATCGCGGCGGGATCCGCGATTCCACTGGAACATGCGGTGGATGACCTGCCCGACCCGGACGAATGACGCGATCGGCACGGAATTGGCAGAAACAGGGCTGATCGGTCGATGGAATGTAGACGGCGCGAAGGATCAGGAAGGAAGCAGTACATGGAAGAGTCGGAACTGGCATCGCCGGTGGACGGTCGGCCGCGCAAGGTCATCATTGCCGGTTTTGGTCCGGTCGGCCGTGCCATTGCCGGCAAGCTCGATGCCGCGGGCATGGACATCGTCGTCATCGAGCTGAACGAACAGACGATTCACCGTCAGCGCAAACTGGCACGCACGATGGTGCATGGCGATGTGACCGATCAGCGGACACTGGAGGAGGCAGGCATCCACGAGGCGGATGCGCTGATCCTGACCATTCCCGACGGCGAGGCGGTGATTCAGGCGTGCGAACTGGCACGGCGGCTGGCGCCGAACATCTACATCGCCGCACGCACCAAACATCTGAGCCAGGGACTGCTGGCGACCCAGGCCGGGGCGGATGAGGTGATCGTCGAGGAGGTGGTCACGGCGGAAGCGATGCAGTCGGCGGTGCAACGGCATCTGGTGGATGATCGACAGCCGGCGTCGTGAAATGACGCGATAATGATGGGGATGGTGGGACAGGCGTCTGGCCTGTCATTTCGCGCAAGACGAAGTGGGGAACGCCGCAGGGGTGTGAGGTAATCAATAAGCAATTGAACAGGGAAGAGAGAGCGGCTGGTTTTGTGCAAGGATGATGATGAGGCCATATGTACGTCGCGCTGATTGCCAACACGGCCTGGCTTGACGAGGAGCTGGCGGTCTTCCGTCATCTGGTCGTGGGCCTGCTCGATGAGCATGTGCGCGTCGCGCAGGTGGTACCGACAGGCCTTTCCGAAGATGAATCGGTGGTGTTCGGCGAGCGGATCACCTGGACCGACAGCTCGTGGCGTTTTCTGCGTCGGCGGCGCATCCGCAAACTGGCCGATGCGCTGTCGGAGAGAGGCGTGACGGTGGTTCACGCGCTGGACGGCCGCATGTGGGAAGGCGCGCTTGATCTGGCGCGTGAGCTGAGCGTGGCGGCGGTGTTCAGCGCCAACTCGGCGATGGACGTGCCGCACGCGCGTCGAATCGCCAGCCAGCTCGACCCGGCTCACATGGCGATCGTGCCTGCCACCGTACCGTTGGCGCGCGCCATCGAACGCGAGGTGGCTGAATACAACATCCTCGTCGAAACGATTCCTCCGGGTGTAACGGTGCCCGATGGCAACATCGATCAGCAGTTGGCGCAGCCGGCGGAGCCGGTGGACAGTCGGCCCATGTGTCTGGTCATCACGGGCAACGGCCGCCACGATGCGGAGTACGAAGCGCTCTTCGCCGCACTGCCGGATATCCTGGCCAAACACCCGCAGACGCAGTTCTTCCTCGATGGCATGGGCGCGGAACAGCATCAGCTCTGGCAGGCGGCCCAGCGGCATGACCTGCTGTCGAACCTGAGCTTCGTGCCGAGGCGACTGGGGCATCGCGAGCTGCTGCTGCGTGCTGATGTGCTGATTCAGCCTCAGCCGCTTGGCCGGTCCCGCGGCATCACGCTGCAGGCGATGGCGGCGGGCAAGCCGGTCATTGCACGTGAGGATCCCTGGCTGGACTATCTGCTCGATGGTACCAACGCATGGGTCGTCGCCGATGCCGATCCGGAGCTGTGGTCGGCGATGTTGCGTCGCATCTTCGATACACCCGATGACGCCCGACAACTTGGGCAGTCCGCTCGACAATGGGTGCGACACAACCGCTCCATCTCGCGACAGGTCGATCAGACCCGCATGTTGTATCACCGCGTGACGGGCGAAGGCATCAAGTTCCCCGGTTGAACGGCTGAACGTCGCGTGACTCAGCGTTCGCCGATCACCATGTTGTCGATGAGCCGCACATTGCCCACGCGGCCGGCTACCAGTGCGACTACGCCATCGGTCAGCTCAGGGCTGATGGCATCCAGCGGGGCGAGCGTGTGCGGATGGCGGATCACTGCGTAATCGACCGCGACATGATGCGAAGTGAGCATCTGCTGCATGGCGCGCTCGACAACCGCAGGATCGGTTTCGCCCGCTTCCTCGATCAGCAGCTTTGCTTCAGTGAGCGCCTTGTAGAGGCCCAGAGCGTGCGGCCGTTCCTCCGGTTTGAGGTACACGTTGCGGCTGGACATCGCCAGGCCATCCGCCTCGCGCACCGTCGGATGCGCGATGATCGTCACCGGCATGTTCAGATCCGCGACGAACGCCTCGATCACGCGCCACTGCTGATAGTCCTTGCGGCCGAAGATGGCGATGTCCGGCTGGATGATGTTGAAGAGCTTGGCGACGACGCGGCACACGCCGTTGAAATGCCCCGGGCGATGCGCCCCTTCCAGAATCGTGGCCAGTGATGGCACGGATAGATCGCTGGGGATCGCGCTGGGCGGGTACATGTCTGCCACCGTTGGCGCGAAGACGAGTGCCACCCCCGCTTCACGACAGCGCGCAAGGTCCGCTTCCAGTGTGCGCGGATAGCGGTCAAAATCCTCGTTCGCGCCGAACTGTGTTGGGTTGACGAAAATGCTCACCACAACGTGCTGAGCATGATGCGCGGCTGCCTCGACCAGCGCCATGTGTCCATCGTGCAGCGCCCCCATTGTTGGTACAAGCGCGACGCGACCGGTCAGCTCCTGTCGTGCCCGGCGTGTTTCCTCGATCGTTTGCGTGATCAACATGTGGTGGAAATCCTCGCGCGATCGCCGCGTGCTCAGCGGCATGCCCCCGCGCGTCATGAGGTCTGGGCTTCCGGGTCGCGGTACGTTCGACGCATCAGCAGCAGCCCGAACTCAAACAGCAGATACATCGGTGCCGCGAGCACGATCATGCTCAACGGATCGGCGGGCGTCAGGATGGCAGCCAGCACACAGATGATGAACAGCGCGTACTTGCGCGAACTGGCGAGCAGATTCGGGTCAACGATGCCCGTCCAGCCCGCCACTGTCATGAGCACGGGCAACTGGAACCCCGCCAGGATGCCCACGGTGATATACATCACGAAGGTGATGTATTCGGGCAGCGTGATGAGCGGGTGGACTGATCCGGCTGCTTCGGGGCGAAAAACCACCACACCCTTGTCTGTTTGCAATCGCAGGGTATGGTCGCGGGTGTCCCACCAGATCTGCCCCGGTGTCGCATCGGTGCGAGGCCCTTCATAGGTGGGCAGCACCCATTGCGCGGGATTGGCGGCTGTGTTGGCACCGTTCGGGTCAGTCGCGCCGCCGTCGGGGTTGGTGCCGATGGTGCCCGGGTCGCCCACCAGAGCCTCCCACTCCAGCAGTCGCGACAGCCGATCCATGAAGTTGGGTTCCTGCCCGCCTGCTTCGGGGTAGCTCACCGCGAAGCTGAGGAAGAACGCCAGGCAGACCGGCAGCATCACGTAGTACATGAAGAGCACGCCCAGCACCATCATCGCGGTGCTGAAGGGCGCGAGCATGTAGACGACGCGCCGTTCGTGTTCGTAGAGACCAGCCGAGATGAACTTCCACAACTGGTAAACGACCCACGGCAGCGCCACGACCAGGGCCGCCAACATGCTCACCTTCATGTAGATGGCGAAGGGGGCGGTGACGCCGGTGGTGTAGGTTCCGGGGCTCATGCCCAGCACGACCTGAGCGCGGTGCAGCGGCAGTTGGAGCCAGGCGATGATTTCGCGGCCGAAGGCGAAGGTGAGCAGCGCCGCCAGTCCCACGCCGATCAGGGCGTGGATCAGTCGTGTCCGCAGTTCCTCCAGGTGGTCGCCGAAGCTCATCCGCACATCGTCAGGGTGCAGCGGCTTTCGTGACCGGGCTTTGGACTTGATCTTTTCCAGAGAAGTCGGCATGGCGCACTCATTCAGTGCCGGGGGGTCGGGCGGCAGGCCCGGCTGCGGCGGCGGACGGCGGTCAGAGCAGCAACATCGCGTCGCCGTACGAATAGAACCGGTACCGCTCCGCCACGGCCAGACGATAGTAGCGTCTGAGTCGCTCGATGCCGACACCCGGCAGCGCCGCCACCAGCGCCAAAAGCGTCGACCGTGGCAGGTGGAAGTTCGTCATCAACACATCTGTATACCGAAACGTCACTTGCGGTTCGCCCGCCCCGGACGGCGTAATGAAAAGGGCGGTTTCCATTGAAATGGTCCGCAGCGGATCGGGCAGCACCGGTGGCAGCGATTCCAGCGCCCGCACCGTCGTCGTGCCCACCACCACGATCCGCCCGCCCCGCCGGCGTGTCGCCTGGAGCTGCTCCAGCGTCTCGGCCGGGACACTCATCCACTCGCGGTGGATGGGGTGGTCCTCGACGCGCTCGGTACGGATCGGCTGAAACGTGCCCAGTCCCACGTGCAGAATGACACTGGCCATGCCCACCCCCATCGCGCGCAACCGATCGAGCAGTTCGGGTGTGAAGTGCAGCCCGGCGGTGGGTGCCGCGACGGAGCCTGCCTCGGCGGCGTAAACGGTGTTGTAACGCTCGACATCCTCCGCCCGCAGCTCGGGCAAATCGAGCGCCCGGCGAGCTTTACGGATGTATGGCGGCAGCGGGGGCTTGCCCGCACGGGCCAGAATCGTCGGTGTGTCGCCCTC
>Ga0207864_1004240_pt1 | contig 11073 bp, 6 predicted proteins | sample HigsolmetaAR202D_FD_184834 | JGI IMG/M metagenome (GOLD analysis project Ga0207864, IMG submission 184834) | Ionic liquid and high solid enriched microbial communities from the Joint BioEnergy Institute, USA - AR20-2-D (SPAdes) (version 2) ...
TAGGTTTCAAGGGATTATGAGCACTCGCACCAGTTCGCGGGCCGCGGCCGGAACGGCCGGCTCGCTCCGGTTTTCGACGATCAACGTCGTCCTGCTCGTGCTCGGGCTGGCGGCGCTCACGGCCGGCTACGCGTTGCTGGCCAGGGGCTCCACCGTGGCCGCGCCGCTGCTCCTGGTGCTCGGCTACGTGGTGCTCATCCCGCTCGGGCTCATCCTCTGAGCGGGCGCCCGGCCGTCTGCCGGGCTTCGGGCGCTTAGCTCAGTTGGTCTAGAGCGCTTCCCTTACAAGGAAGAGGTCACAGGTTCGAGTCCTGTAGCGCCCATGGGCGTAACAGCAAGCCCCGCAACGGCAATCCGTTGCGGGGCTTCTTCTATGTTCGGAACGCGTGCGTGGGAGAGCCGGCCTGGCGCTCGCTCTCCGTTCACACCGGCCGCATGCGGGCGCCCATCTCCCCGGGCACGCCATGCGATGCGAGAGATGCGAGCCAGGCGCGGCGTGTCCGTGCGGATGATCGTTCGACACGTCGAGGCGTGCGCGGGCTTGACTCAGCCTACGGGCTGACCTATTGAAAGGCAAATCAGACCAACCGACCCTGGACATCCCGCCCGGGCCGGAGCAGTGGACCGGCCCGTCGGCCTTGTCGAATTCGTTGGCGCATGACTCCCGTGCTCCGGCCGGTCGCAGGTGGTCGCGCGAGAGCCGGGGCGGAGGTGTCACGCTCCACCAGGAAAGCCGCTCGACGCCCCTATTGCGTACGGCCGCCCCAAGCGGGCCCGAGCAAGGGGGCGCGTGGGAGTGTACGCCTGTCTCGACCAGCGACCTGACGACCGATCGCATCACCAGGGCCGCCACGGTTTCCTGCTCCGGCGCGGCACCGGTGTGGATCGCGAACGGGCTTTCTGTCGGGTAGGAGCGGCCCGCGCGGCGCCCGCGGGGGCTGCGGTGGAGCGAAAGCACGCGCGGTACCCGGTTTCCAAGATGGATGACCAGGATGAGCCGGCAACTGAATGCGAAAGTGTACGCCGATGTGAGCACGGCGCAACCACCGGCGACTGCGCGTGACGACGACAACGCCCTCATGGAGCTCGCATTGCGCCGCGATGCCGACGCCTTCGCCCTCCTCGTCCGGGCATACTGGCCCCCGCTCGCTGCGTACGCTCGGCGGCTCCTGAACGGGAATCGGGAGGCCGCGGAGGATCTCGCCCAGGAAGTGTTTCTCCGGATCTGGAACGGCCGTTTGCGGTGGCGGCCGATCGGGTCCGTGCGGGCGTTCCTGTACGGACTCATCCGGCATCTCGCGCTCAACGAGCGAAGGTCGATTCGTGTGAGGCTGCGGGCGGTCGGCCGAATTCGCGCGACGCTGCGGGAGTGGTATGAGCGTCCCTCGCCCCTCGAGCTGGTCGAGCAGGCGGAAGAGCGCAGCGCGATCGAGCATGCGATTGCCTCCCTGCCGCCCCGGCGTCGCGAGATCTTCATTCTCGTTCGGGTTCACGGAATGTCCTACGGCGAAGTTGCGCAGATCCTCGACATCTCGCCCCAGACCGTTGCCAACCAGATGAGCGCCGCCCTCAGCACGCTGCGGCGGCTCCTATGATGCCGGAGGATTGCCCCTCGGACGCCCGTAGCCGCCTCTCCCGTGGACTGAGGAGTGCCGCCGACCTCCCCGCCGGACGATGCCGGACCCCGGCAGGTCAGGCCCGCCGTATTCCGGGCGAATAGTAGACCTCGGCGGTCGGGCGACATCTAGGAAAGTGGATTCTCCCAATGGAACGGCAACCCGATGATGCCGGCTCGATCCGTCTGGGCCAGATGCCCCATGGTCGCTCGATGACGCGCGGCGATGAACTCGTCATCCGGTCCCTCCAGGGGGAGGAACACGGACCGGATGCAGAAGAGGTGAGCGAGTGGCGGGCCGCCTCGCCGGCGAATGAGGCGCGGTACCAGGACATCGCGCGGGTGTGGGCGCGAACCACGCCGTTGCTCGATGAGTTGCGAGCGAGCGACGACCGGGGCCCGGAGCAGGTGCTGTCCCGCCTCGGCCTCGGGGCGTCTCGCCGGACGAACGCGATGACCGGCCGGCGCGTGTTGCGCATGCCTCTGCGCCGCGCCGTCGCAATCGTTGCGGCTGCGTGCATGGGCTACGCCCTGGGCTGGATGGCAGGAAGTCCCCGTGCGCAGGAAACCGGCGCCGAGCTCGTGACCGGTGCCGGCGAGAGGGCAACCATCGAGCTTGCCGACGGCAGCATCGTGCGGCTGGGTCCGGACTCGCGTCTGCGATTGCCGCCAGAGCCAGGCCGGCGGGAGGTCTGGCTGGACGGACGCGCGTTCTTCGCCATCGCGCGGCAGGAGGGCCGGCCGTTCCGCGTGCGCACCCGCCTCGGAGAGGCGCTCGTCCTCGGGACGCGGTTCGAGGTCCAGGTGGGTGAACAGGAGCTGGAGGTCATGGTCCTGGAAGGCCGGATCTCGCTCGAAGCGGGCGAGACCTCGGTGAAGCTCGAGGCCGGCGAGGTGGGGCGCGTGGACCAGGCGAGGGCGGTGGAGGTGAGGAGGCTGGATGACGTCAACCATCGGCTCGACTGGGCAGGGAATTTCCTCGTCTTCAAAGACACGCCGTTGCGTCAAGTCGCAACAGAGGTCGGTCGCCTGTTCGGGGCGACCGTCGTGATCGCGGACAGCACGCTGCTGGAGCGAACGGTGACCGGGTGGTACGCCGGCAGCAGCTTTGGGCGGACGATGGAGGCGATCTGCCTCATCATCGGCGCGCACTGTCGCCTCGCAGCGGATACCGCGGTCGTCGAACCCTAAGCCGAGGGGGGGCCATGAGATTCCTTCGTGTCGGATCGGTCGTCCTGGTCGCCCTTGGAATCGCCGAGCCGACGAACGCACACCAGTCTCCGTTCCGGGAGTCGGTAGCAGAGCGACACGGGGCTGCATTGGACCAGCCTGCCCGACTCGATGTCGAGCGCGGACCGCTGTTGGCAGTGCTGGCGGAGCTCCACACGAGTTCAGGGGTGAATCTGCTGTTCAGCCCCACGTTCGTGCCCCGCGATCGGATGGTGAGCTGCCGCTGTGCATCGATGACGGTTCGGACCGCCCTCGATCGTCTGCTCGCGGGGACGTCCCTGGCTTACCGGGAACTCGATGACCACGTGCTGATCTACCCGAAGTTCAACACGCCATCGGCTGGTGGAGAGGTGCCGTCGCGAGAGGAGGAGGATGGCGCGGCGGGGGCACCGGAACCGGCCGTTGGTCCGGGGGAAGAGGTGGAGCTCGCCGGAACGATCACCGGGCGAATCGTCGCCGCGGGAACGCAGCTCCCGATCGAAGCCGCGCACGTGTACCTGGCCGATCGTTCCGCAGCGGCGCTGACGGGTGCCGATGGCCGGTACACGCTGTCGGGGGTCAGGGCAGGAACCCACGAGCTCCGGGTGGAGCGACTCGGCTACCAGACCACATCGAGGCAGGTCGCCGTCCGCGATGGTGAGACCGCGGTCGTGGACTTCGAGCTGGCCCAAGAGGCAATGCCCCTGGATGCCATCGTGGTCACCGGAACGGCGGGCGGCACCAGACGGCGGGCGCTCGGCAACGTGGTGGAGTCGATGAGTGCAGACCAGATGGTGGCGAAGTCGCCCATCAGGAACGTTGACCAGCTCCTCGCTCAGCGGAGCGCCGGTGTCATGATGCTGCCCGGCACAGGCCAGGTGGGCACCGGCTCTGCCGTGCGGATCCGGGGCATCAGCAGTCTTTCTCTCGAGAACGAGCCGATCGTCTACATCGACGGCGTCCGCATGGACAGCAATCCGCGCAGGGGGCCCGCGCAGCGAGGCGGGGCCAATGTCAGCCGGTTGAACGACATCAACCCCGCGGACATCGAGAGCATCGAGATCATCAAGGGACCGGCAGCCGCTACGCTTTACGGGACGGAGGCGTCGAACGGCGTCATCCAGATCATCACCAAGCGCGGCGCGACCGGGCGGCCGCAGTTCAACCTGACCACACGCCTCGGCACCAACTGGCTGTGGAATCCGGAGGGCCGTACGGGGATGCGCTACATGCCGGATCCGAACGATCCCAAGAAGCTGATCGGATTCAACGCGTACAAGCACGAGCGTGAGAACGGGCGCGGACCGATCTTTGGTTACGGCCTGCTGCAGGGCTACAACCTGAACGTGCGCGGCGGGACAGACGCCCTGCGCTACTTCGCTTCGGTATCGCGCGACCACGACGTGGGGGTCGTGGACTGGAACTGGGACAAGCGACTTGCCTTGCGGGCCAACCTGGATGTGCAGCTCTCCGAAGCCCTGAGCCTGCGCATGAGCAACGCGTACATCCAGAGCCAGACCCGATTGGCCCAGGGCTCGATCTCGACGGATCCGTTCAGCAACCTGATCTGGTCGAATCCTCGCTTCTTGAACGATGGCCGGCGCGGGTTCTCGGACGCGCCGCCAGAGGAGTGGAGCAAGGTGGAGAGCCGGATCGACAACGACCGGACGATCACGAGCGTCGAGGTGCGGTTTCAGCCGGCGAGCTGGTTGAGCCATCGCCTGGTCGCCGGGCTGGACCTCAACTCGGAAGTGAGCTGGACGCTGTATCCGCAGCAGCCTGAGGGGGCCGACCATTTCTACGGGCAACTCGGGCTTGGCAGCAAGGCGGTCAGCCGAGGGACGCGGCGGTACGTAACGCTGGACTACTCGGGGAGCGCGACCTTCAACTGGAAGGATTACACGCTCACACCGTCGGTGGGGTTCCAGTACTACCGGAGCGAGTCCTCCTTCATCAACTCGTCGGGCGCGCAGTTCCCGGCGTTGCCGATCACGACCGTATCCGGCGGGGCGGTCCGGGACGGTGGGGAGGCGTTCGAGGAGAACGCAACGACGGGTGTGTTCTTCCAGCAGCAGGTTGGCTGGCGGGACCGCGTGTTTGTGACGGGCGGGGTCCGAGCGGACGCGAACAGCGCGTTCGGTTCAGAGTTCGACGCCGCGATCTATCCCAAGTTGAGCGCCACGTGGTCCATTCACGAGGAGCCGTTCTGGTCGCTGAGTTTCGTTGATCAGCTGCGGCTTCGCATGGCGTGGGGTGCCGCCGGCCGGCAACCCGGGACGATCGACGCGACCCGCCTCTACAACCCGGTGGTCGGCTACAACGATCAACCCGCGCTCACCCCGGGGGCGTACGGGAACCCGCATCTGAAGCCTGAGCGAGGGGAGGAGCTGGAGCTCGGGTTCGATGCCGGCCTGCTGGGCGGCCGAATCAACCTGCACTACACGCGATTCCAGCGCGCGGTCAAGGACGCGATCGTCGGCCGGCCGCTCCCGCCGTCGACGGGATTCGTCGGCTCGCAGATCGTGAACCTCGGACTGGTCCGTGCCTGGGGCAACGAGCTCGGCCTGAACACGCAGCTCGTGGATCGTGGCCGGTTCCGGTGGGAGCTCGACGCGCAGCTCTCGACCTCGAGCAACCGCATCGAGGACCTGGGCGGGCTGGAGTTCATCGCGCTGGGCACCCAGGCCCAGCACCGGGAAGGATACTCGATCGCAGATCTCTTCATGCGCCGCATCCTGTCCGCCGAGCTCGACGAGAATGGACGGGTCATTTCGGCGATGTGCGATGGCGGGAGAGGGCCGCAGGGCGTCGACCCCGGCGGTCCGCCTGTGCCGTGCGCAGAAGCTCCCCAGGTCTGGCTCGGACATACCCAGCCCACCTGGCAGATCGGGATCGGGAACACCCTCACGCTGTTCAACAACCTCTGGTTCTACATCCGCGTGGAGGGGAACGGCGGGCACAAGCAGGTGAACACCGAGATCCGGGCGACGCACAACCAGTCGACGACGGAACCCGTGCTCCTCCACAACAACCCGATCCTCTCGGCGACCCGTCTGTACGAGAACGACCGGACCGGCGTCTACGAGGCCGGATTCCTGCGGCTGCGCGAGATCACGGCCAACTACACGCTGCCGAGCGAATTGGTGGCGCGCTTTGGCGCCTCGAGCGGGTTGATCAGCGTGGGGATGCGGAACGTCGCGATGCTGTGGACGGCTCAGCACGGCTGGAACACGCCGCGGGACGGCCACGTGCGCGAGCCGCTCGCCAACATGATCACGTGGGATCCGGAGGTTCGCGCGACCGGTCAGGCCGCGGTGGGATACCAGACGGTCCTGCCGCCGACGGCGAGCCTCTTGATGACGCTGCGGCTGAGCTTCTGACAAGACGAGGGATCCGTCATGACCAGGCACGTGAACACCGATCCTCGCTTCGGCGAAGGGCACGTTGCGGCGCGGCTCGACAGCGTGGTCAGCGAGAGCGGTACGAGGGCACGGACGACGCGGCGGAACGCCCGCCGTGGCATGCGCCGGACAGCGATCCTGGGGCTTGCGTTGTTCGCCGGCCTCGCAGGTTGCGAGAGCCTGCTCGAGGTCGAGTTGCCCGGCAGTGTCCAGGAATCCGACCTGGACAACCCCGCGCTCGCCACCACGCTCGTGAACAGCGCGCTCGGTCAGTTCGAGTGCGCCTACACGAGCTATGTCGCGTCGGCTGGCATCCTGGCAAACGAGTACATCAACGCTTCGACCTGGCTAGACATCAACGGCTGGGGTTGGCGGGGGATCGAGCTCCTTACCATCATCGGAAGCTGCCCGAACAATCGGGATGCCACCGGGTTGGGAGCGTACGCGCCCTTGCAGCAGGCCCGTTTCATGGCGGAGGACGCCGCACGAAGGATCGAAAGATTCCCGGACGAGCTGGTTCCGGACAAGACGGAAAAGCTCGGGTTGCTCATGGCGTACGCTGGGTACGCCTACGTCCTCCTCGGTGAAGGGTTCTGTGAGATGGCGATCGACAACGGTCCGCTCATGACGCCGCGGGAGGTCCTCGCCATCGCGGAAGAGCGTTTCACTGCCGCGATGGAGTACGCGAGAGCTGCAGGAAACACGCGGCTTGAGCTGCTGGCCGCCGCGGGGCGGGCCAGGACCCGCCTCGACCTCGGTGACCTCGAAGGCGCCGCGACGGACGCCGCGCGAATCCCAGAAGGCTTTGTCTGGAACGCGGAGTACTCCACGACCAATGCTCGGCGGGAGAATCGCGTTTACAACCTGAACCGCAGGAACCGCTACCTGTCGGTCAACCCCGTGGATTACGCCGGGCTGGAGCTCGGGGGCGAGCCCGACCCCCGGGTCCCGGTGATCGCGTCGGGCCTGGTGGGTCACGACGGGGTCACTCAGCACTACTACCAGGACAAGTATCCGACTGCGGATTCGCCGATCCCGATGGCGTCCTGGGAGGAGGCCCAGCTCATCATCGCCGAAGCGCGCCCGTCGGAGGCGGAGGCCGCCATCAATCGCCTGCGCGCCCGTCAAGGCCTTCCGCCGTACACTCCGTCGGGCGATCTCCTCGCCGACATCCTGGAGGAGCGCCGGCGGCAGCTCTTCAGCGAGGGGCATCGCCTGAACGACATGCTTCGGCACGGTCTGCCGTTCCCGACCGGCGTCAACCACAAGGGCCAGGCATACGGCCCGATCACCTGCATGCCGTTGCCCGAGCAGGAGAAACGGAGCAACCCGAACATTCGGGGTTGAGACGGGGCGCCGGATGCACTTTGGCGGCGGCGCCGGAGCATGTGGCGCCCCGGCGGCGGGCCATCGCCTGCGCCGGCCGGAAACTCTGTGAGCCGACGCCGCCCAGGCTTCCGACGGCCGCGCTCAGAGGCCTGAGAGGAGCTGCGTTCGCGGTCGCGCGTGGAGTGCGGTGGCTGTGCCCACGGCTGGGAGATGGGCGCAGCCATCCCGCTCCACGCGCGTTTCACCCTTCCGGCTTGAGGAAGATCACCGCGAGCGGCGGAAGCACGAGCTCGAGGGAGAAGGGCCGGCCGTGGCACGGCACCGGGTCGGCGTCCTTGCCGCCGAGGTTGCCGACGCCGCTGCCGCCGTACTCCTGCGCGTCGCTGTTCAGCAGCTCCTTCCAGAATCCACCCTGCGGCACGCCGACCCGGTAGCCGTGGCGCACCACGGGCGTGAAGTTGGCGACGACGAGGACCACGTCCTTCGGCGAGCGGCCGCGCCGCAGGAAGCTGATCACGCTGCTCTCGGCGTCGTTGGCGTCGACCCACTCGAACCCGGCCGGCTGGAAGTCCAGCTCGTGGAGCGCGGTCTCGGCGCGGTAGAGCCGGTTGAGGTCCGCGACCCAGCGCTGCACGCCGCGGTGCGTGTCGTACTCCAGCAGGTGCCAGTCCAGGCTCGTCTCGTGGTTCCACTCGTTCCACTGGCCGAACTCGCCGCCCATGAACAGCAGCTTCTTGCCGGGCTGCGCCCACATGTAACCGAAGAGCGCGCGCAGGTTGGCGAACTTCTGCCACAGGTCGCCGGGCATGGAGCCGAGCAGCGAGCCCTTGCCGTGCACGACCTCGTCGTGCGAGAGCGGCAGCACGAAGTTCTCGTGGAACGCGTAGAGCAGCCGGAAGGTCAGGTCGTTGTGGTGGTACTTCCGGTAGATCGGGTCGCGGGACATGTAGCGCAGCGTGTCGTGCATCCAGCCCATGTCCCACTTCATGCCGAAGCCGAGCCCGCCGACGTACGTGGGCCTCGACACCATGGGCCACGCGGTGGACTCCTCGGCGATGGTCTGCGTGTCCGGGAAGGCGCGGTAGAGCTCCTCGTTCATGCGGCGCAGGAACGCAATGGCCTCGAGGTTCTCGCGCCCGCCGTAGACGTTGGGGATCCACTCGCCCGGCTCGCGGGAATAGTCGAGGTACAGCATGGACGCGACGGCGTCGACGCGCAGCCCGTCGGCGTGGTAGACGTCGAGCCAGAACATCGCGCTGCTGAGCAGGAAGCTGCGCACCTCGTTGCGGCCGTAGTTGAAGATCAGGCTGTTCCAGTCGGGGTGGAAGCCCTTGCGCGGGTCTGCGTGCTCGTAGAGGTGCGTGCCGTCGAAGAAGGCGAGGCCGTGGGCGTCGGTGGGGAAGTGCGAAGGCACCCAGTCGAGGATGACGCCGATGCCGTGCTGGTGCAGGTAGTCGATGAAGTACATGAAGTCCTGAGGCGAGCCGTAGCGGCCGGTCGGCGCGAAGTAGCCGGTGACCTGGTAGCCCCAGGAGCCGTAGAACGGATGCTCCATCACGGGCATGAGCTCGACGTGGGTGAAGCCCATCTCCAGCACGTACTCGGCGAGGCGTGGCGCGAGCTCCCGGTAGGTGAGCGGCCGGTTGCCGTCCTCGGGCACACGCATCCATGAGCCGAGATGGACCTCGTAGATGGAGATGGGCGCGTCCGCGGCGTTGCGGCGCTCGCGCGTTCGCATCCACTCGTCGTCGCCCCAGGTGTAGGACAGGTCCCAGACGATGGAGGCGGTGCGCGGCGGCTCTTCGTGGCGGAAACCGACGGGGTCCGCCTTCTCGGCGCGGTAGCCGTAATACCAGGACTTGATGTGGTACTTGTAGAGGTCGCCCTGCCCGACGCCGGGAATGAACCCTTCCCAGATCCCGGAGCTGCCGCGCGGCCGGAGCTTGTGCGACGAGCGGTCCCACCGGTTGAACTCGCCCATGACGGCGACCTCTTCCGCGTTGGGCGCCCAGACGGCGAAGTAGGTGCCGGGCACGCCGTCCACCGTGATCTGGTGCGCTCCGAGACGGCGGTAGAGGTGCAGGTGGCTGCCCTCGTTGAACAGGTAGACGTCGTCCTCGGTCAGCAGCGTCACATCGTGGCGGACCGCAGGCTGCGCGGTCCCCCCCGCTGGCGCGACGCGTTCGCGTTCACCCTGTCGTAGCATTTCACTCCGGTCCGATCCTGCCGGCACCACGCCGGCCTGCTCGCAAAGATGGCATGAGGGTTGGCCGAGGGCAAAAAAGCTTCGGCAACGCTGCACAGTTTTCCTGTTGCGTGCGCGCGGCAGCACGATACAAAGACAAACGCCGCAAGGAGTTGACGAGCGGCACGAAACTCGAATGAGGGGTGGCGGGGCGCGGGTCCACCCGAAGCAAGGATCCGCGAATTGGCTTCCACGAACGCCGCCGCTGCACCGGGCGGCTCAACCTCAACAGCCTCGATCGCGCAACCCCAACTCCATGACGGACATCTATCCGCTACCCCGGCCCGGCGTGCCGCTCCGCGCGCTCGGGCTCTCCGTCTGTGCACTCGCCGTGCCGGTGATCGCCACGGCCATGCCTCCCGACGTGGAGACGGGGTCGGAGCCGCTGCTGTGGCTGCTGGCGCTGATCCCCGCGTTCCTCATGGCATACTACCGTGGTTGGCGCGGCGCCGAATTCGCGCTGGCCTCCGGAATGGTCGCGCTCACGCTGGCCCAGATCGTGGCGACGCTGAGCGGCCGCGACCTGGGGAACCCGGCGGTGCTGCTCCCCTCGGTGAGCGCGTACATCGTCATCGCATTGGGAATCGGCGCCCTGTCCGAGCTGCTGCACCGGGAGCTGGCGCGTGCGGAGGGGCGCGCGCTGACGGACGAGCTGACGGGGCTGCCCAACCGGCGTTGGGCGCGGTTGATCCTCGAGATGGAGTTCGCTGCGGCGCAGCGGGGGCGTCCGCTCGTCGTGGTCCTGTTCGACCTCGACCGGTTCAAGGAGTACAACGACCGGTACGGCCATGCCGCGGGTGACCGCGCAATGCGCGTGGTGGCAGCGGTCCTCCGGCGCAACACGCGGCGCATGCACCTCACCGCCCGCATCGGCGGCGAGGAGTTCCTCTCGATCCTGTCCTCGTCGGACATCGCAGGGGCGCAGGTCTTCGCGCGCAAGGTCCGCGAGGATCTCGCGCGCGTCCAGCTCCCGACCGGCCCGATCCGCGTGAGCGCCGGTCTCGCCGCGTACGACCCCGCGATGGCCACGCCGGACGACCTGCTGGCGCTCGCGGACGAGGCGCTGTATCGCGCGAAGCAGGAAGGGCGCGACCGGATCCGGGTCGCCATGCCGCGCACGCGGTTGTGCGCGGTCTGAGCGGGAGCTCGGGCCAGGCGCGGCGCCATCCCGAAGGAACGGCGAAGCCCTTGACCGGCCGCCGCGGGGGCGCGTAGAGTGCGCGCCGCACGAACCACGGGCCCGCAGGCCGCGACTCCGGAACGCCTGCGGGCCC
>Ga0207864_1004245_pt1 | contig 11070 bp, 8 predicted proteins | sample HigsolmetaAR202D_FD_184834 | JGI IMG/M metagenome (GOLD analysis project Ga0207864, IMG submission 184834) | Ionic liquid and high solid enriched microbial communities from the Joint BioEnergy Institute, USA - AR20-2-D (SPAdes) (version 2) ...
CTGGGCGGGCGGATGCGCCCCTCCAGCGTGCGGTGGGTGGACAACCAGAACACCCGCTGGGGGTCGTGCACCCCCGACGACGGGTCGATCCGGATCTCGCGTCGGCTCTCGGGAATGCCGGGCTGGGTGCTCGACTACGTGCTCATCCACGAACTCGCCCACCTCGTCGTCCCCGGCCACGGGCCGGAGTTCTGGGAACTCGTGAACCGCTACCCCCGCAGCGAGCGGGCCCGCGGCTACCTGGAAGGCGTCAGCGACGCGCCGCGCCTGGCCGCCGGACAGCGCGTTCGGGGGACGGACACCGAAGAGATCGATGACCAGGAGAGCTGAGCCCGCCGCTGCGGGGCGCGGCGTGAAACGCGCGGCCGTGGTGGTCGTGACCGCCGAACCGTCGCCGGCGTGCCCGCCGGGGATCGACCCCGTGGAGTTCCGGCTGGCCATGGCCGAGGACGTCTACGAGACGGCCGCCGGGCTGTGTCTGAGCGACACCGCGCTGGCCTGCTGCGCAGACGCGGAGTTCGCCGAGCGCGTCGCCGAGTTCACCTGGCCGGGCACCCCCGTGTTCCCGGTACGGGCCGCCGCACCCCTCCCCGACGCCTGCGCGGTGCTCGCCGACCACGGGGTCGACCATGCGGTGTTCCTCGCCGGGGACGCCCCCGACCTGCCCCCGCTGCTGGTGGGCAAGCTCTTCCGGGCGCTGGGCTCAGCCGAGGCGGCGCTCAGCCCCGCGCACGGCGGCGGCCTCACCGCGCTGGCCGTGCGGCTTCCCCCGCCCGGATGGCTCCCCGTCGCCACCCTGGACCGCCCCGACGCCGTCCAGGCCCTGGCCGCCGCCCGCCCCACCGGCCGCTCCCTGGCCGCCGTGCCGGGGTGGCACCGCGTCCGCGGTCCCGGAGACCTGGCCGCCCTCGACCCCGGTCTGGAGGGGTGGGAGGCCACCCGGGCGCTGCTCGCCGCGGACGGACGCTGACCGGCGCGCCCCACCCGCGCCGCCGATCCTCCCACGGCGCCTCCTACCAGAGCCGGGACGGACCACGCCGTCCGAAGCGGGAACCGCGCCCGCCCGGGCCGCCTCACGGCTGCGGCAGCAGCGTCGGATCGTGGACCTGCGCGCCGGGCACACCGCGCAGCTCCGGGAGGTGGCGGCGCACGTAGGAGCCGTCGGGATCCCAGCGGTGGGCCTGGCGCAGCGGGTCGAACCGGAGGTCGGGCCGCGGGACACCGCCGATCCCCGCGACCTGCCGCCAGTTGCCGTAGTTGGCGGCGACGTCGCCGTCGACCAGCAGCGAGTGGAAGTGGTCGGCGCCGCGCTTCCAGTGCACCCGCAGCACCCGGGTCAGGTAGGCGGCGGCGATCGAGCGGACCCGCCCCGGCAGGTACCCCTCCCGCAGCAGTTGGCGCATGCCCGCGTCCACGATCGGCACGCCCGTCGTGCCGGAGCACCAGGCGGCGAACCCCGCCTCGTCCTCCCGCCAGCGGATCCGCCCCGGCCGGCGGTCGGCGCGGTGCAGCCCGGGGGAGGCCCAGGCCACCTGGTGGTGGAAGTCCCGCAGGGCCAGCCCGCGCAGGAGCGCCGCGCCGTCGGGGTGGTCCCGCGCCAGCAGCGCCACTTCCAACGGTGAGATGCAGCCGAACCGCAGGTGGCAGCCCAGGCGCGAGCCCTCCCCGCGGTCGGGGGCCGTCCCCGAGAGCCAGGCGCGCATCTGCGCGCGAGCCGCGCCGACCCCGCCCCGCGCCCGCTGCGGCGACAGCGTTCCGATCCCGTGGCGGGTGAGGTCGGGCTCCGGCAGCCGCCCGGGGTCCAGGGAGCCGGGCAGCACCACCCGCTCCGGCGCGGGCAGCGGCGCACGCCACTGCGCCGACTCCCAGGCGCGCAGGTAGGGGGTGAAGACCCGGTAGTGGTCGCCGCGCACGGGGCGCAGCGCTCCCGGCGGCACCACGGTCACCCCCGGGAAGGCGCGCAGCCGCGCCCCCGCGGCGCCCACGGCCTCGGCCAGCCGCCGGGCCCGCCGCGCCGCCAGGGCGCTCACGTCCGCGCTGACGTGCACCGCCGTCGCGGCGGTCTCGACGACCAGGCGGGCGGTCTCCGCCGCCGTGTCGCCCCACCGGACCACCAGGTCGCCGCCGCGTTCGCGGAGCAGGCCGCGCAGATCGGCCAGCGCGTCGGCCAGGTAGGCGATCCGGTTGCGGGCCGAGACGCGCAGCAGGGCCGGGTCGAGCACGAACAGCGGCACCACCCGGTCGGCCTCGGCGGCAGCGGCGTACAGCGCGGGGTGGTCGGACAGGCGCAGGTCGCGGGTGAACAGGACGACGGTCGTGGACACGGGACCTCCCGGAGAGAAGCGGTTGCGCCACTCAGTGAACAGGAGGCGTCACCGTCCGCACCACACGTGTGCACAGGCTGTGGACAACCGCCCCGCGGGGCCGCCGCGGCTCAGCCCACCCCCGCGGCGGCGCGGACCGCCCGGGCCGCCGCGGCCACCAGGGCACGGCAGGCGTCGTCGGAGGGCTCGGGCAGCGCGGCCACGTCGAACCAGCCGAGCCCGGCGGACTCGGCAGGATCCACGACGGGTTCGGCCCCCTCCGGGGCGATCGCCGCGTACTGCACGTCCAGGTGCCAGGAGCCGCCGCCGCACGGTACCGCGTGCCGGTCCAGCCGGACCGGGACCGGCAGCAGTTGCAGGCCCGCGATCCCCGACTCCTCGGTGGCCTCGCGCAGCGCCGCCGCGGCCAGCGAGGAGTCGCCGGGCTCGCAGTGCCCGCCCAACTGCAACCACAGGCCGATCTTGCGGTGCAGGGTCAGCACCGTGCGGCTGCCGGAGGCGTCCAGGACCGCCGCGCTCGCGGTGAGGTGCCCCGGCAGGCAGGACCGCCACATGGCGTCCGGGTAGCGGTCGAGGTGGTCCAGGTAGGAGCGGCGCAGCTCCTCCTGGGCGGCGTCGGGCGCACGCCAGGAGGACAGCACCGCGCGGGCGTCGGCGTGCAGGCTCAACGGCCGTCCTCGCCGTCCTCCTCGCGCCCCTCCCCGGAGGGCGGGTCCTCGGTCAACTGGGAGAGGTCGAGGTCGCCGGAGGAGTCGGAGCCGCGGACGAAGGCGTCGGGGGAGTCCAGGTCCGCACTCGACGGCATCAGGTCCGGGTGCTCCCAGACGGCGTCCCGCCCGTCGATGCCGCGCGCCTCGGTGAGGGCGTTCCACAGCGCCGCGGCGTCGCGCAGCCGCCGGGGCCGCAGCTCCAGGCCCACCAGGGCGGCGAAGGTGTGCTCCGCCGGCCCGCCCGAGGCCCGGCGGCGGCGCAGCGCCTCGCCCAGCGCCGCCGACTGCGGCAGCCGCTGCGACACCGCCGCCTCGACCACGGTCGACACCCAGCCCTCGATCAGCGCCAGCGCCGTCTCCAGACGGGCCAGCGACGCCTTCTGCCGCGGGGTCTCCTCGGTCTGGAACAGGCCCTGGTTCTCCAGCCCGGCCAGCGCCTCCTGCAACGACTCCGGGTTGGTGATGTCGATGTGCCCCAGCCGCTCCTCGAACCCGCTCACGTCGAAGGACATGCCCGCCGCGTACTCCTCGACCAGGGCGAACAGGTGCGAGCGCAGCCACGGGACGTGGCGGAACAGCCGGTGGTGGGCGGCCTCGCGGGCCGCCAGGTACAGCCGCACCTCGTCCAGCGGGATGTTCAGCCCCTCACCGAACTCCTTGACGCCCTCGGGCAGCAGGGCCGCGCGGCCCTCGCCCGCCAGCGGGAGGCCCACGTCGGTGGAGCCGACCACCTCGCGGGCCAGCTCCCCGATCGCCTGGCCCGCCTGCTGGCCGACCAGCGCGCCGCCCATCTGCTGGAGCATCCCGATCAGCGGACCGGCCATCGCCGCCATCTCCTGCGGCACGTTGCGGCCCATGGCCTCGACGACGCGGCCGGTCAGCGGGTCGCACAGCTTCGCCCACGTCGGCATGGTCTTCTCGACCCACTCGGCCCGGCTCCACGCCTCCATCGTGTGCAGCCCCGACGGCAGCGCGGTGGCCTCGTTCAGCCACAGGTCGGCCAGCCGCAGGGCCTCCTGGACCTGCGCGTAGTGGACCGGGCCGATACTCGGGTCATCGTGCTGGGAGACGACGTGCCGGGCGATCGTCGTGGCGGCGGTCCAGTTGACCCCGCCCGCCCCGGCACCCTGCCCGGTCCCGGACACCGGCTGCGCCGCGGACACCATGTCGGCGAACTGGCGGAGCATCTGCGCGATCTGCTGGGGGTCGCCGAAGGGGAAGCCGCCCGGCGGCATGTTGGGAAAATCACCGCCTGAGCCGCCTCGACCGGCCCCCGAGCCGGAGTTGTCCGAGCCACGGCCGGAACTGTCGTCCGGGTCGTTCGACATGCTGAAACCGAAAGGTAGGTCACTCACGATCAGACCTCAGGCAGGATAGGGACGTCTCCACTGTCACGTTAGCTGGGAGCCGCCCGGAGTGAATACTCAAGCTGGCCAGGTTCGCCCACAGCACAGCCGATCAACCGAAGGCCTGGTCGTCGCGGTGACGGGCGCGGCTTCCGGCGTCGGCCGCCTACTGGTGGAACGCCTGCGGACCGACGAGGGTTCCAGAAGGATCGCCCGGATCGTCGGCATCGACTCGCGCCGGGGCACCGCCGAGGGCGTCTCCTGGCACGTCGCCGACGTCTGCGACCCCCGCCTGGCCACGCTGCTGGCCGGGGTGGACGTGCTCGTGCACACCGCCGACGACCGCTCCCTGGAGACCCCGCCCAGGCAGCGTCGCGCCCACAACATCCGCGCGGCCCAGACCGTGCTGACCGCCGCGGCCGCACAGCGCGTCCCCCGGGTCCTCCTCGTCACCAGCACCATGGTCTACGGGGCCTCCCCCGACCACGAGGTGCCCCTCGACGAGACGCTCCCGTTCCACAGCGCGGTGGAGCCCGGCCTGGTCGGCGACTTCGTCGAGATCGAGGAACTGGCGGCCCTGGCCCGCCGGGCCCACCCCGGGCTGTCGGTCACCGTGCTGCGCCCCGCCCCGCTGGTCGGCCCGGGCATGGACACCCTGCTCAGCAGGCACTTCTCGGCGCCCAGACTGATCACGGTCAAGGGGCACACGCCCAGGTGGCAGTTCTGCCACGTCGACGACCTGGCCAGCGCCCTCGACTTCGTGGTGCGCACCGGCGTCGAGGGCAAGGGCGGGGCGCTCGCCGTCGGCTGCGACGGCCACCTCGACCACGACCAGGTCGAGGAGATCGCCCAGTTGCGCTCCTTCGAGGTCCCCGCGAACCTGGCCTTCGGCACCACCCAGCGGCTGCACCGGGTCGGCATCACCCCCGCCCCCGCCAGCGAGCTGAAGTTCCTGGTCTACCCGTGCGTGGTGGACTGCGCGGCCCTGCGCGAGGCGGGCTGGCGCCCCGCCTACGACAACGCCGCGGTGCTGCGGGCGCTGCTGGAGTACCGCTCCGGCACCCCCGCGCTGGTCGGCCGCAACCTCGGCCGCAAGGAGGTCACCATCACCGCCGCGGGGGCGGCCGGAGCGGCGGTCGCCGCGATCGGCACCGCGGTCGCAGCACACCACCTGCGCAAACGGCGCAAGGGCTGAGCCCTTCCCCTCCCGGCCGCCAGGTCGCACACAGCCTGGGGAGGCCGCGTGAGCGGTTGGTACTGTCGGGAGCGTGGAAGCCATCGCACTCGCGGAGATCCGCGACACCCCCCTCTCGATCGACGAGGTCGTCTCGGCCGTCGGCGACGACCGGGCCGGTGGGACCGCCTTCTTCGTCGGCACGGTCCGCAACCACGACCACGGCCGCGGGGTGACCGCGCTGTCCTACTCCGCGCACCCCACCGCCGAGCAGCGGATGCGCGAGGTCATGGAGAAGGTCGTGGCCGAGGCGCGGGCCGTCCACCGGGTCGCGGCCCTGCACCGCGTCGGGGACCTCGTGGTGGGCGACGTGGCGGTCGTGGTCGCCGCGGCGGCCTCCCACCGGGAGGAGGCCTTCGCCGCCTGCCGACGGCTCATCGACGACATCAAGGCCGAGGTGCCCATCTGGAAGCACCAGAGGTTCACCGAGGGCGACAGCGAATGGGTGGGCGCCTGCTGACACCCCAGCCGCCCGCGGTGTCACGGCGGGCAACCGCGCCGCATAGGCTTGCGGCCATGGTCCGTCGCGCGATGACTCTGATCGTGGCCGCCGTGCTGCTGGTCGGGCTCACGGTTGCAGCGTTGGCTGTTCCCGTCCCGTATGTGGTGGCCTCTCCCGGCCTGGCCCTGAACACGCTCGGTGAGCTGGACGGCGAGGAGGTCATCCAGGTCGAGGGGCGTCCCGTCTACGAGCACGACGGGGCGCTGTCCATGGTCACCGTCCAGTACGCGGGCGGCCCCGACTCGCGGATGAACCTGTTCACCGCGTTGAGCGCGTGGGTCTCCCCGAGCCAGGCCGTGCTGCCGGAGGAGGCGATCTTCCCGCCCGACACCAGCGCCGAGGAGGTCAGCCAGACCCAGGCCGCCCAGATGGACCGCTCCCAGGACGCGGCCGTGGCCGCGGCGCTCGGCGAACTGGGCATCGACTACGAGACCGCCGCGGTCATCCACACGGTCAGCGAGGACCACCCCGCCCACGGGCTGCTGAGCCCGGGCGACGTCGTCGTGGAGGTCGACGGCGAGCCCGTCGCCGACAAGGACGAGGTGGTGGCGGCGGTCAAGGACCGCACCCCGGGCGACCCGGTCCGGTTCCTCGTGGAGCGCGACGGGGAGAAGCAGGAGGTCGAGGTCGCCACCGTCGGGTCCGAGAACGGGGACCCCGTCGTCGGCGTCACCGTCGAGACCGACATGACCTTCCCCTTCGAGGTGGAGATCAGCGTCGGCCGGGTCGGCGGCCCCAGCGCGGGCATGATGTTCGCCCTGGGGATCATGGACCGCCTCGACCCCGAGGGCCTCACCGGAGGCCACAGGATCGCCGGGACCGGGACCATCGACCCCGAGGGCAACGTGGGCGGGGTCAGCGGGGTCCCGCAGAAGATGGTCAGCGCCGAACGCGAGGGCGCCGAGTACTTCCTGGTCGCCGAGGAGAGCTGCGACCAGACCTTCGAGTCGGCGGTCACCGGCCGGATCGAGGTGGTCCGGGTGGCGACGCTCCACGAGGCGGTGGAGGCGCTGGAGGCGATCCGCGAGGGCGACACCGACGCGCTCCCCCGCTGCTAGCCCGGGCGGAACCCCGGGACCCCGCCCGGCCCGGGTCAGTCCTCCTCGAAGGTCAGGGCCAGGGCCGACGTCAGGCCGGGGATCAGATCCTCGCCCTTGAGGACCTGGTCCTCGGAGTCGTAGTTGCGCAACCGCAGCGCCGAGTACCGGGAGCCGTCCCGGAGCACCCCCGCCACCATGCGGATCTCCTCGCAGCCCGGCTGCTGCTCGGCCCAGGCCGCGGTGTCGCCGTCCCGAGGCGGGTCCAGGGTCTCGTCCGTCCCCCGGACGACCAGCCGCTCCATCACCAGCGCGCAGCCCGCCACCGCCTCGGGCCACATGATCCTGCCCAGGGTCTCCTCCAGCGGCACGTCGGCGGGCAGCGGCTCCTGCTCCACCGGGGTGAGCTCGTCGGGGGCAGGGTCCCCGCTGATCCCCAGCATCTCGGCCAGGTGGGGCTCACGCTGCACCAGGTCGGCGGTGGGCACCAGGGCGTACATCCGTATCGGCTGGTCCCAGCCCTGCTGGGAGGCGTGGCGCTCCAGGTCCAGCACGGCTTCGCGAATGTTGAAGGACACCTGCTCTGTCTCCCTGCCTTCGGAACGGGTGGTGGGGGCGGCGATCGGCGCGCATCTGCGTACGGTGCGAAGTATGGTCGGGGGGAACGGCTGTCCCGAGGGACTCCAGCCAGCTTCGCGGACGGGGTGTCGAAGCCGTCTCGGCCAGATATCGGCGCGATCACGCGGGAACCCGACAGGGCCCCGATAAGTTGCCACTGTATAGGGGACACCGTGTCCGCACATTCGACCAGCCAACGAGTCACCCGGCGGGTGCGAGGACAGGCGGCCGCCCGGCCCAGGCCGGACCGGGGCCTGTCCGGGCGCCCGTCCGACGACAACCAGTAGGAACGAGGGGGAGGCGTGAGCTTCCGATCGCCCGGCGCGCCGACCGCGCGCATGCCCCGACGGTCCCGATTGCTCGCGCCGGTCGGCGCGGCCGTGGTCGTCATCATCGCGGGCATCATGTTCGCCGCGAATTTCTGGACCGAGTACCGGTGGTTCGACTCGGTCGACTACACCACGGTCTTCTGGACAGAGCTGCGCACCCGGGCGCTGCTTTTCGCTGGAGGGGCGCTGCTGATGGCCCTCGCCGTCGGCTTCAGCGTCTACTTCGCCTACCGGACCCGGCCCGCCTACCGGCCGTTCAGCCTGGAGCAGCAAGGGCTGGACCGGTACCGGTCCTCGATCGACCCGCACCGCAAGGTCTTCTTCTGGGGACTCGTCGGCGGCCTGGCGCTGCTCACCGGAGCCTCCGCGACCGCCGAGTGGCAGACCTACCTGCAGTTCGCCAACGCCACCGAGTTCGGCGTCGAGGACGCGCAGTTCGGGCTGGACATCTCGTTCTACACGTTCGTCTACCCGTTCCTCCAGGTGATCCTCGGCTACCTGTACACGTCCGTGGTCATCGCGTTCATCGCCGGCGTGGTGGTGCACTACCTGTACGGCGGGGTGCGGCTCCAGTCGCAGGGGCAGCGGGTCACCCCGGCCGCCCGCGTCCACCTGTCGGTCATGCTGGGCGTCTTCGTACTGCTGCGGGCCCTCGACTACTGGATGGAGCAGTACGGTCTGGTCTTCTCCACCCGCGGCTACACCTTCGGCGCCTCCTACACCGACGTCAACGCGGTGCTGTACGCCAAGATCATCCTGTTCATCATCGCGCTGGTGTGCGCGGCGCTGTTCTTCGCCAACATCTACTTCAAGAACGCCATGGTGCCGCTGGTCAGCCTGGGGCTGCTGGTCCTGTCGGCGGTGCTCATCGGCGGCGTCTACCCGGCGATCGTCCAGCAGGTCACGGTCTCCCCCAACGAGCAGCGGCTGGAGAACCCCTACATCCAGCGCAACATCGAGGCCACCCGGGCCGCGTACGGCATCGACGGCGCCGAGGTGATCGACTACGACGCGCAGACCGAGCTGACCACGGCCGAGCTCGCCAAGGAGGCCGAGACCATCCCCAGCGTCCGGCTGGTGGACCCGGCGGTGGTCTCCCAGACCTTCCAGCAGCTCCAGCAGGTCCGCGGCTTCTACCAGTTCCCGCAGGTCTTGGAGGTCGACCGGTACACCACCTCCGACGGGGAGACGGTCGACACGATCGTGGCCGCCCGCGAGCTCGACGGCCCGCCCAGCCAGGAGGACCGGTGGCTGACCCGGCACCTGGTCTACACCCACGGCTTCGGCATGGTCGCCGCCGCGGGCAACCAGGTGGACTCCGAGGGACGCCCGGTGTTCCTGGAGTACAACATCCCGCCCACCGGCGAGCTGTCCCAGAGCGGGGAGGGCTACGAGCCGCGCATCTACTTCGGCCGCGAGGGCGCCGAGTACGTGATCGTCAACGCCGAGGCCGAGTACGACTACCCGGTCGACTCCGAGGCGCCGAAGGTCCCCACGGCCGAGGACGCGGTCACCCCCACGCCGTCCGCCTCGCCCGAGGCCGACGAGGCCCAGGCGCCCGGACAGCAGGAGCAGCAGACCGCGGGGAGCGAGGAGGGCCAGCAGAGCCCCGAGGCGGAGCAGCCCGGCTCCTCCGAGCAGCCCGGCGGCGACAGCGGGCAGGCCAACAACTACTACGACGGCGACGGCGGCGTGCGGCTGAGCAACTTCTTCGACAAGCTCATGTACGCGCTGAAGTACCAGGAAGTCAACATCCTGCTCAACAACGCGATCAACGAGAACTCGCAGATCATCTACGTCCGCGACCCCGCTGAGCGCGTCGAGAAGGTGGCCCCCTTCCTCACCGTCGACGGCAAGTCGTACCCGGCCGTGGTCGACGGGCGGATCGTGTGGATCGTGGACGCCTACACCACGTCCGACCGGTACCCCTACTCCACCCCGATCGACCTGGCCCAGGCCACCACGGACACCTTCACCGAGAGCACCACGGCGGTCAACGCGCTGCCGGGCAACCGGGTGAACTACATCCGCAACTCGGTCAAGGCCACCGTCGACGCCTACGACGGCACCGTCACCCTGTACGGCTGGGACGAGACGGACCCGGTCCTCCAGACCTGGTCCAAGGCGTTCCCGGGCGTCGTCACCAGCAGGGCGGAGATCAGCGACTCCCTGCTGTCCCACCTGCGCTACCCGGACGACCTGTACAAGGTGCAGCGCAAGATCCTGGAGCGCTACCACATCACCAACGCCGACGCCTTCTACGGCGGCCAGGACTTCTGGACCGTGCCCAACGACCCGAAGCCCAAGGCCGGGGAGAACCCGGAGCCGCCCTACCGCCAGACCATCCGCTTCCCGGGCGACGAGGCGCCCATGTACTCGCTGACCTCGACCTTCGTGCCGCGGGGCAGGGAGAACCTGGCGGCGTTCATGGCGGTGAACAGCGACGCGACCTCCGAGGACTACGGCCAGCTGCGGGTCCTGGAGCTGCCGCGGAGCACCGCGGTCCAGGGACCGGGGCAGATCCAGAACACCTTCCAGTCCTCGGCGGAGGTGCGCGAGGTGCTGCTCCCCCTGGAGCAGAGCTCGGCGCAGGTCACCTACGGCAACCTGCTCACCCTGCCGTTCGCGGGCGGCCTGCTCTACGTCGAGCCGCTCTACGTGCAGGCCGGCGGCAGCGACGCCTCCTACCCGCTGTTGCAGCAGGTCCTCGTGGGCTTCGGCGACCAGGTCGCCATCGGCAGCAACCTCCAGGACGCGCTGAACAACCTCTTCGACGAGGGGGAGGCGCCGCTGGAGGAGCCCCGGACCGGGGAGGAGACCCCCGAGGGCGGCACCGAGGGCGGCGGGCAGGCTCCGGCCGACGGCGAGCTCGCCCAGGCCCTGAAGGACGCCTCGGAGGCCTACGAGGACGGCCAGGCCGCGCTCCGGGAAGGCGACTTCGCCGCCTACGGCGAGGCCAACGAGCGGCTC
>Ga0207864_1004246_pt1 | contig 11067 bp, 9 predicted proteins | sample HigsolmetaAR202D_FD_184834 | JGI IMG/M metagenome (GOLD analysis project Ga0207864, IMG submission 184834) | Ionic liquid and high solid enriched microbial communities from the Joint BioEnergy Institute, USA - AR20-2-D (SPAdes) (version 2) ...
TGTGGTCGAGCATGAAGCGCGTGCCTGGGCAGCGGCGCACCAGCTCGACGGCCGCCGGCAGCTGGTGGTGGTAGATGCAGATGTCGAACGACAGATCGTACTCCGGCAGCAGCTCGACGCCGCGCAGGAAGCCGGGGCGCAGGCAGTACTCCGGGTCGCTCTCGCCCTGCAGCAGGCGCCGCACGCCGCGTATCCGCGGGTCGATCGCGGTGAGCGCCTCGAGGTAGGAGCGCACCACGTCGCCGTCCTCGACCGGCGCATAGGCGACGATCGCGCCGATGCGCGGGTCCTGGCGCGCCAGCTCGGCCACCCAGCGCGCCTCGAGCAGCCCGTAGGCCGGCTCGACGTCGACCTGCAGGTAGACCATCCCTGTTATGGCGAGCCCCTGCGTATGCTCGCGGTACTCGGCGAGGCCGTAGGGCCGCTCGAGCAGCTCGTTGCCATCGATCCAGGTCATGCGGAAGCGGCGCGGGTCCCACAGGTGCACGTGGGCGTCTACGATCGGCACATCAGGCATGGTGTAGACCTCCTTCGGCTGCGGTGGGCTACGAGGGTAGCACAGGCCCGGCGGGGCGTCAATGCGGCGTTGGCATACGGCGTGCAATGGTGCACCCTGCCCGCTGCGCCGCGCGAGACGAGCGACCCTGCTGGCGGGAGAGATGCAAAGGAGATAGGCCGTGACAGAGCGTGCAAGACGCCCCCGCCGGCGCTCGGAGCAGCGCCCGAGCCGCGACCCCTCGACGAACCTGCCGCTGAACGGCCCGGACGTCGAGCCGGAGGACAAGCGGCGCCAGCTGCTCGGCGACCGCGAGCCGGAGGACCAGGGGACGCTCCCCGACGCCGACGACATCGAGGACCTGGGCGGCTTCACGAGCACCGCCAAGTACGAGGGCGAGCTCGAGGCCGGCGTGGACGACGACCTGCCGAATGACGACGAGAACTTGGAGATGCTCACCGAGCTGGAGCTGCGCGACGGCGAGACCGACGACGCGATGGAGGCCGTCGAGGAGGGCATGACCTACATCCCGCCCACCGACCCGCCGACGGTGCCGGGCGAGGGCTTCGCCGACGCGGAGATCGCCAGCGGGCTCGGCAGCACCGCGCTGGAGGAGCCGTACGACTCCGACCACCACAGCAGCTTCCTGCCCGGCGACGACGAGATCAGCGCCAGGGTGCGCGAGGCGCTGCGCGCGGACGCCTCGACCGCCCACTTCGCCCACCGGATCGCGGTCGAGACCAGCGAGGGGGTCGTGGTGCTGCGCGGCGAGGTGGACGACCTGGACGACAGCGACAACGCCGCAGCGGTGGCCGAGCACGTCGAGGGGGTCTCCGAGGTCATCGACCAGCTGCGCGTGCGCGGGCTCGGCGACTCCAACGCCTGATCTACGGAGAGCACGGAGGACACGGAGAAGGGATCCACGCGGAACCACGTAGGGCGCAGCACGCTGCGCCCTACGCTGAATCTCTGCTCCCCTCCGTGCCCCTCCGTGCCCTCCGTGGAACGCTATGCGGAGCCCTGCTCGATCCAGGCCATCGTCTTCGTCGCGAGGCGGTCGAGGGCCTGGACGGCGTACTCCAGGTGCTCCTCGCGCGTGTCCTCGATCTTGTTGTGCGAGATCCCGCGCAGGCTCTGCACGAAGAGCATCACCGTCGGCACGCCCGCCCGGCAGACCTCCGCCGCGTCGTGCAGCGGGCCGCTCGGCAGCCGGTGGGAGGTGCCGCAGGTCTCGCGGACGGCCTGGTCGGCCAGCTCGATCAGGTCGGGGTGGAACAGGATCGGCTCGATGTTCCAGATCCGCTCCCAGGACACCTCGATGTTCTCCTCCTCGGCGAAGCGCGCGCTGGCGTCCTTGGCCTGCTGCAGCATCGAGGCCAGCTTCCCCGCATCGAGGTGGCGCTGGTCGAGCAGCTGCTCGGCCGTCTCCACCACCGAGGTGACGATCCCCGGCCTGCAGACCACCCCGCCGCAGGTGCAGACCGCCCCGTCGCCGGTGCGCCGGGCGATGTCGCGGATCTCCAGGGCGAGCTTGGCCGCCCCCGCCAGCGCGTCGCGCCGCTTGTCCATGGGCGTCGAGCCGGCGTGGGCCGCCTGGCCGCGCCAGGTGATGCGGTGGCGCTCGACGCCGAAGGTGCCGAGGACCACGCCGAGCGGCAGGCCCAGGCTCTCCAGCACCGGGCCCTGCTCGATGTGCAGCTCGAGGTAGGCCGCGGCGTTCCTCAGCTGCGCGCGGGCCTCGAGCGCCCGGTCGAGCTCCACGCCGTGGGCGCGCACCGCCTCCTCGAGCGTCACCCCGTCGCGGTCCCTCAGCTGGCGCAGCTCGTCCGGGTCGAAGTTGCCGGACATGCAGCTCGAGCCGAACAGGCTGCGGCCGAAGCGCGCGCCCTCCTCGTCGGCCCAGTCGACCAGCCGCACCGTGACCGGCGGCGTCCCCTCGGCCGCGATGCGCCGCAGCACCTCCAGGCCCGCCAGCAGGTTCAGGCAGCCGTCGAGCCAGCCGCCGTTCGGGACCGAGTCGATGTGGCCGCCGATCAGCAGCTCGCGCTCGGAGCGCCCGCGCAGCGTCGCCCACTGGTTGCCGGCCTCGTCGACGGTGACCTCGACCGGGAGCGCGGCCAGCTTCTCGCGCATCCAGGCCCGCGCCCGCGCCCAGGTCTCCGTCCAGGCCACCCGCTGCGCGCCGTTCTCGTCCCCGGTGAGCGCGCGCAGCTCCTTCAGCTCGGCGACGGTGCGGGCCGGGGAGAGGTTACTCGCTGTCATCTCACTTGCCCCTCTATGCCAGGGCGGCGGGCGACGTGGCGCCCCGCCGCCTGCCTATCACCGCCCGAACGGCCGCCGGTGGACGAACTGGCCGGCGCCCTGCTCGCCCTTCCAGGTGTCGCCCTCCACCAGCACCCGCCCGCGCGACATCACCAGCCGCGGCAGGCCCGTCACCTCCCAGCCCTCGTAGAGCGTGTAGTCCGTGTTGTGGTGCAGCGCGCCGGCCGTGAGCGTCTTGGTGGCCTGCGGGTCCCACAGCACCAGGTCCGCGTCGGCGCCGGGCGCGATCACGCCCTTCTGCGGGTAGCAGCCGAACAGCTTGGCCGGGTTGGTGCAGCACAGCTCGACCCAGCGGTTGAGCGAGATCCGGCCGGCGCGGACGCCGTAGGTGTAGAGCACCATCAGGCGCTCCTCGATGCCGGGGCAGCCGTTGGGGATCTGGGCGAAGCTCTCGCGCCCGAGCTCCTTGCCGGCCACGCGCCCGTCGGCGCCGCCCTCGTACCAGAACGGGCAGTGGTCGGTCGAGACGACCTGCAGCGAGCTGTCGGCCACCCCCTGCCAGAGCGCGGCCTGGTCGTGCGGCTCGCGGAACGGCGGCGAGCAGACCCACTTCGCGCCCTCGAACCCCGGCCGGGCCAGGTCATCCTTCGTGAAGAAGAAGTACTGGGTGCAGGTCTCGGCGAAGACCCGCGACCTGCCGCGCGCGTGGGCCAGCCGCACCTCCTCCAGCGCCGCCGCGTTCGTCAGGTGCACCACGTACAGCGCGCAGCCGGCGACCTCGGCCAGCCGGATGGCGCGGCCGGTCGCCTCGGCCTCCAGCTCCGGCGGGCGGGTCAGCGCGTGGTACTTCGGCGCCAGGTTGCCGGCCTCGATCGCCTCGCGCACCAGGATGTCGATCGCGTCGCCGTTCTCGGCGTGGACCATGATCAGCAGGTCGTTGGCGGCGGCCCGCTGCATCGCCCGGAACAGCGTCGTGTCGTCGACCTGCAGCACGCCCTTGTAGGCCATGAACAGCTTCATGCTCGGCGCGCCGTAGCTGGCGCACGCCGGCATCTCGTCGAGGATGCTGTCGGGCAGGTCGGTGATCGCGATGTGGAAGCCGTAGTCGATCGCCGCCTTGCCGCGCGCCTTGGCGTGCCAGATGTCGAGCGTCTCGCGCAGCGTGGCGCCCTTCGGCTGGATGGCGAAGTCGATGTGCATCGTCGTGCCGCCGAAGGCCGCCGCGCGGTGCCCGGTGAAGAAGTCGTCCGAGGAGACCGTGCCGCCGAAGGGCATGTCGAGGTGGGTGTGGACGTCGATCCCGCCGGGGATCACGTACGTGCCCGTGGCGTCGATCACCGTGTCCCCGCTGAGCCCGCGGCCCACGGCGGCGATCGTCTCGCCCTCGACGAGCACGTCGGCCTGGAAGGTGTCGCTGGCGGTCACAACGGTGCCGCCCTTGATCAGTGTGGACATACGCCAGTACCTCCTCGTTTCCTGGCCCGGTGAAAGGGTGACGGGGTGAGAATAGAGGCCGTGCTCGCTTCGGCCCGATCTTGCTACCCGCCGCCATGCCAGCCCGCGCGCTTCCTGACAGGGTGAGAATGGAAGCCGTGTTCGCTTCGGCCTGATCTCGTTACCCGCCGCCGTGCCGGCCCGCGCGCTTTCTGACGGGGTGACAGGGTGACAAGGCGATTCGTGGTGTGGCACGCGTCTCCGGTGTCAAAGGGTCACCCCGTCACCCCCTCACCCAGTCACCCCGTCACGAATGTCACCCCGTCACGAACCCCGGCACCACCTCCGCCCCGTAGACATCGAGGCAGGCCTCCTCGTCGCCGTTCATCAGGTAGATGTTGAACTGGTGGACGCCCACCTCGGCGAGCTCCTGAAGCCGCCGGCGATGCTCCTCGACCGGGCCGACGATGCAGTAGCGGTCGACCACGTCGTCGCTGACGAAGGCGGCGTTCTCGCTCCCGACCTCGGCGTGGTGCCGGTAGTCGTAGCCCTTACGGTTGGTGACGTAGGCCGTCAGCTCCGGCGGCAGGCTGGCCTGGTCGTAGCGCGCGAGCAGGTCCACCACGTGGTTCGAGACCAGCGCCGGGAACCAGCGCACCCGGTCGCGCGCCGTCGCCAGGTCGTCCGAGACCCACACCGGCGCGGCGGCCATGATCTTGATGCTCGCCGGGTCGCGCCCGGCCGCCCGCGCGCCCTCGTGCACGAAGCCGATGCACCACTTGATCAGGTACGGGTCGGCGAACTGCAGGATCACCCCGTCGGCGATGCGGCCGGCGAGCTGGAGCGCCTTGGGGCCGTAGGCGGCGATCCACACCGGCAGCGTCGGCCGCGGCTCGCCTTCGGCGACGGCCCACGGGAAGTAGACCTCCTGGCCGTCGTGCACGACGCTCTCGCCGCAGGCCAGCGCCTGGATCTTGAGCGTGGCCTCCTCGAGCTGCGCCAGCGTCGTCGGCTTCTTGCCGAGCACGCGCCGCGAGCTGTCCCCGCGGCCGATGCCGAGGACCATGCGCCCGCCCGAGATGCGGTTGAGCGTGCCGAGCAGGCTCGCCGTGACCGTCACGTCGCGCACGGCCGGGTTGGTGACGCAGGTGCCGAGGAGCATGCGCTCGGTGTTGGCCGCCATGAGCGTCAGCAGCGGGTAGGGCTCCTGCCACAGCACGTGCGAGTCGAACACCCAGCCGTAGCTGAAGCCGGCCTGCTCCGCCTGCCTCGTCAGCGCCACGACGCGCTGCGGCGGCATGTCGAGCTTGAGGGTGATGCCGAAGTCCATAACCTTCTCCTGGTGGTGTCCCGCGTGCGGGGTCGTCGGGCGGCGGGCCTCTGGTGCATGCCAAGCATAACACGGCGGCCGGGCGACGCGGTAACGGAGGGTTACCTTGCCGCCCGGCCACCGGGCCGCCCGGTCACTGCGTCGCCAGCTCCCAGATCTCGTGCGTGTAGGCCGCCTCGCTGGCCGGCTGGGTGATCACACCGAACTGCAGCGCAGTGTTGGCGGCGAACGTGAACAGCTCCGGCTCCAGGTAGCCGATCTTCGTCGCTGGGTCGATCGGGTCGCCCCAGACCAGCTTGTTGACCTCGTTCATCTGCCAGGTCTGGGCCTCCTCGGTCATCACACCGCCGCTGTCCTGGCTGAGGATGATGTCCACGCAGGCGTCCACGTTGTCGCGGCAGAAGGCCCAGCCCTTGAACGTGGCGCGCAGGAAGCGGGCGGCGATGTCCTTGTTCTTCGGGTCGGCGTTGAGCCACTCCTCGCTGACGAAGATGCCGTCCTCGGGCATGGCGGTGCCCTCGGCGTTGTAGTCCAGGATGTTCAGCTCGTCGATCGTGTGGCCGGCCGAGAGCACCTGGTACAGCTCGTTGTAGGTCATGGCCGCGGCCGAGTCGACCTCCCTGTTCAGCAGCAGGTTCATGTCGAACGGCTGCTGCACCAGCGTCAGGTCGGTGTCCTTGTCGATGTTGTACTTGGCCAGCGTGGCGAGCAGGTTGTACTCGTTGCCGCCGAACCACACCGCCACGTTCTTGCCCCGCAGGTCGTTCGGGGAGGTGATGTTGGTCTCCTTCCAGGAGAGCTGGCGCATCCCGGCCCTGGTGAACACCTGCGCGATGTTCACCAGCGGCGCGCCCTGCTCGCGGGTCGCCAGCAGGCTCGCCAGCCAGTCGATGCCGAACTCGGCCTGGCCGCTGGCCACCACCTGCTCGGGGACGATGTCCGGCCCGCCGGGCTGGATGGTGACATCCAGGTTCTCCTCGGCGTAGTAGCCCTGCTCGAGCGCGGCGTAGTAGCCGGCGAACTGCGCCTGCGTCACCCACTTGAGCTGCAGCCGGACCCGGTCGGGCTCGCTGCTCGCTGGAGCCTCCGCAGCCGGAGCCTCCGCAGCCGGAGCCTCCGCCGCCGGGGGCGCGCCGCCGCAGGCCGCGAGCACTGCCCCCAGGAGCAGGAGCGCGGCGGAAAGCCTGAGCCATCTGCGTGTCTGCATGTGGACCTCCCTGTGCTAGTGGGCGTACGCCCATGCCTGACCGTCGAATACAGGCTCCGTCGCCGGGAGGCTGCGCTGCCCAGATCCGCGCGGAGGGGGAAGACGATGGGCCGCTACCCGCGGCGCCAGGGCGTCGCTCGCCGCTCGGCGAGCACCACCGCCAGGTAGAAGGCGATCCCGAACAGGCAGGCCACCAGGATCGCCGCCCAGGCCTCGCGGGTGCGCAGGATGCCCGCCTGGGTCTTGATGTACACCCCGAGCGAGTTCTGCGGGCCGCCGAAGAACTCCGCCACCACCGCCCCGATCATGCTCAGCGTGGTGCTGATGCGCAGCGCGTTGAAGAGGTAGGGCAGGGCGGCCGGCGCGCGCAGCTTGAGGAACACGTCGCGCTCGCGTGCGGCGTACGAGCGCATCAGCTGCAGCGCGTCGCGGCTGGGCGACACCAGGCCGCGGTAGACGTTGACCAGCGTCGGGAAGAAGGTCATCACCGCTACGACGGCGATCTTCGAGTTGGGGCTGACGCTGCCGAGCCAGATCCCGAGCAGCGGCGAGAGGGCGATGATCGGCACTGCGTTCGAGGCCACTGCCAGCGGCATGAGCCCGTCCGCGAGCGGGCGCCAGCGCACGCACACCGCGGCCACCAGCGCCCCCAGGGTGCAGCCGATCACACACCCGATGAAGGCGTTGCGGAACGTGACCAGGCCGATCCACAGCAGGTAGTCGGGCCGCTCGAGGAAGGTGCCGCCGATCTGCGACGGCGCCGGCAGCAGGTAGAGCGGCACGCCGGCCAGGCGCACCAGCGCCTCCCACAGCCCGATCGCCAGCAGAAAGGCGACCAGCGGCGGCAGCCAGCTCTCAATATGCGCCTTCCGAAGCGTCGCGGTGGGTGTGCTCATACGCCGATGCTCTGCTTGGTACGATGGCTGTTATGACAAGTCGCCGGGTTCACCCCAGGCGGTGACAGGGTGACAGGGTGACAGGGTGACCGCGCTCGCACAAGGCCATGGCAAGACCACCAGTCGCCGGGTTCACCCAGGCGGTGACAGGGTGACAGGGTGACCGCGCTCGCACAAGGCCATGGCAAGACGACAAGGTGACTGCGTTCGCACAAGGCGACGAAAGGGCGATCGTGCCTGGACAAGATTGCGGGTTGCTCGCCGGCGCTCCGGCGCCCGGACGTCACCCCGTCACCAAGTCACCCTCTCACCCCTCCCGCAGACTCTCGCGCACCTCGGTGACCAGCTCGAAGAACCGCGGCGACTCGCGCGTCTCGAACGTGCGCGGGCGCGGCAGGTCCACGGTCACCGTGCGCTTGATCCGCCCCGGGCGCGGCGACATCACCACCACCCGGTCCGACAGGAACACCGCCTCGGGGATGCTGTGCGTGACGAAGATCACCGTCGTGCGCTGCTCGGCGCCGCCCCAGATACCGAGCAGCTCGTCCTGCATCCGCTCGCGGGTGATCTCGTCCAGCGCGCCGAACGGCTCGTCCATCAGGATGATCGCCGGGTTGAACGACAGCGCGCGGGCGATCGAGACCCGCTGCTGCATGCCGCCCGACAGCTGGTAGGGGTAGGCTTCGCCGAAGTCCCCGAGCCCGACGCGCCGCAGCAGCGCGGCGGCCCGCTCGCGCCGCTCCTGCGGCGCCACCCCCATGATCTCCAGCGGCAGCTCGACGTTCTTGCGCACCGTGCGCCAGTCGTACAGCACCGGCGCCTGGAACACGATGCCGTAGTCGCGGTCCTTGCGCGCCTGCTCGGGCGTCTTCTCGCGCACCCGCACCGTGCCGCTGGTCGGCTGCTCGAGGTCGCCGATCAGCCGCATCAGCGTGCTCTTGCCGCAGCCGCTCGGCCCGATCAGCGAGATGAACTCGCCCGGCGCGACGCTGAGCGTGACGTCCTGGAGCGCGGTGACCGGGCCGGCCGCGCTCTGGTACACTTTGCTCACCCGGTCGAAGGCGATGATCGTCTCAGCCATCGTTGCTCCTCGGCGCGCGCACCAGCATGCGCTCGGCGAGCGCCACCAGGCCGTAGAAGGCGACGCCGACCAGGCCGGCGGCCAGGATCGCGGCGTACAGCGCCGGCGGCCGCGAGTTGTAGAACTGGGCCGCGTTCAGGATCATCACGCCGACGCCCTCGCGCGCGCCGGCCGGCAGCTCGGCGACGATCGCGCCGATCACGCTGGCGGTGGCGGCCACCTTGAGCGAGGTGAAGAGATACGGCAGGGCGACCGGCAGGCGCAGCTTGAGGAAGATATCGCGCTCGCGCGCCGCGTAGGAGCGCATCAGGTCCAGCGCCGCGGGGGGCACCGCGCGCAGCCCGCGCAGCGTGCCGATCGTCACCGGGAAGAAGGTCAGGTACGCCGCGACGACCATCTTCGCCGCCCAGTCCGGCGCGTCGAGCCGCCCCAGCCCGACGACCACCATCGGCGCGATCGCCAGGATCGGCACCGTCTGCGAGCCGATCACATACGGCATCAGGCCGCGCTCGAGCAGCCGCGAGCGGGCGAACAGCGCCGCCAGCCCGAAGCCGAGCACGCCGCCGAGCGCGAACCCGCCGAGCGCGACGCGGAAGGTGGCCCAGGCGTTGAGCAGCATCTGTGTGAGCAGCAGCGGCCCGCTGCCGCCGCGGCTGCGCGAGAAGAGCACCTCCACCACCGCGGCGATGTGCGGCAGCTTCTGGTCGGGGATCGCCAGCGCCAGCTTGCTCCCCTCCCAGATCGCGAGCAGCGCCGCGACGACGCACAGCGGCGGCAGGATACGCCGGAGCGCGCGCAGGATCACCGGCTGCGTTCGCGGCCCGCCGAGCGGTGAAGTGTGACTCTCTGTGGGGAGTGCAGCGTCGTCGGCCATGGATTCGTACCCGTGAGCGGGTGGGACGTACCGTGCTGCGCCACTGCAGGTAGCTCGGCGGCGAGGGAATTGGGGTCCGGTGGCTCGGGACCTCGGGGAGTTTACTGGAGAGTCCGCAGTTTGTCAACGCGCAGGGGGACTCGCCTTCCCTGCCTCCCGCCGCGCCGGCGCTGGCTTGGGCGTGGGCGGCGCGGCGGGAGATAGCGGGGGCGTCTACGCCTCGTCCGAGTACAGCGGCGTGCTGAGGTAGCGCTCGCCGTTGGAGGCCGAGACGAAGACGATCAGCTTGCCGGCGTTCTCCGGCCGGCGCGCCACCTCGAGCGCCGCCCAGGCCGCCGCGCCCGAGCTGATGCCGACCATCAGCCCCTCTTCCCTCGCCAGCCGCCGCGCCGTCTCGAAGGCGGCCTCGTTCGAGACCCGGATGACCTCGTCGTAGGCCTTGGTGTTCAGCACGTCCGGCACGAACCCGGCGCCGATGCCCTGGATCTTATGCGGGCCGGGCTTGCCGCCCGAGAGCACCGGCGACGCCTCCGGCTCGACCGCGATCACCTGGAACGACGGCTTGCGCGGCTTGATCACCTCGGAGACGCCGGTGAGCGTGCCGCCGGTGCCGACGCCCGCGACCAGGATGTCGATCTGGCCCTCGGTGTCGTTCCACAGCTCCTCGGCGGTGGTGCGGCGGTGGATCTCCGGGTTGGCCGGGTTCTTGAACTGCTGCGGGATCCAGGCGTTCGGCAGCTCGGCGGCGATCGCCTCGGCCTGCGCGATCGCGCCGCGCATCCCCTCCGAGCCGGGGGTCAGCACCAGCTCGGCGCCGAAGCCGCGCAGCAGCTTGCGCCGCTCGATGCTCATCGTCTCGGGCATCGTCAGGATCAGCTTGTAGCCCTTGGCGGCGGCGACGAACGCCAGCCCGATCCCGGTGTTGCCGCTCGTCGGCTCGATGATCACCGTCTCGCCCGGGCGGATCTTGCCCTCGCGCTCGGCCGCCTCGATCATCGCCAGCCCGATGCGGTCCTTCACGCTGCCCGCCGGGTTGAACCACTCCAGCTTGGCCACCACCGTCGCGTGCGTGTCGTTCACCCGGTTCAGCCGCACGAGCGGGGTCCCGCCGACCAGCTCCGTGATGCTGTTGTAGATGCGCATATACCACCTTTCTTAATCTTTTTGCGCAAGTTTTGGGTAGTATACGTGCGCCTCAATGCCGCGTCAAGGCAGGCGGCGGCGCGGTGGCTCCACCCCCGCACTCCCCCTTGAAAGGGTTGGAATGCGCTCCGCTTGGAGGGGTTCGGGGAGGCAAAGCCTCCCCGGAAGCTCTTTTCTTTCGCCGCTCTGCGGCAGCTGCGCTGCCGCAGAGCGGCGGGAAAAAGTCCGTGGAGGGCCTGCGTCCTTCCACACCTCCCCGCCTGGGGAGCCGGCAAGCTCTCCATCCCTCCACAGAAGGAGGGCGCACGGCGCAGCCGCGTGGTAGAATGAGCCGTCGGCGCATC
>Ga0207864_1004251_pt1 | contig 11060 bp, 9 predicted proteins | sample HigsolmetaAR202D_FD_184834 | JGI IMG/M metagenome (GOLD analysis project Ga0207864, IMG submission 184834) | Ionic liquid and high solid enriched microbial communities from the Joint BioEnergy Institute, USA - AR20-2-D (SPAdes) (version 2) ...
AGCGCATGAAGCCGCTCGCGGTGGCGCCGGCCGACTACGGGCTGCGCTTTGCCGTGCACGTGGGTCCCACCGCGCTGGTCGACTTCCAGGGGATCCGCTACGCCATGCCGGCGCCCTCGTGCGGCCTTCCGGCCACGCTCTACCTCTATCCCGACCGGGTGCGGATCGTGGCCGCAGGCGGTCGCTTCGAGGCGACCCATCCGCGCTTCCCCCGCTTCGGCCAGACGAGCTACCTGCCGGGCCAGCGCGCCGAGCAGCTCGCTGCGGTCGTCGGCGCAAGAAAGCGCCTCTACTTCATGAGGGAGCGCCTCTTGGAGCTGGGTCCCGTGGGCGAGGGCTACCTGACCGAGCTGATCCATGCGCGCCCCCACACCTGGAAGGGCGACGTCGAGCGGCTCTTCGCCCTGCTCGAGGAAGTGGGCGAGGAGCGCTTCACCCGCCTGCTCAAGCGCGCCCTCTTCTCGCAGCTCTTCGGTGCCGAGTACGTCGTCGAGCTCGCTGCGCGGGCGGAGGTGGCCTCATGAGCACCTCCGCCGCCACGTTCGACCTCGACGGCATGCTGCGCCGCCTGCACCTGCCCACCGTGCGCCGGCTCTATGCCGAGCTCGCCACCCGGGCCGAGGAGGAGGGCATGAGCTACCGTGACTATCTGGCCACGCTCGTGGCCGAGGAGATCGCCCACCGGGCCCAGACGCGCATCACGCGAGCGGTGCGCAAGGCGCGCTTTCCTTTTCTTCGCACGATCGAGGAATTCGACTTCACCTTCCAGACCTCGATCCGGCTCCAAATGCTCGGCAGCCTGCTCGGTCCCGAGCTGGTGAGCGAGGGCCGCTGTGCCATCTTCAGTGGCCCGCCCGGCCGAGGGAAGACCCATCTGGCGGTGGCCGTGGCCTACCGGGCGATCCAGAACGGCTTCGAGGCGCGCTTCACCACCGCCGACGAGCTGATCGGGGAGCTTTCGGCGGCCGCCGCCCAGGGAAGGCTCGAGGCCGCACTCGAGCCCTACGTGCACCCCCACGTGCTCGTGATCGACGAACTCGGCTACCAGAGCTACGCCCCCGATGCGGCGAACGTGCTCTACCGCGTGGTCAACGAGCGCTACCTGAAGAAGAGGCCCATGATCGTCACCACCAACAAACCCCTGGCGGCGCTCGGGCAGCTCCTTCATGATGGGGACCTGGCCGAGGCGATCCTGGACCGCATCCTGGAGCGAGGCACCCACTTCGTGCTCCGGGGCCGGTCCTATCGCACCCGCCACCACAAGGACGAGGAGGTGAGAGACACCGGCGCCGGGGCGGCTTAGCCCCACACTCCCGCCCCCGGAGGCGACAGAATTTAGAGAGAAACCGCGACAGAATTTAGAGAACGCACAACCTGCGCCCACGCCCGGCCTAATACCTACGCCCTCGCCCGCCCTATTACCTGCCCCCTCGCCGCCCTACTACCGGCACCCTCGCCCGCGCCACAACGTGCCCCCTCGCCAGTGCTGTGGCCCGGCCCTTCCCGCGGCCCTCCGCGGTCTGCCCTTCCACCTACCCATCGAGTACCCTTCGAGCTGCCCCGCGAGCTACCCTTCGAACTATCCCTCGACTACCCTTCGAGCAATCCCCCGACGACCCTTCGAGCCGCTCTAGAGCTGCCCATCGAGTACCATGCGAGCTGCCCCTCGAACCACCGGCCGGAGCCCCACCGTGTGACCTCCCCCCACCCTCCCGCGTCTACCACCTGTACCCACACAACACATCCGCAGCCAACCGGAAGTAGACGAGGATGGCAATCGGCACGTCCAGGAAGCAGGCGAGCGGCGTCCGGGCCCCGTCGGCGGCCGCCGCGACTCCCGCCACCACATCGATCATCGGCCAGGGGATGGTCCTCGAAGGGGACTGCGTGGCCGATGGTCCGCTCCGCATCGACGGGCACGTGAAGGGGAACGTCCGCGCGTCGCAGCTCGTCATCGGCCCCGCAGGGCGAGTGGACGGCGACGTCACCAGCACCGACGGCAACGCGCCCGACCGGTCGACGGTCATCGAGGGTCACGTCGGCGGCGCCGTCCGGGCGCGGCGGGTCGAGATTGGGCGGAGCGGCTCGGTGGGCTCGGGGCTCACGGCGCACGAGGCGATCGTGCACGGCCACGTCAAGGGCCCGATCACGACCGAGCACCGTCTGATCCTCGAGGAAACCGCGACCGTCGAGGGCGACGTCACTGCTCGTCGCCTCGGGCTCAAGGAAGGGGGCAAGGTCTTCGGCACCATCCGGATCGGGGAGCCGCACGCCGAAGCGGGCGGACGCGAAGCCTCGGGCTCGCGGGAGTCCTCTGACTCGCGGGAATCCTCAGGTTCGCGCGAATCCTCGGGCTCGGGCGAAGGCTCCGGCTCGCGCGGCGGTTCGGTCCCGCGCGACGATTCGGGCCCTCGCGCAGCCTTGGGCTCACGCGTGGACGCGGGCCCGGCCGAAGCCTCGGGCTCGCGTCAGGCCGCGACCGCGGGCGGCGGCAACGCGGGCTCGCCGGCGGCCGCGGGCTGAGCCGACGTCAGGCCGTCGCGACGGGCCTAAGGTCCGGGCCGCTCCCGCACACTCTCCCGCGGCCCACCCCGGCGCCCGGCGCGCCCCGCGACCGGCGCGGTGAACTCGCCGCGTCGCCTCGCGCGTACGAATGGTCCGCGGCCATCGACGTGATCCGCGCGGACCGCATCCGCCGCGCCTCGCCTCGCCTCACGCGTACGGGTCGTCCGGCAGCTCGACAGCGCCCCTCCGCTCGCCCGGCGCCCCGCCCGCCGGCACCGTCTCCCGCTCGACCTTCTTCCTGAGACACCCGCGGAAGAACGCCAGCACGTTCTCCGGGCGATGCTGCTGCGTCCGGTGCAGCGCCTCGAGCACCTCGGCCTCCTCGCGCCCGGCGATCAGGTCCTTGACCGCGTTGGCGGAGATGGACCGGTCGAGCCGCTTCAGGTGCCGGGCGACGGCGTCCTCAAACGGCAGTTCGTACGCCGGCTCGAAGCGCTTGACCCCCTCCCGCCCCGCCAACACCGCCGGGCGCGGGAAGCGGACGAAGATCGGCTGCGTGAAGTGCGGGTGGCGGATCATCAGCTCGCCCTTGGGGAGCGTCGCCAACTTCGACTTGGTCGCGGGCGAGAGCGTCGCGTACCCCGGCGTGGCCAGCTCGTCCATGTCCATGCGCCCGTAGACCGCGGTCCCGGCGTTCCCGACCACGCGCTTGTGGACCTGGCTCCGGAACTGCTGCGCGCTGAAGAGGACCAGCCCGAGGTAGCGGCCACGCTCGCTGATGTCCAGCAGCATCTTGCGGACGTAGGTGTCGGGCCCGTCGCCCGGGGCATACTTGTTCAGCTCGTCGACGAAGACGATGAGGTGGTCGACGCCCAGCGCGCCCCGCTCGAGCCGCTCCCGCGCCTCGTTCACCACCCGGGCGAAGATCAGGTCCTGCGCCTCCGGCTCCACGTTGGCCACGTCGATCACGTAGACGGTTCGGTCCTCGAACGCGCCCCAGGGCAGGTCGTTCACCGTCGCGTCGTTCGAGACCAGCCCTTTCGCCCGCGTCGAGAGGTTGAGGAGCCGGTTGCGGACCTTCCGGATCGTCGCGACGTGGTGCGTCTTCCACGCCTGCCAGTTGTTCTGCTCGCAGACGTCGAGGACGTCCTCGAACCAGTCCTCCAGCTCCTGGAAGGTGCGAACCCGGTGCGTGCGCGTGGTGCCGTCGCTCCACTCCCGCCCGACGACGCGGTCGCGGATGAACTCGATCAGCGCGTCTGCCTTCGCATCCACGTCCTCGCGGGTGAGGAGCACCTCGGCGAAGTCGAGGATCTGCTCGAGCCCCCAGACCAGCGGCTCGACGTTGTGCGTGAGCGCCTCGTTGGTGCGCAGCGTGTTGAGGTTGAAGCCGTCCGGCTTGTAAGGCGCGTAGTAGCGCACCTTCCGGAACGGCTCCGCCGGCACGCCCAGCCGCGCATACTGGGCCCGGTCCTCCTCGGACAGCTCGGCAGGCTGGTCGAGGAAGAGGAGGTCGGGGCCCTTCACGTTGAAGCAGAGGGCGGCGACGGTGGGAGAGTCAGGGCTCAGGGCCTGGGGCTCGGCATCAGGGCTCAGGGCCTGGGGCTCGGCATCAGGGCTCAGGGCCTGGGGCTCAGGGCTCAGGGGTTGGGCGTCGGAGGCTGCCCGGAGTTCCCTAAGCCCTGAGCCCTGAGCCCTATGCCCCGGGGCGGCGGGGCCGGGGGCGGCACGCAGCTCCCCAAGCCCTGAGCCCCGAGCCCTGAGCCCTTCGACGGACGCGCCGGTCCTCCCGAAATACTCGAAAATACTCGCCAACAGAAACAACACCGCGCTCGTCTTCGTCGCCAGCCCGCTCACGCCGGTGATGTTGAGGTGCGCGGCCTCGGGGCCGAGGAGGAAGTCGGCGTCGAGGTAGACGGGGGCCTGGAGGCCGGCGGCGGTGTAGAGGCCAATGGGGATACCGGTCCCGCCCGGTTTCGCGTAGGCGTCCATGCGGAGCGCGACGCGGACGTCCTCGTCATCGGCCAGGTAGACGGGGCCGCCGGGGACGGGCTGGAGCGGTTCTTCCGGCTCGTGGCGCAGGACGGCGGCGGTGTAGACGCGGATCTCGGGGCGCTCGGTCGGTATGGGGAAGTCGGGCGCGGGGCGGCCTTCCATCCCGATGTAGTCGTGGAGCGCGCTCTCGACGTCGGTCCACGCGGCGCCGTCGACGACGATGCCGTAGACCGTGACCGGGCGCGGGCGGTCGACGCGCAGCTTGACCAGCGCGCCGATCCCGATGGGCGAATCCGGCGCGGTCCAGAAGTGGAATTCGTGCGGTGTGTTCGGCTTGCGTTCCGTGCCGACGACGCGGCCGATCGGCTCGATGCTCATTCGATCCCCTCCCCCACCACCGCCACCACCTCGCCCGTGATCCCGGACGCGGCGCCGCTCGCGAGGAACAGCACGACCTCCGCAATCTGCTCGCGCGTGACCCACTTCAGCGCGTCGGGGTCGGGCACGGCGGCGCGATTCTGCTCTGTGTCGATCATCCCGGGCGCGACGGCGTTGACGCGCACGCCGTTCGCGGCCTCCTCCGCGGCCATGGCGCGGGTCAGCGCGGCGACGCCCGCCTTCGCGGCGCTGTACGCGCCGAGGTTCGCGACGGCGCGGATCGCGGCGGGCGAGGCGAAGTTGACGATCGCGCCGCGGCTGGCGCGCAGCAGCGGGAGCGCGGCGCGGCTCACGAGGAACGTCGTGCGCGCGTTGCGCTGGACCTCGCGCTCCCACTCCTCGGGCGTCGTCTCCGCGAGCGGCTTCACGACGGAGAGCCCGCCGGCGGCGTTGACGAGGACGTCCAGCCGGCCGAACCGCTCCTTCACCGCGGCGACGACACGCTGCGCGCCCGCCTCGTCGGTCAGGTCCGCGGCGATCCCGACGACCTCGCCCTCCCGCCCGAGTTCTTCGGCGAGCGTCTCGACCTCGGCGCGCACGTCGGTGATCGCGACGCGCGCGCCCTGCGCGAGGAACGCGCGGGCGAGGGCGTAACCGACCTGGCCGCGGGCGCCGACGCCCGTCACGAGCACGACCTTGTCGTTCATGGAACCGTCCTCCCTCCATGCGACGGCCGGCGCCCAGCGCAGCTCGGCCATCCCGGCCAGGAGGAGCGCGGTGCCGGTCGCGAAGTACAGGACCCCGGGATCGAAGTTGGGGATGAGCGCCGTCGCCGCGGCGACGGTCCCGACGGCTGCGCCGCCCAGCGCGAGCGCCGCCGCGCCGCGGAGCCGCGCGACGAGCGCGGTCAGCACGGAACCGAGCGTGTACGCGGGCGCGGCCAGGAAGAGGAGCGCGGCGGCGGCGGTCCCGAGTCCTGCGCTGCGGACCTCGCGGAACTCGGTGTACGCGTCGCCGAAGAGCCCCGCGGCCGCGAACACGAGGACGACTGCCATCCAGCGTCCGCGGGTCGAAGCCGCCCGGTCGTTCGGCAGCCCGACCCAGAACGCGGCGGCGACGGCGGCGAGCGTGAGCGCGGTCAGCGTCCCGCCGGCCGCGAGCGCGCCGGGGCCCGGGACGAGCAGGAGCGCGATCCCGGCCGACGTGCTCACACCGAGCGCCGCCGAGACGACGAGCACGGCGACGGGGAGCACGAAGCGACGGTAGGCGAGCCCGTCGCTCATGGCGCGAAGCGGCCGTACCCGCCGCGGAAGAAGATGAGCGGCACGTCCTCCCGCGCGCCGCCGGCCAGCACCTCACCCACGAAGATGGTGTGGTCGCCGGCGGGGTGCGCGGCGTGGACGCGGCAGTCGACCCACGCCATGGCCTCCTCCAGGATCGGCGCGCCCGTCGCCTCCTCGCGGAACTCCACGCCCCGGAACTTCTCGAACGGCTCCGGCCCCGCGAACTGCCGCGACAGCGCCTCGGCATGGAAGGGCAGGACGTTGACCGCGAAGTGGCCCGCTCGGGCGATCACGTCGTGCGAATTCGCCTCCTTCTCGATGCAGACCAGCACGAGGAGCGGGTCGAGCGAGACGGAGCTGAACGCACTGACGGTGAGCCCGCTGGGCGTGCCCGTCGCCGGGTCGCGCGAGGTGACGACGACGACGCCCGTCGCGAAGTGCCCCATGATGCGCCGGAACTCGGCCGCGTCGATCGGCATCCCGTTCATAGCCTCGGCGCGCGGGTGCGCAGGTATTCCTCGCAATCGCGGATCGGGTAGAGGAGCCGGTCCCAGCGGGTGTCCGGGAGCGAGAGCGGCGCGGTCTCGGCCAGGAGCCAGCGGCTGATCTCGTCGGCGCGCTCGAGCGTCTCGTCCGTGGCGGCGGCCTCGACGCGGACCAGCCCGAAGAAGGCGTCCCGGCCCGCCGCGGAACGGAGCCGCAGGTACCACGAGTATACCGGCGTGAAGCTTCGCGTCCCCGGGCGAAACACGCTCGACCGCTCGCCCGGTTCCAGGGCGAGGAGCGTGCGCGCGTCGTCGCCGTCGAAGAAACGCGTGCGGTGGCTCTTCACGACGCCGACCGCGCGTGGGCACCGGGCCAGCTCGTTCGTCAGCGTGAGACTCCCGTCGACGAGGAGCCAGCCGTCTTCCGACTCGCGGCACCAGCGGTCGGCGAGCGTCCCCTCGAGCGACTCCCGCCAGCGGTTCACCGCCTCCGCCGCGCGGGCGTAGATCGCGGGCGGGAAGAGCGGGAGCGGCTCGCCGTCCGGCGGGCTCGTGTCGTGGAGCGCCGCGTCGGCCACGCCCGCCGCCCGGATCGCGTCCGGCGAGACGTAGCGGAACGGGAAGAAGACACCCTCGCGCTCCTCCTGGTACCGCGTGCGCAGTCCGCCGGCGACGTCGCCTGTCTCGAGCGTCGTCATCCGCCGGTCGACGCGGGTGCGGACCACGGCCGCCGCGTACGCGTAGACGATCGGCACCGGGCCGTGGTAGAGCGCGACGGCCGAGCGCTGGATCCCGTCCAGGAACGCAGTGAACGCGCTCACCGACGGGGCGCCCACGCGATGCGCGCCGAGCCGGTCCAGCCCCGGCTCGATGACCTCGGCGTCGGCCTCGGTGATCGGGTCGCCGTGCGCCTCGAGCGGCGTCGACTCCGGCCCCGCGACAGCCGCTCGGAACGGCGAATCGGCTCCTCGCGCCAGGCTGCGAAGCTTCGTGGCGAGCACGTTGCGTGCAGTACCCTCGTTTCCTAGTTTGGGCAGTTCAACCGACAACGAAATGGCCTGTTCCGCCGCCGGCCACAACCCTTGGGAGTCAATGCAGTCGTATCTCAGGACGCCGCAACCATTTACGTACCCGAAGCCCGTTGCGGCAATGGTGCTTGTCTTCGTTCTCGCCGCGGCCCGCGTCGCGGCCGCCCAATCCGGACCCTCGGCGGAACAAGACACCGCGACGGAGTCGTCCACCGAACCGACCGACCGGTGGGCGGCCGCCGCCGAGTTCAGCATGACCGCCGCGTCCGGCAACCAGAACATGACGGTCCTGGCCACCGGCTTCACGTTGCGCCACCTGCGGAGTGAGATCTTCGACCTCCAGGTCAAGATCCAGGCCCGCTACGGCTCGAGCGGCGGCGAACAGGTCATCGAGAACTATCAGGGGACGTTCAACTTCGACATCGGCCCGAGGCACCGCTGGTCGCCGTTCATCTACAGCACGGCGGAGCACGACCCGTTCAAGCTCCTGGACGTCCGGGTAAACAGCGGCGCGGGCGCCAAGTACCGCCTGTACCGCGCGGAGAATGGCGACGAGGCGTCGTTGAGCCTGGCGATGCTGCACTCATACGAGGCGCTGGCGACCGTGGGCGCCCGGACCACCAATGCGGCGCGCTGGAGCGTGCACCTGACCGGGAGCCAGCGTCTGGCGGACGGCGTTACGCTATCGAGCCAGGCGCGCTACGAGCCGGTGGTCGACGATATCGACGATTTTCTTTTCACCTTCGACGCCGGGCTCAAGGTGCTCGTGACGCAGCGCATCGCGGTCTCGATCACGCACCAGTACAACCAGGACACCACACCGGCCCAGGGCGTCGGTGAAATCGACCGCCTAACGAAGGCAGGGATCATCATCGAGCTATGACCTGGCGAACCCGCGTTGGCTCCGGTTGGGCTTCGGCCCTGATTGTAACGTTCGTGGCGGGCTGCGACAACGTCGACTGGGGCGGCGCGGACATCGCTATCGTGCCGCCGCCGCCCGGCGCGATGGCGGCGGACGAGGAGGCGAGCCCACAGCAGGAGCGGCTCCCCGACGGCCCGATCGTCTACTACGTGACCCCGGACGCGGACGGCGCGACGCTGCGGCCGATCGCCGAGATCGGCCGCGACACGCTGATCCCCGTCGCTCCGCGCGTCGACCCGGAGGCGTACGCCCGCGGCTTCATCGGCACGCACATGCGCACCGGTACCGAGTTCGCGCTGTACCGCGGCGGCGCGCGCGTCGGCACGTTCGTCCTGTCGGAGGCGGGGCTCGCGCCCGAGAACGTCTGCCCCAGGGTCCCGCTCGGTCGCGGCGTCCTCGAGCTGATGCCCGGCGCGGACACGATCCCCGAATTCCTCGCGCTCGCCAAGTCGCACGCGCCGCCGGACGCGCCGCTCGGCGTCACGGGCGGGCTCCAGCCCGACCGTCGCATGCAGATCCTCGGCCCGATCCTGGCCGAGCGCCTGCTCCGCGCCCGCGGCGCGCCGCTCCCCGGCAACTGGACGCGCGCGATGGCGCAGCTCAAGCCGTTCCCGATGGCCGGCGAGCAGGACCCGGCCTTCGCCGCCACCTTCCTCGTCGGCGACTCGCTCGGCATCGGCCTCGACAACGACGGCCACAGCCTCTTCATGATCGCCGAGCCGCGGCCGCAGGTCGGGTACGACACCGCGTACGCGAGCTTCACTCCGTACGAGCGCGACGGGAAGGCCGCGCCGCGCGTCGTCGACTTCCTCGATTGGGACCGCGACGGCCAGGCCGAGCTGCTCCTCGAGGTCTACGGCACCGACCGCTCCTGGTTCGAGACGATCAGCGCCGCCCCGGGCGGCGGTTGGAGGAAGCAGGTCTCGACGCGCTGTCGTTAGAAGCCGAACCGGCTACCGCCAGACGTCGACCATGGTGCGAACACTGCCGTACGCTCGGCGTACGGCTCGGCGTCACTGTCCTTTTCCTCGCCGCATCCCCGATGAACGCCCAGACGAGCGACCGTCCGCGTTCCGCGATTTGTTCGAGCTGTTGCAGATCCGGGCGTACACGCAAGATCCCGAGTGAACCCCGGAGGCAGCCATGAAGCGCTCTCTGTCCGCCACGTTAGCACTCCTCCTGTTCGCCGCCGCGCCCGTCCCGGCGCAGCGGCCGGTGCACACCTACTCGATCGTGGCGCGCGACCCCGAGACAGGTCAGCTCGGCGTCGCCGTGCAGTCGCATTGGTTCAGCGTGGGTCCGATCGTGCCGTGGGCCGAGGCCGGCGTCGGCGCGATCGCGACGCAGTCGTTCGCGGACCCGGCGTACGGCCCGCTCGCGCTCGAGCTGCTCCGCGCGGGGAGGACCGCCGAGCAGGCGCTCGCGGGGCTCCTCGCCGCGGACCCGCACCCCGAAGTCCGGCAGGTCGCGATCATCGACGCGGCCGGGAACGTGGCCGCGCACACCGGTTCCCTGAACATCGAGGCGGCCGGCCACCGGACCGGGCCGAATTACTCGGTCCAGGCGAACCTCATGCTGAAGCCGACCGTGCCGGATGCGATGGCGCGTGCGTTCGAGAACGCGAAGGGCGATCTGGCCGACCGGCTCCTCGCCGCGCTCGAAGCCGCGCAGGCCGAGGGCGGCGACATCCGCGGCGCGCAGTCCGCGGCGATCGTCGTCGTCTCCGGCACGCCGACCGGCCGGCCGTGGGAGGACCGGATCTTCGACCTGCGCGTCGAGGACCATCCCGAGCCGGTCAAGGAGCTGCGCCGGCTCGTGCACCTGGCCCGGGCGTACCGGCACATGAACGCCGGCGACGCGGCCGTGGCCGAGGGCGACGTCGAGCGCGCGCTCCAGGAGTACGCAACCGCCGAGAGCATGGTCCCCGACGAGGCGACGAACGGCGAGATGGTCTTCTGGCACGCCGTGATGCTGGCCAACCTCGGCCGGGTCGACGAGGCGCTTCCTCTCTTCCGCCGCGCGTTCGCCCAGGACCCGAACTGGATCGAGCTGGTCCGGCGGCTGCCGAAGGCCGGTCAGCTCCCGGACGACCCGGCGCTGATCGAGCGGATCGTCTCGGCCGGCACGACGGCGGCTCGATCGCGCTGACAACGAGTTACGCGACCCGGCGCCGGCCGCATCGGAGGGGGCGGCTTGCGTCCGCGCCGGGTCGCCGTTAGGTTCGGGTCGACATAACACGAACGGGGCCTACCGGAAGTCCGGTGCAAGACCGGCGCGGCCCCGCCACTGTGAGAGACCCGGCCGCCGTGAGCAGGATAGGCGGCCGGCCCGGCTCGCTCGATGAGCCACTGGGGCGCTACGGCGCCCTGGGAAGGCGAGCGACGCTGTCTCGAGCCAGGAGACCGGCTCCGTTCGTGCCCGAGTGAACCCCTTCGAGGGAAGGGTCGGGCGGCAGATGTGAGCC
>Ga0207864_1004256_pt1 | contig 11051 bp, 11 predicted proteins | sample HigsolmetaAR202D_FD_184834 | JGI IMG/M metagenome (GOLD analysis project Ga0207864, IMG submission 184834) | Ionic liquid and high solid enriched microbial communities from the Joint BioEnergy Institute, USA - AR20-2-D (SPAdes) (version 2) ...
CCCGCGGCTCCCGCCGGCGTCGCCGGCTGCACCCAGCTGAACCCGCGACGGACTCTCGGCGTTCGTGGGTGCGCTTGGGTCGAATATTTCCACCCAATTGCACACAGAAATCTGACGCGCGAAACCTGGGTGCGCTTGAGTGGAAATATTCCACCGAATCGCACACTCGTCCTCGCGATGGCGACGTGGGTGCACTTTGGTCGACGGGACCAAGGGGTTAGGGCGGGCGGCCCAGGGGGTGAGCGGTGGGCAACGCCGCCGTCGGCCGGGCGGGCGCGCTTTCGGCGCGGTGCGAAGCGGCTAGCCAGGGCGCGGCGCCGACCCGGGACCAACACTTCCTGCAGACAGAGCGCGATGGGTTGTGGGGGCAGGGTGTAACGTATTTGCGGAAGGGGGCTTGTGGTTTCCGGGAGGGTGGTGTCCGTCCCATCCGACCATGCAGATACAATAGCGGATTGGGACGGATCCGGCGACGCTCGGCCGGCCGCATGCGGTCGCCGCCCAAACGCGCGGCCCACCGCCCGAGCGGCTGGCCGGCACCCGCGGTGCTCGGAGTGGAGCGGTGCTCGGAGAGGAGCGGTGCTCGGAGTGGAGACGAAGGCCGCCGCTCGCGGGCGCCCGCGGCGGCCGGAATGGAGACGAAGGCCGCGCCCCCCGAGCCCCGAGCCCCGAGCCCCGAGCCCTGAGCCCTGAGCCCTGAGCCCTGACACCTGACACCTGAAACCTGACACCCAACACAAACCCAAACCGTACACCACACACAACATGCTTGACACCGCCGAAGGCATAACATTACCTTCGCGCGCCCCGAAGATACGCCGAAACCGAAAGGAAGACCCGTGGTCGATTCTGCTGATCTCGCAAGACTTCGTATCCCCCGTGACCCGGTCGGCGCATCCGCCGCGCCGGGGTCTCGTCGCCCGCTCTACATCGGGCTCGGCGTCATCGCGCTCGTCCTCGTGGCGGCGGTCGCGGCGCTCGGGCTGCGCGACCGGGCGATCGAGGTCCGCGTGGCGACGGCAGTGGCGCGGGGCGGCGGTGGCGGCGCGGCGGGCGGGCTGACCGCGAACGGCTACGTCGTTGCGCGGACGAAGGCGTCGGTCTCGTCGAAGGTCGCTGGGCGGCTGGTCTACCTCGGCGTCGAGGAAGGCGACGTCGTCCAGGCAGGCACGGTCCTCGCCCGTCTGGAGGACGCGGAGTACGAGGCGGCGGTGCGGCAGGCCGCTGCCGAACGACTGTCGGCCGAGGCGACGCGGCAGGAGGCGCAGGCCGCGGTCGCGCAGGCCGAGCGCGACCTCGAGCGCGCCCGCGCACTGGCCGCCGAGGGGCACGTCCCGCCGCAGCAGCTCGAGGACGCGGAGACGGCGCTCGCGGTGGCGCGCGCACGCCTGGCCGCGGCCGAAGCGCGCGTCGCGGCCGCCGAGCAGATCCACGCCGCCGCCGAGGCCGCGCTGGAGAACACGCGCGTGCGCGCGCCCTTCACCGGCACGGTCCTGCGCAAGGACGCCGAGGTCGGCGAGGTCGTCGCGCCGTCGGTCGCGGGCACGGGGCTCACACGGGGCGCCGTCGTCACCATGGCCGACCTCTCGACGCTCGAGGTCGAGGTCGACGTGAACGAGGCGTACATCGGCGGCGTCCGTCGCGACCAGCCCGCCGAGATCATTCTCGACGCCTACCCGACCGTCCGCTTCCCCGGCCGCGTCCGTCAGATCATGCCGACGGCGGACCGCCAGAAGGCGACGGTCCTCGTCCGCGTCGCGATCGAGGCGCAGGACCCGCGCATCCTCCCGGAGATGGGCGCGCGCGTCGTCTTCCTCGAGCCGACCGAGGGTGACGCCGCCGAGGCGACGGGCGGCGCCGCAGCGCCCGCGACGACCACGCCGCGCCGCGTTTTCGCGCCGGCCGCGGCGGTGCGCAACGAGGGAGGCGAGAACGTCGTCTACGTCGTCGTGGGCGACGTCGCCCAGCGCCGCGTCGTCGACGCCGGCCCGGTCTCCGGCGGCGAGCGCGAGATCCGGCAGGGACTCAACGGTGGAGAACGACTCGTCATCGACGCGCCCGAAGGGCTCGCCGACGGCGCACGCGTCCGCATCGCGGGCAACGACTGAACACACACGGAGGCAACCATGCCGCTGGTCGAAGTGCGGGACGTACGGAAGGTCTATCGGAGGGACACGGTCGAGGTCCCGGTCCTCGACGGCCTGAACCTCGACATCGAACAAGGCGAGTTCCTGGCGCTCATGGGCCCGTCGGGGAGCGGCAAGTCGACGCTCCTCAACCTGCTCGCCGGGCTCGACTCGCCCACCTCGGGCTCGATCCGGGTGGGCGGCGAGGAGATCTCGTCGATGAAGCCGAAGCGACTCGCCGCCTGGCGCGCGCGTCACGTCGGCTTCGTCTTCCAGATGTACAACCTGATCCCGGTCCTCACGGCGTTGCAGAACGTCGAGCTGCCGCTGCTGCTGACGCCGCTGAACAAGAAGCAGCGCCGCGAGCACGCGGAGACGGCGCTCCGCATCGTCGGGCTCGAGGAGCGGATGCACCACTTCCCGCGCCAGCTCTCGGGCGGTCAGGAGCAGCGCGTCGCCATCGCGCGCGCGATCGTGACGGACCCAACGCTGATCCTGGCCGACGAGCCGACGGGCGACCTCGACGCCAAGTCCGCCGAGGAGATCCTCGACCTGCTCGGCCGGCTCAACGCCGAGTACGGCAAGACGATCGTCATGGTCACGCACGACCCGCACGCGGCCGAGCGCGCGGGGCGGACGCTGCACCTCGAGAAGGGCGTGCTGGTCGGCGACGGCGCGCGCCCCGTCGCCGCGGGTGCGGGTGCCGTATCGGGCGCGGGTGCCGGCGCGGGCGCGGCCGGGGGCGAGGAGGGCGCCCGATGACCCGCGCCACGCTCGTCCGCGCCAACCTCGGGCGCCACAAGCGACGCACGATCCTGACCGTGCTCGGGCTCGGGATCGCGCTCTTCCTCTTCGTCACGCTGCAGACGTTCCTGCACACGCTCCGATCCATCGGCGACATCGGGAGCGAGACGCACCTCGTCGTGACGAACAAGCTCGGGATCGTCTTCCCGCTGCCGATGGCCTACCGCGCGCGGCTGCAGGCGATGGAGGGCGTCGAGTCCGTCGGCTACGCGAGCTGGTTCGGCGGGATCTACCAGGACCCGTCGAACTTCTTCGCCAACTTCGCCGTCGACCCCGAGTACCTCGCCATGTACCCGGAGATCGTGGTCTCGCCCGAGCACCGCGAGGCGTTCATGGCCGACCGCACCGGCGCGATCGTCGGCGTGCGGCTCATGGAGCGCTTCGGCTGGCAGGTCGGCCAGACGGTCACGCTGCAGGGCACGATCTACCCGGGCAACCACGACTTCACGATCCGCGGCGTCTACAGCGCCGGGCGCAAGGGCTTCGACGAGACGTCGCTGTTCTTCCACCACCGCTATCTCGAGGAGATCGCCCGCAACCAGGGGATGGACGGCGTCGTCGGGTGGTACGTGCTGAAGGTGACCGACCCGAACCAGGCCGCCGCGATCGCCCAGGCGGTCGACGAGGCGTACGAGAACTCGGCGTCGCCGACCCGCGCCCAGACCGAGAAGGCGTTCAACCTCTCGTTCATCGGGATGTACGGGAACATCGGCTTCTTCCTGAACGCGATCGGGATGGCCGTCGTCTTCGCGATCCTGATGGTCTCGGCGAACACCATGGCGATGTCGGCGCGCGAGCGCTTCTCCGAGATCGCCGTGCTCAAGACGCTCGGCTTCACCGACGGCGACGTGCTGCGCATCGTCGTCGCCGAGGCGGCGTGGATCGTCGGGCTCGGCCTCGCGCTCGGGCTCGGCGGCGCCGTGCTCCTCTTCAACGTGATGGACTTCGACATGGGCGGCTTCGCCCCGGGGCTCTCCGTCTCGCCCGGCGTCGCGCTCGGCGCTTTCGGCATCGGGCTGCTGATCGCCACCGCGAGCGCCGCGATCCCCGCCATGCAGGCGGCCCGGCTCAAGGTCACCGACGCGCTGAGGTACGTCGCATGAAGATCCCGCTGATCTACAACATCAGGAGCGTGCTGCACCGCCCGACGACGAGCCTGGCGACGGCGCTCGGCATCGCCTTCGTCGTCCTGACGTTCGTCGGGATGCTCGCGCTGGCGAACGGGTTCCGCTCGGCGATGATCTCGACCGGGCGGCCGGACAACGTGATGCTGCTGCGCCAGGGCGCGGACTCGGAGATCTCGAGCGGGATCAGCCGCGAGCACGCCTCGATCGTGCGCTCGCTCCCCGAGGTCGCGAAGCTCTCCGACGGCCGGCCGATCGCCTCGGCGGACGCCTACGTCGTGGTCGCCAAGCCGCGCCTGGACGGCTCCGAGACGCACATGCCCGTGCGCGGCGTCTCGCCGGAGGTGTTCGAGCTGCGCGACGAGGTCCGCATCATCGAGGGCCGGAGCTTCGAGCCCGGGCGCGCCGAGGTCATCGTCGGGCGCGGCCTCGTCGGCCGCATGGCAGACGTCGAGATCGGCGCGACGATCCGCTTCGGCCAGCAGGACTTCACCGTCGTCGGCCACTTCGAGGCCGACGGGAGCGTCTTCGAGTCCGAGGTCTGGGGCGACGCCGAGACGCTGATGGCCGCGTTCCGCGGGCCGGTCTTCCAGTCCGTGACCGTGCGCCTGGCCGACCCCGAGGCGTTCGACGCGCTCGTCGCCCGGATCGAAGCCGACCCGCGGCTGCAGCTCCAGGCCAAGCGCGAGCCGGACTTCTTCGCCGGGCAGGCCCAGTTCCTGGGCACGATGCTCGAGTTCATCGCCTTCTTCGTGACGATCGTCATGTCGATCGGCGCGGTGTTCGGCGCGATCAACACGATGGACGCGATGGTCGCGGCGCGCGCCCGCGAGATCTCGGTGCTGCAGACGCTCGGCTTCCAGCGTCGCAGCGTCATGGCCTCGTTCCTGGCCGAGGCCGTCGTGATCGCGCTGGCGGGCGGCGCGCTGGGCTGCCTCCTGGCGCTCCCGATCAACGGGATCCAGACCAGCACCGTGAACTGGCAGTCGTTCGGCGAGGTGACGTTCGCGTTCCGCGTCTCGCCGAAGATCCTGCTTCAGGGGATGATCTTCGCCGGCATCATGGGGCTGGTCGGTGGGTTCCTCCCGGCTCGCCGCGCGGCGAAGCAGGGGCTGGCGGCGGGGATGCGGAGGGGATGAGCCGGGCGACGACGTCCGCGCCCACGTCCGGATAGTCGGTGATCAAACCGTCGACGCCGAGGCCGATGAGACGCTCCATCGCCTCGGCGTCGTTCACTGTCCAGGGGATCACGCGCATCCCCCTCGCGTGCGCCTCCTCGACCAGCGCCGCGTCGACGAGCCGGTAGTCGGGGCTGTAGACCGCGGGGACGAAGCCGAGAAGGGCGAGGTCGCGGGTGAGGCGGGAGGCGCCGGCCGGCGACGGCGCACCTCCCTCCTCTTCCACCAGGAGCGACGTCGCCACCGTCCGGTCCATCGCCCGCAGCACCCGCAGCGTGCGCACGTCGAAGGACTGCACGATCGTGCGTTCCAGCACCCCGAGCGACGCGAGTTCGTCGTACAGCAGCCGCACGAACTCCGCCGGCGGCGCCTGGAGCGTCCCGTCCCACTCCGGCCTGCTCTTCGTCTCGATGTTGTACCAGACCGGCGCGCGGCCGAGCACCCGGACCCGCGCCTCGACCGCGCGGATCGCGTCGGACAGGAGCGGTTTCGACGCGGCGACCGGCCGCTGGCGGGGGAAGTCGGGGTGACCGCGCCGCCCGCAGTCGAATGCGGCGACGTCGTCGTAATCGAGCCGGTAGATCGCGAACCGCTCGCGGTCGGCCTCGGTGACCGGCCTGCCGTCCGGGTGGCTGCAGATGCGCGGGTCGAACCACGGGTCGTGCGACACGACGAGGCGACGATCGCGCGTGACGACGACGTCGAGCTCGACGGTCGTGACGCCCAGCTCCGCGGCCAGGAGGAAGGCGGGGATCGTGTTCTCGGGGAGGAGGCCGCGGGCGCCGCGATGGCCCTGGAGATCGAAGGTGGGGGTCATGGCGGACCTCATGCTAGCGTGGACTCGGCGCGCTCCGGCGCGGGCAGCACCGCGGTGCCACCATTGGCCCCGCGCGATGCCCGTGCCCGCGCGGGCGCACCCCAGCGGCACACGCCGGGGATCCACGCCCCCACCTTCCGGGCCGCTTGGGCGGGACTGCCCGATACTACCGGTTCGGCCCACCCGCCCATCCCGATCCTCCTCATTCCTCCTCCAGCCCGTACCGCCTCGTCAGGTAGTCGGCCATGTCGCGCAGGAAGCGGGCGTCGGCGGGGAGGCCGAGCGAGTCCGCGGGGACCGGGCCGGGGTTCGCCTCTGCGAGCGGGCCGAGCCGGTCGAACATGGCGCCGAACTGCATGCGGACCATCGACGCGTCGGGGCCGAGGTCGTCGTCCTCGACGGCGTCGACCGCCGAACGCAACCGTGCGATGATCTGCGAAATCTCGACCGTCCCGCCGGCCTCGATCCGGTCGGCGACGGCGTTCGTCTCGTCGCGGAGCGCGCGTACCCGCGCCTCCGCGGCCTCCATCTTCTCGCGTTCGTCGTTCATCACACTCACATCCTGCTCAGCTCCGCCTCCGCCGCGATGTGCCCGAACGCGGCCCAGTTGCCGATGTCGAGGACGCGGCGGAAGACCTCTCGCGCCCGAGCGGCGTCGCCGTTGTAGAGGTACCAGTTCCCGACGCCGTACCCCTGCGTCGCGAGCTGGAGCGCATCGCCCTCGCCGGCCAGGAGCGAATCGGGCGCGACGAGCCCCTTGTACATGAGCAGGCGACGGTGGTACGCGTCGTTCTCCATGATCTCCATGTCGGGGTAGACGTGCTCGAGCACCGCCGCCGCCTCCTGGTCGCGGCCGAGGCGACGCAGCGTCATGTACATCCAGTCGGCCACGGCGACGATCATGTCGTCGTTCGTCGCGACGTCCATGCACGCGCGGTACGCGTCCAGCGCCCCCTCGAAGTCGCCCTTCAGGTAGCGGGCGAGGCCGAGGTGGTAGTGGATGTTGAACTGGAGCGTCGTGCGGGGGACGTTGTAGCGGTTCGGCGCGCCGTCCGGCTCGATCTCGTCCGGCTCGCCGCGCACCAGCTCCGCCGCGCGCTCGAGGTCCGCGATCGCGCGGTCGAACTCCCGGACCGTGATCCACCGGTGCCCGCGATGGCGATACATGCGCGCGTCGCCAGGGTGCTTCTCGATCCCTTCCGTGAAGGTCGCGATCGCGTCGCGATACCGGCCGAGGTACGCCAGGCGACGCCCGAGCCAGATGATCGCGTCCGCGTCGTCCGGCGCGCGGTCGTACGCCACGCGCGCTTCCGCCAGGTTGGCCTCGAGCCGCGCCCGCGTCGCCGAGTCCTGCGCCGGGCGGTACAACGGCTCGCCGAGGAGCGACGTCGCCTCGATGGCGCGCTCGCCGGAGCCGTCGGCGCCGTCGGTCCGGTCTGGCGTCCCGCCGGCGCACGCGGACGCGATGAGGATGAGGGAGAGGTGTGCAAACACCCGTTTCATCGTCGTGCTCCTGTCGGAATGGTTGGGTTCCCGCCGTGCCTCGCCGAGCACCGCGCCACGATGCCGGCCGTCACCTGGCCTCAAGCACGGCGACCGCGTCGCCCAGCCGCAGCGCGCCCGGTCCGGCGTGGATCAGGTTCTGCCCGAACAGCACCTTCCCGCCCCGGTTCCGGTACGTCGCCAGCGTGCGAAGCGGCTCCTTCCCGCGCTCGCCCGTCGCCTGGTCCGTCGTCGTGATCACGCACCGCGCGCACGGCTTCACGACGTCGAAGGCGACGTCGCCGATCCGGATCCGGCGCCACCCGTCCTCCGCGTGCGCGCCCGCGCCGCGTACGACGAGGTTCGGACGGAAACGGTCCATTGGGAGGGGAGAGTCGAGGCGCGCGTTCAGCTCGTCCAGCGCCTCTGCCGAGATCAGCAGGAACGGGAACCCATCCGCGAAAGAGACGCGCCGACCCGGCGGAGAGTAACGCGCATCGATCGGCCGGAACGCGTCGTCCGGCATGTACACGATCCGCCGCGGCGCGCCCAGGTACTCGCTGATCCACGCGGTCGCCGGCTCCTGCACGATCGCGCCGGCGACGCGGTCCCGCCAGATCCGGACACCGAGCCGGGGGCCGTCCGCGCCGCCCAGCGGGAGCGCCAGCTCCCCGACGCCCGGGGCCGTGAGGATCAAACGGCCCGACGACAATTTGGGCACGATCAGCGCGAGCCGCGGCTCCTCGCGCTGCGTGACCATCTCGCCGTCGGGGTCCACGACCATCCACCGCCGGTCGTTGCGGATCCCGAAATCGTCCAGCTCCGCCGCGTCCAGCGCGATCCCGCGCGCGGACTTGAGCGGGTAGAAATTGAGCTGGACGAGCGTCGTCTGAGGCACGTCGAAACCCATGTCGGACTTGGCGTTGTGTGGGTTCGGCCGCGCCGGGGAGTACGCGGGGGCGGCGCGCCGTCGCGGACGGCGCGCCGCCCGGGCCGCAATCTCGACGGCCGGACCGCCGGCCACAAGTGCCGCGACGCACGAACCCGTTGCCGTCGATTCCCTCGGCGACTTACCTTCGTCCTCCCCCCGCTGGCTGGCCCCGATGCGCGCCCTCGCCGCGCTCACGCCGCTGGCCACAATAGCTCCCCTCGTCGCCCTCCCGTTTCTGGCTGCATGCGGCTCCGACGTCCCGTTCGACAGGTGCACGCGCTGGTGAAGGCGGGACGGTGAGCCGGGTCGGACCAGGGCACCGGCCTTAGCCGGCGAACGCGGCGTCGGCGACGAACACGGTGATCGCCGCGTACCCGGCCTGACCCACGAACCCCTGAGTGAGTAATGCGCGCCTACGTCTTCTGGCATCGACCCCGCCCGGGAACCGACCTCCGCGCCTACGAAGTCGCGCTCCGCGACTTCCACGAAGCGCTCGGCCGTGCCGGCGCGGTGGAGGGCTTCATCGCGTCCGAGTCGCACCGGCTCGACGGCGCGCCGTGGCTCCCGGGCGACGCGCCGGCGCCCGCCTTCCCCGAGAGCTGGAATCCGATCCTGGTCCGCCGGGTCCGGGTCGTCGGCTGAGGCCCGCGCCCCGCCGGGACTTGCCGGGATCGCGCCACGTCGACAGAATAGCGCGGCGCGCCGGGCCCGCGCGTTCCGGAGCGGGGCGCGCGCCCGGCGCGCTTTTCGTCGCCCGGCCCGCGCCTGACGACGGGCGCGGGACCCGCACACGGCAGCACCATCGCTTCGAGGAACTCCATGCTCACGGACATCCAGATCGCGCAATCCGCCAAGCTCCAGCCGATCGTCGAGATCGCGGCGAAGCTGGGGCTCTCCGAAACCGAGATCGAGCCGTACGGGCGCTACAAGGCCAAGGTCCCCCTCGAGGCGATCCGCGCCCGCGGCGAACCCAAGGGCAAGCTCGTCCTGGTCACGGGGATCAACCCCACGCCCGCGGGCGAGGGGAAGTCCACGACGTCGGTCGGGCTGGCCGACGCGCTCAAGCTCCGGGGCCGCAACACGGTCCTCTGCCTGCGCGAGCCGAGCCTCGGCCCGGTCTTCGGCGTGAAGGGCGGCGCCGCCGGCGGCGGCTACTCGCAGGTCGTGCCGATGGCGGACATCAACCTGCACTTCACCGGCGACTTCCACGCGGTCACTTCCGCGCACTCGCTCCTGGCCGCGCTGATCGACAACCACCTCTACCGGCCGAACTCCCTGCGGATCGACCCGCGCCGCATCGTCTGGCGCCGGGCCGTCGACATGAACGACCGCGCGCTGCGCAGGATCGTGGTCGGCCTGGGCGGGATCGACGGCGGCGTGCCGCGCGAGGACGGCTTCATGATCACGACCGCGTCGGAGATCATGGCGATCTTCGCGCTCGCCAGCGACCTGCAGGACCTGAAGCGCCGGTTCGGCGACATCATCGTCGCCTACACGTACGACCGGCAGCCCGTCCGCGCCCGCGACCTCGGCGCCGAGGGCGCGATGACGCTCCTCATGAAGGACGCCATCATGCCGAACCTCGTGCAGACGCTGGGCGGCACGCCCGCCTTCGTCCACGCCGGTCCGTTCGGCAACATCGCCCACGGGTGCAACTCGCTGATCGCGACGCAGGCGGGGCTCACGCTCGGCGACATCGTCGTGACCGAGGCCGGCTTCGGCGCGGACCTCGGCGCGGAGAAGTTCTTCAACATCAAGTGCCGGACGGGCGGGCTGCGCCCCGACGCTGCGGTCGTCGTCGGCACGATCCGCGCGCTCAAGATGCACGGCGGCGTGCCGAAGACGGAGCTGGCGAAGGAGGACGTCGCCGCCCTCGAGCGCGGGATGGAGAACATCATCGCGCACGTCGAGAACGTGAAGAAGTTCGGCGTCCCGCCGATCGTCGCGCTGAACCGCTTCATTACGGACACCGACGCCGAGATCGAGACGTTCGTCCGCACGATCGAGTCGATGGGCGTCCCGGTCGCGGTCGCGGACCCGTGGGGGAAGGGCGGCGAGGGCGTCCTCGAGGTCGCCGACGCCGTGCTCGACACGATCGCGAAGGGCGAGGCGGACTTCCGGCCGCTGTACGAGCTGGATCAGCCGCTCACGGCCAAGATCGAGACGGTCGCGCGCGAGATCTACGGCGCCGACGGCGTCGACTACCTCCCCGCGGCCAAGCGCGAGCTCGATCGCCTCGAGCAGCTCGGACTCGGCAACCTGCCGGTCTGCATGGCCAAGACGCAGTACTCCTTCTCCGACAACCCGGCGCTCCTCGGCCGCCCGAGCGGCTTCCGCATCACGGTACGCGAGGTGCGTCCCTCGGCCGGCGCCGGCTTCGTGGTCGTCCAGACCGGCGACATCATGACGATGCCCGGGCTCCCCGAGAGCCCGGCCGCCGAGCGCATGTCGATCGAGCCGGACGGCACGATCGTCGGGCTGGCGTGATGCAAGGAGGTGCGGCGACGGGCGGCGGCGACGCCGGAACCGCCGACGCACCGACGATTTCGGCTGGAACGGCGGCGCGGCGGCGGGCTCTGCCCGCCGCCG
>Ga0207864_1004260_pt1 | contig 11045 bp, 14 predicted proteins | sample HigsolmetaAR202D_FD_184834 | JGI IMG/M metagenome (GOLD analysis project Ga0207864, IMG submission 184834) | Ionic liquid and high solid enriched microbial communities from the Joint BioEnergy Institute, USA - AR20-2-D (SPAdes) (version 2) ...
GGCGAGCCGCGGCCCGTACCCGCGGCTCGTGCCCGGTCACACGTCCCGTGCTTTCCCCGAACACCGATTCAGTGAGGAAGACCCATGTTCGCAAAGATCCGCATCACCGCGAAGACCCTGATCCTCTCCCTGGGGACCGCCGGCCTGTGCGTCCTGGGCGGCGGTGTCGCCTTCGCCGCCGCACCGGCCGTGGGCCTCACCGGCATCGGCTTCAGCCTGCCCGGCGAGCAGCCCGCCGCGGAGCCCCTGCCGAGCGGCCGGACCGCCGAGCGCGCCCCGATCACCGGGACCTCGGACAGTCCCGCGGTCTCGGGTGACCTGGCCGTACTGCCCAAGGGTCCGGACACCGTGCAGGAGCTGGTCGACGAGCTCGACCGCCAGACCATGCGCGACGGGGGCGACCTCGGCCTGCTGCTCGACGGAACCGCGGGCGTCGCGCCGGACGTCGTGCCGCAGCGCGGCGTCGCCGACCCCACCGAGCAGTTGGGCCTGTCCACCGAGGGCCTGCTCGGCAAGGGCCTGCTGGGCAACGGCCTGCCGCTGTAGCCGCGGAAAGCACCGGGGCCGACCGGTCCGCGCGACCGGTCGGCCCCGCTCGGGTCAGGAGCCGTCCGGCGGAGTCCAGTCCTCCAGGGACCAGGCCATCTCCCAGAACCGGACCTCGTAGTGGCAACTGGTCACGAACGCGCGCTCCATCCGCTCCCGCTCGGCGGGCCCCGCCTCGGCGGCCACCCGGTCCAGCAGCTCCCGCGTCCGGGCCAGCTTGTCCGACTCGTACGCCCCGGCGTAGAAGGACCACCAGCCGTGGAAGGGGTGGTCGGGGTCCAGGGGCGCCTCCCCGGTGAACCGCGCCGCGGCCCACAGGTAGGTCCACGGGCACGGCAGCAGCGCGGCCAGCAGCACGCCGAGCGTGTCGTGGCCCGCGGCCGTCATGTGGTTGATGTAGGCCTGCGCACTGGGCGCGAGCCGGTCGGCCTGGGCCTCCTCGTAGGACACCCCCGCGTACGCGCACAGCGCCTCGTGCGCGTGGCCCTCCTCGGCGAGGATGACCGAGACGCCGTCGTGGAAGAACCGCATCCACTCCCGGTCCGGGGAGAGCGCCAGCCCCAGCCCGTAACAGCGGACGTAGGCGGTCAGGTACTGGTAGTCCTGCCCGACGTAGTGCAGCACCTGCTCCCTGGCGAGGCTGCCCTCGCGCAGGCCCTTGAGAAAGGGGTGCTCGTAGAAGGCCTCGAACAGGTCAGCGTGCCGACGGCCCAGCTCCGCGGTGAAACCGGTCTCACCGGGGGCAACAGGGAGTACGCCCACCGTTCCTCCGCTCGAATTACCGAGATCAGGTTCAACGGGTTCGGGCCCTCGGCCCATCTCAGTCCCGCATGGGACACCCCGCGTGGTCACCGTCACTCTAGCCCCGCCCAGCGCAAGGAGACACGGCCGGGTAGCAGGATCCGCCGCACTGCCTGCCCACCTGCACCGTCTGGCTGAGGGCGGTGAGCCACCTCCACCAGCCTGGGCCGGGCCGCGACGTTGCGGCACCGCGTCACCGTCTTCCATGGCCCTGGGGGCACAGCAAGCGTCTGTTCTGTCCCTAGGGCCATGATCGTCAAGGCCGTGCCGGGGAGCGTCCGTGGCGTCCGGCGACAGGAGGGCTCCGGGCCGGTTCCGCGGTCCAGCGGGCAGGACACGAGCAGCCTGTGGGACTGCGGGGGCGTTGCCGACGGCTGGGGTGCCTGCCCAGGTTTTCCCGAGTGAAGGAAAACCGCCCGGGCCGCTGGTAAAGTCCCAGGTCGCCAAGGGTGCTCCCCGCGCACGCGGGGGTGGCGGTGACCCTCTTTGCCCGTGCGGTGGTCTGTTCAGGTTCGGGTGACGTGGGTGGGGCGGGCGGTGGTGTTGCCGGAGAGTCGGAGCATGGGCGGCAGGCCCCGGGAGTCGGTGTAGGAGGATCCGCCGCGCCGCTCCCGGGCAGCAAGGGGGACAGGGGGGCCGGGGGCGGCGCGGCGGAGGTCAGGAGTGTTCCGGGATGCGGCGTCCGGTCACGATGTCGGTCATGATGCGGATGTAGTGCGACCGGGGCCCCGGCGCCCAGGTGTCCAGCGGCAGCGTCTCCAGCAGCGACCGCTCCTCGGGGTCCTCGACCGCGTGGCCCACGCCGACCACCATCACCGACCAGCCGGTGCGCGCCTCCTCGTCGTAGTCGTCCACCTCGAACGCCACCACCGTGTCACGGGTGGCCTGCGCGAGCTTGGACTCCGGGGACGTGCGGATGACGATGTCGGTGCCCAGCATGGTGAAGTTGACGGGCTGGACCGCGGGGAGCGCATGGTCGGTGAAGACGATGCGGCCGATCGGGGCCTGGGCCAGCAGCCGCAGGCACTCCTCCCGGGTGAGCACCTCCAGCCCGGCCTTGTCGGTGACCGCCGTGTCATGCCCATCCACGTTCATGCGCCTCTCTCCTGGACGTTTCGCTTCCTCCCGGGAAGGGTCAGATCTGGCTCTTCGCGCGCAGTTGCGCGACGAGCACCGCCGCCTGGGTGCGGCGCTTGAGGTCGAGTTTCCCCAGCAGGCTGGAGACGTAGTTCTTCACGGTCTTCTCCGCCAGGAAGAGCCGCTCCCCGATCTGCCGGTTGGTCAGCCCCTCCCCGATCAGGTCGAGGATCTGCCGTTCCTGCGGGGTGAGCGCGGCCAGCGGGTCGGGCTTGCCGCCGTTGCCCCGCAGCCGCTCCAGCATGCGCCCGGTGCTGCGCGGGTCGAGCAGGGAGCCGCCCGCCGCGACCGTGCGCACCGCGCCCACCAGGTCGGAGCCGTGGATCTGCTTGAGCACGTATCCGGCGGCACCCGCCATGACCGCTTCGAAGAGCGCCTCGTCGTCGGCGAAGGAGGTGAGCATCAGGCAGGCCACCTCGGGATGGGAGGACCGGATCTCCCGGCACACCTCCACCCCCGAGCGGTCGGGCAGCCGCACGTCGAGCACGGCCACGTCCGGCTTGACCGCGGGGATGCGGCTGAGCGCCTGCTCCGCGGTGCCGGCCTCGCCGACGACCTTCAGGTCGTCCTCGTCCTCCAGAAGCGCGGCGACCCCCCGGCGCACCACCTCGTGGTCGTCGACCAGAAACACCCTGATCGGGCCGGGCGCGTCCGCCTGCGGCATGTCAGCCTCCCTGCTTCTCTCTCCTCTCTTCGACCGTAACGGCCGCGCTGTCGGGGCGCCTCGCCGAACGGCTCGATTACCCCTGCCGAAAGTCCCGAATCCGACGGGCTGCGGAAGCCTTCGCCCCTCCCGGCGGAGTCCGTGGGGGCGGCGAGAAAAGAGAGAAAAAATCCACTCAACGGGAATCCTGCCGGGGCGCCCTCCGTTACACAGGGCGTGGGTCGGTGCGGTAGCAAGTGTCCCCCGGGCTCCACTCACAGCCTTCGCGGAATACCGCGCTCGGACACCACCTCGGTGGTGGCCCGGGCGGTCCCGGAGCCGCGTTGCGCACCGCGCCGTGAGGCGACCGCCGTACCGACCCGCACCGCAGTCGCGTCCCGAGGTCTCCGGACCGCGGAAACACTCCGCCCGGGAAGTGACTGACGTCCCGCCCTGGTGTATACAGGGTGTGGATCGGTGCGGTAGCAAGTGTCCCCCGGGCTCCACTCATAGCCTTCGCGGAATACCGCGCTCGGACACCACCTCGGTGGTGGCCCGGGCGGTCCCGGAGCCGCGTTGCGCACTGCGCCGTGAGGCGACCGCCGTACCGCTCCGCAGACGTCGAAGCCCTCGCCGGGCCCGCCCCGGCGGGGGCTTCTGCGTCGCCGCAACGGATCAGAACCCGCCGATGCCGACGTACTTGACCTCCAGGTACTCGTCGATGCCCACGCTGCCGCCCTCACGGCCCAGCCCGGACTGCTTGACCCCGCCGAACGGCGCCGCCGGGTTGGAGACGACGCCCTGGTTGAGGCCGACCATGCCGCTCTCCAGGTTCTCCGCCATGCGCAGCGCCCGCCCCAGGTTCTCCGTGAACACGTAGCTGACCAGGCCGTACTCGGTGTTGTTGGCTTCGGTGAGCACCTCCTCCTCGGTGCGGAAGGAGATCACCGGGGCCACCGGCCCGAAGATCTCGGTGCGGGACACCTCGCTGTCCTTGGGCACGTCGGCAAGCACGGTGGGCTGGTAGAAGTAGCCGGGGCCGTCCCCGGCCTCCCCGCCGAGCAGCACCCGCGCCCCGCGGGTCACCGCGTCGTCGACCAGTTCCTGCACCTTGCCGCGGGCCTTGTCGTCGATGAGCGGCCCCACGTCCACCCCCGCCTCCGTGCCGCGGCCCACGCGCAGCGCCGCCATGCGCTCGGCGAGCCGGGCCGTGAACTCCTCGGCCACCCCGGCCTGCACGTACAGGCGGTTGGCCGCGGTGCACGCCTCGCCGATGTTGCGCATCTTCGCCTGCATCGCCCCGGTCACGGCGGCGTCCAGGTCGGCGTCGTCGAACACGATGAACGGCGCGTTGCCGCCCAGCTCCATGGAGGTGCGCAGCACCTGGTCGGCGCTCTGCTTGATGAGCGCGCGGCCCACCGGGGTGGACCCGGTGAACGACAGCTTGCGCAGCCGGCCGTCGCCCAGCAGCGGCCCGGTCAGCCCGCCCGCGTCGGTGGTGGGCAGCACGCTGAGCACCCCGTCGGGCAGCCCCGCCTCCTGGAGGACGTCGGCGAGCGCCAGCGCCGACAGCGGAGTCTGCTGCGCGGGTTTGAGGATCACGGTGCAGCCCGCCGCCACCGCCGGACCGATCTTGCGGGTGCCCATCGCCATCGGGAAGTTCCACGGGGTGATGAGCAGCGACGGCCCCACCGGCTGCCGCATGACGACCAGGCGGCTCTGCCCGTTCGGCGCGACCGAGTAGCCGCCGCCGATGCGCACCGCCTCCTCGGAGAACCAGCGGAAGAACTCGGCGGCGTAGGCGATCTCCGCCTTGGACTCGCCCACCGGCTTGCCCATCTCCAGGGTCATCAGCAGCGCCAGGTCGTCCTGGCGGTCCACGAGCAGCTCGTAGGCGCGCCGCAGGATCTCCCCGCGGTCGCGCGGCGGGTACCCCGCCCAGAAGGGCTGCGCGGCGGCCGCCGCCTCCAGCGCGTCCAGCCCGTCGGCCCGCCCCGCGTCGGCCACCTCGCACAGCACCGACCCGGTCGCCGGATCCTCCACCTTGAACGTCGCCCCCGACCGGGCGTCCCGCCAGTGCCCTCCGACACACAACTGCTTGGGCACCCGCTCGACAACCCGCGCCTCGCGTTCCGTCGTGGCCATGACCGGACTCCTCTCGGTCGCGTCGGTCCTGCTCACCGTCTCGCGGTACGCCTGCCCTCCAGTCCTCACGGCTAACGGCCGCCCGGGACGGTCCCGGATTAATCGGTCCAGGCCATCCCCGGCGCTGTGCTACAGTTTTTCGTGTCGGCGAGCGGAGCAGCGCCGCCACACACAACCCAGCACTCGTAGCTCAACGGATAGAGCATCTGACTACGGATCAGAAGGTTGGGGGTTCGAGTCCCTCCGAGTGCGCACGTCAAAGGGCCGTTCCTCATCGAGGAGCGGCCCTTGTGCTAACGCTCTTGCTCACAGCTCTCCCGCACCGCCCGGGCGAAGGCGTCGGCCACCGCGGTCATCCGCTCCCGGACCACGTGCGCGTACACCCGCAGGGTCACCGACGGGTCGGCGTGCCCGAGGCGAGCAGCGACCAGGTGCACGGGCACTGGGCGAGGAGGCCGGAGACGCAGTCGTTCAGCGCCGAGACAGGGATGCGCCGAGAGCCGCCGATGCGCAGCGCGCGCACCGCCCCGGAGGCGAGCAGTTCGTAGAGCTTGCTTCGGGAGATCGCCAGCACGCGCGCGGCTTCGGGAACGGTCAGGAGGAGGCGTGGGGGGTTGGATGCAGCCAGTTCGCGCACCGCGGCGAGCACGGCTCATAGCGCAGCGCCTCCAGGAGGCGCTCGACGTGCTGTTCCTGCGCCACCGTCTGGACGGTGTGGCATTCGGCGACGTCCTTGGCCGCCCGACGCCCACCGGCACCAGGAGCCTTCAGGCCGCGGGCACGCAGCGAGTAGGCCACCCGGGGCCGCCGCCCCGAGTCGTCCACGTAGGGCATGACCGACATGCCCTCGAACTCCACCGGCAACGCACCCTGAATCGCCATGAAGAATCCTGCTCATCTGCGTTGATCTGGCCCACGCCAGACCACTCCCTGAAATCGCTACATGTATAACATGTATCGATTCTTGGTGCCAGAGGCTAAGCCTCGATCCGTCGAGGGCGGCAGTTCGGCCGGTCGAGGCCGAACCGCCGATTCCTGCGGGCAAGTAGCAGGATGCGCAAGGAACACGGGACGGGACTACTACATGGCTGGACGTGTTCAGGACGTCTCGATAATGTGAGCGCGTCCCCCGACGTCCCGCGAACACGGATTCCATGCCGAACGAGAGACTGCGCGCTGCACTGCTGAAGCAGGGACTGACCCCGGCCAGTCTCGCCGAGGCCGTCGGCGTGGACACCAAGAGTGTCGAGCGCTGGATCACCCTCGGCCGCGTTCCCTACCGCCGCCACCGCTACGCGGTCGCCGCACGTCTAGGCGTAGACGAGACGTACCTGTGGCCGCAGGCCCTGACCAAGGACCAGCAGAAGGCGGCTTCCGAGGGCGAGATCATCGCGATTCATCCGCACCGCTGGACCGTTCCCAGCGATGCATGGAAGCGTCTTTTCGAGTCTGCCGAGCGCGAGATCGGCATTCTCGTCTACAGCGGTTTCTTCCTGGCCGAGGACGTCAGCGTGTCCAGGATTCTCGCCGCCAAGGCCGAAGCCGGGGTGCGGGTGCGCATCCTGCTCGGCGACCCTGAGTGCGAGGCGGTCGCCCAGCGCGGCGCTGACGAGGGCATTGACGACGCCATGGCCGCCAAGATCCGCAACGTCATCGTGTTGTACCGGCCGCTGCGTGCCGTGGAGGGTGTGGAGTTCCGGCTGCACCGCACGGTCCTGTACAACTCGATCTACCGCGCCGACGACCAGATGCTCGTGAACACACACGTCTACGGCGTGCCAGCGGCGAACGCGCCCGTGCTCCACTTGCGTAAGGTGGCTGGCGGCAGCATGGTGACCACCTACCTGGAAAGCTTCGAACGGGTCTGGGACGAGGCCACGCCCCTCGACTGAAAGAGAGCCCATGGCACGGCGGATCGACTACTACGACGACCCCCACGCCCCCAAAGCCAACAGCCTGGTCCCCTCGGTCAACGTGATCGTGACCAACGACCGCGACGAGATCCTCCTGATCCGCCGCTCCGACAACGGCAACTGGGCCGTCCCCGGCGGAGCCGTCGACCTCGGCGAGTCCGTCCCCCAGGCAGCCGTACGCGAAACCCTCGAAGAAACCGGGATCACCTGCGAGATCACCGGAATCTCCGGCATCTACAGCGACCCCAGGCACGTCATCTACTACACCAGCAACGGCGAGTGCCGCCAGGAGTTCTCCATCGTCCTGACCGCCCGCCCCCTCACCGGAACCCCCACCCCCAGCAGCGAGTCCAGAGAAGTCCGCTGGGTCCCCAAGACCGAACTCACCGACTACCGGATGGACCACTCCATGCGACTGCGCCTCACCCACCACCTCAACGGAGACCAGCAACCCCACATCGGCTAGCCGAGCGCGTTCAACCGGTCCTCCACTGCCCGAACCGCCTTCACCAGTTCGGGTGAGGAGCGGGTGATGGAGCGGTGCACGATGTGACCGGGTTCGTAGCGGGTGAGGATCTCCGCCAGGCGCTGTTCCACCGGAAGGTGTGTCCCGTCAGGGCCGGTCGTCATGTCGCAGTAGGTCAGCGCCTCCAACAGGTCAGGACGTGGGAACCCGAACTCGCCCGTCAACTCGGCTGCGAGTCCTCGCTCCTCGGCCTCGACCACGGCACCGGAATGGTGCGCCACCAGCGCGCACAGCCGCTCGTCCGCCTGCTTGACCCGGCGCAGGTAGCGGGCACCGTCCAGCGGATGGAACCCCGTCACCGCCAGGGCGGGCGAGTACCCGATGTCGTGCAGCCACGCCGCGGCAACGACGAGGTCGGCGTCCTCACCGAGCACCCCGGCCAGGGTCTCGGCCTGTCCGGCCACGCCCTGAGTGTGCGCCCACCTGCGCGGCAGCGGCTCTTGCAGAAGCTTTCGCGCCAGGGCGCGCGCCCAGAGAACATGACCCACACGGACAGACTAACGTGAGGGCTTTGCCACCCCCAGGACAAAGCGGCCCTTGCCGTGCACCGAGCGGATCAGGCCCGCCCCTTCCAGATCCGACAGCGCCTGACGTGCGGTCCCCCGAGAAACCCCGTACTGCTGGACGATCGCCGCCTCACTAGGTAACGGAGCACCAGGGGCAAGCTCCCCCCGCATGATCCTGTCACGCAGATCAGCGGCAATCCTCCGGTACTGGGGCTGTCCGGAATGCTCCCCGTCGTTACTCGCTGACGGGTCGAGCACGACGCGTCCAGTGCCCGGAAGAGCCCGGATCAGCCGTTCCTTCTCCAGAACCGCCAGTGCCCGCCGCAATGTCGTACGCGCAACCCCGAACTCCTGACTCAGCTCCGACTCCGAGGGAAGAGGGGCACCGGGAGGAAACGTCCCGTCAGCGATGCGTTGACGCAACTCGTCCGCGATGCGCACATAGGTTCCCCACGGGGTCGAGCGTGGGACCACAGGCATTCCTTCCGAGTCTTGTTGAGCAGTACAGCTCAATGATTCCAGACGGTGCTTTCCTGCCCCGGGCACGCAGTGAGGAAGCACCGTGTCCCGACATGTGGAAGCCGCGCGACCGATGAGGGGAAGGACGCTCTCACCGGCCGCGCGGCGGTCTGGTCACCCCAAGGAACCCCTGCCGTCCGGTTCGGGGAGGGCGTGGACCCTGGCCGGAGGGTCTTCCAACTGCGCAACGAAGCGCTCAACGTCGGACTCGATGATGGTCGGCGCGTACTCGCTGTCGGGCTTGCGGGTGCTTGCGATCCACAGGGTCTGGCTGCGGCGGATGTTCCACTCCTCCCCGTAGGTCTTCCGGAGCAGCTTCAGCAGCGGGTTCGTGGTCTCGCTCATGCGGCCACCACCAACGACCGAGGCCGAGCCATGCCCAGCAGGACCGCCAAGCCCTGGCGACTCTGTTCGTCCCGCTGCCTTTGCCGTCGCCGTTCGTGATGCAGGACGTAGGGACGGACCACGGCCACCTTTGGCGTCACCGGGTAGGCCGGCGGCGGTGGGGTGAACGGAATCGGTGCGTACGGTCGGGGACGCGCCACCGTTCGGGGGTGGATATGGGAGGAATCGGTAAAGTTTGACATGTTCCACCTGGGTTCTTCAGGTTGGGACCACGCCCCCGGAGTGTTCGCCGCACTCGCGGGGGTTTCACATGCCAAAACCCTCGCTTGAGCACGCGGACATGTGTACCTCGTATCGGACTTCTTGAGGGACGTCTTGGGACGTCTTCTGTTATCGTCGGTCCCCCACTCTGAGGAGGACCTGTCGTGAACGAGCCCCTACGCCGCGCCCTGGCCGCTTCACGCCTCACAGACACCGACGTTGCCGCACGCCTTGGCGTGGACCCTAAGACCGTCCGCCGCTGGATTGCCGGAACCAGGCCCTACCCCCGCCACCGCTGGGCCCTCGCCGACCTCGTGGGAGTGCCAGAACACCAACTCTGGCCCGACACCAAGGCCACCACCGAACTCCCAGCCCAAGCACCGCCAGGAGTCCGCACTGTCTACCCCCACCGCTGGCAGATCCCGCGAGAGACATGGCGCGCATTCTTCGAATCCGCCAAGTACGAGATCGACATCCTCGTCTACAGCGGATTCTTCCTTGCCGACGACACCGGAATGCTCAAAATCCTCGAACGCAAAGCCCGCGCAGGCGTCGCAGTCCGCATCCTGCTTGGCGACCCCGACTGCCCCAACGTCAAACAGCGCGGCATCGAGGAAGGCATCGGCGACGCCATGGTCGCCAAAATCCGCAACGTTCTCGTTCTCTACCGCCCTTTAGCCGACGTCGAGGGCGTCCAGATCCGGCTTCATCAAACCGTGCTGTACAACTCGATCTACCGCGCAGACGAACACTTACTCGTCAACCACCACGTCTACGGAGTCCTCGCAGAAAACGCACCCGTCACCCGTATCGACAACACCATCAATCCGGAACTAACGAAGACTTATCTGAGCAGCTTCGAATTCATCTGGAAAACCAACAGCGCCAGGCGATTTCAATAAGCAGACCCCCAAGGGAACTCAATACAAAGAAGCGTCTTGGTGGCGCTTCTGGTTGCATATTGTCAATTTTAGCAACTCCCACCCGAGTGGCCGACCGCGCAGATATGTCCAATCCAAAGCTTCATCACTATGTGCCACAGTTCTATCTACGTCGTTTTACCGACCCATCTGGACGAATTTGGGCATGGGACAAAATATTCGATAGGGCATTCCACACAAATCCAAGATCGGTTGCAAAGGCGTCGGCACTGCACGCCGCCGCAACGTCTGGGGGTGGCTCCGGCTGCGGGCTGCCGCCCGGTCCGGAGCCACCCCCAGAGGGCTCTTGATTGGACCTGCCGTAGTAGGCAACCGTCCAATGGCCGTAGTCACCGAGCTGTGGTCCCTGGCGTCCTCGGTTCCCGTGGCACTCGATCCGCGACTCTGCCTGTCTGTGGCTGAGGACTCCGGCGCGATCGAGCACCACGACCGAGGACCGTGGTCGCCCGCCGTTGTGGTTGCCGAAATCTCGGGTGGCGCAGGGCTGCCCCGATCCCGTAACGTTGCCGCCCTCGTGCCAACACGGCTGCTCACAACGGCTTCGAACAGGGCTGGACAGCTCCGGAATCATCGCCCTCCCTGAAAGGCGTCCGCCCAGCTCAGACGCCGTTTCCGGACCTCCACGGACATCCCGCACACGACACCAGCTCAGGCGGCGTCCTTGGCTGCCCGACGCCCACCGGCACCGGGAGCCTTGATGCCGCGGGCGCGCAGCGAGTAGGCCACCCGGGGCCGCCGCCCCGAGTCGTCCACGTAGGGCAT
>Ga0207864_1004262_pt1 | contig 11040 bp, 11 predicted proteins | sample HigsolmetaAR202D_FD_184834 | JGI IMG/M metagenome (GOLD analysis project Ga0207864, IMG submission 184834) | Ionic liquid and high solid enriched microbial communities from the Joint BioEnergy Institute, USA - AR20-2-D (SPAdes) (version 2) ...
CCGCAGGCCCGCGCCGCCGTACGCGGCGGGGCCGGCCGCGGCGGCGCTGGGCGCGACCGCCATGATCGACGTCAGCGACGGGCTGGTGCAGGACCTCGGCCACATCGCCGCGGCCTCCGGCGTGCGGGTGGACCTGCGGAGCGCGGCCCTGCGCCCCCACCCCGCCCTGGTGGAGGCGGTCGAGTCGCTCGCCCGGGCCGGAGCCTCCCCCCGCTCCCCGCTCGACCACATGCTCGCCGGGGGAGAGGACCACGCGCTGGTCGCCGCCTTCCCCGCCGGGACCGCGCTGCCTCCCGAATGGACCGTCATCGGTACGGTGGCCGAAGGAAACGGAGTCACCGTGGACGGAACCGCGCCAGAACTTCCCGGATGGGATCATTTCAGGTAGAACACCGGACAACGGCGGTCAGTCATACGGAGGACGCCCAAGAACGCGAATCCGGTTTTGAGAGACTGGTCGCGCTAAGCTCTGGCGACCGGCGACTCGTCCACCAGCGGAGACCCCCGGCGGGAGCTGGCCGGTCGGATCCTCGGAAAGGCGCGAAAACCTATGCGGAGGCAGGGGCTGAGACGGGAGCAACGCGGCGCGCACCGTGCGGAGGCTCCCGGCAGCGGTCCGCTGGCCGCGGTCCGCAACCTGCTGGGCAGCACCGTGCCCAAGCGCGTGCCCCCGCCGCGGCCGCTGCGCATCATCGTGGTCTCCGGGGCGATCGTCGCCGGCCTGCTGTTCAGCTACAGCACCACCCAGATCTACCTGCGCTTCGCCGAACCGAACCAGGAGCCGCCCGTCCCGGGCGTCACCGCGTCGGCCTCGCCGGGGACCGGCGGCCGCAACACGCAGGCCGCCGCCTCCACCCAGGTGGACATCGCGGTGGGAGGCAGCGAGGAGGACCCCGAGACCGACGACGGAGCCGCGCCCGAGGACGAGGGGCGCGACAGGAGCGACGGGGCCGGGCAGGAGAACCGGGACGGAGGCGACGGCGCGCGCCAGCCCGCGCCGGTGCCGCAGAGCGGAACCGGCACGCTGCGGGTCTCCTACCAGAAGACCGTCTACGACGACAGCAACTTCATGGGGCACCTGACCATCACCAACACCGGCAGCGGCGTCCTGGAGGGCTGGGAGCTGCGGGTCGGCTTCAGCGACGCTCAGGTGACCTCGGCCTGGGGGACCGAGTGGGAGTCGACCCAGGACGGCTTCATCGCGCGCCAGCCCTCCTGGGAGAGCGGCATCCCCCCGGGGCAGTCGACCACCGTCAGCTTCACCGCGCAGGGCAGCAGCCACACCCCCGAGAGCTGTTCTCTCAACGGCGCGTCCTGCTCCCTGTGACCCCCGCGCCTCCCGGAGGGCGGACGGGCCGCAGACAGCGGTCGAGCGCCACGACGGTTCGTCTGTGGCGCTCGACGGCGGTCGCGCACGCGGGGTGCGGCGGACAGGTTTTCAGGAACGCTCGACCTTGCCCGCCTTGAGGCAGGAGGTGCACACGTTCAGCCGCTTCGGCGTACCGCCCACGCGGGTGCGGACGGTCTGGATGTTCGGGTTCCAACGGCGGCGGGTACGACGGTGCGAGTGCGAGATACGGTTCCCGAACCCCGGTCCCTTGCTGCAGATGTCACAGACGGAAGCCACGGCAACTCCATTCACGCGCTCGGGCCGGCTGTGCTCGCACGCACGTCGATGACCCGAGAGAGGTCTGATGGGCAAGCAGGTCGGCGCTGGGCGCCAACCGTCGAAGCGTACCCGAAGACGAAGCGGATCCACTGAGCCAGGGGACCCGCGCCCTCGGACGAACACCGGATTCTCAACCGGAACGGGAGATCCGGCCCCAGGAAGTCCCCCGCTGAGGAGCCGTCCCAAGATAATCGCTCCACCAAGTATAGCCCCGCGGTCGTCCGTAAGATGCCACCGTGGCGGGCCGCGCGGGCGGGGACGCGGCCCGGGGAAGCCGGGGGAAGAGGCATGACAGACCTGAACGAGCCGCTGAAGGTCATCGGCGAGCGGACCGCGAAGGTCCTGGCCTCCGCGCTGGACCTGCACACCGTCGGCGACCTGCTGCGGCACTACCCCCGGCGCTACGACCGCCGCGGCGAGCTCACCGACCTGGCCGGGCTGGTCGAGGGCGAGCAGGTCACCGTGGTCGCCGAGGTCCTCAGGGGCGTCACCAGGCCGATGCGCAACCGGCGCGGCTCCATCTTCGAGGCCACCGTCACCGACGGCAGCGGCCAGTTGTCCCTGCTCTTCTTCCACCGCGCCGGATGGCACCGCGACCGGCTGCAACCCGGACGGCGCGGACTGTTCGCCGGCAAGGTCTCCGTCTACCGGGGCCGCCGCCAACTGGCCCACCCCGAGTACGAGCTGTTCGAGACCGAGGACGGCGCCGAGGAGCGGGCCCGCGCCTACGCCGACGCGCTCATCCCCATCTACCCGGCCGCGGAGAAGGTCACCTCGTGGGCGATCGCGAAGGCCGTGGCCACCGTGCTGGGCATGCTGGGCGACCTGCCCGACCCGCTGCCCGAGGAGCTGCGCAGGCGGCACCGCCTCGTCGGACTGGCCGAGGCCTACCGGCTCCTGCACACCCCCCGGGACTGGGACGACGTGAACGCGGCGCGCAAGCGGCTCAAGTGGGACGAGGCGTTCGCGGTGCAGGTGGCGCTGGCCCGGCGGCGGCGCGCGGCCCAGCAGCAGCCCGCCCGGCCGCGCCCGCGCGTCCCCGGTCGGCTGCTGGACGCCTTCGACGCGAACCTGCCCTTCACCCTCACCGAGGGGCAGCGCGAGGTCGGCGAGGTGATCGCCGCGGACCTCGCCTCCGAACACCCCATGCACCGGCTGCTCCAGGGCGACGTCGGCGCGGGCAAGACCCTGGTCGCGCTGCGCGCCATGCTCCAGGTGGTGGACGCCGGAGGGCAGGCGGCGCTGCTCGCCCCCACCGAGGTGCTCGCCCAGCAGCACCACCGGTCCATCACCGCGATGCTCGGTCCGCTCGCCCGGGCCGGGCAGCTCGACGGGGCCGAGCACGCCACCCGGGTGGCCCTGCTCACCGGCTCGCTGGGGGCGGCGGCCCGCCGCGAGGCGCTGCTGGACGCCGCCTCGGGCCGGGCGGGCATCGTCATCGGCACCCACGCCCTGCTCCAGGAGCAGGTCTCCTTCGCCGACCTCGGCCTGGTCGTCGTGGACGAGCAGCACCGCTTCGGGGTGGAGCAGCGCGACGCGCTGCGCGACAAGTCCGCCGACGGTCGGCCGCACGTCCTGGTCATGACCGCCACCCCGATCCCGCGCACCGTGGCCATGACCGTCTACGGCGACCTCGACGTCGTCGCGCTCAGGCAGCTTCCGGAGGGGCGCTCGCCCGTGGCCACCCACGTGGTCCCCGCCCGGGACAAGCCGCACTACCTGGCCCGCGCCTGGGAGCGCATCCGCGAGGAGGTCGCCCAGGGACGGCAGGCCTACGTCGTCTGCCCGCGCATCGACGGGGACGGGGAGGAGCCCGAGGAGGCCGGGCAGCTCGTCCCCGACGCCGAGGCCGGGGTACAGGGGCGGCGCGCCCCGCTGGCCGTGGTCGACCTGCTCGCGGAGGCGGAGCAGGGGCCGCTGCGAGGGCTGCGGCTGGCGGCGCTGCACGGCCGCCTCGCCCCCGACGACAAGGACAAGGTCATGCGGGCCTTCGCCGCGGGCGAGATCGACGTGCTGGTCGCGACCACCGTGGTCGAGGTCGGGGTGAACGTCCCCAACGCCACGGTGATGATGATCATGGACGCCGACCGGTTCGGCGTCTCCCAACTGCACCAGTTGCGCGGCCGGGTGGGCCGGGGCAGCCTGCCGGGCCTGTGCCTGCTGGTCACCGAGGCCGAGGAGGGCAGTCCCGCGCGGCGGCGGCTGGACGCGGTGGCCTCCACCACCGACGGCTTCGAGCTGTCCCGGCTGGACCTGGAGCAGCGCCGGGAGGGCGACGTGCTGGGCGCGGCCCAGTCTGGCCGCAGCGCCACCCTGCGGATGCTCACCGTCACCCAGCAGCAGGACGAGGAGATCATCGGCCGGGCCCGGGAGGAGGCGACCGCCCTGGTCGAGGCCGATCCGGAGCTGGCCGACCACCCCGTGCTGGCCCGGGCGCTGGACGAGCTCCTCGGCGACGACCGCGCGGAGTACCTGGAGAAGGCGTGACCGGCCCCGCCGCGTCCCGCGCCCGGCAGGCCCCGGGGCGGGATGCGGCGGGGCGCAAAAAACCGCTGTGTCCGAAGTCACCCCGGATTTTTTTCCGGCTGCCGACGGGCGGGCTCCCTCCGGCGACGCCCTAGGGTTGACGCGCAGGACCGCACGGACGAGGAGCACACGACGAGATGACCCGCATCATCGCCGGTGTCGCGGGAGGGCGCCGGATCGCCGTCCCCGAGGGCCGCACCACCCGGCCCACCAGCGACCGGGTACGCGAGGCCCTGTTCGCCTCGGTGCTGTCCGACCTCGGCTCCCTGGCCGGGCTGCGGGTGCTGGACCTGTACGCGGGCTCGGGCGCGATCGGCCTGGAGGCGCTCTCCCGCGGTGCCGAGCACGCGCTGCTGGTGGAGGCGGACCGGCGCGCCGCCGCGGTCATCCGCCGCAACATCGTCCGGACCGGTCTGTCGGGGGCGCGGCTGGTGGTGGACCGGGTGGAGCGGGTAGTGGAGCGGGGACCGGACGGCGGCCCCTACGACCTGGTGGTCGCCGACCCGCCCTACGCGGTCGGAGAGCAGGAGGTCACCGCGGTGCTGGCGGCGCTGCGCGGCCGCGGCTGGCTGGCCGCCGGGGCGCTGGTCGTCGTGGAGCGGTCCTCACGCGGCGACACCCTGCGCTGGCCCGACGGGTACCTGGAGGCCAAGTCGCGTAAATACGGTGAAGCACGCCTTTGGTACGGTCACGCCGCGAGCCTCTCCGACCAGGGCTGACCCGCTGGGCAGAATCCTGTGGTATCGGCTCGCCGACCCGCAGGCAAGTCAGAGAGGAGCGGACCCGTGCGCCGTGTCGTCTGCCCCGGATCGTTCGATCCCGTCACCAACGGCCACATCGACATCATCCGTCGGGTGGCCCGGCAGAACGAGGAAGTCATCGTCGCGGTCCTGGTGAACGTCAACAAGAAGGGGCTTTTCACGGCGGATGAGAAGCTCGACATGCTCCGGGAGGCCACCAAGGAGTTCGACAACGTCACGGTGGCCAAGTTCGACGGACTGCTCGTCGACTTCTGCCGGGCCAACGACGTCTCCGCCATCGTGCGCAGTCTGCGCTCGGTCAGCGACTTCGACTACGAGTTGCAGATCGCGCAGATGAACTACCAGCTCGCGGGGGTGGACACGCTGTTCCTCACCGCCAATCCCAAGTACTCGTTCCTCAGCTCCAGCCTGGTCCGCGAGATCGCGCAGTACAACGGGGACGTGAGCGCGCTGGTCCCGCCCTACGTGGAGGAGCGGCTGCGCGTCAAGTACGCCGAGCTGGCCGCGCGCCGGGGGTGACGGCGGCGCGGGATGCGGCGATTTGGGACGGGGGATCCCCGCCGGTAGAATCGGTGATTGGCCTGTCTCCGCGGTCGTGTCCGCGGGTCGGTCGGGCGGTCGGCGACCGGCCGCCGCCGTGGTCAGTCCTCGCTTCCGCCTCGCGTGGGAGCCGTCTCAACTGAAAGCGCGATCACCCTGTCTCGTCTAGACTCCCGTTCTCCGCTCGTGGTCGACACCCGTCCGCTGGGCAGGCAAGCCGGTTCGATGCGGACCGAGGACCGCGTCGTCCCCGCGCCCGAGTCGTTGGCCGTGGGCATGGCCAGCGTGCCCGAGGGCAGTGACGTCGAGCTGTTCCTGCGGCTCGAGGCCGTGATGGACGGTGTGCTCGTGACCGGTGAGGCGCGCACCCGGTACGCCGCCGAGTGCTCGCGCTGCCTCGACCCGGTCTCCGAGGAGTTGGCGGTCGACTTCCAGGAGCTGTTCCGCTACCCGTCGGACGACGGGTACGGTCCCGTGGACGAGGCGGACACCGGCGACGAGGATGAGGACTACTATCTTGAGGGCGATCTGCTCGACCTCGAGCCGGTGGTCCGCGACGCGGTGGTGCTCGCACTGCCGCAGTCGCCGCTGTGTCGGGACGACTGCCCCGGCCTGTGCGTGGAGTGCGGCGTCAAACTGGCCGACGCCGGTCCCGGGCACAGCCACGGCGAGAGTCTCGACCCCCGGTGGGAGGCGTTGCGTCGGCTGCGCGAGGAGTCCGAAGAGAGCTGAACGCACCACCGGCGGACGTCGGGCGGTTCGGCCGGCGAAGCCCAGCAACTCGGTGCTCCCCGTACCGGGTCCTTCCCTCCGCAACGGCGGCGGGGCGACCAGGAGCACGAGTGCCCCCGCGCTCGCGGGGGGTGACCCAGCAAAGTGAGCTCCCGCGAGCGCGGGGGTGACCCAGGAGGATTGAAGTGGCCGTCCCGAAGCGGAAGATGTCGCGGAGCAACACTCGCATCCGTCGTTCCCAGTGGAAGGCGTCGCGTCCGGTGCTGATCAGTTGCCCGCGCTGCCGCGACCCCAAGCTCCCGCACGTCGCCTGCCCCACGTGCGGCACCTACAACAACCGCCAGGTCATCAGCCCGGCGTGACAGCGCGAAGGCGGGTCCGAGAGCCTGGTCGGACCCGCCGTTCGTACGCCTGCGAGCGGTCCACGGACCCGGGGCGGGCGTCTTCCAGAGCGGTTCGGGAACTCCCGAGGTCGTGGTGGTCGCCGTGCCCATTCCGCGACGTCCACCTCGCCTTCGAGCGTTCCTGACCGGACCGTGGCCCCCAGTCTCCGTATCCGATCCGAACGGTCAGTCAGTTCTGCGGCGGCCCCGCCCTGCGGGGTCCCCGCACGGTCCGTACAGGATGTGAATCCGATGGGAACGCAGATCTCCGAGTCCGAAGCCCGCGATTTCCAGCAGACGGTCGGGATCGAGGTCGCCCCCGACATTCTCACGCGCGCCCTCACCCACCGCTCCTACGCCTACGAGAACGGCGGCCTGCCCACCAACGAGCGGCTGGAGTTCCTCGGCGACTCCGTGCTCGGCCTGGTGGTCACCGACACCCTCTACCGCACCCACCCGGACCTCCCCGAGGGGCAGCTCGCCAAGCTGCGTGCCGCGGTGGTCAACATGCGGGCGCTCGCCGACGTGGCCCGCGGGCTGGGGATCGGCCGCTACGTGCGGCTGGGCCGTGGCGAGGAGGCCACGGGCGGCCGGGACAAGTCGTCGATCCTGGCCGACACCCTGGAGGCCCTGATCGGGGCCGTCTACCTGGACCGCGGCCTGGACGAGGCGTCCGCGCTGGTCCACCGCCTGTTCGACCCGCTGATCGCCCGGGCCTCCGGGCTGGGCGCGGGCCTGGACTGGAAGACCTCCCTCCAGGAGCTCACCGCCGCCGAACTGCTCGGCGTGCCCGAGTACCTGGTCGAGGAGAGCGGTCCGGACCACCAGAAGACCTTCCGCGCCACGGTGCGGGTCGCCGGCCAGACCTACGGCTCGGGCGAGGGCCGCAGCAAGAAGGAGGCCGAGCAGCAGGCCGCCGAGTCCGCGTGGAAGGCCATCCGGGCCGCCTCCCAGCAGGACAGCGCGCAGGAGAGCTGACGGGATGCCGGAGCTGCCCGAGGTCGAGGTGGTGCGGCGCGGCCTGGAGAAGTGGGTCGTCGGCGCCTCCCTCGGCGAGGTCGCGGTCCTGCACCCGCGTGCGGTACGGCGCCACGCGCCGGGGGCGGCGGACTTCGCCGCGCGTCTGACGGGGCGCGCGGTCACCGCGGCGCGGCGCCGCGGCAAGTACCTCTGGCTGCCCCTGGACTCCGGGGAGGCGCTCCTGGCCCACCTGGGGATGAGCGGACAGCTCCTGGTCCAGCCCTGCACCGCGGTGGACGAGCGGCACCTGCGGGTGCGGATGCCGCTGGAGGCGCGGCCGGGCGACGCCCCCGGCACCCCCCGGGAGCTCCGCTTCGTCGACCAGCGCACCTTCGGCCACCTGCTGGTGGACCGGCTGGTCGACGACGGCGCGGGGGAGGGGCTGCCCTCCGCGGTGGCGCACATCGCCCGCGACCCCCTGGACCCGGCCTTCGACGACGACGCGTTCGCCGCGGCGCTGCGCCGCAGGCGCACCGGCCTCAAACGGGCGCTGCTGGACCAGACGCTGGTCAGCGGCATCGGCAACATCTACGCCGACGAGGCGCTGTGGATGGCCCGGCTGCACTGGGCCAGCCCTGCCGAGACGCTGCCGCGCCCCCGCGTCGACGAGCTGCTCGCGGCGGTCCGCGAGGTGATGACCGCGGCACTGGCCCAGGGCGGGACGTCCTTCGACAGCCTCTACGTGAACGTCAACGGGGAGAGCGGCTACTTCGAGCGCAGCCTCAACGCCTACGGGCGCCGCGACCGTCCGTGCGCCCGCTGCGGCACGCCGATCCTGAGGGAGACGTTCATGAACCGCTCGTCGTACAGTTGTCCGCGGTGCCAGCCGAAACCGCGCCGCGCACGCGCGTGACCCCCTTTTTCCCGTGCGGCGGACCGGACGCGAGAGGGTAGCCAATGGGTGACATTCGTCTGACCGCGTGGGTGCGCGGACGCGTGCAGGGTGTGGGGTTCCGGTGGTGGGTGCGGGCACGCGCTCTGGAACTGGGACTCACCGGAGCCGCAACGAACCTGGTAGACGGCAGGGTCGAGGTGGTCGCCGAAGGCGACCGCGCCGCCTGCGAACGGCTGCTCGCGCTGTTGCGCAGCGGGCAGACGCCCGGCCGTGTCGATTCGGTGATTGAGCGTTGGACAAACCATAGGGGTTCTTTCACCGGTTTCGAGGAGCGGTGAGTATCCTGGATATGAGGACGCGATTCGCGTGAGATCCCGGCGTGCGACCCACGGCCGTTCCGCTCCGGAGGGACAACCCCCTCCACGGCGAACCACGCAGTGCACCACCCAGGGGATCACCGACGAATCGTGGAACCTCGCATGCCCGAACGGCGCTGGCGCGCACAGCCGTCGTCGGCTTTCCGATCCAATTTCTTGACCGACGGCACGCACGGTGAGACGCTGGAAGGTACATAACGCGCTTATCCACGTTCACACCGGGGTGACTCGGAGGGATTCCCGGTACCCGGTCGTGTTCTCGTTCCCGCGCGCATTTCCGTCAGGTCACTCAGTGTGGAGGACCCGCATCATGGCAAAAGCTCTGTTCGGTCACGTCGGAGGCCCGGACCCCCGTATGGTCCAGGAACTGCGGCGCCTGCAGAAGCGAGTACGCGACCTCGAGGACGAGATCGTTCGACTCCAGGCCCAGAACGACCGGCTTTCCGAGACGCTCACGGACGTCACTGTCCCCACCTCCGAGCGCGAGCCGGCTCTGGCCTGACGCGGTTCCCTCAGCGCTGCGCGCATCCCGGCATCCGAAGGGCGCCTGCGAATACCGTCGTGCCGCCTGGCGCCCCGCGGACCGCGGGGGTGGACGCTGACCGCTGAGAAGATTTCTCTTTCCATTGGGATTATCGAGGGTTTACCCACGGACCCCTGGCGATAACCCCGAAAGATCAAATTCCTCCCGCAGTCGCGACACGGTCGGTCCGGTGGGGCCCGCCGTATCGGGACCGGACAGCCATGTCGCGACGGGGGAGAGGCGACCCGGCGATTTCCCGCCGCCTGCGTCCTCATGCCCGAAAACGGGCTTGCCCGCTTTTCGGCATGCCCGAAAAAGGGCGGCGCGCCATTGGGGGACGTCCCGGCCGCCGCGGTCGACCCGGCTCCGTCGTGACACCGTGACCTGCCCGGCGCGGGGCGGGGTCACGGTGGACCGGAAGCGTGCCGTCCACCTCGCAGAACGTGGCACTCTTGACCACGGACGATGTTGTCGGGAGGCCGCGGAGGTGGCGCGCGACCGTGTACCTGAAAACGCTCACGCTGCGCGGATTCAAGTCCTTCGCGTCGGCCACCACCCTCCGCTTCGAGCCCGGCATCACCTGCGTGGTGGGCCCCAACGGGTCCGGCAAGTCCAACGTGGTCGACGCCCTGGCGTGGGTCATGGGCGAGCAGGGCGCCAAGACCCTGCGCGGCGCCAAGATGGAGGACGTCATCTTCGCGGGGACGTCCTCCCGTCCCCCGCTCGGCCGTGCCGAGGTCAGCCTCACCATCGACAACACCGACGGCGCCCTGCCCATCGACTACTCCGAGGTCACCATCAGGCGGACCATGTTCCGCAACGGGGGCTCCGAGTACGCCATCAACGGCGACACCTGCCGCCTGCTCGACATCCAGGAGCTCCTCAGCGACTCGGGCATCGGCCGCGAGATGCACGTCATCGTCGGCCAGGGCCAGCTCGACACCGTCCTGCACGCGGGACCGGAGGAACGGCGCGCGCTCATCGAGGAGGCCGCCGGAATCCTCAAGCACCGCAAACGCAAGGAGAAGGCGCTGCGCAAGCTCTCCGCGATGCAGGGCAACCTGGACCGGGTCAGCGACCTGGCCGCCGAGCTGCGCCGCCAGCTCAAACCCCTGGGGCGCCAGGCCGAACTGGCCCGCCGGGCCGCCGTCATCCAGGCCGAACTGCGCGACGCCCGGCTCCGCCTGCTCGCCGACGACATCGTCACCCTGCGCGAGGCCCTGGCCAAGGAGGAGGCCGACGAGGCCGCGGTCCGGGAACGCCGCGCCGCCGCGGAGCAGGCCCTGGCCCAGGCCCAGGAGCGCGAGGCGCTCCTGGAGCAGGCCGACGCCGAGGCGGCCCCGCTGCTCACCCGGGCGCAGGAGACCTACCACGCGCTGTCCCGGCTCAAGGAGCGGCTCAGCGCGGTCGCGAGCCTGGCCACCGAGCGCCACCGCAACCTCACCGCGGCCGGGGAGGAGGAGCGCCGCGGCCGCGACCCCGAGGAGCTGGAGCGCGAGGCCGAGGAGGTGCGCGCCCAGGAGGAGGAGTTGCAGGCCCGCCTGGACGCCGCGCGCACCGAACTGAAGGGCATCGTCTTCGAGCGGGCCGAGGCCGAGGCGGCCCTGCGCGACGAGGAGCAGCGCATCGCCGCGGCCGCGCGGGCCGCCGCCGACCGCCGCGAGGGGCTGGCCC
>Ga0207864_1004263_pt1 | contig 11033 bp, 7 predicted proteins | sample HigsolmetaAR202D_FD_184834 | JGI IMG/M metagenome (GOLD analysis project Ga0207864, IMG submission 184834) | Ionic liquid and high solid enriched microbial communities from the Joint BioEnergy Institute, USA - AR20-2-D (SPAdes) (version 2) ...
CAGCTGACCGGCGGCCAGCCGCCGTGGGACATGAGCGCAGTGGAACGCTTCCGCGAGCTGGTCGGCAAGGCGCCCTCGCTGCTGCACTTCTCCGCCCCGTTCGCCCTCTGCGCACGCGGGCCCTGCGAGCAGTACCCGTTCCCCCGCTGGGAGATGGCGACGATCCGCGCCTACGGCGCGATCCCGTTCTTCAGCTGGGGCTCGCAGTCGGTCCCGGTCCCGCCCGACCTCGACCTGCCCGGCTACCGCCTGGCGGCGATCGCCGCCGGCGCCCACGACGAGTACATCCGCCGCTTCGCCGAAGGCTCGCGCGACTGGGGCCACCCCTACTTCCTGCGCTTCGACTGGGAGATGAACGGCGACTGGTTCCCCTGGGGCGAGCACGCGAACGGCAACAGCCCCGGCGACTACGTGCGCGCCTGGCGCCACGTGCGCGACATCTTCCGCTCCGTCGGCGCGAACAACGCGACCTGGGTCTGGTGCCCCTACGCGCACGCGCGGCTGCGCTTCGGCGGCCTCGCCCGCTACTACCCGGGCGACGAGTACGTCGACTGGACCTGCCTCGACGGCTTCAACTGGGCGCGCAACGGCGTCAACCCGCAGCCCTGGCGCAGCTTCGACGAGATCTTCGCCCGCACCTACCGCACCCTGGTCCGTCGCCTCGCCCCCGGCAAGCCGGTGATGCTGGCGGAGATGGCGAGCGGCGGCGGCCCGCGGGCGAAGGCGCGCTGGCTGCGCGACATGTTCACCCAGCTGCGGACCCGCTACCGGCGGGTGCGGGGCCTGCTCTGGTTCGAGCAGGTGGACCGCGGCGTGCAGTGGCCGATCACCTCCTCGCCGGCGGCGACGCGGGCCTTCGCCCGCGGCATCGCCCAGCCGGGCTTCCAGGCCAACCGCTTCCAGGCGCTCGCCGGGGCGCCGATCCTGCCGCCGCGCTGAACGGGCATGATTCGGCCCCCCGCGCAGCGAACGACTGCCGCGCGGGTTACGTCTCCTTGCAGCCCATGAACTCGCCCGCCTCCCGTCGACCCGCCCCGCGCGCGGCCCCCGCGGCACTCGCCGCCTGGCTCCTCGCCGCGCTGCTGCTCGCCGCCGCGCCCGCCGCGCCGGCCGCGGCCGGGGGCGCGAAGCCGCGACCGCTCTACTGGGGCGCCGTGATTGGCAAGCAGCTGACCGGCGAGGCGGCCCCCTGGGACATGGGCGCGATCGACGCCTTCGAGCGCAGCGCGGGCAAGGGGATCTCCCTGCTCGGCTTCTCGTCCCCCTTCTTCGACTGCGGCGAACGCCCCTGCACCCCGTTCCACTTCCCGACCCGGGCGATGGAGGACCTGCGCGCGCGGGGCACGATCCCGTTCCTCAGCTGGGGCTCGCAGGCGGTCCCGGGCGAGGTCGAACAGCCCGCCTTCCGGCTCGCCGCCGTCGCCCGCGGCGACCACGACGCCTACGTGACCGAGTTCGCCGAACAGGCGGCCGAGTGGGGGCGGCCGTTCTTCCTCCGCTTCGACGCCGAGATGAACGGGTTCTGGTTCCCCTGGGGGGCGAGCGTCAACGGCAACACCCCGCGCGACTTCGTCGCCGCCTGGCGCCACGTCCACGACATCTTCCAGCGGGCCGGGGCGACGAAGGCGACCTGGGTCTGGTGCCCGAACGTCGACTTCACCCGCAAGCTGGTGCCGCTGGCGAGCCTCTACCCCGGCCACCGCTACGTCGACTGGACCTGCCTCGACGGCTTCAACTGGGGCCGCACCGCCAACTCGGTCGGGTGGCAGACCTTCGACCAGATCTTCCGTTCCACCTACCGGCGGGTGGTGCGGATCGCGCCGCGCAAGCCGATGGTGATCGGCGAGGTGGCCTCGGAAGAGCGCGGCGGCTCGAAGCCGGGCTGGATCCGCCACATGCTGAACGCGATCCCGCGCCGCTACAAGAAGGTGCGGGCGGTGATCTGGTTCAACGAACGGGACCAGGGCATGCACTGGCCGATCGAGAGCTCGCGCCGCTCCCGCAACGCCTTCCGCAAAGGGATCGCCCGCGCGATCTACCGCCCCAACGTCTTCTCCGAGCTGCCCGCGCGGCGGATCGAACCCCCGGGACCCAACCTGGCCCGCTGAGCATCGTCCGCGGCCGGAGACCTCTGGGCGATCGGCTAGGCTCGCGCCGGTGCTGAGACGACGGGGGCCGGAAAACCTGGCGGTCGCCTTCACCGGGCCCGGCCGGGTGGAGCTGGTGAGCGAGCGCCTGTCGCGCCCGCGCCGCGGGCAGCTGCTACTCGAGGCGTCCTGTTCGCTGATCAGCACCGGCACCGAGCGCCGCTGCCTGCAGCGCGACTTCGCCCCCGGCAGCCACTGGGACGAGTGGGTGACGTACCCGTTCCGGCCCGGCTACAGCTTCGTCGGCGCGACGGCGGACGGGAATCGCTTCTGCGCCCCCGCCCCGCACGCCCGCTACGCACTGGTCGAGGAGGAGCACGCGATCCCGGTCCCGGACGGGATCGGCGACGAGCAGGCGTCCTGGTTCGCGCTCGCCTCGATCGCCCAGCTCGGGGTCGCCGCCGCCCCGATCGCCCCCGGCGACCCGGTGGTCGTGATCGGCGCCGGGGTGCTCGGCCAGCTCGTCGCCCAGCTCGCCCGCCGCGCCGGCGCCGGGACCGTGATCGTCGTCGCCCGCTCCCGGCCGCGGCTCGACGTCGCGCTCTCCCACGGCGCCGACGCGGTAGTCGAGGCCGACGCCGCGACGGCGCGCGAGGAGGTTCTGCGCCGCACCGGCGGCGAGGGCGCGGCGGTCGTGTTCGAGGTCACCGGCAGCGAGCCCGTCTTCGCCGCCGCGCTGCGGCTGGCCCGCCGCCACGGCACCGTGGTCCTGGTCGGCGACGCCGGGGACCCGGGCGAGCAGCGGCTCGGACCGGAGCTGCTAATGGAGGGCCTGCGGGTGGTCGGCGCCCACTACGAGCACTCAGACCCGGCGGGTCGGCGCCGCATGGCGGCCGAGTTCTTCGCCGCCCTGGCCGACGGCGGCGTCTCGGTCGACGGCCTCGTTAGCGAGCGCGTCCGGCCCGCAGACGCGCCGGCGGTCTACGCCTCGCTGACCCGGGACGACCCGCGACGGCTCGGGGTCCTGTTCGAGTGGCGGGTGGAGTGAGCCGGTACGACGCGATCGTGGTCGGCGCCGGCGCGGCCGGCGGCTGGGCGGCGAAGGAGCTGAGCGAGCGCGGCCTGAGCGTCGCGGTGCTGGACGCCGGCCCGCTGGTCGCAGCGCCGGAGGAGGACGGGCTGGCGCGGCGGCCGATCCAATCGGCCAGCTACGCCTGCACCGAGCAGACCGCTCACCTGTTCGTCGACGAGACCGAGAACCCGTACTCGACCGCGCCCGGCAGCGAGTACCGCTGGGTGCGCAGCCGCCTGGTCGGTGGGCGCCTGCACGTCTGGGGGCGCACCTCGCCGCGGATGCGCGACGACGAGCTAAAAGCCGCGTCCGCCGACGGGGTCGGCGTCGACTGGCCGCTCTCGGCCGCCGACCTCGCCCCGACCTACAAGCGGATCGAGCAGTTCCTCGACGTGCGCGGGGGGACGCTGACCCGGGCCGAGCGGGCGCTGAAGCAGGTGATCGAGCGGCGTTGGCCGACGCGAGTGGTCGAACCGACCCCGTGGGCGTGCCGCGAGCCGGCCCGTCCTTTGCAAGCGGCGCTGCGGACCGGCCGCGTGGCGCTGCTGGCGGAAACGATCGCCGAGCGGGTGCTGGTCGACGACAGCGGCGAGCGGGCGACGGGCGTCGGGGCCGTGGACCGGGCGAGCAGGCGCCGCTTCGAGATCGAGGCGAGCGCGGTCGTGCTCTGCGCCTCGGCCCTGGAGTCGACCCGCATCCTGCTCAACTCCACCGACCGCAACCACCCCGACGGGCTCGCCAACAGCTCCGGCGCCCTCGGCCGCTACCTGATGGACCACACGTACGGCGTCCTGCTCGAAGGCCACCCCCCGCCGCGGCGCGAGCCCGAGTACGAGCCGACCAGCCAGGGCGGCTACATCTCCGGCTTCCGCAACGTCACCGAGCCGCACCCCGAGTTCGTCCGCGGCTACGGGGTTGAGTTCCAGGTCATCACGCGCCGCCGCGCCGCCGGGCGGCTCCGGCGGCGGGTCAAGGACGACTTCTGGATGAGCGCCTTCGGCGAGGTGCTGCCCGATCCCGACAACCGGGTCGAGCTGGACCGGGAGCAGCCGGACGCCTGGGGCATCCCGACCCTGCGCATCCACGCCCGCCACGGCGAGAACGAGCGGGCGATGGCCCGTGACCAGGCGCGGACCCTGCGCGAGATGCTGGAGGCCGCGGGCTTCGAGATCACACGAGAGAATGCGGAGCTGGAGCCGCCGGGCTCCTCCGCCCACGAGATGGGGACCGCGCGCATGGGCGCCGATCCCGACACCTCGGTGCTCAACGCCCACTGCCAGTCCTGGGACGTGCCGAACCTGTTCGTCGGCGACGCCGCCGCCTTCCCGTCCAGCGGCCACCGCAACCCGACGCTGACGATCATGGCGCTTGCGGTGCGCGCCTGCGAGCGGCTCGCGGCGCAGCTGGCGAGCGGCTTCGACGCCCGCGCCACGTAGGGCTGGCAAGCCTGCGCGGCACCGGGTATCAGGATCGCGGCCGGCACCTACGCAGAGACGGTCGAAACTACCAAGGTGCTGACGTTCAAGGGCGCGGGCGCCGGGCTCGACGGTGAAGGGCCGGAGCAGACCTTGGTGCGCGGCCTGCACGGCGGCACGGGCCCGGGCAAGCCGGCCTTCGTGCTGCCGAACGGAGGCACGATCGAAGCGATGGCGCTCCGCGGCGGAAGCGGCGGCAGCTTTGAATCCTTCGGCTCCCCCGGGGGACCAGCGATCCGGTTCGAACCCGTCGGTCCGAGCTCTCCGACCCTGCGCGTCGCAGCCGCATCCGTGCGCGGCGGCGACCCCGACTTCTCCTCCGTTTTCACCGCGCAAGCCGCCGGGATCGTCGCCGGGGGCACCGCCCGGCTCGAGGTCGTAGACAGCCGGGTGCGGCCGGGCTCCGATGCCCCCCAATCCTCGCCCGCCGACGCGGTCGTGCTCACGGGAGCCGGCACCCGGGCCGACATCCGGCGGTCGGAGCTGCTCGGCGAAGGACAAAGCGGAAGCGACGGTCTTGAGCTCAATGCCGGCGCCGAGGCGACCGTCGTCGATTCGGTGCTGAGGGGGTCGGGAGAAGCTTTCCCCATCCCGAACGGCGCCGGCGCGCGTGTTCTCGGCGGAGTTCTGAAAGCCACCCGGAGCCTGCTGGCCGGCAACGCCGTGGGAATCCTTGTCGGGCCGAGCGGACCCGCGGCGGCGACCGCCGAGTTGCGCGACAGCGTCGCGGTCGGCACGAACGGGGACGGCGTCAAGGCAGAAACGAACGTCGCCGGCACCACCGCGACGCTGATCGCCCGCGGTTCGACGATCGTCGGCCGGGGGCAGTCGCCGGGCCTGTCGCACGCCGGAGTGCGCGCGGTTCGGGGCTTGAGCGGCGGCACCGTCTTCGTCACGCTCACCAACACGATCGCCCGGCACGGACCCCCTTCCAGCCCGTTCGCCTATGACCTGTTCGCCGACGGGGCGACGATCGAAGCGCGCTACTCCAACTTCGACAGCGTGCAGTCGGTCAACGACGGCTCGGTGCCCGCCCCCGGGGCGGGCACCAACGTCGCCGGCGACCCGCTGTTCGTCGACCTCGCGAAAGATGACTTCCGCCTGCTCCCCGGCTCGCCCCTCATCGACCGCGGCGACCCGTTCGCCGTCGAGCCGGGCGAGACGGACTTCGCCGGCAACCCGCGCTCCCTGGACGGCAACGGCGACTGCGTCGCGGCGCCCGACATCGGCGCCCACGAGCTGACCGGGCACGCGGCTCCGTGCCCGCTGCCGGCGCCGCCGGCGCCGTCCTCCGGCGGACCAGGGTCGCGCCGCGACGACCACGCCGTCCCCACCGTAACGGGACTCAGGGTCATCAACCCGGTCTTCGTCCCGCAGGGCGCCGCCGGTAACGCGCGCAAGGGCAAGCGAGCCGCAAAGCAGGGCACGGCCTTCGCCTACCGCCTCTCGGCGCCCGCCCGCGTCGCGATCACGATCGAGCGGCGCGAGCCGGGCCGCAAGGTGGGCAGCGGGGCCAAGGCCAGGTGCGTGAAGCCGACGCGCGGCAAGGCGACGCCACGCTGCGTGCGCCGGGTGAAGGTCGCGGCGCTTGACGCCGGCCGCAAGGGCGCCGGCCTTCAGCGCACCCCGTTCTCCGGCCTCGTGCGCGGCAAGCCACTGCCGCCCGGCTCCTACCGCGCCACCATCGTCGCCACCGACTCCGAGGGCCGGCGCTCCGCCCCACGCTCCGTCCCCTTCCGCATCGTCCGCCGCTGACCTACCCCGCGCACCCGCGGCTTGCGCGCATCCCCGCGGTGCGGCTTGCGCGCACCCCCGCGGCTTGTAGCCCACCGGGCTACAAGCGACAACCGGACAGGACCCGGCGCGGGGGCGTCCCCCGCGCCGGGTGTCGACTCAGACGAGGCGCTCTTCCAGCGCCTTGAGCTGGTCCTTCAGCTCCTGCGGCAGCTTGTCGCCGAACTTGGCGAGGTGATCGCGGAGCTGTGGGAGCTGCTGCTTGTAGAGCTCGGTGTCGACGGAGAGCAGCTCGCGCATCTGCTCCTCGGTGACGTCGAGGCCCGAGGTGTCGATCGCGCCCTCGGCCGGCAGCAGCCCGATCGGCGACTCGACCGCCTCCGCCTTGCCCTCGCAGCGGCGGAAGACCCACTCCAGCACGCGGCTGTTCTCGCCGAAGCCGGGCCAGAGGAAGTTGCCGTCGGCGTCTTTGCGGAACCAGTTGACGTAGAAGATCCGCGGCAGCTTCGCGCCCTCGCGGCGGCCGATCTCCAGCCAGTGGGCGAAGTAGTCGCCCATGTTGTAGCCGCAGAACGGCAGCATCGCCATCGGGTCGAAGCGCAGCTCGCCGACGTTGCCGGCCGCCGCCGCCGTCTTCTCCGAGGCCATCGTCGCGCCGAGGAAGACGCCGTGCTCCCAGTCGAACGCCTCGTGCACCAGCGGCACCGTGTTGGCGCGCCGGCCGCCGAACAGGAAGGCGTCGATCGGCACCCCGGCCGGGTCCTCCCACTCCGGCGCGATCGAGGGGCACTGCGAGGCCGGCGTCGTGAAGCGCGCGTTGGGGTGCGCGGCGGGGTGGTCGGCGTCCGGCGTCCAGTCCTCGCCGTGCCAGTCGATCGCGTGCGCCGGCGGCTCGCCGGTCATCCCCTCCCACCAGACGTCGCCGTCGTCGGTCTTCGCGCAGTTGGTGAAGATCGAGTTGCGCTCGATCGTCGCCATCGCGTTCGGGTTGGTCTTGTGGCCGGTGCCGGGGGCGACGCCGAAGAACCCGGCCTCCGGGTTGACCGCGTACAGCCGCCCGTCCTCGCCGAACTTCATCCAGGCGATGTCGTCGCCGACCGTCTCCACCTTCCAGCCGGGCAGGGTCGGGATCAGCATCGCCAGGTTGGTCTTGCCGCAGGCCGACGGGAAGGCGCCGGTGACGTACTTGACCGTGCCCTCGGGCGAGGTGAGTTTGAGGATCAGCATGTGCTCGGCCAGCCAGCCCTCGTCACGGGCCATCACCGAGGCGATCCGCAGCGCGAAGCACTTCTTGCCCAGCAGCGCGTTGCCGCCGTAGCCGGAGCCGAAGGACCAGATTTCCCGCGTCTCCGGGTAGTGGACGATGTACTTCTCCTCGTTGCAGGGCCACGGCACGTCCTCGACCCCGTCGGTGAGCGGCATCCCGACCGAGTGCACGCAGGGGACGAAGTCGCCGTCGGAGCCGAGCACGTCCAGCGCGCCCTTGCCCATCCGGGTCATGATCCGCATCGAGACGGCGACGTAGGCCGAGTCGGTCAGCTGGACGCCGATCTCGGAGATCTCGGAGCCGAGCGGGCCCATCGAGAACGGCACCACGTACATCGTGCGCCCCTTCATGCAGCCCTTGAAGAGGCCGTTGAGGGTCTCGCGCATCTCCGCCGGGTCGCGCCAGTTGTTGGTCGGGCCGGCATCCTCCTCGCGCTCCGAGCAGATGAAGGTGCGGTCCTCGACCCGGGCCACGTCGGAGGGGTCGGAAAGCGCCAGGTAGGAGTTGGGCCGCTTCGCGTCCGAGAGCCGCTCGAAGGTCCCCGCCTCGACCAGCCGCTGCGCCAGGGCGTCGTACTCCTCCGCCGATCCGTCGCACCAGTGGATCGCGTCGGGCTGGGTCAGATCTGCGATCTCACCCACCCACTGCTTGAGCTTGGCATGGTCGGTCAACGCGGGGGCGGTCGTCAGGTCGCTCATTGCCTCTCTCTATCTCGCGGGTTTGAGGCCGACGATGCTGATGTCGGCGTCCTTGTTCCGGATTTCCAACGTCGCTTGCTTTCGCTGTCCGTCGGTGAATCTCACGTCGCACGTGAAGGTCGAGCCGGGATCAACGGGCTGATCCGAAGGGCATTCGACGCTCCTGATCTTTTCATGTAGCGACGCTTCGAGGCTCTGCCGCATGGTCGCCTCGAGCTTCGCGCTGTCGACGACGGTGCCGCACCCGGCCGCCGCGAGGGCGGCGACGAGCCCGGCGGCGACCAGCGCCGACCGGCGGTTGCGGCTGCGGAAGATCATCGCTCGAACAGGGGCGAAAGAGGATTCAGGGATCGCGCCTTACGGTACGCCCTCAAAGAGGCGAGCGTTTTCCCGCGCTTCGCTTCCAGCCGCGACAGGACCAGCCACGGTCGCCAGTTGGTGGGCTCCCGCTCGGTCGCCTCCCAGGCCGCGACGGCGGCGGCGTCCAGGTCTCCGCGCAGCTCCAGGACCAGCGCCTCCTGCAGCCGCGGGCTCGCAGCCCCCGGCTGGACGTTGGCCGCGCTCCGCGCGTCGGCCAGAGCGGCGTCGAGGTCGCCTTCGCGCACCGCGGCCTCGCTGCTGCGCACGAGCGTGGTCGACGCGAGCGGGATCGCGATCAGTACGATCGCCGCCAGAGACGCCACGCCGATCCCGATCCGGGACGGCCGCCCTCGCAGCACGTCGAGGGTGCCGCCCGCGTCCTCGTCCCCGCCGGCCACCAGTGCAGCCGCCAGGATCAGCATGGTCACGGCAAGGACCGGCATGTGCCAGCTCCAGTCGACCGCGGCGGTGAGGAGGAACGCAAGGCAGCCGGCAAACGCTGCGGCAAGCGCTCCGCGCGCCCCGGGGCCCGCCCTCACGGCGCGCAGGGCGCCGCCGACCAACACCACTGCGGCGAAGCCCAGGAAGAGGAGCAGGCCGACGATCCCCAGCTCGCCGAGGACCTGCATGTAGGCGGAGTGGGCGTCCTGGACCGCCTCTCCCCCCTCGGCGTCGCGATCCCACCAGTAGACGAAGGTGCCCGATCCGGTGCCCGTGAGCGGCGCGGTCGAGTTCTGGCTCAGCGCCGACTTCCACAGCGCGTAGCGGCTCTCGCCGGCGAAGCTGTTCAACCGGCCGGTGCCCGTCCCCGCGTTCGCGCCGCCCTTGAATTCGTCGATCCCCCGCGAGACGCGCCCCGGCCCCCCCACGGCGAGGAAGGCAACGACGACGGCGATCACCAGGGTCCCCGTCGCCGCCGCCGTGAAGGCCCGGCTCGGTTCGGTCCAGCGCGGGCGCCTGCCCTCGCCGAGCAGGGTCGAGACGAGCGCGTACGCGAGCGCCACCGCGGCACAGATGACGAGTGCCGCGAGCAGCACCTCGTCCCCTTGCTCCCGACCGAGGTCGGTGTGGACGAGGCCGTGCCGCAGCGCGTCCCGCTCGGCGGCGAGGGCGATCAGCGCGCCGCCGCCGACAGCGCCGAGTACGAGGGCTGACAGCCTCGGCACACGGTCGCTGGCGACGACGATGTAGGCGATCGTGCCGAGGACGGCGGCGGCGATCCCGCCGCGAGACAGGGTGAAGAACAGGGCCAGGACCATCGCCGGCAGCGCCGCCGCGGCAAGCGCGCGGGCGAGGACGGCCCGGGCCGAGGCGGCGACCTCGATCACCAACGGGATCCCGATCGCGATGAACGCGCCCAACCCGTTCCAATAGTTGAGCGGGTAGGACAGCCGTTCGCGGCTGTTGTCGAGGAACACCGCGGTCTGGTCGGCGCTGGAGAACCAGGAGGGGTGCAGCCTGGAGAGCAGCGCCAGAGCGCCCACGGCGGCGATCGCGGTCCCGACCGCGGCGACCAGCCGGCGCGGTTCGCGCGGGGCTCGCACGCTGACGGCGAGCACGAACGCCCCCAGGTAGACGAGGAGTCGCGCCAGGTCGGCCATGGTCCGCTCCGCGCTCTCAGTCCAGATGAGGCTCAGCCCGGTCCAGGCGACAAAGCCGACGAAGAGGGCCAGCGCGACCAGCGCGAGGCGGGGAGGTCCCGACCGCGGCAGCGCTGCGGCGAGCGTGCCGACCAGCAGCACCCACCAGAGGCCGATCCCGACCTGATCTTGGACGGTGACGTCAAAGCCACCCCCTTCGAAGGCGAGGAAGACGACCAGCCCAAAGCACAGCGCCCAGGTGACGACGGCGTCCCACGGCACCCGTTCGAGGCGCACGAAGTGGGCGCCTGCCCGCATCGAAGTGGACTGCATGCGGTTCTATGCTACGAGCGTGAAGCGGACGTTCGGCATCCTCCCCGTGCTCGCCGGCTGCCTGGCCTGGGCGCTGGCCCCCGCGAGCGCCGGCGCCGAATACTTCATCCCGGACGGGAACTCGGCCGTGCAGCAGTACACGGAGAGCATCCCGACCGGCGGCGGGAAGAAGGACTCCCGGCACGCCGCGAAGCGCGCCCCGCGCCCGGACCGGGCGCTCGGCAAGCGCAACGTCGAGCGGCTGGAGAGCGCCGGCGGCCGCGAAGGCAGGGAAGCGGTCGAGGTGCTGGCCGAGTCGGCGCCGCCGCAGAGCCTGGCCGCCGAGCGCGTCGAGTCCCGCGTCAGCAGGAGCGGCAGCGAGCGGGGCGAGCGCCGCCGCGCCGCCCGTCCGGGCGCAGGCGGCGGGGGCAAACGGCGTCCGGCAGGG
>Ga0207864_1004270_pt1 | contig 11004 bp, 7 predicted proteins | sample HigsolmetaAR202D_FD_184834 | JGI IMG/M metagenome (GOLD analysis project Ga0207864, IMG submission 184834) | Ionic liquid and high solid enriched microbial communities from the Joint BioEnergy Institute, USA - AR20-2-D (SPAdes) (version 2) ...
GTCAGCGAAGCTCCAAGTTCCAAAGAAGCTTCAAGCCTTAAGAAAACACAATCCACAATCCGCAATCTAAAATCCAAAATCAGAATCTGCGTTCATCCGTGTTCATCTGTGGTTCCGGGTTACGCTTCCCGATCCACAGCCGCAGCGACGCGACGGATCGCAGCCATCGTCTCGGCGAACTGCTTAAGGCTCAGCGACTGGGCGCCGTCAGTGAGGGCGTGTTCTGGGTCGTCGTGGACCTCGATCAGCAGGGCATCGGCGCCGCAGGCGACGGCGGCTTTGCACATGTCGGGCACGAGATGGCTCTTGCCGGTGCCGTGCGATGGATCGACGACGACCGGCAGATGGCTGCGGCGATGCAGCTCGGGAACGATCGCCAGCGGGAGCGTGTTGCGCACGTAATCCATCTCGAACGTGCGGATGCCACGCTCGCAGAGCATCACCTGCGTGTTGCCCCCGGCGAGGATGTACTCAGCCGCCAGGAGGAACTCCTCGAGCGTGCTGCTCATGCCGCGCTTGAGCAAAACAGGCTTGGTCGTCTGGCCGACCTTCGACAGCAGGTTGTAGTTCTGGGCGTTGCGGGCGCCGATCTGCAGCACATCGGCGTATTCGACGCAGGCGGGGATCTGCTCGATGCTCATCACCTCGGTAACGATCGCCAAGCCGGTCTGCTCGCGGGCTTCCGCGAGGTACTTAAGGCCCTTTTCCGCCAGCCCCTGGAAGGCGTAGGGCGAGGTGCGCGGCTTGAACGCGCCGCCGCGCAAGCCGACGGCGCCGGCTTCCTTCACGGCATGGGCGATATCGAGCAGCCGGCTGCGATCCTCGACCGAGCAGGGGCCGGCGATGACGGCGACCTTCTTACCGCCGACCACGCCGCCCAGGCGTCCGCCCAGCGGAACCTGCGTCCGCTCCTTCTTCACCTCGGCTGACGCCATCTTGTACGACGCGAGGATCGGCACCACGCGGTCGACGCCTTCGAACAGCTCCAGACGCGATTTGTCCTTGAACCGGTCATCCCCGATGCAGGCGATCACCGTTCGTTCGGTACCGACAATCACATGTTCTTTGAGTCCCATTTCACGTACCGCTGAGATGACATGCTCGATCTGCTGCTGCGACGAGCTGGGTTTCATGACGACGATCATGTTGCCTCCTTCGGAGGGGGTTACTTGTCACTTGTCATTGGTCACACGCGGGTTTCAGCGTCAGGTGCATCTGTCGCCCGGGCGACATCACGTTCGGACGCTGTGACTGGCGAGTGACAAGGGGCCAATGACAAACAACCAAAATAAAAACGCCCCAGGACCTGCGTCCTGAGGCTGGTGGATTTCAAATACTTATGAAGTCACGCAAACTCAGAACGCAGCATGCCCGGGCGGATAAAAGTACCCGCTAAACCAATAGGCGAAGCTGGCAAACCGAGTCTGCACGAGATCAAGCGTACCCTGTGTTTTGGCTGTGTCAAATGGATCTTGCCAAGCGACGGAGCGACGAGGCGACGAAACGACGGAGGGGGGAAGGGGTGAGAGACGAAGAGACTGAGAGACGAATTGAGGGGGACTATCGGTTGGGCGGGGGGGCGGTGGTGCCGCGGGCGACCAGGCGCGGGGCGAACAGCTCGTGGACGCCGCGCGTGGTGCGGGATGGCTGGTCGGTGTCGGGGGTGCGTTCGCTGATCTCGATTAGCAGTTCGACGGCACGCTGGCCCATCTCGTAAAGCGGATGGCCGATGCTGCTCAGCGGCGGGTTGGTCATGTGGCACCAGTAGGCGTCGTCGACGCCGATGAGGCTGACATCCTCGGGGATGCACACGCCGTTGGCTTGCAGGTGGGGCATGGCGTTGGCGGCGACCAGGTCGCTGTAGACCATCCATGCCGTGGGTCCATCCTTGCCCAGGGAGAGGATGTGCTGGGCGCCCCAAAGGCCCTCGAGCTGACAGACGTGTTCGTCGTCGCGCAGCGGGCGGGGGGCGCGCGTCACGTCGTAGACCCATTCAGGCTTGACCTCGACGCCGACCTCGCGGGCGTACTCGAGGAAGGCCACCTGGCGGGCCATCCCGTCCTTGCTAATGGGGTCCTTGCAAGAGCCCAGGAAGCCGATCTTCCGATGGCCGAGCTGCACGAGGTGATCGATCGCCACGCGGCTGACGCCGGCGTTGTCGAAGACCATGGCATTGAGGTCGGCATCGGGATTGGCGTAGTCGACGGCGACGACGTTGCAGCCGGCGTTGAGCAAGTCGCGGATCCACAGGCTGCCGGGCTCGGCATGGACCAGCAGCAGGCCGTCGATGCGGCGTTCGCCAAACTTTTCGATGCAGGCCTGGGGCTCCTGGTCGCCGGTCAGATTGATGAGCAACAGGTCATAGCCGCGGGTGCGGCAGGCGTGCTCGATGCCCTTGAGGATTTCGCCCTCATAGGCGAATCCCGGCCCGGACCAGGGGGCTGGGGGGATGTAGACGCCCAGCGTACGGGTGCGGCGGGAGACCAGCGACCGGCTGGCGAAGTTCGGCCGATAGCCGAGCTTGCGGGCGGCTTCCTCGACGCGCTTTCGCAGTTCTTCGCTGACAAGGGTGTTGCCGCGGGCGCGGTTGATGACGGTGGAGACGACGGCTGTGGAGCACTCGGCTACCCGAGCGACGTCTTTGAGCGTGACCTGTGTCCGCGCCGGAGTCATCTTCTTGCCCGCTTTCGTGCGGAGACGTTTGTTGTTAGCGCCTCGGCTGGCCATGCCCATCAGCATATCGCGCCTGGGGCGTCGATTCCCGCCCGGCGGGGGCCGAGGGGAGGGGCGAAAACTAATCGTTTCATTAACTATATCTCTTTGTCCTGCCGTGTCAAAGCGGATAGTATATAACTAACCGTTTATTTGCCGATAAAACAGGCCAAATAGCGGATTCTTCTTGACAGCCTGCGGCGGCGTGATAGGCTTAATGAAGCGTTTAGTCGATGTCGCGGCGCTCTGCGCGCATCGATCAGCCATCACTTCCAACGGCGGGTTTCCGGGCCCGGCGCGTGGCTTTCAAGAGAGGAGCACATCATGCAGCGGGAGGAACGAGGGATGAAGGCCAATCCGGCAGCGACCGTCATGCTGGCGGTTGGCGCGACACTGGCAGGAGCATCATTGGCCCGTGCCGCCGACGGCACCTGGATCAATGCCAGCGGCGGGCTATGGGGAACAGAGGGCAACTGGGCTGCCGAGATCGCAACCGGGGCAGGGGCGACAGCCAATTTCAACGATCTGGACATCAGCGGCACGGTGACCGTTTCGCTGGACTCGCCGCAGACGATCGGCAAGCTCATCTTTGGCGACACCGTGACCAGCTCGGCTGGCAACTGGGTGCTGGGGAACAACGGCACCCCCGCCAACATCCTCACACTCGCCGGCGATACACCGACGATCACCGTCAACGCCCTTGGGACCAACTCGTACACCCGGATCGACGCCGTCATCGACGGCACGCAGGGCCTGTTCAAGGACGGCAGCGGCTTGCTGATCCTCGGCAATGCCAACACTTACAGCGGTGGCACGACGATCAGCGCGGGTACGCTTCGCGCAGCCAACAATTCGGCGCTGGGTTCGGGCGCGGTGACGATTGCCAACGGCGCGCGGCTTGAGCTGGCGGCTGTGACCGTCAGCAATACGATCAACCTGAATGGGGGCACGGCGATCAGCCGCGGGGCCTCCGGCGTCAGCACGCTCTCGGGCACCGTCAATCTCCTGGCCAATACGACCATCTCGCCCACCGGCAGCGGCAATGGCGACATCATCTTCAGCGGCACGGTCAACGTCGGGGCCAACACGCTGAACGTCAGCACCGTGGGCAGCTCGCATGTACGGGTCACCGGCACGGTGAGCGGTACGGGCACCATCGCCAAACAGAACGATGGCGGGCTGTACCTCATGTCCGACAACAGCGCCAGCTTCTCCGGCACGGTCAGCCTGCGGCGCGGCGAACTGATTGTGGGGCATGACAAGGCCTTGGGCAGCGGGACGTTCGAGTTCCGAACCAACAACGACACGTATTCCCGTATCCGCAGCTCCGACGGCTCAGCCAGGACGATCGCCAACCCCGTGACGATCAGCGCGGAGATCCTCAACAATGCCGCCGCGCGTCATCTGTTCGGTTCGGCTGATTCGGGCAGTCTGACCTTCACCGGGCCGATCACGATCAACGGGAATCGCAAGTTCGAGGTCTATGTGGCCACGGAATTCGCCGGCAACGTCGGCGGCACCGGCGGTTTCACCATGCAGACCGGCACCGGCACGCTGATCCTCAGTGGCGACAACAGCTACAGCGGGGCGACGGCCATCAATGCCGGCACGCTGCTGGTCAATGGCGCCAACAGCGGCGCCGGCGCCGTCACCGTGAACGCCAACGGCACGCTGGGCGGGACCGGTTCGATCGCCGCCGATGTGACCTTTGCCGAGGGCAGCACGTTTTTGGCGCTGCCGGGCGGCTCGCTGGATATCGGCGGCCTGGTGACGATCGGCCAGAACGTCACGATCAAGGTGACCGAGCCGCTGACGCTGCCGTCGTACACGGTGCTGACGTTCGAGCCGGGCAGCCTGAGCGGCTCGTTTGTGGTCGACAGCAGCATCAGCGATCTCGGCTATCAGGTGGTGTACAGCAGCGACTCGGTGTCGCTGGTGGTGCCTGAGCCGTCGATGCTGTCGCTCTTGGGCCTGGGCGGGTTGGCGCTGCTGCATCGCCGCCGCGGCTGATATCTGGAACTGTGGGGCTCGGTGCGATCGATTCGATGCCGGTGGCGCAAAGCAGCACGATCCGATCGGCCGAGCCCGTCGTAGTAGCCGTAACGATCTGGTCAGCCGCCCGGCGGACGACCGACGAGGAACTGGGGGCAACAACTTGAGGGCAATCCCATGCGAAGGTTAACCCGTCGCGGATTCACGCTGGTCGAGCTGCTGGTCGTCATCGGGATCATTGCGCTTCTGATCGCCATCCTTCTGCCCGCATTGAATCGGGCGCGGGCGGCGGCGCAGGCGGTTGCCTGTGCCTCGAACCAGCGGCAACTGCTCATCGGCTTGCGGATGTATGCTGAAGACAACAGCGGCTACTACCCACCGGTCTACCCCAAATACGACTTCGCCGTGACGGTGGAGGGACAGACCCGCTCGGGCGCGAACTTCGCATGGTGGGGCGAGCCGGTTGTGGGTCGGTACATCGGCAACCGCACAGCCGGATCGACCGCCTTCTCAGAAGGCCAACAGCGCCCGTCGACGGATGTTGTCTACTGTCCAGCCGTCCGCCCCCAGCCCAGCCATAACCTGGACACCGGCATCGGCTACAACAACGGCCGCAACAACAACATCAACCGATCGCTCCCCGGCGAGCATGTTCGTAAGCTCGGAGCGTTCCGCGAGCCGTTCAAGGTGATCCTCACCGTCGATACGTTCGACGCCGCGCCCGTCGGCCAGCGGAGCAACCATACCTTCTCGTGGGACCGCTACTTCTTCGACCAGGGCTATCCCAATTCGGGCAACGACAACAAGGGCCGTGGCAATGTCGCCTACCGGCACAACAGCGCCGCCAATGTGGGCTTTGCCGACGGTCACGTGGAATCGTTCAAGTCCGATCGTCCAAACGATCCCAATGACCAGAGCAGCGGCTTGTGGAAGGCTTACCAGGACAAGCTGGTAACGCATCGCGCCGGGACGTAATGCGCCGGCTGGCTCGCCGTCTCTCAACTTCGCCAACACGGACGCACAACCAGGAATCGATTCATGACCAATCGCCATCGCCGAGCAGAAAGTCTTGTCGCGCTTTGTCTGATGCTCGGCCTGCTGGTCGGGCATGCGCCCGCGCAGGCTGACGTCGTGTTTGATTTCGAAGGTGAAACCGACACCAGCCGCTTCGAGGGGCAGGATGCGGAGTTTGCCATCGTCGATCGCGACGGCGGCAAGGGCCTGCAGATCACCTACACCGGCGCCGGCAGCTACCCGGGCCTGCATCTGCGGCCGGCGAAGGGAAACTTTGATTTCAGCGGCGCCGGCGGCATCAGCGTCGACGTCACAAACACCTCCGACAAGCGCCTGCGCGTCCACGTGCGCGCCGACAACCCCGGCGACTGGCGGCAGCAGCCGTGGAGCGTGAACGCACAATCGGTCGATCCCGGCAAGACCGTCACGATCAGGGTGCCGTTCGGCCGGTCTTACGGCAATCCGGGATACAAGCTCGATCCGTCGAAGGTCTCGGCGATCGTGATCTTCATCGAAAAACCGGGCCAGCAGCGTACGCTGGTTGTCGACAACATCCAGACGTTCGCAGCTTCCGGCGAATCGTCGGCGACGGGGGATGAGGCCAGCCGCGGTGGCGGAGGGGCTGCCGTGGCTGGCACCCCGCCGGCCAGCAACACGCTCTATGACTTTGAGGGCGACGTTGACCTGAGCCGCTTCGTCGGTGACGGGACGCGGCATGAACTGGTCGATGTCGCAGGCGGCCGCGCGCTGCTGGTGACGTTCGAATCGGGCCGCTATCCAGGCGTGCAGTTGAACGCGCCGGGCAACGGCTGGAATCTCAGCAATTTCGCGGGCGTCGAGGTCGAGCTGACAAACGTCAGCGATCAGAAGCTCACCGTCGCCATGCGCATCGACAATCCCGGCAACTGGAAGGATGAGCCGTGGAACGTCGAAAAGACCAGCCTGAATCCCGGACAGACCAGGACGTTGCGCGTGAAGTTCGGCCAGTCCTGGGGCGCGCCGGGATTCGCGCTCAATCCGGCCCGCGTCGTGCGGGCGCTGGTGTACGCTGAGCGGCCCAAGGCTGGGGCACAGATCCGGATCGACAACCTGCGCGCCTATGGCCAGCCCATGGTGCGCGAGGTGGACACGCTCGATCTGGAGGGAATGCTGTTCGACTTCGGGCCCAGCTTCATCCCGGCTGGGCGCGTTGAAGAGCGCGGCGCAACGGCGCGCGTTGAAGGCGGGCGCCTGATCGGCGAGTTCACCGAAGGCTCCTGGCCGGCTGTGGCGCTCAAGCCGATGGCGAAGCAGTGGGATCTGTCAAACTTCGAAAGCGTACAGGCGGAGCTGACGAACCTGGGCAAAGCGCCCGTGCGCATGGGCCTGCGCGTCGACAATCCCGGCCGTCCGGAAAACAGCAATACCGAGCTGGAGACGATCAAGCCGGGTGAAACGAAGGTCATCAAGGTGACTTTCGGCCAGTCCTGGGGCAAGCCGGGGTACAAGCTCGATCCGTCGAAGGTGACGGCTGTGCTGGTCTATGCCGGGAAGCCCAACGGCACAGCCCGCGTGGCGGTGGACAACATCAAGGCCAATCGCCGGCCGTGGGCGGAGGTTCCGGAGTGGATCGGCACGCGTCCGCCGGTCGAAGGCGACTGGGTGCAGACGCTCGATGAGAACTTCGATGGCCCGAAGCTGGATGAGAAGCTCTGGACCCCGCGCCTGGTGTGGGATGGCCCAGCCAAGGGCGAGCTCCAGCGGTACATCGTCGACAACGTCTACATCGAAGACGGCAAGCTCGTCATCAAGTGCGAGCGGAATCCCGGCCATCAGTACGACAACCCGCAGCTCGAGCGGCGCGAGTACGCGACGGGCGCCGTGACGTCGCTGGACAAGTGGACGCAGCGGTACGGTTATTTCGAAGCCCGCATCAAGGCGCCGACGGCGCGCGGGCTGTGGCCGGCGTTCTGGATGATGCCGGATCGCGGGCCGGGCAATGGCGACATCTGGCAGCGCCGCTCGACCGAGCGCGGCGGCATGGAGATCGACATCTGGGAGCATCTGACCGAGTGGGGTCCGCATCGCTACAACGTCGCTGCGCATTGGGAAGGGTATGGCAAGGACCACAAGCAGTGGGGCAATGCCCACATCTACCACCTGCCGACGCCCGACGGCTGGCACAACTACGGCCTGCTGTGGGAGCCGGGCAAGCTGACCTGGTTTGCCGATGGCAGGAAGGTGGCCGAGTGGAAGGATGATCGTGTCACCGATGTGCCGCTGTACCTGAAGTTCACGGTGCAGATGGGCAACTGGGCGACGACGGACGTCGATGTCGCGGCTTTGCCGGATTACCTGCAGGTCGACTATGTGCGGGCGTGGCAGCTTCGCGAGCGCCTGGAGGATCGGTAGCCAATTTGTGTCTGGATCGCGGGATGGGTGGGGTACAACCGCGCATGCTGCGATAGATCAATGAGTACAACCAGCCATCCCTCTGCGTCGTCGATGTCCAGAACCAACCCTGATCCGGCTGTGCCGACGTGGCGCGGCGTGAACCTCGGCAACTGGCTGTTGCTTGAGCGGTGGATGAAACCCACACTGTTCGACGCGAGCGGCGCCCGCGACGAGTTCTCGCTGTGCCAGTCGCTTGGCGGCTTTGCCGAGGCGGTCATCCGCCGTCACCGCGAGACCTACATCACAGCCGAGGACTTCGCCTGGCTGCGAAAGCGCGGGCTGAACGCCGTGCGCATTCCGGTGGGATACTGGCTGTTCCAGCCGGAGCGGCCGTTTGTCGGCGGGGCGGAAATCTTCGATCAGGCGCTGGCCTGGTGCCGGGAGTACGGCCTGGCCGCCATCATCGACCTGCATGGCCTGCCGGGGTTCCAGAGCACCGAGCATCACACCGGCCGCAGCCAGCACTTCCGCTGGCCAGCCGACGCGGATTGCCTGCGCCGGTCGCTGGACCTGGTGGAGCTGGTCGCCCAGCGATATCACGATCATCCCGCGATTGCGGCGATTTCCCTGGTCAACGAGCCGAGCCCGGAGATACCGGCCGATGCGCTGCGCGGTTTCTACGAGCAGGCGTACGAGCGCGTGCGCAGGCACATCCCACCCGAGCGTGCGGCTGTGGTCATCGCGGCGTTCACGGAGGCGCGCCTGCCGGGGTTTCACCGATGCCTGCGCGGCGCGCAGAACGTGCTGACGGATATTCATCCGTATGCCTGTTTCATGGAGTGGCGCATCGTTCAGCTCTCGGAGTATGCTGAGTGGGGCGCGCAGCAGAAGGCGCCGTTCCTGCGGCAAGTGGGGCCGGAGGATCTGATCGTTGGCGAGTGGTCGCTGGGGATTGCCGGCGCTTTGCAGAACGCGGTCAGGGAGATGACCGATGCCGAGCGGACGGCATACATGCAGCGCTTCGCGCAGGGGCAGTTGACGGCCTACAACCAGACGGCGGGGTGGTTCTTCTGGAACTACAAGGTGGAAGCGCACGATCCGCTGCTTCAGCAATGCTGGAGTTTCCGCGATGCGACGGAGCTGGGTTGGTTGCCGCAGCGGTGGTGAGGGGGAGTGAAAGCGACGGAGCGACGAAGGGTGCGCTGCGGCCAACCGCCAACTGCCAACTCACATCGGACAAATCCCCGCCTTCGTGTCCCAGCCCTCTGGCGCGTACAATCGGGACGACATGAAGGACCTGACCCCCAAGCAGATTGTTGCTGAGCTGGACAAATACATCATCGGCCAGGCCGGCGCGAAGCGCGCGGTGGCTGTGGCTGTGCGAAACCGCTGGCGTCGCCAGCAGCTTCCCGAATCCCTCCGCCAGGACATCTGGCCCAAGAACATCATCATGAGCGGCCCGACGGGCGTAGGTAAGACCGAGATCGCCCGCCGCCTGGCGTCGCTGACCGGCGCGCCGTTCATCAAAGTGGAGGCCACCAAGTACACCGAGGTCGGCTATCACGGGCGCGATGTCGAGAGCATGATCCGCGACCTGGTCGACTCAGCCGTCAGCCTCGTGCGCGACGAGATGACCGAGCAGGTCAAGGAACCGGCTGAAAAGCAGGTCGAAGAGCGCCTGCTCGACTACCTGCTGCCGCAGTCGGACACCATCGCCAGCCCGAATCTCGAGGACGACGACACCAAAGCCCGCCGCCAGCGCAACCGCGACAAGTTGCGCGAGCAGCTCCGCAACGGCGAGCTGGAGGATCGCACGATCGAGATCAATGTCGAGGAGAAATCGACCGTGGTCGGCGTTCTCGGGCAGGCGGGCATGGAGATGGACATCGAGTTCCAGAACATGTTCGAGAAGATGCTGCCCAGCCGCCGGCAGACGCGCCGCGTTACCGTGGCTGAGGCCCGGCGCATCCTCTTTACGCAGGAAGCGGACAAGCTGATCGACAAGAACAAGATCACCGCCGAAGCCATCCGCCGCGTTGAGCAGAGCGGCATCGTCTTCCTCGATGAGATCGACAAGATCACGGCTGTCGAATCGCGACACGGCCCGGACGTTTCGCGCCAGGGCGTGCAGCGCGATCTGCTGCCGATCGTCGAAGGCAGCACGGTCATCACCAAGTACGGGCCGGTGCGGACGGATCACATCCTGTTCATCGCGGCTGGCGCGTTCCATACGTCCAAGCCGTCGGATCTCATGCCCGAGTTGCAGGGCCGCTTCCCGATCCGCGTCGAGCTGCAGGATCTGACCAAGGACGACTTCGTGCGCATCCTGCGCGAGCCGCAGAACGCGCTGACGAAGCAGACGATCGCGCTGCTGGCTACGGAAGGCGTGCAGATCGAGTTCACGGATGACGCAATCGACGCGATGGCGCAGCTCGCGTACGACGTGAACCGTCGCACGCAGAACATCGGGGCCCGGCGGCTTTACACGATCGTGGAGAAGGTGTTTGAGGAGCTCGGCTTCCAGGCGCCCGATATCGCGCCGACGAAGGTGGTCATCAATGCCGGCTATGTGCGAGAGAAGCTTGCGGACATCGCGGCGGATGAGGATCTGAGCAAGTTCATCCTGTGATCGTGGCTGTTGGCCACGGAGACTCGGAGGCGCGAAGGGGTGATGATTGGTGATTGATGGGTGAGAAACCCCAACGCGCGGCACGCAATAGCGTTTGTGGGATGGTGTTTTGATGTTTTGTGTTTGGTTGTTTTGGCTTCCCGCTGCCTACCACCTGCAAACTGCTGACTGCAGACCGCTGACTGCAGACTGAAAAGCTGCCTGCCGCCGGCTGGAATCACTTGAGCTCAACCGTCCAGTAGGCGTTGTCGAGGAACTGTTTCCAGCTTGAGTAGCGCTGGTCA
>Ga0207864_1004272_pt1 | contig 10995 bp, 8 predicted proteins | sample HigsolmetaAR202D_FD_184834 | JGI IMG/M metagenome (GOLD analysis project Ga0207864, IMG submission 184834) | Ionic liquid and high solid enriched microbial communities from the Joint BioEnergy Institute, USA - AR20-2-D (SPAdes) (version 2) ...
CCCGTCCGGCGCCGCAGCGGGGGCACGACGACGTCACCTGCGCCTGGCGGGCTGCGCCTCCTTGAGAGCCTGGCAGTACCTCTCGTAGTTGCGGAGCTCCGCCTCCAGCGGCGCGACCACCCGCTCCACCGCGATCCGCTTGACCTGCTCGGTACCGTGCGTCTCGACGTACTCGCGGCGGCGAGCGGCCTCGACCGTGACGAGGTTGCGACAGCCCACCCCGGTCAGCCAGCCCAGCAGCAGGGAGCCGGCGGTCAGCGCGGCCGCCAGGAACAGCAGCGAGGGCTCGGCCAGGCCGCCGCCGATCCAGCCGACCAGCAGCGCCCCCAGCCACACCAGCCCGACCCCGGTGAGCGCCACCAGGAGGTACTGCACGACCCGCACCGCACCCCACCACGAAGGTGCGACGCTTTCGTCGGGAAGCGTCCCGGCGACGGCCGCGCCCAGCTCCTCGGGGAGCGTGTCCAGGTGGGTCCGCCCGGCGGCGCGCACCCGCTGCGGCCACGGGTCCGGCAGGGAGGCGGCCGAGGCGTCGGCCGCCGCAGCGATCGCGGTGGCGATCTCGGCGTGCTGCGCGCCCATCGGACCGGTCCCCGTCCCCGCCACCTCCTCGGTGAGGAACCCCAGTTGGGCCGCGCGCAGCGGATCGCGGCGCAGCCGCCGCACCCACCGGGCCAGCGGCCAGCCCACGGCCCGCGCCCCGCGGCGCTCGTGCGCGGTCTCCACCGCGTCCGCGATCGCCTCGACCCCGCTGGCCTCGGCCAGCCGGTCCACCAGGGCGGCCCGGGCGGGCGGGGGCAGTTCGGCGGTGCCGTCCGGCTCGCCGTACACCTCGAACCCGGCGACCACCTGGTCCAGGTCGGCGGCGAGGCGGTCGATGGCGGCGCGGCGGTCGGCGACGGTCTCCACGAGCAACTGGCGCAGCTCGCGCAGCCCTTCCCCGGTGACCGCCGAGGTGGTCAGCAGCCGCGGGTGCACCCCCGACTCGTCCTCCAGCAGCCTGCGCAGGTCGGTCAGGAGCTCCTCGGTCTCCTCCGGGTCGATCCGGTCGATCTGGTTGAGCACCGCCACCATCACCGCCCCGTGCCCGGACATCTCGGCCAGGTAGCGGTGGTGCACCGCGGCGTCGGCGTACTTCTGCGGGTCCAGGACCCAGATCAGCAGGTCCGCGGTCCTGATGAGGTGGTCGGACTCGGCGGTCTGCACGGCGCGCACGGAGTCGTGGTCGGGCAGGTCCAGCAGGATGAGCCCGTTGAGGTCGGAGTCGTCCCGGTCGAGTTCGCTGACCCTGGCGTGCCGGTACCTCGGCGGCACGCCCAGCCAGCCGAGCAGGTTGTCGGCCCTCTCCACGCCCCACACGCAGGCGTGCGCGGCGGTGGTGGTCGGCCGGGTGACGCCCACCCGCGACAGCTCCAGCCCGCACAGCGCGTTGAACAGCGAGGACTTGCCGCTCCCGGTCCCGCCGGCCAGGGCGACCACGGTGTGGTCGGCCGACAGCCGCAGCCGGGCCCCGGCGTGCTTGAGCAGCCCCCGTGCGCGTTCGACGAGGTCCGGGTCGAAGTGGTCGCGGCCCAGCTCGACGAGGACGGCCAGGGCGTCGAGCTTGGAGATCAGCTCCTCCCGGCTGGTGGTCGGCCTCGGCTGCCACAGGTCGCGGCGGGTGGGCTGGTACTCCTCGTCGTCGGGCGACCAGGCGGAGTCGTCCGGCTCTGCGGCGGGCTGCGCGGGGACCGTGGGCAGCGGCCCGGTGCGCCGTCCGGCGATCATCTCGCCCTCCTCGACCGCCGCGAGGCTGCCCACCCAGCCGGCGAGGTTGTCCGGGTCGTCGGGGTCGGTGCGCTCCTCGGCGGGCGGCTCCTCGTCGGCCTCCACGGTCACGACGGGCGTGCCGCGGGCCGGCGTGGCCTGCCCGGCCCGTGAGGCGAGGGCTCCGTCGGAGGCCGGAGCGACGGGGACCCGGTAGCGGAACCCGTCGCTGGGGCCGTAGGGACGCGGCTCGCCGTCCTGGTCGGGCCGGGGCGGCGCGTCGGCGCCGCCGGAGTGCGGGGAGGCGCCCTTCGAGTGCTCTGCTTCGGGATCCGCCATGTCAGGTTCCTGCCCGGGGCGAGCGGGGTGGGAAGGAATGGTCATCGTGCAATCTCAAGGTGGTCGTTGGCCTGGTAGAGCTGTGCGGCGACGGCAGGGTCAGGCAGGTTGGTCTCGGCCAGCGCCTCCGCGAAGCGGAGTTTCTCGGCCTCGAAAAGGGCGCTGACCCGTGCGCGCAGGTCGTCTCGGGCCCGGCCGCCGATGACCCGGAGCGGTTCGGCTCCGAAGAGGGCGCGGAGCAGCCGGCTCGGTGCGGCGTTGGGCGGTGGTGCGGCAGCGCTGTCGTGGTCGGAGATCCCGAAGCCGAGCAGGCCGACGATCAGGACGAGGCCGAACGCCTCGACGTCGTAGGTGAAGAACCGCGACACCGAGCGCTTGACCACCCCGTCGGAGGAGATGAGCTCGGTGATGTGGGCCTGCCAGTCGGCGACGGCGGTGCGGGCCCGGTAGGGGAAGTCCGCGGGAATCCGGTCGAGCGAGTGGCGTTCGGCGATGGCGGAGGCCCCGGGGATCTTCCGCCAGTGCTGCATGGCCGTCTCGATCGCGCGTTCCGCGGCGGAGACCACGAGCGCCTCGACGGCGTCCTGGATCGCCTGCTCCAGGGCGCGTACCCGGGTGCGGTCCTCGGCCTGCGCCCTGGTGCGCTTGTTGCGGATGCGCAGGGAGCGGGCCAGTTCACCGCTGGCGGCGATGTCCTGCCAGCGGGCCAGCACGTTGCCGCGCAGCAGGGAGGCGTCGGAGGTGCCGCGGTCGACCTCGGCCATGGCCTGGGCGAACGCGGTGCTCGCCGAGGTGGCCAGCACCCGCCCCACCTCGGCCTGGGTCTCGACGTGCTTGGCGAGCTCGGGGATGCGGGTGCGGAAGCTGTCGAGCACGCCGAGGAGGGTGCGGCGCGTGATCCGCTCCCGTTCCACCTCGTCCCCGGCGATGTCGGCGAGGTACCCGCGGATCTGGTCGGCGGTGTTGGCGGTGAAGCGCCCCCCGGCGATCTGGTCGGTCTCCGGGATGACGAAGCGGGGCGCCGACCCCAGGCCGTTGGCCTCCAGCATCGCCCCGAAGTGGGCGACGATCTGCTGGCGTCCGCGCCGGGGGACCCGGGACAGCACCACCGCCAGCGAGGTGTCCCGGTCCCGGGCGACCTGGAGGAACTGCCACACCCGGGCGTCGGCGTAGCGTTTGCTGGTGGTGACGAACACCCACAGGTCGGCCGCGTCGAGGAACTTCGCGGCGAACTCGTGGTGGGCGGCGACGACCGAGTCCACGTCGGGGGTGTCCAGCAGCGCCACCCCCTCGGGCATGTGCTCGGTGGCGGCGAGCACCAGCATTCCGTCCTTGCCCGGCATGGCCAGACCCTGCTGGCGGACCCGGGGCAGCGACGGCAGGAACGACGCCTCGCTGAACCAGTCCACGTCGGCGGGGTTGCAGGCCAGCACGGGGCTGTTGGTGGTGGGACGCCGCACCCCGGTGGTGGTCACCTGGGCGCCCACCAGGCTGTTGACCAGGGTGGACTTTCCGGCTCCGGTGGAGCCCGCGACGGCGATCAGCAGGGGGACGTCGGTCCTGCGCACCCGCGGGAGCACGTAGTCGTTGAGCTGGTCGAGGACGTCGCTGCGTGCGGTGCGGCCCTCCTCGGCTCCGGGCAGTCCGTCGGCGAACTCGACCGCGCGGATCCGGTCCCGCAGCGCTTCGAGGTTCTGTTCCAGGCGGGTGTCCCGGGCCGTGGCCCCGCGGTGCGCTCCTCCCCTGCCGCTTCTGCGGGGACGCGCCGTGGTGGAGGCGGTCGGGGCGTCTCGGCCCTGGACCGTGCTGTGTCCCCCGCCCATGCTGCGCACGGGCGCGTCCGGCGTCAGTTCGCCTGGTCCTGTCGCTTCCGGCACGGCAGGCGGCCGGGTCATGGCGGTTCCGCCCTTCTCATCGGTATTCGTGGTCACAACACCCGATTCCCCGCTGCCCTCGTCACTCCGGTCCGGCGCCCCTGACCGGAGCGGTCGGAACCTCTGCGGTGTTCTGGCCTCTGGGCAGTATGTCAAGCTCTCGTGCCGTGTCCACCACTTCTCCGATGACGAGTACCGCCGGATGGCGCACCCCGGCCTCCTGCGCCGCCTCCTCGACCGTCTCCAGCGTGGCCACCAGGGTGGTCTGGGTCGGCAGGGTGGCGTCCTGGACCACGGCGATCGGCGTGCGGGGGTCACGACCGTACTCGACGAGCGCGGAGGCGATCCGTCCGATGCGTTCGACCCCCATGAGCACGACGATCGTGCCGCCGCTGCGGGCAAGCGCGGCCCAGTCCACGGTGGAGCGCTCGTCCCCCGGAGGGACGTGGGCGGAGACGATGTGCAGGTGCTGGGCGACGCCGCGGTGCGTGACGGGGATGCCCGCGCTCGCGGGGGCGGCCAGAGCACTGGTCACCCCGGGAACCACGGTGACCGGAACCCCCGCGGCGACGCACGCCGCGACCTCCTCGCCGCCGCGGCCGAACAGGAAGGAGTCGCCGCCCTTGAGCCGGACCACGAACTTGCCCTGCCGGGCGCGGTCGACGAGCACCTCGTTGATGCTCTCCTGGGACATCGAACGGCCGTAGGGGATCTTGGCCGCGTCGATGACCTCCACCTCGCCGGGCAACTGGTCGAGCAGCCCGGTGGGGGCGAGCCGGTCGACCACGACCACGTCGGCCTGGGCCAGCAGTTGCCGACCGCGCACCGTGATCAGACCGGGGTCGCCCGGACCGCCGCCGACCAGGGCCACGCCGCGCATCGGCGCACGCCCCCGGCGGGCGTCCAGGGTGCCGTCGGCCAGTCCGTCGACGATGGCGTCGCGCAGTCCGGCGGCGCGCCGGGGGGCGCCGCCCGCGATCACCCCGACGGTGATCCCCGAGGCGCTGCCGGTGGCGGGGGTCCACGCGCTGGAGGAGTGGCGCTCGTCGGCGCGGACCGACCAGATGCGCGCGGCCTCGGCCTCGGCCGTCACGGCCGCGTTGACCTCGGCGGAGTCGGTCGCCGCGTGGACCAGCCAGAAGCGGCCGAGCCCGGTGACGTCACCGGGCCGGTAGGCGCGCCGTTCCCAGCGCACCCGGCCGCTCTCGGCGAGTCCCTGCAACGCCGTGGTGACGTGCGGCGAGACCACGGTGACCCGGGCACCCGCGTCCAGGAGGACGGGGACGCGGCGCTGGGCGACACGTCCCCCGCCCACCACGAGCACATCCCGTCCCTGCAGTCGCAAACCGAGGAGATAGGTCACCGAGGAGGCCTCCAATTCCGCTTACCAGCCCCAGGCTCCGGGGGCTCCACCGCGTTCGTGTGCCGGGCCCGTCCCCACCGGCCACGGGGACAGGGGGGATCGTCGCGGTCTGCTCAGGAGCGGTCCGGCACCGGTTTCCGGCCGTGTGGACGAAACGGGGCACGACGCGAAAGCCCTATTCCGCACATGGTCCCAAAATACCGTGCCGACCGCTCCCTTACCGCTACTACTGTCTAACGTGAGGAATCCGGATTGTGGCGGTGACTACAGCGCTGAGGGGCGGGTGGCTCAACCGCTCCGGGACACCCCGGCGGAGTCGAAGGTCGCCACGTCCCGCAGCGCCCGCGCGGCGCTCTGCACCAGCGGCAGCGCCAGCAGCGCCCCGGTGCCCTCGCCCAGGCGCAGGTCCAGGTCGACCAGGGGGCGCAGGCCCAGGTGCTCCAGCACCACGGAGTGCCCCGGTTCGCTGGAGCGGTGCCCGGCGATGCAGGCCAGCCGCGCCTCGGGGGCCAGCGCCACCGCGGCCAGGGCCGCGGAGCCGGCGATGATCCCGTCCAGCAGCACCGGAACCCGCAGGAACGCCGCGCCCAGGATGAACCCGGCCAGGGCGGCGTGCTCCAGGCCGCCCACGGCGGCGAGCACCCCGACCGGGTCGGAGGGGTCGATCTGGTTGGCGCGCAGCGCCGCGCGGACGACCTCCACCTTGTGCGCGTACACGGCGTCGTCGACACCGGTGCCCCGGCCGGTGACCTCGGCGGCGTCACGGCCGGTGAACGCGGCGACCAGTGCTGCGGAGGCCGTCGTGTTGGCGATGCCCATGTCGCCGGTGACCAGGCAGCGGTTGCCCGCCGCCACCAGGTCGCGAGCCACCTCGATGCCCGTCTCGATGGCGTACTCGGCCTGTAGGCGGCTCATCGCCGGGCCCCTGGTCATGTCGGCGGTGCCGCGGGCGATCTTGCGGGGCAGCAGCCCCGGCACGGCGGGCAGGTCGTCGACCACGCCCACGTCCACCACGGTGACCTCGGCGCCGACCTGCGCGGCGAAGGCGTTGACCACCGCACCGCCGGCGAGGAAGTTGTGCACCATCTGCGTGGTGACCTCCTGCGGCCAGTGGGTCACCCCCTGGGCGTGGACGCCGTGGTCGGCGGCGAACACCGCGACGGCCGCGGGTTCGGGGACCGGCGCCGGGCACTCCCCGGCCAGACCGGCCAACTGCACCGAGACGTCCTCGAGCACGCCCAGGGAGCCGGGCGGCTTGGTCATGCGGGACTGGCGCTCCCGGGCCTCCTCCATGGCCCGCTGGTGGAGCGGTCCGATCCCGGCGATCGTCTCCTCCAGCAAGCTGGCGGACTCCTCTCCGGGCAGCCCGCGCTGCCCGTACTGCTCGCGGTGCACCGCCCAGGCCAGCGGTCGGCGCTGCGCCCAGCCGCCCAGGGCGAGCTCGGGTTCGGGCGGGAACTCCTCCACGTAGCCGACGCACAGGTAGGCGACGATCTCCAGGTGCGGCGGCAGGTCCAGTTCGCGGGCGAGCTCCCGCTCGGAGAAGAAGCTCACCCAGCCCACGCCGAGCCCTTCGGCGCGGGCGGCCAGCCACAGGTTCTCCACGGCCAGGGCGGTGGAGTAGGCCGCGGTCTGCGGCTGGACGTGCCGTCCCAGCGTGTGCCGCCCGCCCCGGGTGGGGTCGACGGTGACCACGATGTTGAGCGGCGTGTCCAGGATCGCCTCGACCTTGAGCCCGGAGAAGGTGCGGGCCCGCGCACCGGGCAGGGCCATGGCGTAGGCCTCGCGCTGCCGCTGCACGAGGTCGCGCACCCGGGCGCGGGTGCCGCGGTCGTGGATGACCACGAAGTCCCAGGGCTGGGAGAAGCCGACGGAGGGCGCGTGGTGGGCGGCCTCCAGGATGCGGACCAGGACCTCGTCGGGAACGGGGTCGGGGCGGAATCCCACCCGGACGTCACGGCGCTCCCGGATGACCCGGTACACGGCCTCGCGTGCGGCGTCGTCGTAGGCGTGGGCGGCCGGGTCGGCGGGCGGTCCGGCCTCGGCGGGCTCGGCCGGTGCGGCGGCCGCCCCCACCGGTTCGGCGACCGCCTCGTCGGGGTCGTGGACGACCGGCTCCTCCTCCGCCGCGACCGGCTCCTCCGCCTGTGCGGGGGCCGGGGCGGCCGGTCCGGGTTCGGGTGCGGGTCCGAGGACTGCGGTCTCCTCGGCGGGTTCGGGTTCGGGCACGAAGGCCGCGGATGGTGCGTTCACAGGCTCGTCGTGACTTTCGGGCTGTGCGGTTTCGTTGTGGTGCGGCGCAACGGCGGCGGGCTCGACCGCCGGCCGCTGCGGGGCAGCGGGCTGCCGGGGAGGCTGCCGTACGGCGCTCTGTCCGACAGCGCCCCGCAGCGGGACGACGTTGTGCGCGGGACGGTCCCCGGCAGGGGTCGCGCCGCCCGGGGCGGGCGGGACCGGCGCCGGGCCGCTCCGGTGCGGTTCGGCGGAAGCGGGCCGGGCCGGTTCGGGCGCGGTCGGCCGGACGGCCGTCGGACGCGCCGCGGGCGGCGGTGGGGGCAGCGTGCGCCCTGCGGGGGCGAGGGGCGGGAGCGCTCCGCCGGTTCCCCGCCCGGCCTCGGGCAGGCCGTCCAGCAGCCCGCCCGGCGATCGGGACTCCCAGGCCGGGAACACGGCGGACCAGCGTCCTCCGGGGGACGGCTCGGACCGCAGGGAGGAGGCCCGGTCGGGTCTTCCCCCCGTCCCTGCGTGGTCGGCGCTCCGCTCGTCGCCGGGCGCGCTGTCTGTGCGGTCACCGCTCAAGGGTTTCCTCCGTGGTCGCTGGTCGGTCCCGGTCTCCGAGCGGCGGGACCGGGCCGGGGCGTCGGCCGGGCGTCAGTCGTCTCCTCCACTCAGAGCAACTCTGCCAGAAGTGCCACGAGCCGAGCGTTCGCCTCGGGCCCTCTGACCGCGATACGCAGATGGTCCCGGCCCAGGCCGGGAAAGGTGTCGCCGCGGCGCACCGCGACGCCGCGCTCGCGCAGCCGGGTGCGGAGCAGGTCCGCTCCGGCGACGCGGGCGAGCAGGAACGACGCGCGGGGCCGGGGGGTGACGGCCAGGCCCAGGGCGGTGAGGTCCTGGACCAGCCGGGCGCGCCGCTGTTCCAGGTCGACCGCCCAGGCGTGGGCCTCGGCGAGCGCCCTGGGGGCGGTGCACTCGCGTACCGCCACCAGCGCCGGTGTGGAGACCGGCCACAGCGGCTGGGCCTCGGCCAGGCGGCGGACCAGCCCGGGCTCGGCCAGCAGGTAGCCGACGCGCAGCCCGGCCAGTCCCCAGGTCTTGGTGAGGCTGCGCACGACGACCAGGCCGGGCAGGTCGGTGCGTCCGGCCAGGGACTCCGGCTCTCCGGGGACGCAGTCGGCGAACGCCTCGTCCACGACGAGGACGCGCCCCGGCCGGGCGAGGGCGGCCAGGGTCGCGGCGGGGTGCAGCACGGAGGTGGGATTGGTGGGGTTGCCGACCACGACGAGGTCGGCGTCGTCGGGGACGGCGCCGGGGTCGAGGGTGAAGTCGCCGTCCAGCACGACCCGCTCCACCGGGTGCCCGGCGGCGCGCAGGGCCGCCTCCGGCTCGGTGAACTGGGGGTGGACCACGACCGCGCGGCGCGGTGCGAGCACGCGGGCCAGCAGGACGAACGCCTCGGCCGCGCCCGCGGTGAGCAGGACGTCGGCGGGCTCGCGGCGGTGGCGGCGGGCCACCGCGCGGCGGGCGGGTTCCGGGTCGGGGTAGGCGGCCAGGTCCGTGACGGAGGCCGCGATGCGTTCGGCCAGCCAGCTCGGCGGGGTGCGGTCGCGCACGTTGACCGCGAAGTCGAGAAGGCCGGGCCCGACCTCGGCGTCGCCGTGGTGGCGCAGATCGACCATGTGCTCCGGCGCTCCCCAATACGCTGCTCGGTTCTCCGGGGGAAGAACCTACCGTCCGGCCGGGGCCGGGCTGCCGCTCCCCCTCCCCCTGCCGCACACGTCGGCCACCGTTCGCGTCCGGGCGGGCACGGTGCGTCTTCGGCGGGTCAGCCGGTCAGGTCGGGGCGGATGACGCTGTAGACGGCCAGGTCGGCGCGTCCGCGGTGGAGCCGTATGGCGTTGCGTTCGATCCCCTCGTAGACGTAGCCGGCCTTCTCGGCGACGCGACGGGAGGCGACGTTGTCGGTGGCGGCCTTGAGGGCGATCCGCTCGAACTCCTGGTCGAGCAGCACCCAGCGGGTGATGGCGACGACCGCCTCGGGGGCCAGTCCGCGGCCGCGCGCGTCGGGGGACATCAGATAGCCGATCTCGATGGTGCGCGCCACCCAGTTGGCGCGGCTCACCCCGAAGGACCCGACGTAGCGTCCGGTCCGGCGGCACACGGCCGCCCAGTGCTGGCCGTCGCCGCTGGCCCGGGCGGCCGGGGCGGTCTCGACGCACCAGGCGACCGCGTCGGCGCGGGTGTAGGGGCGGCCGGGCGCGGGGATCGGCAGCCAGCGCTGGGTGAGCGGGTCGGTTGCCGCCCTCAGCACGTCGTCGGCGTCGTGCTCGGTGAAGGCGCGCAGGCGCAGGCGCTCGGTCTCCAGGATGACGCTGGGCATGATCGGGGCGGTGGGCACATCGTTCCTTTCCGGGCCGGGGCGGTCGCCCCGGTTCCCGGCGGCGCCGGTCCGTGACCGGGCGACTGCATTCCGCCAGTGTGCCAAGACGGTCGGTTCCGGCCAACACGTTCCTGCCGGATGACCGGTGTCCGTCGTGACCGTTTCCGGTCCCCGGAGCCGCGCCGGTTTGGCAGGGTGTTAGGCGAATACCCCCTGCCACCTTCCCGGAGCGTCCCGTGGTCTGGCTCTTGCTCGCCTGCGTCCTGCTCGTGGTGCTCGTTCCCCTGCTGGCGCTCTTCGCCCGCCTCATCCGGCTCCCGCCGCCCACCCCGACGCACCGGCGCACCCCGCACGACGCCGAGGACGGCCCGGCCGCCTGAGCGGCCTCCTCAGGCGGCCACCCGGGCCAGCAGCCAGGTGCCGGTGGCGGAGTCGTGGCGCAGCTCGTAGAGGCCGAAGTCCGCGCCCGCCCCCGCGCGCACCCGCCAGAAGACCCGCTCCGGCCGCCTGCCCTCCCCGGTGAAGTCGGAGCGCACCGTGACCCAGTGGTCGAGGATCTGCCGGACCGTGTGGACCCGCCCCTGCCAGACGAACCGCGCGGGCCGCCCGTCGCGCTCCCACACCTGCACCGGCACGCCGTAGACCCGTCCCGTCATCACTGCTCCCATGAACCCCCCAGATCCAGCGCACAGGCGACCGACAGGCGTTGCGACCGCAACCGCGGTCGAACACATGTTCTAATGATAGTGGAGAACGGCGCGGAACAGAGGAGAAACACCCGACGTTTCCGGGCTCCCGCCGCTTCCGCCCCCGCGGAGTCGCCTTCCGTCACCCGCTCGTGATTGACTGCCACCGTCCCGAGAAGCACCCTCCCCGCCTCCCCACGCCGGGATCGCTAGGCTGTGGGAGGCGAACCGCACCATTGGCAAAGGAATTCCCGCTGTGAGGCCAAACGGGCACGAGCGCGCCAAGCCCCTCCGCACCGGCGACCCCACCGAGCTGGGCGGCTACCGCGTCCTCGGGCGGCTGGGCCGCGGCGGCATGGGAACGGTCTACCTCGCCGTGGACGAGCG
>Ga0207864_1004273_pt1 | contig 10991 bp, 5 predicted proteins | sample HigsolmetaAR202D_FD_184834 | JGI IMG/M metagenome (GOLD analysis project Ga0207864, IMG submission 184834) | Ionic liquid and high solid enriched microbial communities from the Joint BioEnergy Institute, USA - AR20-2-D (SPAdes) (version 2) ...
GCGTCGTCGCCCAGCAGCGTAAGCCCGCCGTGTTCGACGAGGTTACGGAGCGCGCCCCACGTCTCGACGCGGAGCGAGAGGAGCCGATGGAGGCGCTCCGGATCGTCGAGAAGGTGCCAGAGGTGCGCCGTCTCGGGGTCGGCGTGGACGTCGATCGGCGGGACGCCGAGGACGCGGCCGTACTCGAGGTACGACGCGCCGGCGGGCGCGGGGATCGACGTCGCCGGCGGGTCGACGACGGGGAGCGGCGTCGCCTGGCCGTCGCGGGCGATCCGCCGCACGTGGGCGAGGTCGATGAAGCGGGCGGGGACGTCGGGCCGGCTCTGGAGCACGCCGCGCCACTTTCCCACCTCGTCGGGCTGGGCGGTGAAGTAGAAGACCTGGCGGCCGTCGGCGGCGAGGGCGACGGCGGTCTCCATGATGGCGCGGGCGCGGTCGTCGTCGCTGTTGCCGAGCGTCTCGTCGAAGAGGAGCGGCAGGCGCGCGCCGGTCTCCTGGCTCTCGACGAAGGCGATGCGGACGGCGAGGAGGAGCTGGACGCGCGTGCCGCTGGAGAGTTCGTCGAGCGCGCGGCCGACGCCGGTCGTCGTGTCGTAGGCGCGGAACGCGGGCGGCTCGCCGTCGTCGAAGTCGAGGCGGTAGCGGCCGTGCGTGATGCGGGCGAACAGCTCGCGGGCGCGGTGGAACACGTCGGGGCGGTGCTGGTCCCGGGTCGCGCGCTGGATGAAGCGGACGAGCGTGCCGGCGACGACGGCGTCGACATCCCGCTCGCGCGCCTCGCGCAACGCGTCGCGGGCGCGGGCGAGCTCCGCGAGTGCGGCCTCGAGGTCGTGGCCGCGCTTGGCCTGGTCGATCCGCTCCTCGATCCGGGCGATGCGGTCGCGAAGCTCTTGCGCCTCGTCGGCCTCGCCGCGCGCGGCGGCGAGGGCGTCGTGGAGCGCGGCGACGTCGTGCGCCTCGAGGCCGGGCTCGTAGCCGGGCTCGCGGGCGAGGCGATCGAGCGTCTCCTGCCGGCGGCGGGTCGCGTGGGCGAGCCGATCGGCGGCCTCGCGGTAGGCGTCGAAGCGGTCGCACCAGTCGCGGACGACGGGTTCGTCGTCGGGGCCGAGGCCGAGGCGGTCGAGTAGCGCGCGGCGCTCGGCTTCGAGCGCGGCGATCGTCGTCTCGGCGTCGGCCAGGCGACGGCGCGCGTCGTTCGCGGCGGCGCTCGCCCGGGAGTGGGCCTCCCGGCGGCGTTCGAGGTCGGCGACGGCGGCAGAGAAATCCGCGACGGCGGCCGCGGGTTCGGCCCCGGGCATGACCCCGCACGGCACATACGGCGCGATCCGCTCCCACGCCTCGGCCAGCGCGGCGTCGAACTGCGCCCGCGCGTGGGCGAGCTTCGCCTCGACGCCGGCGACGGCCGTGGCAGCGTCGTGCCAGCGGGCGATCCCCTGGGCGAGCCAGACCAGTTTGCCGGGGTCGGTCTCGGGGCGGACGCCGAGCCGGGCCGCGATCGCGGCGCGGCGGCGTTCGAGGTCGTCGAGCGCGGGGTCGAGGTCGGCGCGCCGTCTGGCCAGGTCCGCGCGGCGGCGGGCGCGCTCGGCATCCAGCCGCGCCTCGGCGACTCGCCGTTCGAGGCGGTCGAGCGCGGCGGCGACGTCGCTCTCGGTCCAGCGGCCGGGCCCTTCGACGCCCCACCGGTCGAGCCGCAACCGTTCGAACTCGGCGCGGTGTACGGCGCGCGCATCGGCGGCCGCGGGTGTGCGGCGCAGGAAGATGCCGAGGATCACCAGGGCGACGAGCGCGAGCGCGATCCCGATGGCGCGCCCGACCCACGTGCCGGGGAACGCGACTCCGGCGAGCCACGCACCGGCGAGCGACGTCGCGAAAAGCAGCACCCCGATCACCACGCCGAGCGCGCGCAGACGGCGCTCGCTGCGCCCCTCCCCGGCCGCATCGGCGTCGCCGCCGGCGCGGAGCCAGCGACGGAGCAACGCGGCGCCTTCCGCGAGGGCGTCGGCCGCCGCCCCATCGTCCGCACCGACGTCCTCGCCGAGCCACCGGAGCTCCGCGTCCGCCGCGGCTTTGCGGCCGAGGAGGTCCGCGGCGTCGCGGGCGAAGTCGGCGAGCTGGTCGATGGCGGCGGCGCCCTCCACCGCGCCCGTCTCCGTCCACGCGGCGTCGATGTCGCGCGCGACCGCGTCGCGCCTGGCGACCGCGTCGTCGAGCTCGCGCTCGAGGGCCCCGATATCGCGGCGCAGCTCGTCCAGCTTCGCGGCACGCGCTCGCAGCGCGGTGATCGTCTGGTGCGGCACGCCGTCGTCGGGGAGTCCGGCGTCCCGGCGCTCGGCCTCCGCGGCCTCGAGGTCGCCGGCGGCGCGGGCGTGCCGTTCGCGCGCGTCGTCGAGCTTTGCGCGAATCGTCTCGAGGCGATCGGCCTCGTCGCCTTTGAGGCTTGCCATGGCGGCCGGGAACGCGTCCAGCGCGCGGCGGGCGTCGGCCTCGTCAGTGACGGCGCCGGCGTGCTCGATCGCGAGCTCGAGGAGGCGGACGCGGTCGGCGGCCCGGGCGGCGGCGGAAGCGCGTTCGCGAAGCGTCGCCAGCTCGCGCTCGTCCTCGCGCAGCTCGGCGTGGCGCGCCTCGGCCTGGCGCACCTTCTCGCGCGCGGCCTTGAGCGCGGCCAGCTCCTTGGAGCGACGCGATGCGCCGTCCTGCGCGCCGATCGCGTCGGCCGCGCGGGCGAGGTCGTAGCCGCCGGCGGACTCGCGGAGGATTTCTTCGGCGAGGGCGCGGTCCTCGGCGGCGAGGAGTTCGTGGAGCGAGAGGCGGTAGCGGTCGCGCGTCTCCGCGGGCGGGAGCGGCGGCGCGGACGCGTCCGCGCCGCCGCGCTGCCACCGCGCGCGCCCGGCCTCCGATTCGACGTACCACTCGTCGCCGGCGACGCGGAACCATCCCGCCAGCGACGCCCGGTCGGGCGCGGCCGCGCGTGGCCAGAGGAGCGCCTCGATCGCGCGCGCCGTCGTCGTCTTCCCCGACGCGTTCGGCCCGTGGACGACGTTCACGCCGGGCGAGAGGTCGTCGAGGCGGTAGCCGCCGTCGTCCACGCCGGGCATGCGGCGGATGGCGACGCGTTCGAAGCGGAGCGCGTCGCGGCTCATGCGCCCTCCTTCTGCGCGAGCAGCTCGTCGAGTAGGAGCGCGGCCTGGCGCGCAAGCGCTCCAGCGGCGACGGCGCGGGCGTCGACGTCGTCGCCCAGGCCGAGGTAGGGCTTCGCGGCGTAGACGTCCTGGACCGCGGCGGCCGCGTCGCGGAGGAGCGGCTCCAAATCCTCCGACACCGCGACGCCGGCACCGATCGGCGCGCCCGCGTCGGCCGGGGGCGCCGCCTTCCCCCTGCTCTCTCCTGCCGCACCGGCTGCGGTCGCCGCCTCATCCCTGCCCTCCCCGCCCGCCTCCAGCGCGAGCAGCAACCGCGCGAGCAACCCGACGGGGTCGTTCCCCTGTGCCAGCTCCGCCAGGTCGCGCGCCGGGCGAGTCCGGACCTCTACGCTCTCGACGTACCCCGCGACCGGCCCGGAGCCGAGCTCGAGGTCGGTGCGGAGCGCCTCGAGCCGCGCGGCGATCGAGCGGTGCAGCGGCGTCCGGCCCACGACGCGGAGCCGGCAACTCAGGTGGCGGAGCGCGTCGCCGCCCGAGGCAACGTCCGCGAGGTGCGCACGCAGCGCCGTCGTCACGCGCCGGTCGACCTCCGCCGGGTCGGCCACGCCGTCGACATCGACCTCGACGGCGTCGTAGCGCACCGAGGAGAGCGGGACCATGCGCGCGCGGAACGAGCGCCCGGGCCCGACCTCCACGATCCAGACGCCGTGCGCGCCCGGCTCGCCCGGGTCGAGCGCCTGCGGCGAGCCGGGGTAGAGGACTGGCGCGGCGCCGGGCTCCTCGAACAGCCGCGGCGCGTGGATGTGGCCGAGGAGCCAGAAGTCGACCGGCGCGGCGCGCAGCTCGGCGAGCGAGACAGGCGCATAGTCGCTCCCGGGCTGGTCGAGGTCGGCGTGGAGGAGGCCGAGGACGGGCGCGTCGTCGCCCGGCGAGCCGAGCGCGAACGAGCCGAGGGGGCTCTCGCGGACGCGCGCCTCCGGAAACGACCAGCCGACCACATGGATTGCCTCGCCCCCGCGGCGTGCAGTCACCCGCTCCCAGCGCCCGCCGCGCCCCAGGAGCCGGAACCGGTCGCCGCCGAGCTCGTCGGCGAGGCGCGGGAAGACGTCGTGGTCGTGGTTGCCGGCGACGGCGACGGTCAGAATCCCGGCCTCGGCGAGGCGGCGGATCCCGGCCTCGAGCGGGCCGGTCGCCTCGTAGTACCGGTTCGCCTGGTCGACGACGTCGCCGCTCAGGGCGACGACGTCGACCTTCTCGGCGAGCGCGAGGTCGACGATCCGCGTCCAGCACGCGGCGCTCGAGACCTCGCGGCCGTCGACGTGCTCCGGCAGTCGCGCCGAGCGGCGGCCGATGTGAACATCACCGCAGCAGAGGATCTTCACGGGCAGTCGGCTCGTGACGGTCGTGTGTTGCGGGGCGACGCGGGCCGCCTTGGCGCCCGGCCGGGGGGCGACGCGGCCGGTCCGGGCCCGCCGGGTCGCCTCCCCCTGGCGTCGCACTCGCCCCCCAAGGTAGCGCGACCGGCTGACAACGGCACGGGTGGGGTCGCCCGGTCACCCGCCTTCCGCCCACCTCCGCACCAGCTCCGCCCCGCCGTGCATCCCCTGCGTCCCGATGAGCACGAGCAGGTCGCGGTCGCTGATGCGGTCGAGCGTGTGGCGGATCGCGTCGTCGAGGCGGTCGTGGTGCACGACGTCGACGCCGCCGACCCGCAGCGCGTCGAGGAACGCCTCGCGCTCGTCGTCGGCGACGCGGTTGGCGGCGTCCACGGCCTCGCGGCTGCTCGTCGCCGTCAGCGAGTCGAACCGCAGCCGACGCGACCAGATCGCGATGGTCTCGCCGTAGCGGCGGTTGAGCTCGACGCCGCGGCCGCCGCGGATCGCGGCGACGAGGTGTACCCGGTTGCGGCGGAGCCCGGCGACAACGTCGAACAGGACGCAGAGCGCGTCGGGGTGCGTCGCGGTGTCGTCGAGGAGCGCGAAGCGGCCGCAGCGCTCGTACTGGAGCCGCCGCGGCGGCGGGCGCACGGCGGCGAGCCCTTCGCGGACCTGCTCCGGCGAAGCGCCCAGGCAGAGCCCGGCGACGGCCGCGAGCGCAGCGTTGCGCGCGTTCGACCGGCCGAGCAGCCCGAGCCCGATCGGGATGCGGCCGGGCGGGACCGTGCCGCCGTCGACCGTCGGGATCGGCCGGGCGACATCCAGGAGAATGCTGCACCCGCGCGCGCCGTGGCGACGTCGCCGGACCCGCACGCTCGCGCCGCGGCCGGGGCCGCACGCCACGCCCGTGACCGGACTCGCCTCGACCAGCCGGCCGACGATCCGCTCGTCGCGCGGGTAGACGACGACGCCGTCCGGGCGGACGTGGTCGAGGAAGCGCGACTTCGCCTCGACATAGCGGCGGAAAGAGCCGTGGTAGTCCCCGTGCTCGAGGGGCGCGATGCAGGTGAAGACGCCGAGCGCGAAGTCGAGGCCGTGGATCCGGTCCTGGACCAGCCCCTGGCTGGTCACCTCCATGGCGCAGACGGTGCACCCCGCCGCGGCGACGCGGGCGAGTGCGTCGTGCAGCGCGAGGGGGTCCGGCGTGGTGAGCTGCTGCGGCTCGTGCGGCTCGCCGGGGAGCCGCATCCCGAGGAAGTCCGAGCCGATGATCCCCGCGCACACGCCGGCGCGCCCGAGGATCGCGTCGAGCATGTTCAGCGTCCCTGTCTTGCCGAACGAGCCGGTGATCCCGACGAGGCGGAGTCGCCGGCCAGGCCAGCCGTACCACGCGGCGGCCAGCTCGGCCAGGGCGCGGCGGGTGTCGGGCACGCGGAACGCCGGCGCCGCCGCATCGACCGCGGCGCCGTGCTCGACCACCACCGCCGCCGCGCCCCTCCGCACGGCCTCCCCCACGAACAGGTGCCCGTCGGTCCGGCGGCCGCGGAGCGCGACGAAGAGGTCGCCGGGCTCGACCTCCCGCGCGTCGAAGACGATGCGCCGCGCTCGGACCTCGCCCGCCCCGGCCGGCGCTTCGACGCCGGTGAGCCCGCGGAGCAGCGGGGCGACGGGGCGAGCAGGGCCGGGGCGCATCGCATCACCTCGCGGGCGGCGGGGTGGCAGCGGGGACCGCGAGCGTGTCGGTCGCGACGCGTGGCCGGGCCCGGCCCCTCGGCCGCGGCCGCGGCGTGCCACACGCGACGTCGCGCACCGTGGTCGCCAGGAAGTACTCGGTGCGGGCGACGCCGTCGAAGACGCAATCGGGGCGGTAAACGCGCCCGGCATCGTCGACGCGCAGCTCGAGCACCGACGCCGGCATCGCCCACCCCGCCTCGCCCCGTGGCGCGATGCGTCGCATGATCCGACCCCAGAGCCTAGGCGCGACGCGGTCGCCCGCCGTGCCCCGGATGATCGGCCGCGGCAGGTCGAACCCGATCCACACGACCGCGACCCGGCTCGGCGTATACCCCGCGAACCAGTAGTCGACCGAGTTGTTGGTCGTGCCGGTCTTCCCGGCCGCGGGGCCGCGGTACCCCGCGAGCCGCACGGCGGTGCCGGTCCCACGGTCGACCACGTCGCGCAGGATGTCCGTGATCAAGAAGGCGACGCCGGGGTCGAGCACGGCCTCGACCTTCGGGTCCTGACGCCAGACCTCGGTGCCGTCCGGGCGCCGGACGACCGACACGATGCGCGGCTCCGGCCGGCTGCCGAGGGTCGCGAACGCGGCGTACGCGGCGGCCAGCTCGAGCGGCGTCGCCTCCGCGATCCCGAGCGCGAGCGACGGGACGCGCGGGAACGGGCCGCGCAGCCCCATCCGCCCGGCGAGCTCCGCGACGCGGTCGAAGCCGACCGCCTCGGCCAGCCGGATCGTCGCCGTGTTGCTCGAGACGACGAGCGCATCGCGCAGCGAGATCGACTCCGCGTAGCGGCCGTCGTAGTTGCGCGGCGCCCAGACCCGCCCGCCGCCCAGGTCGCGGCGGATCGGCGAGTCGTCCAGCTGGTCCGCGGGCGAGTAGCCGGCCATGATCGCGGCGGCGTAGATGAACGGCTTGAACGTGCTCGCCGGCTGGCGCCACGCGCCGACCGCGCGGTTGAAACGCGAATGCGAGAAGTCCCGCCCGCCGACCATCGCGAGGACGTCGCCCGTCGCCGCGTCCAGCACCAGGACCGCGCCCTGGAGGTACGGCGTGCCGTCCGGGCGGGCGGCCGCGGTGTCGTCGTAGACGGGGTGCTCCCAGGGGCCGTACTGCCCGGCTTCCATCTCCGCGAGGAGCGCGCGCAGCTCGGCCTCGGCGACCGCCTGGGCCCGCGCGTCCAGCGTCGTGTGGATCGTGTAGCCGCCGGCGTAGAGCGCGTCGCCGATCTCGCGCTCCATGTAGTTGCGGACCTCCTCGACGAAGTACGGCGCGAGGTCGCCGGCGTCGGCCGTCGCCTCCGCGGTCACGAGCGGCGCGTCGTCCGCTTCGTTCGCTTCGTCCTCCGTGATCAACCCCTGCCGCCACATCTGGTGCAGCACGACCCAACGCCGGCGATACGCGAGGACCGGGTTGCGGTGCGGGTCGAGCTGGTTCGGCGCGGTGACCATCCCGGCGAGGAGCGCGGCCTCGGCCAGGGTGAGCGTCGACGCCGGCTTGCGAAAGTATTCGCGCGCAGCCGCCTCGATCCCCCACGCGCCGCGGCCGAAATAAATATGGTTCAGGTACAGCTCGAGGATCTGGCGCTTGGTGTAACGCTCCTCGATCGCCGTCGCGACGCGCATTTCCGCGAGCTTGCGGCCGAGCGTGCGTTCGGTGTACGGAAGCCGGTCGGGGAACGCGTTGCGGGCGAGCTGCATGGTGATCGTGCTGAACCCTTGCCGGACGCCGAGCGAGCGGACGTTGGCGAGGAGCGCGCCGAAGGCGCGTCGCCAGTCGATCCCGCTGTGCTGCCAGAAGCGCTGGTCCTCGATCGCGACGAACGCCGCGGGTACGTGGGGCGGGAGGGAGTCGAGGGGGATGATCTCGCGCTGGACGACGTAGAGCCGGGCGAGTTCTACACCGTTGCGGTCGAGGACGACGGCCGCGCGGTCCGGCACGTACCCGTCCAGCCGTTCGATCTCCGGGCACCCCCCCACGCCGCACCGCTGCCAGAGCAACCAGGCCAGGCCGGCGAGGGAGAGCACTCCCAGGAATCCAATGATGCGTGGCCGGGTGGGCAAGTGGCGTACCCCCTGGGTCGCGGCGGAGTCGGTGCTTCGGTGGGGGTATGCGGCAAGGGGGATACCAGGGGGAGGGCTCGGGGGTTCAGGGCATAGGGCTTGGGGCTCAGGGCTCAGGCGGGCGTCCGCCGGAGGCGGCGGGCCGTTCCCTGAGCCCTAGGCCCTGAGCCCTAGGCCCTGAGCCCTAGGCCCTAGCTCTAGGCCCCGGGGGCGGCGGTGCGGGGGGATGCCCCCGCTCAGTCGCCGCCAGCCACGACCGGCTCCTTCTCCGCCGGCGCGCCCACCCGCCGGGTGGCGGCGCGGAGGATCTCCTCGACGCTGATGCCGTACGTCGCCGCGAACTGCTCGAGAATCGAGACGGCGGCGAGCACTTTTTGGTTCGCCGCGTTGGCGAGGCCGTGGCCGTCGCCGGAGTCGACGACGACGAGGCGTTCGACGTCCATGTCGCGGACGGCGTCGGCGGTGAGGCCGAGCAGTTGCGGGAGCTTTTCGGCGATGAAGATCGCGAAGCCGTTCGGGCCGCTCTCGATCTGTTCGCGGAGCGCGCGGAGCGCTTCGGCCTGCGCGCGGCCGGTCTCGATGATCGGCGCGGCGGCGGCCTTGGCGCGGGCCTCGGCGGCCTGGCGCTCGGCCTCGGCGGGCGCGACGACGTCGGCGGCGAGGCGCTGGCGTTCGGTCTCGACGCGGCGCGCCTCGAGCTCGCGGCGGGCCTCGATCTCGGCCTGCTCGGCGGCGACGCGGGCGAGGCGCTCGGCGGTCTCGGCGTCGCGGGCGAGCTCGGCCTGGCGCACGCGCAGGCGGTTCTGTGCCTCGGCGATCCGGATCGCGGCCTCGGCCTCGGCCGTCTCGGCCATCTGCCGGTACTCGGCCTGCATGCGACGGGTCTCGGCCTCGTTCTCGGCCTCGGCGACCTCCGCCTCCTTCTTCACGATCGCGGTCTTCTTGCGGCCGATCGCATCCAGGTAGCCGGCCTCGTCGGAGACGTTCTGGATCTTCAGCACGTCGAGCGAGAAGCCGAGTTTCTTGAGGTCCTCCTCCGCCTCGGCGGCTAGGCTCTCCGCGAACTTGAGCCGGTTCTCGTTGACCTCCTCGGGCGTCAGGGTGGCGAGTACGCCGCGCAGGTTACCCATCAGCGTCTCGCGCGCGAGCGCGGCGATCTCGCCCTCGCTCTTCCCGAGCAGCCGCTCGACCGCGTTGTTGAAATCCGTCTCCGGCTCCGACGCGATCTTCACGTTCGCGATCGCCTGCACCGTGAGCGGGATGTTCCCCTTGGAGAAGGCGTTCGAGACCGTCAGTTCGAGCGGGATCGTCTCGAGCGACAGGTGCTGGACCCGCTCGATGATCGGGATGCGCAGCGTGCTCCCGCCGATCACGGTGCGGTAGCCGACGATCTGGCCGTCGGGGAGACGTCGCTTGCGGCCCGTGATCACCGCCGCCTCGTTCGGCGGCACGATGACGATCAGGCTCTTGATCGCCAGGATCAGGAACAGCACGGCGACGAGGACGACGACGCCGCCGACGATGCCGACGTTCCCGATGCTCTCCAGGATCTGCTCCATCGCCTGCACTCCGGTTCAGAGTGTGAATCCGGGGCGGGTCATGCCCCCGTTCCAAAGCTTCGAGGAGGGCGCGGCGCGAACCGCCGCGTCGATGCCGATCACGCGTTCGGCTCCTCGAGCGGAGCGACGAGCGCCGTGCCGTCCTCGATCGCGACCACGACGACGCGGGTCCAGCGCTCCGACCCGGGCGCGTCGGGGTCGAAGGCGCGTGCGCGGAGCTCGAACTCGCGGTTGCCGCGTCGCACGACCACGCGCCCGGACCGGTCCCGGGCGAGGGCGAGCGAGACGCGGCCCGTCGTGCCGACGAAGCTCTCGTCGGACGGGCGCGTGCCGCTGTCGTGCCTGCGCACGTAGGCGAATGCCGCCGCCGCGAGGGCGACGGACGTGAAGCCGACGGCGGCTGCGACAATCGCGGCGAGCGCCGATCGCGCACCGCCCCACATCCATTCGAGGAGCAGCCCCGTCGCGCCGAACGCGAAGACGAAGTAGGTGGCGTTGCGGATCGAGAAGATCCGGAACGCGTCGGTGTCGTCGACGTCGATGTCGGCATCGGCGTCCACGGCGCCGCCGAAGACATCGCCGAGGGCGGACACGGCGAGGAGACCGCCGCCGACGATCAACGAGAACCAGTAGAGTCCTTCCATACGTCGAGCGCCGCGCCGACGAGGTGTCCCGGTGCTCGCGCGGTCGGCACCGGCGGGACACGCCCTGTCTGGCAGGAGAGGCAGGGCGGAGTTGGTTGGAATATGGGATGATGTGTGTGGGGGCGCTACGGGGCGGCGGACGGTCTGGGGGGTCAGGGCTCAGGGCCTAGGGCTCGGGGCTCAGGGGGGCATGGGAACGTTCCAGGGGGTACCCCGGTCTTGCCGTGCGGCCGAAACGTGGCACCCGGCGCCTCCGCCGGCGCCGGCGTGTGCAAACTCAGCACGGAGCGCCCTCTGCGTTCCTCCCCGTTATATTTTTGCGCATATGGGGTGGCAAACATCCCACCCGTCTCCCGCCTGCTGCATTTGCACGTTAGCGGGGGCAAATCGAGCAAGCGCCTATTCACTCGCCCACGCCTGCCAAGTTTCCACACCAACGTCGCCCGCGCCCCCGCCCCCCCGCCCCCCCGCCCCCC
>Ga0207864_1004274_pt1 | contig 10988 bp, 10 predicted proteins | sample HigsolmetaAR202D_FD_184834 | JGI IMG/M metagenome (GOLD analysis project Ga0207864, IMG submission 184834) | Ionic liquid and high solid enriched microbial communities from the Joint BioEnergy Institute, USA - AR20-2-D (SPAdes) (version 2) ...
TTCGCTGCCATCGGGGAAGCGAAAGTGAATATGGTAGGTGCAGTCATGGTTGATCGGGTTCAGCCGGGCCTGATCCCAGACATATTTGAACCCACGGTGTCGGCGAACGTCCTGCAGGTTCTCGGTCATCGTCTCGGGCCCGCCCATGAGGTCGAGCACCATGATGCCTTCCTTCCGCAGGTTCCGCCGTGCGATTTTGAAATACTCGCGCAGCTCCGGGCGTGTCTTGAAGACCCAGTAGGAAAAGTTCTCCGCCGCCAGCACATCCGCCTTGGGGCCGTCGCTCGTTCGCACATCCGCCTGCTGCAGGATGATGCGGCTGCGCTGCTCCTCGGTCAGCTTCGACTGGTTGTGCTGGATGCCCCAGTTCAGTGGTTCCGGGTCGATGTCCACACCGATGGCGACATGGTCCCGCCGCCGCTTGACCCACTCGCAGCAGACCGCGTGCGTGCCGCAGAAGTCTTCCCGCAGGATCGTCGGCCGGCGTTTGTACTCCCGGCGAAACGCCTTGATGAAGAAATCGACCTCGAAATCGGGTGCCTGCACCGCCTGCTGGTACAGCGCGTACCGGTCAGCCTGACTCGCCAGGGTGGGTTTGCGGCCGCGCTTCTTGCCCGCCGCCTTCTTCTTCGCCTGCTTCTTCGCCATACCCGGCAAAATCTAATGCAAGACGCAGGGGGCCACAAATGACGGTGGGGCGGTGATGATGGACGCCCGACACCATCTGCCATAACGTTTCACAACCCGCCGTCCGCGCATCGCGTTGCTGCCGATACAATCCCCGCCATGCGAATCATTGCTGGTTCTCTGCGACACCGCACCATCGAGCCGCCGCCCGACGCCTCGACGACGCGCCCGATCACCGATCGGGTGAAGGAGAACCTTTTCAATCGCCTGCATTCACTGGGGCTGCTGGGCGAGGGGAACGTGGCGGATATCTTCGCGGGCACGGGCACGATGGGGCTGGAAGCTCTGTCACGCGGGGCTGAGCATTGCACCTTCGTCGAACGTAACCGCAACATCCGCGCGATCCTGGAGCGCAACATCCAGACGCTGGGCGTCGCGGATGTGTCGACGGTGCTGGGTGTGGATGCGTTGGTGAGCGATCTGCCCGCGCTGATGCCGCGTCGACCGCTCACACTTATCTTCTGCGACCCACCCTACGCGATGACAGCCGACCCACGGACAATGTCCGCCATCGCCGATCTGATCCAGCGTCTGGCCGCCGTCGCCGATGCCGGGGCGGGCCTCATCCTGCGCACCCAGACGCCCGTTGAACCCCCGACCATCGAACTCTGGCACCCCCCGCGCACCCACCCCTACGGCTCCATGGCCGTGCACATCTACCTGCGAAAAGGCTGATCCTTTATAAAGCTCCCTCTCTCAGAGGGAGAGGGGACACACCAGCGCGCTGCCTGTTCCTGCTTGTCCGATCGCGCCACAACAGCAACCGCAGCGCGTTGAGCACCACCACCACGGTTGAGCCTTCATGGAACACCACCGCCACACCCAGTGGCACGTAGCCCAGCGCGGCGATGGGCGAAAGGATCACGATCACCCCCATCGCGATCAGCAGGTTCTCCAGGATGATCCGCCGGCTGAAGCGCGACAGGGCGATGGCGGAGGGTAGCTTCGACAGGTCGTCCGCCATGAGCGCCACGTCCGCCGTTTCCAGCGCCACATCCGAGCCCGCGCCGCCCATGGCGATGCCCACCGACGCCGTCGCCAGCGCCGGGGCGTCGTTGACTCCGTCGCCCACCATCGCCACATGCCCTTCGCTGCGCAGCAGTTCCCGGACAGCCGTCACCTTGTCCTCGGGCAGCAGCGAGGCGTAATAATCGTCCACGCCCACCTGCTTCGAGATCGCTGCCGCCACATCGGCGTTGTCGCCCGTGAGCATTACGTTGCGACGCACCCCCACACGCTTCAGCTCGCGCAGCACCATGGCTGCGTTCTCGCGCGGCTGATCCGCCAATGCGATCAACCCCACGCACCGGCCGTCCCGTAACACCACCACGGTCGTTTTCGCCTGTGCGACCAGCGCATCGATCTGCCGCTGCACATTCTCACGTTCGCCATTGTCGGGCAGCAGCGTAGGTTTGCCCACGGTCACCGTTCGGCCTTCGATCTGGCCCTGAATGCCTTCGCCAGCCCGCTGTTCGACATGCTGGGCGGGAGTGAAATCGACACCGCGCTGCTGTGCCGCCGCGACGATCGCCGTCGCCAGCGGGTGATTGGAGCCATGCTCCACCGCCGCCGCCAGCGCCAGCACCTGCTGTTCGTTCACCTCGGGTGTGATGGCGACGACATCGGTCACCTCGGGCTGGCCGCGCGTGAGTGTGCCGGTCTTGTCGAAGGCGATAGCGCGGACGCGGCCGAGGTTTTCCAGATGCGCCCCGCCCTTGATGAGCACACCCGTCCTTGCCGCGCGGGCGATGCCGCACAGCACCGTCGCCGGCGTGCCGATCGCCAGCGCACAGGGTGATGCCGCGGTCAGAAACGCCATGGCACGATAGAACCAGGTCGACCACGTCCCCAGCCCAGCCAGCGGAGGTACAAAGATCATCAGCGCCGTCGCCCCCAGTACCGTCGGCACGTACCAGCGTTCCATCTGATCCGTGAACGTCTGCGTGGGCGAGCGCGTGGTCTGTGCTTCGGAAACCAGTGTGATGATGCGCGCCAGCGTTGTTTCACCGGCGGGCCTCGTCACCTCGATCACGAGCATCCCTTCACCGTTGATCGTGCCTGCGAAGACATCGCTGCCCAGCGCCTTTTCCACCGGGACCGATTCACCGGTGATGGGCGACTGATCGACCGCTGAGGCGCCCTGCACCACCCGGCCATCCGCAGCGATGCGCTCAAACGGCCGCAGCACCACCTGATCGCCCACACGCAGCTCCGACACCGGTACCTCGCGCTGCGAACCGTCAGCCTCGCGCACGGTCGCCACCTCGGGGGCGAGCTTCGCCAGTGCCTCGATCGCCGAGCGGGCGCGGTCCATCGCCAGCTTTTCCCCAGCGTTGCCAAGCCCGAAAAGGAACAGCAGCAGGGCACCTTCCTCATAGTGGCCGAGTGATGCCGCCCCAAGTGCCGCGGCGAACATCATCACGTCGATGTTGAAGCGAAAATGCAGCAGTGTGCGAATGGTCTCCACTGCCATGTGGTAGCCGCCACAGATATAGCTGACCGCCAGCAGCGCCAGCCGCACCGGCAAAGGGCCATCCAGCAGATGAACGAGAAAGCCCGCCAGCAGGAACAGCCCGCCGATGAGCGTCATCACCAGTTCGTTGTGCTCCTGCAGCCACGCGAGGAATCGCGAGGGACTGCCCTTCGCTGGTGCAGCAGTGGGTTCGACACGCTCGGTCGGAGGCGCGGCTGGCTCCGCAACCGATTCCGCCGGAGGCGGTTCCTGCAACAGCGGTACGGGCGATCGCAGCGCCCGGTCGAACCGCGGCCGCACCCCTACGCGCTGCAGCGTTGAAGCCAGTTGCGGAAACGGACAGAACCTCCGGTCGTACTCCAGCCGAATTGACTGCGACAGGTACGACGCCCGGGCGGTTACCCCCGGCAGGCGGTTCAGCAGCGACTCGACCAACTGCTCGCCCACTGGGGAATAGATGCCCTCCACCGGCAGGACCATGTAGTGGATGTTCTCGTCAAAGCAGGCGCCCAGGCTCCGCAGGTCGCGCTCGATCTGCGCCAGCGTCAGTTGCGACGGGTCATACTGCATCGCAATGCGTGCGTTGCCGTCATCGAGCGAGATGGTCAGCTTGTGCATCCCGGGCTGCGCTTCCAGCCGCCGGCGGATGGCCTCCAGGCACGCTTCGCGCCGGTGCGGTTCGGCAAGACATCGCAAAGGTAGTTCGACGACCTTGTGACGCATGAAGACAATTCTAGGCCGAAACACCGCACGGCGGCGCCGAATGCGACAAGTCGCGTCGCGTCATAACTCCCTTCGTATCTTTCCCTTCACGCATCCAGGGGCGGGGCTGCCGGCTCCACCTCCGGCAATTCCGAATCGTCGCGCGCGAAGAACATCATGTGCTGCCAGGGCAGGCCGTTGTACTCTCCCACGAGCTTGAACCCGTTGGCGGGAATCTCCCGCATGATCTGGGTCTTGGTCATCTTGTGCTCAGGTTTGATGGGCACATCCGGATCCTCCGCCCGGAACTCCAGCACCACCATCACCCCATCGGGCTTCAGGGCCTTGCGAATGGCCTGCAGCATGTGTACCGGGTGAGAAAACTCGTGATAGACATCGACCAGCAGAATGACATCACACGAAGCGGGTGGCAGTTTCGGGTCGATAACCGTGCCCAGCACCAGTTCGATGTTGTCGATGCCCGCTTCCCTGGCCCGCTGTTGCAACATGCCGAAGTATTCGGGCTGAATCTCAACGGCAAGCACCTTCCCGCCCGGCGCGACCTCTTTCGCCAGCTTCAGCGTGTAGTAGCCGTTGCCGCAGCCCAGGTCGCACACCGTCATGCCAGGTTCCAGCTGCAGGGCCTCGACCACCACCGACGTGTGCTCCTCGTTGTCGCGCGTCTCGCGGGTGAGCCACTCGGCACCGGTCCAGTGCATCGTCTGGGCGATCGGCCGACCCATGTAGTGCGTCAGCCCCGGCGGGATAGGCTCTTCCTCGACCGCCTCCGCTGCGGGGGTGGGCTCTACCATGGGGGTATCAATGGTGGCGTTGGCTGCCGGCGCGGCTGCCTGCTCGATCGCGGGAGTCGCTTCCACAGGCCCGGTTGATCGCTCCGCCACGCTGCGGTCGCAACCCGATAACACCGCCAAAATGAGCAATAAAGCCCATCTAAAAGGCTTTTGAAAACCGTTCATTACGCCGCTCCTGATGTGGAGAACCTGTGGAAGGATGGAGACCAGCACAGTGGCCTGTTGAACCGTCGCCCGGCCGCCCGTCACGGATGAACTTTCGCTAAATCTCGTCGCGACATACCTTACTGAATCGTGTCACGTCGATCGTTGCGGACGATGAGGACCTGCCCTGCGACCATTCTCTGATTTCATACAGCCGTTTCATGAATTTTTCCTACCCAGTTTAACGTCCGGTATTGCGTGGTGGGGCAGAGTGGGGTATATTCCCATCGTTGCCCAAGGAAACGGGCTGAGTGGGAAAACAGTACTTGGTTTTCACCGGCGAGTATGAGCACACGATCGATGCGAAAAACCGCCTGGCCATCCCGTCCGAAATTCGGGCGCTGATCCAGGCGGAACGCGGTGCGAACAACGACGGTGAGCCGCTGAAGATGTACGTCACGTTGGGCGAGGGTCAGTGCCTTTGCCTTTACACCGAACAGGGGTTTGAAAAGCGGGCTGAGGAGCTTGATCACAGCGAACTGGATGCGGATGAGCTTCTGGCGTACGAACGGATCATGTTCAGCATGACGCGCCAGGTCGAACTGGATAAACAGGGGCGCATCCGTCTGCCGGAAACATTGCTGGAGCGAGCGAAACTTGGGTCCGAGGTGGTGCTGCTGGGCGTGAAGGATCATCTGGAGATTCGCGATCGCGAAGCCTGGCGTGAGCACCTGGAAATGATGCTGAGCACCCGACCGGGCATTTTGATGAATCCTCGGCGGGCGATGAAGCGACGACAGATGTAACGGCTGATTTTGACTGAGGTTGCGATGGCGGGGCATGGATCGCCCACCGGATGCGGCCTCACGACAGGATCGGCCGGGGTTTGGAGCGGGCTCGGCTCGGATCGCGAAGTGGGCATGGATCGCCCCGATCGGCTTCGCGATACGGGCCGGAACCCGCGAAATCGAAGGGCGGCTGGCCTTGGCGCCTGCCGATCAGCCCGATCGTGCTCAACGGTGCGGTTGGGATTGGCGTTAGGCGAAGGCAGAACGGACTCGCCGCCCGTCGAGTGGCTGACCATGCCGTGCTCGGTTGGTTCAGGGAAGGGCCTCCGAGCGACCGGTCGCCAGCATTCCATCAGTGATCGGTGCCCACAAGCTCCGGAATGGAAGACGCTGGCAAAAGTCAGACCGCTCGGCGGCACCTTCGCCTCTTGGATGTCGAGGCCACCGGTAAAGTATACCGCGCTGCGACCCCGCAGCAGCGCGCCTTTGCGCATTTCCACAGGTTTTTCGCTGACGACCCCCGGTTAACCACAGACTACCTCCCGGTGGGCGGTATGTCGAACGGCGTTCATGGTTTGTCATTTCCTACGCCCGTGTGCGCATAAAACTCGCGATCAGCGACACCAGGAACAGGATGATGAAGATGACGAACAGCACCTGCGCGATGCCTGTCGCCGTCGATGCCACCCCGCCGAAGCCGAAGATCGCGGCGATGATGGCGACAATCAGGAAGATGATGGCCCAGGTCAACAGGTTCATCGTGCGCTCCTTTCGCGAAAGGTCCGAACCGATCGTTTCGATCCTAGCGCCCTGCCTCGGCCGTGCCATCTCATGATTTCACAGACACATAGGTTAGGGAGACTCCCGATGCCCGCCGCGCGGGACTTTTGCCCCGTCCCGCGTTAAAGTATGAATAACCCGCTACGCACGGAGGCGGGAATGACGAATGCCGAAAACGGACTGGTCATTCGACATTCGCCTTTAGTCACTCGCCACCCGCGACTTACTTAATTCCCAACGCGCCAGAGGTTTTTCGTCGTGTCGAGCATACCGCTACCCATCAGGACGTTTGTGCCAGGTGAGAAGGTCGTCGTCATCCAGCAGATTCCCCAGCGGGATGAGGTCTGGACGACGAAGGTGGTCGGCACCGTCGTGCGTGCGGAGCAGGTCAAGACCGGCTCCTGGTACGCCCACGCCAAGGATGACAAGCTCTGGCTGGATCGGCTGACCCTGCGCAAGGAGGATGGCGAGCTGGTCGTGGTGAACCTCGACCCCTACACCCATGTCGAACGGCTGGAAGGCCCCCCGCAGGTCTCGCAGCAGGCACCGGCCGAACAGCAAAATGCCGCCGATGGGCAGGACACCGCGGGCGATGAGTCCGCGACGGATGAGGCGGCATGACGCCGGACCAACCCGCCCAGTTCGAGCTGGATGATCGTGGCCTGCCGGTCAACTATCGCTTTATGGAAGGCTGGGAGCTGACGCCGCGACAGGTCCGGGCGGCCCTCGATGCGGGCGACGAACTGGTCCTGCTGGACTGCCGCACCCCGGCTGAACATCAGCTCGTCCATCTGCCCGGCAGCGTGCTGATCCCCATTCAGGAAGCACCCCAGCGGCTCAACGAACTGCAATCGCTTGCCGACAGGAAGGTTGTCGTCTACTGCCACCACGGCGTCCGCTCGCTGCGGATGACTTCGTTCCTGCGGCAGCAGGGGTGGACGAATGTCCACTCCATGGCGGGGGGCATTGACCTCTGGGCTGTCGACATCGAACCGGGCATGACGCGATACTAGACGGACGACTTGGCTGTCGTCGATGCTGGGCCGGCGATGTACTGTTGTGTCATGTACCCGGCTGTGAGGTCGATTCCTTCTACTACCTCTTATCTATCCAATCGGATTCCACATGGCACTCACCGACTGGTCCGCGTTGCATGGCCGACACTTTCAGGATGTCCGCGTGCTGGTGACGGGCGGCGCGGGGTTCATCGGTTCACACCTGACCGAAGCCCTGCTCCAGCTTGGCGCACATGTCACGGTACTGGATGACCTTTCCGGTGGCGACGAAGCGAACCTGGCGACGCTGCCGCAGGATCGGCTCCAGTTCGTGCGCGGGTCAATTCTGGATGAGACGGCCCTGACGCGCTGTATGAAGGATTGTCGTTACGTGTTTCACCAGGCGGCGTTGGGCAGCGTGCCGCGCAGTGTTGCGCATCCGCGCTTGTATGCCGAGGTGAATATCACCGGAACACTGAACGTGCTGGAGGCCGCCCGGGCGGCAGGGGTGCAGCGTGTCATCTTCGCCGCCAGTTCCAGCGCATACGGTGATGCGCCGACACTGCCCAAGATTGAGACGATGCCCACCTCAGCACGCAGCCCCTACGCCGCGACAAAAGTGGCGGGTGAAGCGCTGCTCAGCGCCTACAGCGCCAGTTACGGGCTGGACACCGCATCACTGCGCTACTTCAACATCTTCGGTCCGCGTCAGAACGCCAACAGCGCCTATGCCGCGGTCATCGCCGCGTTTGCCAGGGCGTATCTCTCGGGGCAGCGGCCGATCATCTACGGTGACGGTGAGCAGTCGCGCGACTTCACTTTCGTCGACAACGCGGTCCACGCCAACCTGCTGGCTGCCCGGAGCGAAAAGCCCATTGGTGGGCAGGTCATGAACGTGGCATGCGGCACGCGCATCACGGTGAACCAGCTTGCGCAGATGATGGCCCGCGAACTGGAAGTGCCACACCTCACTCCCGTGTACGAAGCGGAACGGGCGGGCGATGTGAAACATTCACTGGCGGAACTGTCGCGTGTGCGACAGGTGCTGGGCTATGAACCCATTGTCGATTTTGAAACCGGCCTGCGCCAGACTGTGGCGTGGTACCGTCAGGCGGATGTGGCTGCGACGCGGTAATTGAAGTGCCTGGTTCCCTGAAGCGACCACGCCGCGCCTCTTTCTTTTAATGAACACCGCGGGCGTTTCCGTCCGCGGTGTCGTTTCGTCCGGCTTCGTGGCCGGCGTTACTGTGCTTGTACGGCGTGTCGGCGTCGCCGGATGGTCAGCGCCATCGCGCCCAGGCTCATCATGGTCAGTCCGGCGGTGAGGGGTTCAGGGTTGACCGCGGAGTTACCGCCGCCTGCGCCACCCGCTCCGCCGCCACCGTTGACAGCAGTGAGGATCAGGTTGTCCAGGAACAGCACGCTGCGACCGGTTCCCGTGCCCATGTTCACGATGCCGATCGACAGGGTGTGTTCACCGATTTCCAGGATCTCGGGCAGGGTGAACGTCTGTGTTTCGGTGAGCTGCAGCTTCTTGTGCCGATTGACGAAGACCAGATCGTCCAGCTCGGCGAAGATGTACACCTCGCCATCGAGCACCGCGAACGCCACGTCGTTGCCACCCTGACCCTTAACGTTGTTACCGAACGTCCAGTCGAAGGACAGTTCCGAGTCCTGCTCGACGAAGAACGTCTGCTTGTACGCGCTGCCGTCAAAGGCATCGACACTCAAAGTTGCCCCGATGAACTGCTCAAGCGTTTCGATGTCAGCAGCTTTCTTCTTGCGCTGGTTTACCTTCTGGTTGGTTCTGAGTGTCACCTGACGCTTGCCGTCCGTGGGGACCACCGGCCCGAACTTCTTGAGGGCGTTGCCGCTGCCCACCATGTCCCAGTCAGGCACCTTCTTCTTTTTTTTGCCCTGTTCGAAGCTCGGGTTGGCAATCACGGCGAAAGCGTCGGACGCCCCCGCTGCGAGCAGCACGGCTCCCAGGACTGCCATCCAAACCGGCCTGCAACTTTTCATTCTGCACCTCCCGTCTCCATAAAAGGACGTCCTTTCTCTGTTTCCTTCCGCCCCGTCGGCTTCGCATCCGTCACAGCCGGCAATACTGCAAACTTCGCGCCTCGGTTGGCGCGATATGTCCGGCGTTGCCTAACTGATTTGCAATGACGGTGCCTCGTGTGAGGCGACACGTGCATTAAAAACTTGATGGAGCTTGCGAAAGCGCGTTGGAGACGCCGTGGCACGGGGTTCGCACCATTTCTTCCTCGACTGCCGGATGGCACATCGGGGAGCTTCGCAGGTAGTACAGATCAGGCAAACACCTACGTTTGCGACGCACCCGCAGCCGCCCTTTTTGCAAAGACGAGAGACGGAAGTGCGAAATGGGTGAAGCGATGAGCGGTGAACAGGTCGGACCGAAGCGGACAGGCCCGGTGACAGGACGGTCTGTACCGACGACGCCAGACCGGGTCCGCGACGTGTGGCAGTGGGCGGTGGCGGTTGTGACAGGGCTGGCGATCGTCGTTGCATGGCTGCCCAGTTATTACGAGATCTGGCGGACGCGCTGGTTTCCCGTCTGGGGTGCGACGAACCTTCCGCTGTGGGAACGATTGATCAATGGCGAGTCCTACTACACGCATGGGCCGCTGGTGCCGCTGATCTGTTTGACGATCGCAATATACATCCATCGCCGGGTAGGGCTGCCCGCGCAGCGCAGTGTGTCGGCGACGGCGGCTGGCTGGGCGGTGCTGCTGGTGAGTGTGCTTCTGCATTTGATTGGCGGATACTTCCGCGTGAAGTTCCTCTCGGGGTTCTGCCTGATCAGCGCGGTGAGTGGCGTGGTGCTGCTGGCGGGGGGCTGGCCGCTGTTGCGCGCCTATGCGGTGCCGATCGTCTTTCTCATCTTCATGGTGCCGCTGCCCATGAGCACCATCGCGATGCTCAACCTGCAGCTCAAGTTCCTCGCCAGTGAGGCGGGGGTATGGCTCACACGACATATCTTTGGCGTGCCGGCGGTGCTCGATGGCAGTTTCGTCCATCTGCTGCCGGACGAATCGGGCGTTTCCAAGACGCTGATCGTGGAGAACGTGTGCGGCGGGCTGCGCAGCCTGATCGCGCTGATGTTCTTCGCGTCGCTTTTCGCGGTGGTGTGCCGGGTGAAGGGGTTCTGGCGGCCGGTGATGCTGGCGCTGGCGGCACCCGTGGCGGTGGCGTGCAACATCGTGCGCATTACGGCCCTGAACGTGGTGGCGCATCACTACGGCACCGATGCTGTGGCTGAAGGAGCGTGGTTTCATGATCTGTCCGGCCTGTTCGTGTTCGCACTGGCGCTGGCGATTCTGTTTGGAATCGAGGCAGGCATCATTCACGCGGGTCGCTACTTTCAGCGCGACTGGACGGATGATCGGCTGCTGCCGTTCCTGGCGCGCCTGCCGTGCGGTGGCCAGCCGCGCTGGCTCATAGCACCGGCGGTGGTGCTCAGCCTGACCGCTGCATTGAGCCTGCACGCGGCTCAGACACCCATGGAGGTGAACATCTCTGATACTGCTCGACACGCGGTGCCCGAAATGATCACGCTCAATGGTGAATCGTTCGTCGGCCAGGA
>Ga0207864_1004275_pt1 | contig 10986 bp, 9 predicted proteins | sample HigsolmetaAR202D_FD_184834 | JGI IMG/M metagenome (GOLD analysis project Ga0207864, IMG submission 184834) | Ionic liquid and high solid enriched microbial communities from the Joint BioEnergy Institute, USA - AR20-2-D (SPAdes) (version 2) ...
GCGCAGCCGGGCCGCGGGCCGGGCGGCACGCGCGCGGGTCGCGGGTGCCATCTCCCGCCGCCCGGCGGGCGCCGCCGACGGGCTCGCGGGCGCGGCAGCGCGCCGGTCGACCGCGACCGCGGCCTCCGGCGCTCGCTCGCCCCCGCGCGGGAGCGGGCCGAAGTCGATCACCGGCAGCCCGGAGCCGGCGAAGAGCGCCACCAGCCCCAGGCCGGCGGCCGCCATCAGGCCCATGAGGGCGAAAGAGGTGCTGCGCACCCGCTCGGCGAGCCCGGCGCCGAGCAGGCGCGGACCGGCGTCGGGGGCGGGGCGCTGTCCGCTGCGGGCGATCACCACTTCGCCATCGACCGCCCGGGCGGCAGCCGCAACCCCCGGCGCCCGGTTCCCCCAGTTTCGATTCGGTCATCCGTTTAGCCCTCCGTCGCCACGCTCGCCCGGCCTCCCCGCATTTCGATCCGCACCGTCCCGTCGCGGTCGGTGCGCAGCACCCGGACACCGGCGGCGGCAAGCGCCGCCAGCGTCGCCGGGCTCGGGTGCCCGTGCGGGTTGCGCGCCCCGACAGAGATCACCGCCAGCCGCGGCCGCGAGCGGGCCAGCAGCCCCGCGAGCCCGGCGTCCTCGCTGCCGTGGTGGGCGACCTTGAGCACGTCGACCGGCCCCGGGTCCAGTGGCACCGCCTCCGCCTCGGCGTCGCCGCCGAGCAGGGCCGAGAAGCGGCCCCACCGCGCGAGGACGACGACAGAGAGCCGATTCGGGTCCTCCGGCGCCGACCCCAGCAGCTCCCGCGGCGGCCACAACACGCGCAGCCGCAACGGGCCGGAGCGGACGGCCGCGCCGCGCGCCACCTGCGTCGCCGGCACTCCCGCCGCCCGCGCCGCGGCGCGCAGGCGCGCCGCCGGGGCGCCGTAGAGCAGGCGGCCGACCGGGACCGTGGCCAGCACTTCCTCCACGCCGCCCGCGTGGTCGGCCTGGAAGTGGGTGACGACGAGCGCCCCCAGCCGCCCGGCCCCCGCCGCGGCCAGCTTCGCCGCCAGCCCGGCCCCGGGCGGCCCGGCGTCGACCAGCACCGGCGCGCCCCCGCGCGGCTGCAGGAGGATCGCGTCGCCCTGGCCGACGTCGAAGACCGTCACCCGCAGCCCGGACGGTGGCTCGACCGGTGCCCCGTCTCCGCCCCGCCCCGCCTCCAGGGCAAGCGCGACGGCGACCACGGCCGTCGCCGCCAGCGCCGGCACGGCGACGAGCGCCGGGCGGCGGCGCCACAGCAGCGCCGCCGCGCCGAGGCCCGCGTAGCAGGCGGCGAGCCCCGCCCCGCCCAGGCCCACCTCGAGCTGCGCCCACCCCGGTCGCCCGCACCAGGCCGCGACCTGGGCGATGTAGGCGAGCAGGATCGAGGCGGGGGCGTTGATCGCCTCCAGTGGCGCTCCGGGCACCTGGGCGGCCCCGGCACTCAACATCCCCAGCCACATCGCCGGCGCCACCGCCGGCAGCGCCAGCACGTTGGCGAGCAGCGTCGTCGTCGACAGCTCGCCGAAGTGGAAGGCGATCAGCGGCGCGGTGGCGAGCGTCGCCGCGACCGTGACCGCCAGCCCGTCGGCCAGGGCGCGCGCCGCCGGCCCGGAGCCGAGCCACGGGCCCAGCGCGTCGCGCAGCGGCGCCGCCAGCGCCAGGATGCCGAGCACGGCGGCGAAGCTGAGCTGCCAGCCGACGTCGCTCCCCACGCCGGGGTCGACCGCCAGCGTCACCAGCGCCGCCAGCGCCAACCCATAGAGGCGCGAGGCCCGCCGCCCGGCCAGGGTCGCCAGCACCCCGGCGGCGCCCATCACAGCGGCGCGCTGGATCGTCGGCCCGGAGCCGGCCAGCGGCACGTAGGCGGCGATCAGCGCCAGCACCCAGACGAGGCGCTCGCGCAGCGGCAGGCCAAGCGCAGCCAGCGCCGGCATCGCCAGCAGGGCGAGCAGGGTGACGTTCTGGCCACTAACCGCGAGCAGGTGGCTGAGCCCGGCGCGCTCGAAGTCCTCCGCCGTGCGCGGGTCGACGCCCTCGTCGAGGCCGAGCACGAAGCCGCGCGCCAGCGCCGCCTCGCGGGCCGGCATCCCCCGTCCCAGGCCCGCCTCGGCCCGCGCCCGCAGCTCCTCGGCGCGGCTCAGCGCCAGCGCCGTGAGCACTGCCACGCCGACCAGCAGCAGCGGCGATAGGCGGCCGCCGGGCACCGCGCGTCACGGCTGCAGGCGCTCCCGCAGCGCCTCCATCGTCGCCGGGCCGATGCCGGGGATCTCGTCCAGCTGCTCGACCGAGGCGAGGCCGCCCCGGCTTTCGCGGAACTCGACGATCTTCTGCGCGGTCACCGGGCCGATCCCCTCGATCGTGTCCAGCTGCTCCACCGTCGCGGTGCCGAGGCTGATCGGCCCCTCGCCGCCGCCCGCAGCCCCCGCCGCCGCGGCGCCGCCCGCCCCACGTGTCGGGACGACCACCTGCTGCCCGTCGGCGAGCCGGGCGGCGAGGTTGATGCCGTCGATCAGCGCCCGGCCGGTCGCGCCTCCCGCCCGCCGCACCGCGTCGTCGACACGGCTGCCCTCCGGCAGCCGGTAGACGCCCGGCCGGGCCACCGCGCCGGCGACGTGGACCACGACGTCGGTGCCGCCCCCGCCGGTGACGCTGAAGCCTTCCGCCGCCGCCCCGCCCCCGCCGCCGGCGACCGCGTAGCCGTCCTCGCCACCGGAGCGGATCGCCCGCGCGCCGACCAGCAGCAGGGCGACCGCGATCGCGCCGTAGACCACGACCTGTGCCCGCGTCAGCTCTCCCACGCCCCCGATCCTGGCTCCCGCCGGCGCACGCGTGGCGCGCAGGTCTCAAATTCTTCGCGCCGCCGCTGTCACGAAACCGTCACGGGCGCTCGTGCGTCACGGGCGCTCGCGCGCCCCGCCCCGGCGCCGCGCTTAGGCTTCGTCGTCGTCGAGGTCGTAGCCCGCGACCTCGGCCAGCTTGTCGCTGTACAGCTCGGTCGCGGCGACCGGCGGCGACTGGATCGAGACGCAGGACAGCTCGGCGCCCGAGTCGGCGGCCAGCGAGTGCTCGGTCGCCGGCGGGACGAGGATCAGGTCGCCCTCGCCGACCTGCTGCGTGTCCCCCGCCACCGACATCGAGCCGGATCCGCGCACCACCACGTAGGCCTGCTCGGCCTCCTCGTGCGAGCGCAGGCTCTGGCTCGCCCCCTCGGGCAGGGAGATCCAGGTCACCGAGAGGTTGCGCGACCCCAGCTCGCCCGCGTCCATGAGGACGTGGGCCCGCAGCCGGTGCCACTCCTCGACTGGTGCGTCCGCGAGCCGCCTGACGAGCATCGGCGAGCTTTGTAGCAGAACCGGGCGCAGGCGACCGCGGCCGGCCTCAGCGCACGACGAGGTTCACAAGCTTGCCGGGGACGACGATCTCCTTCACGACCTGCTTGCCGTCGAGGTGGCGGGCCACCTTCTCGCTCGCCCGCGCCAGCCGCAGCAGCTCCTCCTGCGGGGCGTCGGCGGGCGCCTCGATGCGGTCGCGCAGCTTGCCGTTCACCTGCACCACGAGGGTGACGGTGTCGCTCGCCAGCAAGTCCGGGTCGGCCTCGGGCCAGGGCTGCTCCCAGACCCGCTCCCCGGTCAGCCGCTCGTAGACCTCGGCGCCCAGGTGCGGCGCGAAGGGGAAGATCAGCGAGGCCGCGGTGGCGGTGGCGAAGCGCAGCGCCGCCTCGCCGGCCGCCTCACCGAACAGGCTCTCTTTCAGCCGGTAGGACTCGTTGACCAGCTCCATCACCGCCGAGATCACGGTGTTGAACTGGAAGCCGCGGCTGAAATCCCGCGTCGCCTTGTCGATCGCCCAGTGCGCCTTGGCGAGCAGCTCGCGCGCCTCGCCCCCCGCGGAGGGGTCGGGATCGCCCGGCGAGGTCCGCTCCTCGACCTCTTCGCACAGCCGCCAGAGGCGCGACAGGAAGCGGTTGACGCCCTCCACGCCCTCGTCGGTCCAGTCGCCGCCGCGCTCCGGCGGCCCCATGAAGCAGACGTAGGTGCGGGCCGTGTCGGCGCCGTAGCGCTCCACGTACTCGGCCGGGGCGACCGTGTTGCCCTTCGACTTCGACATCTTCGCCCCGTCGCGGGTGATCATCCCCTGCGCGAACAGGTTGGCGAACGGCTCCTGCACCCCCAGCACCCCGACGTCGGCCAGCGCCTTGGTGATGAAGCGCGCGTACATCAGGTGCAGGATCGCGTGCTCGACGCCACCGATGTACTGGTCGACCGGCAGCCAGTGGTCGGCGGCGGCGCGGTCCCAAGCGGCCTCGTCGTTGCGCGGGTCGAGGTAGCGGATGAAGTACCAGGAGGAGTCGACGAAGGTGTCCATGGTGTCGGTCTCACGGCGCGCCGGCCCGCCGCAGCGCGGGCACTCGGTCGCCACCCAGTCCTCGGCCGCCGCCAGCGGGCTGCGGCCGCGCGGCGCGTAGTCCTCGATCTCCGGCAGCCGCACGGGCAGCTGGTCCTCGGGCACGGGGACGATCGCCGGCTCCCCCCGCTCGCCGCAGGCGTCGCAATAGACGACCGGGATCGGCGCCCCCCAGTAGCGCTGGCGGGAGACGAGCCAGTCGCGGAGGCGGTAGTTGACGGCCGGCATGCCGCGCCCCTCGGAGCGCAGCCACTCGACGATCTCGCCGTAGGCCTCGCGGTTGTTCATCCCGTCGAAGCGGCCGGAGCCGGTCATCGGCCCGTCGCCGGTGTAAGGCAGGCCCTCGTCGTCGCGCGCAGTCTCCGGGTCGTTGCCCTCGATCACCCGCCGCACCGGGAGGCCGAACTTGCGCGCGAATTCGTAGTCGCGCGTGTCGTGGGCGGGCACCGCCATGATCGCCCCCGTCCCGTACTCCATCAGCACGTAGTCGGCGACGAACATCGGGATCGACTCGCCGTTGACCGGGTTGACGACGCTGCGCCCCAGCGGCACGCCGGTCTTCTCGCGGTCCTCGGCGCCCCGCTCCTCGGCCGACTGGCGCCCCACGCGGTCGACGTAGGCGCGCACCTCCGCCTCGGCCGGGGTGCCGGCGACGAGCCGCTCGAGGTCCGGGTGCTCGGGCGCGAGCACGAAGAAGGTCGCCCCGAACAGGGTGTCGGGCCGGGTGGTGAAGACCGGGAAGTCGAGCCCGACTTCCTCGCAGCGGAACACCACCTCGGCGCCCTCCGAGCGGCCGATCCAGTTGCGCTGCATGGTGATCACGTGCTCGGGCCAGGACTCGAGCAGGTCGAAGTCGGCCAGCAGCCGGTCGGCGTACTCGGTGATGCGGAAGAACCACTGCGCCAGGCGGCGCTGCACGACCTCGGTGCCGCAGCGCTCGCAGCGCCCGTCGACGACCTGCTCGTTGGCGAGCACGGTGGCGTCTTTCGGGCACCACTGGACCGGCGCCTCGGCGCGGTAGGCGAGCCCGCGCTCGAACAGCTTCAGGAAGATCCACTGCGTCCAGCGGTAGTACTCGGGCGTGTGCGTGGCCAGCTCGCGCGCCCAGTCGATCGAGATCCCCCAGTCGCGGAACTGGCGCTGGAAGGACTCGATCGAGCGCTCCGTCGCCCGCAGCGGCGGCTCGCCGGTCTTGATCGCGTTGTTCTCCGCCGGCAGGCCGAAGGAGTCGTAGCCCATCGGGTGGATGACCTCGAACCCCTGGCGGCGGCGGAAGTGGGCGATCGCGTCGCCGACCGCGTAGCACTTCAGGTGGCCGACGTGGGGCTCCCCCGACGGGTAGGGCAGCATCTCCAGCACGTAGGCCTTCGGCTTCGACGGGTCGTGGCCCGGCTGCCCGGGGTTGGCGACCTCCCAGGTCCGCTCCTCGGCCCAGACGCGCTGCCACTTGCGCTCTATCGCTCGCGGGTCGTATCCGCCCATCAGCCGCGATCTTATGAGCAGACGCCCCGCCCTCGCCGCCGGCCCCCACCCTCGCCGCCAGCCCCCACCCTCGCCGCCGCCCCCGCCTGGCAGCACGCGCTCCCACCCAACCCGCCCCGCCCTCTGCTCCCCATGGCGCCCTTTGTCGCCCTGTGGGCTACAAGCGGCGGGGCTGGAGGGCGGAGGGGCGTTTGAGGGGGAGGGACTAGAGGGGGCGGAGGGACTAGAGGGGGCGGAGGGTCGGTTGGGAGGCGCCGAGGAGGTCGAGGAGCTGCGGCCACAGCCAGACCTCGAGCGCCGCGGTGGCGAGCAGGACGGGACAGGCGAGGGCGACGGTGGCGAAGGTGGCGGCGAGCAACCGGTTCCACTCCCCGCGGCGGCCGGCCACGAGCCAGGCGGCGAGCGGCAGGAACAGCGCGGTCAGCTCCGGCAGCGCGTGCGGGAGGACGCTGGCGATCAGCGCCCCGCGGCTGATCCCGAGCTGGTGGGAGATCGTCGCGCACTGCAGCCCCAGGTACAGCGCCTGGGTGGCGAGCGAGAACAGCGTCACCGCGGTGACGAAGAGGATCGCGAAGCGGCCCGCCTCGATGTGCAGGCGGCGCGAGAGCCCGGTCCGCTGCGCGGCGGCGATCGGCATCGAGGCGCCGGCGATGAACCCGGCCACGCAGGCGGTGCCGTGCAGGGCGAGCACCAGCGAGTTGCGCCACAGGATCGGCGCCATGTCGCCCGGCCGCGCCGGTTCGGTGAAGCCGGGGATGCGGACCGGCGTCAGGTCCGGGGTCAGCAGGCCGGCAACGAGCCAGACCGCGGCCAGCAGCGCGGCCGCCACCGCGACGCTGACCGGCACCCACTCCCGCAACGCCCGCCACGGCGCCCGGTTCCAGTCCGCCAGCGCCGCCCGCGTGTCCCGCATCCCGTGCGAGAAGACGTGCCGCTCCGCCGTCGCCATCGCGTCAAGCATCGGCACCCGCAGGGCGCTGTTTGAGCGCTCCGGCGGGACCCGCGCGGACGCTCCCGCGCCCGGCGGCCCCGGCGGCGGAGCCTGGAGATGGAGCTGAGGGGGCTCGAACCCCTGACCTTCGCGCTGCCAGCGCGACGCTCTTCCAGCTGAGCTACAGCCCCGGGTCGAATGCGGTTCGGATTCTAGCGCCGCGAGGTCAGATCTTCAGCAGCACGATCGCGTTGACCGCCCACACGATCGAGAAGAAGATCGTCGCCCGGTCGAGGTTGCGCTCGACCATCGACCCGCCGCCGATCCCGGAGCCGCTGCCGCCGACGCCGAAGGCGCCGGAGAGGCCGGAGTCTTTGCCCGAGTGCAGGAGCACCAGGAAGATCACCAGGACGGAGACGATGACCTGCAGGATTCCCAGAAGCGTGTACACGGCCCGACCAGTCTAGCCGCGTCGCGGCGGCCGCGCGCCGACGGCGGTCGGCTCGCCCGCCTCGGCCCCCTCGCCGTCGCCGGCCGCCGCCCCGCCACCGTCCTCCGCGCGGTCCCCCTCGCGGCGCCCCTCCACCTCGTCGAGCAGCTCGATCGCTTCGCGGCGCAGCTCGGCGTCGACGAGGGCGAAGTCCTCGTCGGAGAGCTTGCCCGCCGCGTGGTCGAGCTCGGCGTCGCGGATCTCGCGGTACTTGGCTTCCTTGCGCGCGTCGGCCTCGGTGCGGACCAGCGCCCCGCGGCGCCGCGGCCGCCCCGGCCACAGCGCCAGCAGCGCGCCCGCGACCGCGATCAGGCCGCCGATCCACATCCAGGTCACCAGCGGGTCGACGATCACCCGGAAGGTCGCCGCGCCGCCCGCCCGCAGGTAGCTGCGCGCCACCCGCTCGGCGGCCAGCGACTGCAGCCGCTCGATCTGGCGCAGCGCCGTCGCCCGCAGGGCGGGGTTGTCGCGCGCGCCCAGCATCAGCGCCCCCAGCGCCCGGCACTGGCGCGGGGTGCCGGCGTCGCCGCGCACGCAGGCGGCGAAGGCGGCGTCGGCGGCGCGGGCGGCGCGCCGCACCGGGGAGATGTCCGGCTCCACCGCCGTCCACAGGTCGGCGAGCGCCCCGGCCCGCAGCCCGACCTCGCTCGTCGCCTCGCCGTCGAAGAAGCTGGCAATCGTCCCCGGCCCGCCGCCCGTGGGCCGGTAGTAGCGGCGGCTGGGCCGCAGCACGAGCTCCTTGCCGTCCTCGGCCACGCGCAGCACGGCGCCGAAGGTGAACTTCTGCCGGTCCACATCCACCCACGGCCGCACGTAGGTGACCTGGCGACCGGCGACCGTTGCCGCCTCGCCCGGCCGCAGCTCCAGGTCGCGGTTGGTCTGAAAGCTTGAGGAGGCGGCGACGCCGACCAGCAGCACGACCACCCCGGCGTGGACGATGTAGCCGCCGTAGCGGCGTCGGTTGCGGGTGACCAGGAAGGCGAGGTTGGAGGCGACGCCGCCGCCGACCAGGCGCCGCCGCGCCGCGACGCCGAGCTGGAACTCCTGCGCCAACCCGGCCAGCGCGAAGGCGGCGAGCGTGAACATGGCCAGCGCCCAGGGGTGCTCGGGCACGTCGGTGAACAGCACGAGCGCGAGCAGCGTCGCCGCCGCCACCGCCAGCGGCGCCCGGAAGACGCGCCGCGCCGCCGCCCAGGTGACGCGCCGCCAGGCGAGCAGCGGCCCGATGCCCGTGAACAGCACCAGCAGGATCGCCAGCGGGGTCGTGTAGCGGTCGAACCACGGCGCCGCCAGCGAGGCCTTGGTGCCCGTCGCCAGCTCCGAGATCAGCGGGAAGAAGGTGCCCCAGAAGACGACCGCGGTCATCCCCACCAGGAGCAGGTTGTTGACCAGGAAGACCGCCTCGCGCGAGGCCAGCGAGTCGATCCGCCGCCGCGAGCGCAGGTCGTCCAGCCGGCTGACGATCAGCGCCGCGGAGCCGATCACCACGGTCGCGATCAGGCCGAGGATGTAGGGGCCGACGGTGCTGTCGCCGAAGGCGTGGATCGACTGCAGCACGCCGGAGCGGACCAGGAACGTCCCCAGCAGCGAGAGCGCGAAGGTGGCGACGATCAGGGAGACGTTCCAGACCTTCAACATCCCCCGCTTCTCCTGCACCATGATCGAGTGCAGGAACGCGGTGCCGGTCAGCCACGGCATCAAGGCCGCATTCTCGACCGGGTCCCAGGCCCAGTACCCGCCCCAGCCCAGCTCGGTGTAGGACCAGCGGGCGCCGAGCAGCAGGCCGACGCCCAGGAACGCCCAGGCGACGAGCGCGAAGCGCCGCGTGGCGCGGATCCACTGCGCATCCAGGCGCCGCGTCACCAGGGCGCCGACCGCGAAGGCGAACGGCACCGTGAAGGCGACGTAGCCCGAGTAGAGCATCGGCGGGTGCATCATCATGCTCGGGTGCTGCAGCAGCGGGTTGAGGCCGACCCCGTCGGCCGGCGCCGGGCTGAGCGAGGAGAACGGGTTGACGCCGGGCGCGAACAGCATCAGCCCGGTGAAGAAGGCCCCCACCCCGGCCATCACCGCGGTCGCCCACGGCACCAGCTCCCGCAAGCGGTCCCGGGTCACGTACAGCGCCGCGGCGGCGGCGATCGAGAGCACCCAGGCCCAGAGCAGCAGCGAGCCCTCTTGGCTCGACCACATCGCCGCCAGCTTGTAGAAGGTCGGCGTCTCGATCGAGGAGTGGCCCTGGACCAGCTCGAAGCTGAAGTCGTCGCCGAGGAAGGCCGCCTCGATGATCGCCACGCAGGCGGTGAGCAGCGCGCAGAGGGCGTAGACGGCGCGGCGGGAGAGGTCGATCCGGCGCCGGTCCCCGCGGCGGCCGAGCAGGGCGAGGACGGCGGCCGAGACTGCGGTCAGGAAGGCGAGCGCCAGCAGGGCGCCGCCGAGGCTAGACATCCTTCTGCTTGGTGAACTTGGACGGGCACTTGGTGACCAGGGTGTCCGGCTCGCCGACGAACGTGCCGCCCCGGACCTGGCCGGTGAGGATGATCTCGCGCCCGCCGCGGAACGGGTCCGGCACCGCGCCCGAGTAGGTGACCGGCAGCCGCCCGCCCTTGCCGTCGCGGTCGACGACTTCGAAGCTGATCCCGTCGCCGTGCTTGCGGATCGAGCCCTTGACCACGCGCCCGGTCATCTCGTAGGTCGTCCCCGGGGCGGCGGCGAGCACCTGCGAGGGCTCCTTCGCCTCCGTGGAGGCCGAGAACGACGTGTAGACGAGGGCCACGGCGAGCACCACGGCGGTGGAGAGGGCGACCACGAGCCGGATCGTCCGCTTGCGCTGGGGGTCCATCGGCTGCGGGATTATCGCAACTGTCGCCGCCTGGCATCATCGGGGCATGTCAAGCGCAGAGAAACCGGTTCTCCTGATCACCGGAGCCAACAGCGGGATCGGCGCCGCCACGGCGCGCGCCGTCGCCGACCGATACCGCCTGGTGCTGGCGGCCCGCCGCCGCGCCGAGCTGGAGTCCCTGGCCGCCGAGCTGGGCGGCCCGGAGCGGGCCCTGGCCGTCCCCTGCGACGTCACCGAGTGGGAGCAGGTGCAGGCCCTCGCCGACGCGGCGCTGGAGGGCTACGGCCGCATCGACGCCGTGTTCGCCAACGCCGGCTTCGGGGCCAAGCGCGGTTTCCTGGAGGAGACGGTCGAGCACTGGCGCTCGATGGTGCTGACGAACGTCTACGGGGTCGCGCTGACGATCCGCGCCACCCTCCCCCACCTGCTGGAGCGCGGCAGCGGCCACTACCTCGTCACCAGCTCGGTCGCCGGCCGCCGCGCCCTGCCCGGCTCGCTCTACTCGGCGACCAAGTGGGCGGCGACCGCGATCGGCGAGGCGCTGCGCCAAGAGCTGCGCCAAATGCACGACAACCACGCGATCAAGGTCACCCTGATCGAGCCGGGGATGACCGACACGCCGTTCTTCGAGCAGCGCCCCGAGGCGGCGCTGGAGGCCGAGGACATCGCCCACGCCGTCGCCTACGCGCTCGAGCAGCCGGGCCGCGTCGACGTCAACGAGATCCTGATCCGGCCCACGAGCCAGCCGACCTAGGCTCGGCGCGGGCGCCTCAGCCGAGCGGGCGCAGCAGGGCGCGCACGCAGGCCCAGTAGGCGCGCAGCGCCAGCCGCGCG
>Ga0207864_1004276_pt1 | contig 10985 bp, 9 predicted proteins | sample HigsolmetaAR202D_FD_184834 | JGI IMG/M metagenome (GOLD analysis project Ga0207864, IMG submission 184834) | Ionic liquid and high solid enriched microbial communities from the Joint BioEnergy Institute, USA - AR20-2-D (SPAdes) (version 2) ...
GGCGACCGGCCCCCGTCCGACGGCCTCCCGTACGGTTCAGAGCGTGAACCCGCGGAACAGCAGGGAGGCCAGGATCAGCCCCGCGACCAGGTTGAACACCGTGGCGAGGGCGAACACCCCGATCGGGCGCCAGCCGGCCTCCCGCAGCGAGCCGACCTTGAACTCCAGGCCGATGCTCGTGAAGGCCGCGATGAGGAACCAGTCGCGCAGCGCCTTGGCGGTGTCCAGCCCGGCCTGCCCGGCCTCTCCCGCGACGTTCGCCCAGATGGTGGCCGCCACGGAGGCGGCGAGGAAGCCCAGCACGAACTTCGGGAAGCGGTCCCACAGCGTGCGCAGCCACGACGGGCGGTCCTGGGCGGCCTCGCCCTGCGCCGGGGCCACCCGGAAGGCGAAGTAGGCGGTCAGCGCCACCGCGGCCACGCCCATCAGGACGTTCTGCGTGGACTTGACGATGGAGGCGATCTGCAGCGCGCCCTCGCCCACGATGGCGCCGGAGGCCGCGACCGCCGCGGTGGTGTCGATGTTGCCGCCGATCCAGGCGCCGGCCTGGGCGTCGTTGAGGCCGATCAGCCCCACCAGCCAGGGCAGCAGGAAGATGGACGGCACCGCGAAGAGGATCACCAGGCTGGCGGTGTAGGCGAGCTGCTCCCTGCGGGCCTGCACCGCACCGGCGGCGGCGATGGCCGCGCTGACGCCGCAGATCGACACCGAGGAGGCCAGCAGGGCGCGCAGCCGGTCGTCCAGGCCGAACCGGCCGCCCAGCCACCAGGTGAACAGGAAGACCGAGGTGACCAGGATGAGCGCCTGGATGATGGCCGGTCCCGCGGCCTTGACGATCACGTCGAACAGGACCGTGGAGCCCAGCAGGACCAGACCGGTCTTGATGAAGAACTCGGTGCGGAAGCCCCCGGCCAGGCGGTCGCGCACCCCGATCGCGCTCAGCAGGGCGTTGACGAGCAGGCCGAGGATGATCGCGTAGACGGGGTACTCGATGGCCTTGGCCACTCCGGCGAAGCCGGTCCCCTCCGCCGCGGTGGGGACGACGTTCTCCAGGGTGCGGGTCACCGCGGCCAGGGCGACGACGACGATGACTCCGAGGAGCGCCCAGTACCAGGGGGTGGAGGCTCCCGCGGTGGCGGCCTCCTCGGGGCTGCGGGGGGTGGTCTCTCGCTCGCTCATCAGGGCACCAGTCCCGCGGGGATGAGACCGACGAGGGAGGCGGCCAGCAGGACCAGGCCGACGATGGTCGCCGCCCAGTCCTCGCTGATCCGGAAGCGGGCCGCACCGGCCCGCTCGGGTGCTCTGTCGTTCATACTGTCCTCACAGACGGGGGATAGGGGAAAGAGGCACGGCAGCGGGCGACCGCGGCACCCGACGCCGCTGACAACTAATCCTACCTGTTTAGTATGAATTTGGGGACTACCTCCCGCTTCCCGATCGGTCGCCTCGACCAGCTGTCCGCCGACCACTACCCTGAACCGCTGATCCGGTTCACCCAACGGTGACACGACAGCCGTCAGGAGTACCAGTGAGCAACGACCACCTGCCCGAGTTCCCCGCGGGATTCCGCTTCGGCGCGGCCACCGCCAGCTACCAGATCGAGGGAGCGGTGCACGCCGACGGCCGCGGTCCCTCCATCTGGGACACCTACAGCCACACTCCAGGGCTGGTGCTCAACGGCGACACCGGGGACGTGGCCTGCGACCACTACCACCGCTACGCCGAGGACGTGGAGCTGCTGCGCCGCCTGGGCGTGGACGCCTACCGCTTCTCCGTCGCCTGGCCGCGCGTGCTGCCCACGGGGGCGGGCGAGGTCAACCAGCGCGGCCTGGACTTCTACGACCGGCTGGTCGACGCCCTGCTGGAGGCGGGCATCACCCCCACGGCCACCCTCTACCACTGGGACCTGCCCCAGGCCCTGGAGGACGCGGGGGGCTGGCGGGTGCGCGCCACCGCCGAGCACTTCGCCGCCTACACCCGGATCGTCGCCGACCGCCTCGGCGACCGGATCCGCCACTGGATCACCCTCAACGAGCCGTTCTGCACCGCCTTCGTCGGCTACGCCGTGGGCCGCCACGCCCCCGGCGCCCGCGAGGGCACCCCGGCCCTGGCCGCCGCCCACCACCTGCTGGTCGCGCACGGCCTGGCGGTGCGCGAGCTGCGCGCCGCCGGCGCGCACGAGGTCGGCATCACCCTCAACCTCGACCGGGTACTGCCCGCCTCCGACAGCGAGGCCGACCGGGCCGCCGCCGACCGCGCCGAGACCCTGCACAACCGGGTCTGGCTCGACCCGCTGTTCACCGGCGCCTACCCCGCCAACGAGGCCGAGACGTGGGGGGAGCTCGCCGACGGCTCCTACCGGCGCGACGGCGACCTGGAGATCATCGGCCAGCCCTTGGACTTCCTCGGCATCAACTACTACCGGCCCATCAAGGTCGCCGACGGCCCGTGGGAGGAGGCCGACCCGGCGCGCCGCACCGCCGTGGACATCCGCGCCCCCGAGCAGCGCTTCGAAGGCGTGCGGCACACCGCCATGGACTGGCCCGTGGTGCCCGGCTCCTTCACCGACCTGCTGCTCGACCTCACCGAGCGCTACCCGGACCTGCCACCCATCCTCATCACCGAGAACGGCTCGGCCGAGCACGACACCGTCTCCCCCGACGGCCGGGTCCACGACGCCGACCGCGTCGCCTACCTCAACGACCACCTGCACGCCCTGGCCGCGGCGATCCGGGCCGGGGTGGACGTGCGCGGCTACTTCGTCTGGTCGCTGCTGGACAACTTCGAGTGGGCGTTCGGCTACGAGCGCCGGTTCGGCATCGTCCGCGTCGACTACGACACCCTGGAGCGGCTGCCCAAGGACAGCTACTTCTGGTACCAGCGGCTCATCGAGCACCACCGGGCCCGCCACGGCGGCTGATCACCGCAGGCGCACCGACGCGCGAGGAGGCGGCCCCGGCCGCACCGCCGCCTCCTCCGCCCCGACTCCGCCCCACGCCAGGAGCGCCTGCGCGTGGGGCGGTCAGCGCCGCGGCGGCCGGGCGGGGTCAGACCTGCTGGCGCACCGCGCCCGCGGCGGTGTCGACGACCTCCGGGTCGGCGCAGACGCGCTGGCCGGGCCCCATCCCCACGTACGTCCCCTCGGGTTCGCCCCACAGGAAGATCTCGATGCCGACGACGTCGGCGGGCCGGCACACGGCGGGGTCGAACCTGTCGGGGTCCGCCTGGTACAGGGTCCACGACGCGCTCTGGCCGGGCGCGAGCGGGAACGGCTCGGGCGGCTCCTCCGCCTGCACGGCCCAGCCGCCGACCTCCCGGAGGTCGGCGTCGACCCAGTGCACCTCCACCCGGCCCGGCATGAGGCAGGTCTGCCCGTTCTCGACGTGCAGCAGGCTGAACTCGACGACGGTGACGTTCAGCGCCGTGACCCGGCGCTCCTCGACGGCCTTGAGGTCCCCCTTGCCGCAGTGGCGCAGGTCGCCCTCTCCCGGGCCGCCCGCCTGCGCCGGGACGCAGACCAGTGCGGTCGCGGCGAGCACCACCCCCAGGAGCGTCCAGCTCCGGGCGGTGCGACGGAATACGGTCATGTTCCTCCCCCTTCCGAGGGGGAGAGTGCCCGAACAGGCGAGGACCACTGCGGCCAACAACTGGCCGCTTTCGACCATTTTCGCAGGTCATCGCCACTGTGTCGGTTCTTGACCGAGGTCCGTCGAGGTGCCGCGCAGCAGGTTGCGCGCCCGGGCGTAGTGGCAGGCGGCGGCGTGGCCCTCCCCCTGTTCGACCAGCGGCGGCGCCTGTCGCACACAGCGGCTGCGCTGCTCGCCGCTCAGGGCGGCGAAGGTGGGGCAGCGGGTGCGGAACCGGCAGCCCGACGGGGGGTCCAGCGGGCTGGGCACGTCGCCGGCGAGCACGATCCGCTCCCGGCTGCGCTCCCGGCGCGGGTCGGGCAGCGGGACCGCGGAGACGAGCGCCTGGGTGTAGGGGTGGGCCGCCGCGGTGAACAGGCGCTCCACCGGAGCCGTCTCCACGATCCGCCCCAGGTACATGACCGCGACCCGGTCGGCGACGTGCCTGACCACCGCCAGGTCGTGGGAGACGAACAGGTAGGACAGGCCCAGCCGCTCCTGAAGCTCCTCCAGCAGGTTGACCACGCCGGCCTGGACGGACACGTCCAGCGCCGAGACCGGTTCGTCCAGCACCAGCACCTCCGGTTCCAGGGCCAGGGCGCGGGCGATGCCGACGCGCTGGCGCTGGCCGCCGGAGAACTCGTGGGGGTAGCGGTCGGCGTGCTCGGGGTCCAGGCCGACCAGGCGCAGCAGCTCGTGCACCCGGCGCGGGCCGCCGTCGGCGAAGCGGCCGTGGATGCGCAGCGGCTCGGCGACCGCCTCGAACACCGTCATCCGCGGGTCGAGGGAGGCGAAGGGGTCCTGGAAGACGATCTGCACCCGGCTGCGCAGCGGCCGCATCCGGGCGCGCGACAGCCCGGTCAGCTCCTGTCCCCGGTAGCGGACGCTGCCGCGGTTCGCCGGGATCAGGTTGAGCAGCAGGCGGGCGGTGGTGGACTTGCCGCAGCCGGACTCCCCCACCAGGGCCAGCGTCCGGCGGGCGCGCAGCTCCAGGGAGACGCCGCAGACCGCGTGCACCTCCCCGCTGCGGCGGCGCAGCAGCCCCCTGGAGCGCACCGGGAAGTGCTTGACCAGGTCCTCGGCCACGAGCAGGGGGGCGCCGTCGGCCGCGGCGGGCGCCGCCCGGAGCGGCACGGCGGCGGTGGCGAGGGCGGGCGGGAACAGCTCCTCGGGCCGGACTCCGGCCAGCCGGTCGGCGAAGTGGCAGGCGGCGGTGTGGCCGTCCCCCTGCCCGGTCGGCGGCGGGTCGGTGTCGCGGCACACCGGCTGCGCCAGCGGGCAGCGGGGGGCGAACGCGCATCCCCGCATCTGCTGGGTGAGCGACGGCGGGGCGCCGGGGACCGGGACGAGCCGGGAGCGGCGGGCGGCGTCCATGCGCGGCCGACTGCCCAGCAGGCCGAGGGTGTAGGGCATGCGCGGGGCGGAGAAGACCTCGTCGACGCTGCCGGCCTCCACGATCCGGCCCGCGTACATGACCGCGACCCGGTCGACGTGGCCCGCCACCACTCCCAGGTCGTGGGTGATGAGCACCAGTGCGGCCCCGGTGGCGCGGCGCGCGGCCCGCAGCGCCTCCAGCACCTGGGCCTGGACGGTCACGTCCAGGGCGGTGGTGGGCTCGTCGGCGATGATCACGTCGGGGTCGTTGGCCATGGCGATGGCGATCACCACCCGCTGGCGCATGCCGCCGGACAGTTCGTGCGGGTAGGCGTCGACCCGCTGCTCCGGCTGCGGGATGCCGACGGTTCGCAGCAGTTCCACGGCGCGCGCCCGGGCGGCGGCGCGGGGCAGGTCGCGGTGGGCCTGGATCGCCTCGACGATCTGCCTGCCGACCGTGTGGACGGGGTTGAGGGAGGTCAGCGGGTCCTGGAAGACCATGGCGATGCGCGCGCCGCGCACCCGGCTGATCGCGGCGTCGCCCAGGCCGAGCAGCTCCTGGCCCAGCAGCCGGGCCGAGCCGGAGACCTGCGCGGTGCGCGGCAGCAGTCCCATGACCGCCAGTGCGGCCACCGACTTGCCGGAGCCGGACTCGCCCACGATGCCCAGCGCCTCGCCCCGGCGCAGCCGGTAGGAGACGCCGCGCACGGCGTGGAGGTGTCCTCCGTCGGTGGGGAAGCGGACGTGCAGGTCGGCGACGTCGAGGACGGTGCCGTCGCCCGCCGCGGCGGAAACGGTGTTCTCGGCGTGGTTGGTCGAGGTCATCTGCGCACCATCGTCTGTCGGGGGTCGAGTGCGTCGCGCAGGCCGTCACCGATGAAGTTGATCGTCAGGCAGATCAGCACGATGAACAGTCCCGGCGGGTAGAACAGCCACGGCCGGGTGAAGGCGGCCGTGCGCGCGTTGTCGATCATCAGGCCGAGCGAGATGTCGGGCGCCTGGATGCCGAAGCCGAGGAAGGACATGCTCGCCTCCAGCAGGATCGCCAGGGCGACGAGCAGGGTCGCGGCGACGATGACGGGGCCGGCGGCGTGGGGCAGCAGGTGCCGCAGGATGATGCGGGCGTCGGAGGCCCCGGCGGCGCGGGCCGCCTCCACGAACTCCTGTTCACGCAGGGACAGCACCACGCCGCGCACCACCCGGGCGATCGTGGTCCACGAGAACAGCGCGATGATGAGCGCCACCGCCCACCAGGTGGTGCCGCCGCGCACGTTGCCGCCGATGGCGGCGACCGCGACGAGCAGCGGGACCACCATGAGCACGTCGACGGCGCGCATCATGACCGCGTCGACCCAGCCCTGGTAGTACCCGGCGACCGCGCCCCACACCGCGCCGAACGCGGTGGCCAGCACCGACACGGTGAGCGCGACCCTGAGGGTCTGCTGGGTGCCGCGCATGAGCTGGCCGAGCACGTCGTGTCCGGCGTTGGTGGTGCCGAAGGGGTGCTCCCAACTGGGCGGCTGGTTGGGCAGGATCTCCCGGTGCACGGTGTGGTCCCAGGGCCACAGGAGGGGGCCGAGGAACGCGAAGAGCACGGTCAGGACGAACACGGCGAGGCTGGTCATGGCCATGCGGTGCCGGGCGAACCGGGTCAGGACCAGGCGGAGCCGGCCGTGGTGCGCCGTGCCGCGGGCGGCGGCCGGCGGGTCGGCGGGCGGGGGGGGGGCGCCGGGGCGCGTGCGCAGTTCACTCATGGCGGATCCTCGGGTCGAGCACGCCGTACAGCAGGTCGGCGGCGAGGTTGGCGAGGACGACGGCGGTTCCGCTCAGCATCAGCCAGCCCATCAGGGCGTAGGCGTCGCTGCGTTTGACCGCCTCCACGAAGAAGTCGCCCAGTCCGCGCCACTGGAAGACGGTCTCGATGAGGATGACGCCGTCGACGGTTCCGGCGACGGTGACCGCGGCGACGGTGGTCAGCGGGATGAGGGCGGTGCGCAGGGCGTGCCTGCGCAGCACCACCCGGTTGGGCAGGCCCTTGGCGCGGGCCAGGCGGACGTAGTCGCTGTTGAGCACCTCGAGCATGGAGGTGCGCTGGTAGCGGCTCCAGGCCGCGTATCCGGTGAGCATGAGGGTGAGCGTGGGCAGGACGAGGTGTCCGAGGTGGTCGGCGAGGAGCTGTCCGGCGGTGAAGCCGCGGGTGTCGGCCGAGGTCGCGCCGACGGTGTAGAAGATCGTGTAGCCGGTCTGCTGGTTGGCCCACACCCCGGCCTCCTTGACGAGCGCGCCCAGCCAGAAGGTGGGCATGGCCAGGGCGAGGAAGCCGACGAAGGTGAGGGTGTAGTCGACCGCGGAGTACTGGCGGACGGCGCTGACGACCCCGGTGAGGACCGCCAGGCCCAGGGCCAGCAGCAGGGCGGCGGCGACCAGGCGCAGCGTGCTGCCGAGCCGTTCGGCCAGGGCCTGTCCGATGTCGTAGTCGGGTCCCCGTACCGACGGTCCGAACTCGCCGCGCAGCAGGCCGATGTCGCCGTCGCCGCCGATGCCGGTCAGCCACAGCACGTACCGCTCCGGCAGGGAGCGGTCCAGGTAGAGGCGTTCCTCCTCGGCTTCGATCACCTCGGCGGGCACGGGGGGCTGCTGCACTCTCAGGTCGGCGAGCGGGTCTCCGGACAGGTCGACGAGCAGGAAGGTGAGGAGTGAGGCCGCGAGCAGGAGGGGGACGGTGCCCAGCAGGCGGCGGACGGTGTAGGCGAGCATGGCGGTCCTCGGCGGGCGGAGCGGGTCCGGGCGGACGTGCCCGGACCCGGTGCGGTCACTGGGCGGCCAGGCCCCACTCGTGGTGCTGGTAGAGGGCGCGCAGGCTGGAGGAGGGGTTGTCGCGGACGTTGACGTAGCCGTCGGTGACCAGGACGTAGATCGGCATGCTGAACAGGGGGAGGACGTAGGCGTCCCGGGCGACGATGCGGGCCGCCTCGTTGGCGTACTCGGCCGCCTCGTCCAGCGAGGAGGCGTTGCGGGTGAGCTCGGCGAGCCTGTCGACCTCGTCGTTGCGGTAGCGGCCGAAGTTGCTGTCGCTGCTGCTGCTCCAGTACTGGCTGGGCGCGGTGGCGAAGGCCGGGGAGCTGCTCCAGCCGTACTGCATGATGTCGTAGTCCTGTCCGCCGAGGGTGGCGCCCAGGTCGTCGGTGGGTTCGATGGTGGCGGTGATGCCGATCTCGGCCAGGTAGGACTGGATGAGCTCGGTGGAGGTGTCGCGCACGGTGTTGCTGGTGGAGCGGAGCCGGAACGGGCCGACCTCCTCGCCGTCCAGGGTCAGCGTCTCGCCCTGGTAGGTGTATCCGGCGTCGAGGAGGATCCGGCGGGCGGCCTCGGTGTCGCCGCTGCCCTGGCCGGTCTCGGTGATGACGTCGGTGTGGTAGGGGCTGGTGTCGGGGAAGATGTGGTTGGTGCGGGGCCCGGCCTCGGGGTAGAGCTGGGCGATGGTGCGCCGGGCGATGTCCTCGACGTCGATGGCGGTGAAGATGGCCCGGCGCAGTGCGACGTCCTTGAGCCACCTGTTCTCCAGGTTGAGGTCGACGTGCTCCCAACTGGGGCCGGCGGTGATGCTCACGTTGAGGCCGGGGCGCTGGCGGGCCTGCTCCACGGTGTCCTGGCCGAAGGCCACGGGGGAGGTGCCGTGTGCCTCGCCGTTGTCCAGGGCGCTGATCCAGGTGCCCTCGTCGGTGAGGAAGCGGATGACCACGGTGTCCAGGGTGGGGGCGACCTCGCCGTACCAGGCGGGGTTGGGCTCCTTGATGACCTGGTTCTCCAGGTCGCCCTCGACCAGCCGGTAGGGGCCGCCGGAGAAGGTGGGCATGGTGGTGTGCAGCCACTCGAAGTACTCGCCGACGCCCTCGGGGGTGGTGATGTCGAAGCCCTGCTCCTCGGCGACGTGGGCGGGGTAGATGCCGCCGGCGATGTCGGAGGCGCTGAAACGGTCCCGCCACTCGGGGTCGGCCGCGCCGTCGGCGAGGGTGACGGTGACGGTGGAGCCGCCGTCGCTGCCCTCGACGCTGGCGATCCGGTCGTAGTTGTCGGTCCGCGGCCGGCATCCCGTGCAGTGCCCGGCCTCCTCGGTGGTGCTGAGCTTCCAGGTGACCTCGAAGTCGGCGGCGGTGATGGGGGTGCCGTCGTCCCAGACCGCCTCGGGGCGGATCGTGAACTGGTAGGTGAACGGGTCCTCGTCGACGACCCGCGGTTCCTCGGCGAGCAGGTCCATGTTGGGGGTGAAGGTGACGCCGTCGGGCTCCCAGTGGCCGGTGTGCGGCAGGATGCCGTGGAGCATCTGGAGGGTGTAGACGCTGCCCCCCTCGGGGGACAGCGTGGCCCACGCGCCCGGGAGCGAGTCGACGATCCAGGTGATGTCGCCGCCCTCGGCCCGCTCCCCGCTGTTGCAGGTGTTGGGGTGTTCCGCGCAGTCGGCGAGGCTGCTGTCCGCGCCGACCTCCTGCGGTGCGCAGGAGGTGAGAACGAGCGTCGCCGCGCCGATCGACGCGGCGAGAGTGGTCAGCCTACTTCGGTCACGCATGGTCACTCTCCCTGGGTTGTTCGCACCCGTGGCAACGAATCCCGCAAAGCGAACAATCTGGGAGTAATGAGACCATTACTCTAAATCACAGTATAGATTTCGCTGCTTTTTGTGACCCAGCCGCAATCTCCGCGCAGCCCTCCTGTCACCACCGACCCATTGTTTCCGACAGTCCCGCGAACCGAAAGCCGAAACGGCGATATGCGAACTTTCCCACCCCGTGTTTCACCTGGAAGGGGCGGCCCTGCCATCCCCACCGCCGGAAAGGTGGACGTATCTCGAACAACGAATCGACACACTATGCACTTTTCGCCAGAAAACCCGAAAACAACGCCGAAACCTTGATTCCGCCAAAATTCCGACCGGCCCGGATTCCTGACGCTCTCCCCATTTTTGACCTGTAAGGACCTTTTGTCCGCCGGGGTCACCTGCGCCGGTACACCGACAGGCGGAAGGCCGCGGTCACCGCCACCGGTTCGGGCATCCGGGCCAGGCCGGAGCGCAGCTCCTCGGCGGTGACGTGGCGGGCGCTGGGCGTCATCTCCACCAGGGTCGCCGCCTCGGCGCGGGTCAAGCTCAGCTCGACCGCGACCCGCTCCTCCCCCGCCGCCGTGAAGCGGCCGCGCAACTGCGCGGCCAGCCGCTCCGCCTTGCGGGGGTCCACCGCGATCAGCCCGAGCGCGGAGCGCAGCTCGGCCAGGTGGCGGGCGTCCGGGGTCACCACCAGCAGGGTGCCGCCGTCGCGCAGCACCCGCGCGAACTCCGGCCCGTTGCGCGGCGCGAACACGTTGAGCAGCAGCCCGGCCGATCCGGCGGCCAGCGGCAGCGCCCGCCAGACGTCGCCGCCGACCGCGCCCGCGCGCGGGTGGGCGCGGGCGGCGCGCCGCAGCGCGTACCGGGACACGTCCACGGCCAGGCCGTGGGCCCGCGGCAGCGCGTCCAGCACCCCGGCCAGGTGGTGGCCGGTGCCCGCGCCGACGTCGACCACCAGTCCCCCGTCCCACCACCGGGCGGCGTGCTCGGCCAGCTTCGCGGTCAGCGGGGCGTAGTACCCGGCGTCGAAGAACTCGCCGCGGGCGCGCACCATCTCCCGGTCGTCCCCGGCGGTCGGCGGCCGCCCCGCGACCAGGTTGACGTAGCCCTGCCGGGCCGCGTCGAAGGAGTGCCCGCGTGCGCAGGCCAGCCCACCGCCCGACCGCCTCAGGCCGCCGCCGCAGTGCGGGCAGGCCAGTGCCTCCACCACGGGGCCGGGAATGCGCAGCCGCTCCCTGTCGTCCATGACCGCAGGCTACTGGCGCCCCGGCGGCGCCGGTGACGGCAGTTGGGCGGCGGCCGCCCGCAACGGTCAGTCCCGCTGCTCCAGCAGCGCCACCGGGTAGCGGTCGAGCAGCGCGGCCAGCCCGACGGCGGGCACGGCG